>Ga0082335_1000732_pt1 | contig 78130 bp, 75 predicted proteins | sample Subgrocontami58m_FD_72375 | JGI IMG/M metagenome (GOLD analysis project Ga0082335, IMG submission 72375) | Subsurface groundwater microbial communities from S. Glens Falls, New York, USA - GMW37 contaminated, 5.8 m (SPADES assembly) (version 2) ... | reverse complement strand
CACGAAGCACTCAACTACGTTCCACCCATCGAGTTCGAAGCTCACTACTATGAAGCCAACGAGTCAGAAAGCCTGACCGTTTTAGAAATGATTTAGTCTCCACAAAACCCGGCACGATTCAAATTGATCATGCAATCCGAGCATTAGATTCGTATCTGGATATGGGTGCCAGACGAATGAGCCATAACCCCAGTGATCGTTCTTCGTTCCAATCGACATGGGTTCAACCGACGTAGTGAGTCGGGTAAGCCAGGCGGGGTCGATAATTTGAGTGCCGTTGACGGCCCCACCATCGATCATGAGTTGGCCGAGTCCCACCATCGATCATGAGTTGGCCGAGTTTTGCGTAGTCGCGGGCTGTTGCATTGAAGCAGCAGTAACTCTTCTCGTAACCACCTTTATGGTCGATGTTCCAGGTTGCTAGATACTGGGCTCCGATTGGATTCCAAAAGTGTTCCTCAACGAAATCAGCGAGCGATCTGCCACTTACTTTCGAGATGACCATGCCCATCATTTGGGTGTCGACACTCCGGTAAATCGCTTGGCTCCCAGGAGTGAAAGCCATGCCCCGGTGATTTCGAATGAAATTCATCAGGTCGGTAGTGGCGTACATCTGCGCAATCGGCGCTCCCCAGCCGGATGGGCCTGTTGGGTAGTCATCTGGCACGTTCACGCCACCGCGCATATCAATTAACTCTCCGACGGTTATTTTGTCGAAGTCTGTTCCCGTCTTAAATTCAGGGAAGAAAGAGACGAAGGTATCCGTTTCGCGGAGCTTTCCCTCCTTAACTAATTCACCGGTTGCCATTGCGACCAGTGTCTTTGCCACCGAGTACGAGGGGAGTCGTCGATCTTTTGTTATTCCCTTTGCATACCACTCGTATGCGATCGCGTCATTGCGCACGATTAGGAATGCATTGGTATGGGTCGCAGTCAGAAACGTCGCTAGTGGCACCTGCTTGCCGTACCAATCGACACTACTTGGCAGAGCTCGGGTCGTGACAGGCCAAACGACCGGTGCCGCCGCGGGGCGAATCTCGTTGGCGGGCATCAGAGTTGGCGTGTCAGACGGTGCGGCAAAGCCAAGCCGTGCAGCTTGGATCGGGTTCGGATAATGAATGTAGATCGTTCCTGCCCAGGCCAGCGCAAAGACCACCACTAATATGACGACGAGCGCACGAGCCGCCCTCAAAACGAACTTGGCCATGTGTCCAGGCTAAATGAAAAGTGCGCTTTCGGTGGTGGTCTTGGCGACGACTTTTCCACGGCTGATTACTACCCGGGTGCCTCATGGTGATTCAGCACCTCGTGGACATCGCTCTGGCCGTGCAATAACAAATTGGCCTAATTACCGGTGGCAAGTCGGTGTCCACCCGATCAACGTCACATTGAATCGCCCCGAATCAATCACCCGATGCGTCGCCTCAACCTTGTGCTCCGTACTGAACTTTCTGCACGATGCAGACCTAATGACATCATTCCAGCAAATCCTCCCGGACCGCTCAATAGATGTCTACTTTCACTGGTGAACCTCACACGTCGAAGGCGTCACGGGGGTGTTGCCTGACACCAACACCCCCGTGACGCCCGAAGAGTGGCGAAAAGTTGCGCCACTGCAAGCAGTATCGGAGATTACGAAGCTGCAGCGGGGACCAAGTTCACCAAAGACCAGGTACTACCACCATCAACTGTTCCTATGAGCGCACCTACATCTGTACACGAAGCCTTGCCCGATGGGCATTCGCTCTTCACTGTGGTCACCCATGCGGAGAAACTTCTGGTCGCGTTAATTGAGTTGATTGAACCTCCTGGGAAGACGCCATTGATGCTGCTTGTGGTAGTCAACGTGCCATTGGAGGAGACCACTACAGCATTTGGGTCAGTTGGTGCTCCGAGCCAGATTGTATTCGCCGCAGCAGATGTGGCTATGGCTATGCCAGGACTGATCTGGCCAGCAAATGAAGTTTTGGCCAAAACGCTCCATCTCGCTCCGAGATCGCTCGAGACGTAAACCGTTACCTCAAATGTGGATCCGGCGTCCGCATTCGGTGTCGTCGCTACCAGTACAACATTCCCGTTACTCAACTCTCCAGGAACTGATAGTGCGGCTCCGTTAGTCACCGCCGCAGTCGGAATCGGAACCTTCGACCAAGTCAGGCCGTGATCAGAGCTCTGGTAGAGAGAAGCAAACTGCGGACCTCCAGCCAGCCAAAGATTTCCACCCACTGCTTTCACAACACCACCCGACGGAGTTAAATGGCGCGTCCATGTCAGCCCACGATCTGATGTCGAGTACCACTGGCCAGCAGAGAAATTAGAGGATGTCACTTCTGTTGCCATCATTCCAATGATGGTTCCACTTTGAGTCACCAATTGGACACCACCAACATTACCCGAGCCCACCGGAAGAGCCACTGATTTCCACGTGGCTCCAGAATCGCTGGATGATTCAATGACCGGCGAAAAGTTTCTTACCCCGGCGACCATGACGTCAGTGTCATTCACGGCAACATCACCAATGTTCGACACCGGAATCGAGGATTGCACAACCGAGAAGGAACTTCCACCATCGGCAGTGAGTTCCAGACCTGCAGTGGTTAGTGCCCATCCAAAACCGCTAGGCAACACACCAACTACTGGAACCCGTGTTGAACTGCTCGCGTTTGTACTCGCAATCAAGCTCACATGAGTAATGGCGGTCGGTTTCGTCCTTGATCCTGGTGATCGGACGATAGCTGCGGCAGCGAACGCCAGCGCAATAACCACCACAATAACAACTGAAAACTTGTACCATGATCGATTCTTGATATCCATGTCATTCTCCTTAGTGATAGACGGGGCCATTGGCGCTGTCATTATCAATATTGATTCCGACCCCACCGTAAGTTTCGACATGACCGCCACGATATTGCTTAAGTCTCTGTGAGTTACTCCAGGCGCTCGATGGGATCGGTGGCAAGTCCAAGGTGCTCTGATTAAGGTCCCAGTAAGCTCCCCAGATGAAATAGGGTGCCGGACTCCCTGTCAATGCGGAGATATCGGATCCACTGCTTGAACCATATACACCAGAAACCTGACTCGGACTTACCGCCAAATAGGCATCCCAGCCCTTTATGAACGCTTGGGCAGCAGCCACACAAGTTGGAGTTTGATTAAATGCTTCAAGGTCATCAACAACTTCGGCATTGCCGCTGGTTCCAACATTGATACCAAGACCGATCAGAGCTCCCACGGCACTTGAAGCTTCGCTCTGACCCTGGGAATACGCGGTGGTGGGATCTGTTGAGAAAAGCGAGCCACCTCCCGAATAACACGGATCCTGCAAACCAGCCCAGATTGGCACGATATTCCAACCAGTAGAGACCACATGACTGACCCAACTAGAGGTCAGATTTGGCTGACTGCAGGATCGGTCAACTCCCCCAATGTAAACGCCAACCCAATAATATGGGCTGTTGATCCACCAGTTGTCCATTGTCGCGGTACTGGGCGCCGAACAAGCGTCAAAACCATTCGATGTCGTGGTCACTACCGTCGCAGAGGCGGACCTGGATAGGGCTGGTGTGAACACTCCGGTAACCACCAAGAGGGCAAAAATAATAATCTTGGGCATCGACAAATGCCAAAATCGGCTGGTCATAGTCCTCACTCGTGAACTCCTTCCGTTCTCGCTGAAAATTCCATTCGGGCTGGAAGAAAAGGCAAAATTGGATTGCTCGAATTTTCGTTTTTTGCGAACCAGAACCTTCCCCAGCCCGAAAAGTGTGGTGAACTGTCTTAATCCTAGTGCATTATTTATCTAGGTCAATAGATAAATAATGCACCTAGTGTACTCTTTATCTATGTCAATAAATAAAGCCGCGAGAGCGGCCAACCAGGCTCTGATTTCCGTGATTTCCTTCTCCCTGGATCTTCAATCAGGGGTTCCGACTTATTTGCAGCTTGTGCAGCAGGTTGAGGCAGCGCTGAGTTTGGGCTATTTGGTTGAAGGTGATCAGTTGCCGACCGTGAAGGATGTCGTTTCTTCGGTGGCGATCAATCCGAATACCGTGTTGAAGGCTTACAGGGAGCTTGAGAGTCGGGGAATTGCAGAAGGTCGGCCTGGGGTGGGCACATTTATCATCGCCTCTCCTCACGTAATCACCTCGGATAAAATGAGTGCATTGCGCAAAAGTTTGATCAGCGGATGGCTTCGCGAGGCCAAAAAAGCTGGTCTTTCTCAGGCAGCGATAGTTGCCCTTTTTAACAGCGCAATTGGAGAGATAGCTAGCCCCAATAAAACGTCTAAGAATTCGTAACTACATCTAAATGTTGAGCGTTGTTTCGTCCACGAACTTAGCGAAGTCTTACCAAGGCAAGTTGGCACTTAAGGATTGCACAATTGATGTGCCCGTAGGAGCCGTTGTAGCGCTAGTTGGACCTAACGGTGCGGGTAAGACTACTTTGCTGGACATCGTTGCCGGACTTTTGCCTGCTACATTTGGTGATGTTCGACTTTTTGAAAATGTTATCCCTGGTTCCTTGGAATCGCTGCAGAGAGTTAGTTTCGTTGCTCAGAATTCCCCGCTGTATCAGAACATGACAGTCATTGACGCCGTGAGATTAACTGAGTCACTAAATGTCATTTTTGATCGAGAGTACGCTTTGACTCGGTTACAGAAACTGCAAATCTCGTTAAAACGCAGAATCGGCAAACTTTCAGGTGGTCAGCAGGCGCAAGTTGCACTGACGCTAGCAATTGCACGTCACCCTGATCTTCTATTGCTGGATGAACCGCTTTCTAGTCTTGACTCACTTGCACGCCAACAATTCTTGAGCGAACTGATGACCAGCGTTGCCACAACGAGCATGTCGGTGATTTTCTCCTCACATTCTATTTACGAACTTGAAAAAGTCTGTGACTACTTGATTTTAGTTGTGGGAGGGGAAGTGCAACTTTGTGATTCACTTGATCGAATCGTTGAATCCCACCGAATGATTGCCTGTGCTCCAGGTGAACTAGATGATTACAGTGACATTGAGATTATTGAACGCAAATTAGGAACACGTTTCTCCACACACCTTATTAAAGTCAAGAACCTGCTCTCTCGCTCGGCCCTTGAATCTCATCCGACCAGTCTTGAGAATATCGTCTTAGCATATCTGCGGCGCGCACAAGAAGTAGAAGCACTTAACGCATCGGTTAAACTATGAACTCCACGTTTCATGCCGACGCTAGCCAGCAATATTTGCCCCAGATTAGGTTAAGGAATGTGGTGTTCGGGATCTTGGTAAAAGAAAAAACTCGAATCTTCTTGATGTTTGCATATCTCTTTATGAATTCAGTTGTGATTTATTGGCTAAGTGCCAACTTGATAGAAAAAACTATATATAACATTTATACAAACCCGACCATTCTCCTTTATTTTCGTCTACTGGTTATATCGATTCCTCTGATTATTGGACTCTTAATCGGTGTTCCACTGCTATCGACTGAATATGAATCAGGAACTTATCGATTCCTATTCACCCAGGGAGTCGGGCGATGGAGATTCGTGAGAACGATATTCGGAGTCTATTTAGTGTTCATAAGCTTATTCAGCGTAATGACTGCAAGCAGTATTAACCATTTCTTCACCATCCAACAGCAAGCAGGCCCCATCCAGATCTGGTCTTTCGGCGTTTTTATAAGTAATCCAATAATTATCATCCCACTTACTCTTACTACTTTTGTTGCTGGCGTCTTCTTTGGAACATTAATGCAACGAGTAATACCAGGAATAGCGGCCACAATATTATTCGTACTTATGCTTGCTTTAGGCCTTCAAGTATCCCTTGAAAAATCCGTAGCTTTCTTCGTCCAAAGATTAAATGGATCGCAGAGGGATCCACTTCTGGCTTACTATGGCTTTGTTGCAAGTAATGATTCAAGATACCTATTCCGATTTCAAATGACATTTGCACTTTCACTCGCAATTTTGTCTCTCATCCTTGCATTAGGTTCGTTGAGAGCACTTAATAGCGGTGGACTTCTTCATAGAAAACTAAGGCCATGATGAAAATAGCGTACGAGTTCTCCGAGACCTCTGTTGAAGGACACCTCTATTGACCAGAATTTCGGAGAAAACATCATCCATTAATCCGAGAAAGGTTCAATAAATGAAGAAGTTATTTGCGAGTGCGACAGTACTTACTGTAGTGATAATGATGAGCGTTACGGCACCTTCGATAGCTCAAGCGACTCAACCTGGCACAACAACAGCGGCATCAGTTCAACCCTATGCGGCACAAGGATGCAATGTAAATACGTGCATGTATCTTTCAACACCTTCTGGTGGCACGGTATTTGTTCAAGGATGGGCATATAGCACCAGTTTCTACGGATATTTCCGCCTTACGTCACCAAGTGGAACCTTTTACTCTGTAACACAAACTTGGCTGGGAGGAAAAGGAAATTACACTCAATGGTCGGGTGTCCCTGCAATTGTCGGTCCATACTGCGTAACTGGATTCACCAGCACCGGCGCGAACGAAGGGACTGCCTGCGAAAACGTACTGTAGAAAACCAGAGAAATTGATTACGGTCCCACTGCTCAATACCATATTCACAGCAGTGGGACCGTACTTTTGTCAAGGTGGTTCGTAGATAGTCCAAAAAATATTTTTCACTTGATTGCCACCAAAGGCAGACCTGACGACGATCCATTTCTATACCGCTGCTGTACCACTAGCACTAGCAATCAGTGGCAATCACTGAATAATGTGAAAGGCGTGAACCCAGTATTTTCAACTGAATCCACGCCTCTCGGTGGTGGCGGGTCAAGGATTCGAACCTTGGAAGGCGTAAGCCGGCGGATTTACAGTCCGCTCCTAGATTCGGGGAAACCTTTGAATGCGTCGACTTATGAGCGAGAGTCAAGGTTTCGCCCCGTGTCTGCCCCGTGAAATGATTAAGGGGACCCACCACTATTGGCGAATTCCCTCACGACCCGTGGCGCGCCTCGTCGGATGCTGACTGAATGCAAATGCGTCGTATGTAACTTTGGGTAAGCAAGTGGTCAGGGCCAATTTGCCAGTTTGCGCCGACAGAGATGCGCAAAGTCGACCAGGGCATCGACGCCAGGGACATTGCTGAGCATCCGGGTGAGCCGAGCAAAACGGAGTCCGCAAGCCCGGTTGCGGACCCACATGAAGCGCAAACCACCGAGGGCGTGCGCTTCAGAACTGGTCTAGCGAGAGGCTCTTGGGCAAATCTGGGCTTGCATCACCCAGTCTGTGGAACTCGGTACCTGAGCCAGCCTCGAATACCCCAGCCTGGCCTGTGATAACCATCTGCGGCTGATCTGGGAACTGTCGATTCAGATAGACCACGTAGCGCTTACCGTTCTGCAAGATAGGAGGAATCGGCTCCGTCACCGTGATCTGACCGCTGGGATCGCCGATCTGAGCGAGAGTGATGGTGTCGCCAACTTGAGCCCCACCCGCAAACACACGCTCAACACGAAGCTGAACATCCACACTCGGAATATATCCGAAGCGCTTCGAAGGACTCGGTACGCCCTCTAGTGAGACAAGAGCTACGACGTCCGCGTCGCGTCGCAGTTCGGCCAGGGTCTTGTACTCCTTGGCGATACTCAATGAAATCGTGCCCTGACTCGGTGTGGGTGTGCGTGCATTTTGGCCGACGACGCTGACGCCCGCGATAACCGCCACAGCGAGGCCCACTGCCAACGCGATCTTGCGATTCCGATGAATTTCGATGTCCATTCTCAACGTCCCCCTCAGTAGATGTAGTTCATACCATTCCTATCGCATTATGGGTGTCACTTCACAACTGGCAAGGGGATGTATTAACGACTTGCCGTTTTAGGAGCAGTTGTTCCTACACACTTCAAAATATCGCCGCTCGAATGCACTGCTTAAATTCGACACACATCAGAGCCAGATCCTAGTCGCTTCCTGGTAGTCGCCTTCAGTGATACCCATGATCAGGTCGTCGTGCCACTGATCATTTAGCCGACAACTTTCTCGTTCGCGGCCCTCAACGACGAAGCAGCACTGCAAATAGCACTTGACCCCGCGTTCATTGAATGAAAGAACCCGGAGATCCACTTGGTGAAGCTTGAGCACCTCGAACGTGTGACGTAGAACTGTTCGTTCAACCAGTGAAGGAGTGCAACACCTACCAACTCTTCGGCGAGTTCGATTGCCCAGTAGGTGTCGCTGAATTCCGATGCACCGCCTCCAACCATCTTTGAGCCTTAGCAGAGGACATAGGTTCGGTCTGAATCGTGCGTCCGTAGTTGTGCTCAATGTCGGCGTGCCACCCATAGCCTTGGCGCACGACCGCATCCTCCTTGCGCACAGGCCGAAGGGCTACGCGTTGGCCATAAGCATCGAAGCGCTCATAACAGGACTGGTGTCGTCAGACATCGCCTTCAGATCAGTGCTCTCACCGGGGTTGCGGATGGGGCCAATCAAAAAGCCCATGACCTGAGGCATGGATCTGCTGGCGATCCCCTTTCTTGACACCATGCTCGTGACATGGGGGATGACTCTGCATACTGGCGCTGGCGTGACGAGGTCGTGATGAACCCTGACGGTCGTGCGATGGGCGGTGAACCTGTGTCCTCCGCTCCGCGACGAGTAGCGCGCTTATTGGAGTGCATTGACGATTGCTTGTGTTAGTAAAGTTTAGACTTTGCTAACACAGACTTTACTAATGATGGGATTGCTGCAGGATGGTCCTATAGCAGTCCCGTCAGTTAAATGCTGAACCGTCCTGATCATCAGATGCATACCTCTAAGAGTTAAGTTGTAATTGGAATGGAAGCTTGAATTTGTTGATATACCGGCGTCCACACATCTGCATCTATCTCTGGTGTCTCGACACTAACGACTAATGAGTATCTGACGCCAAACTCGCTACGATTTCGCTGCTTACTGTGCTTCCACCATCCCGCTACAGGATAAATCGCTAGTACTCCTCTTCGTGCTAGTTCCGATGCGTTACCCGACCAGATATCGGTGTGTAGCGATCCAGCAGACTGTTGCTGGTTGGCACCAAAGAACCACTGTTTAGAATCGCTCTCTGAAGGGATGATTTTCTCGCCATCTTCTCGAGCACGCGTGTTAATTCGTTTTCGGAATTCTTCTGTAGATTCAGCTGCTCTTCGCACTGCAAACCGTAAGCCATGAGAGGGATAGATATACCGTCCTGTCCAGCCACGTCTCGATGGGTTCGGCTGGATAAAATACGAAAGCGTTACCCGCATCCTGACTTGAGTTTCTCCGAGGCCTTCCAGTACCTCAGTCGGCCAAGGCAACTCGTGAGTATTCATTTCCCAAGCACGCCCCTCATTTCCTCTGCCAGCAACATGTTCAAAGGGGCGAATGACGGACTGGGAAACTAGAGTCAGCGCATCGGCAGCACTGTTGAGTGCACGAGTTAGATCTGGGACACCCATGCCGTAACGACGGAACACTCGTGACCGATGTTCTCGAAGTTGCTCTCCCTCAAGTCGTCGTCTCATTATCGGAGTCCACTCAGCAGAGTGAACAACCAGTGCCCTAACCGTTTCAGGCCAGAAATCGGGATAACTCGCCATAACATCGGCCGCAATTGCAGTGACTTGCGCTGTCGCGGCTGATGTATCGCGAGTGGTCGTGAACGCTCCTTGCCCTGGATTGTGTGCGCGAGTTGTCAAGATAGCTAGGTTCTCAGGGGTGTCTACGCTCGTACCGTCAGGAGATCTAGCGACATTTCCACCTTCTGCAACCACATCAGGCTTGACTGGCCATTTTGCTGAATCGAAGACAACTGATGTGCGACTCGTCGGTGCCAATTCACCTCGTGGAGCAAGCGGCATATAATTTCCGAAACTTGGGATTGCTCCGGACATATCGTCTAGATCAGTGAACGCACCAACCGTAATCGCATTCCAAGCTTGGGCTGGATCCTCTACGGGCTCTATGTCACTTCTGCTGAGGTGATCGTCGAATGGCCTTACGTCACGAATGTTGCCAGCCGATAAAACGAATAGTCTTGGGTCAACATTTTCATCTGAATCTAGATAAGTAAATGGTGGATTGCTGTAGTCAACCGAGCATCCTGCCGCAAGTGCATCGATCGTGGCCGACCATGCTGTTGGTTTACCTGGATCGTGAACCTTTGCATTCGCGTCAGAAACTGCCGGCAGTCTGGGCGAAGTTGTTGCGACGGAGAACACGCGCCGTCTGTCTGGTGCTTGAATTTCAGGTCGATCGACCGCTCGAGCTGTGATCGCTCCGTAGAGATCCTTTTCGACGGAATCAACTGAGTCAAAATCACCCCTTAGGAACTTCACCGATTCCAGTCGATGGCGCAAAGCGATGGGTAGCGAACTGGTCAGCGCTTGTTCCAGATCACCATAAAGGGCAAGACCTGCCATCTCCGTTCCGTGTCCATGCACATCACGTTGGGATTCACCTGAATCAATTGTGTGGACATCGCCTGTATGTAGAGAGTCTCTAAGAAGCGGATGATTTTGCTGAACACCAGTATCGAGGACGCACGCGGCTGGAGCATCAAGCGATGCCGGACTCAGTCTATTCAGCAGATCGTTGACCCACTGAGCCTGTTCAGCCGATGGCTGGGCGGTGAGGAATGAAGCGACATCGTGAGGGCGACGTAGTTCCGCAATATCGTCCAGTGACAACATCGCTCGACTAAGTTCTTCAATGTTCGCCCGCACCAAGGCAACGGTCCTATTGCCAAAACCAAGATAGTCTCTGCTAAGTGTTAACTCGTTTGACTCTGCGTAGCGCTCCAAGCGATTGAGTTCATGGCCGTCGCGTCGACTCAACCACACTTCCCACCACACCCGCTCCGTGCCGGTTGGAAATTCTTCCGGTGGATCGGTCCACAACTCTCGAATAGTCGCACGGCGGATAGATGCGATTGTCTCAACAAGGTCTGCATTTCTAGCTTTGGCACTGTCCGTCGTCTCGAGATACTGATCTAGTTTCTTCAGAAAGTAACTCTTCTTGCCTTCCGGAATGAAGACCGTGGCCCGCTGAACGGAACCTGCTTCCGTATCTTCTGTACTCACCGCAATAAGTTCTGGTTGGGTTCCGCTAGCTAACGAGTCGAGACTTTTTAGCACCAATTCAAACCCGGGAAATGATACAAAAGTGATGTAGGTTCCAGTGGGATCTTCCCTGGTGGGCGTTTCATCCCTAGGTTCAGAGTTTGTTGCGGCTTGCAACTCCGCTTTTAGGCCGTTTCCATGTTGCCTTCGATCACCGCTAAACGCGGGGCGCTCGCTACCGCCACTTCCTGCACTCAATGTGAAAACTTCATTCTGAGGCAGCGCCGTCACAAGTAGATGCCTTTTGTCGCGGTTCGCCCTAGGCAATTAGGCCCACTTTAAATTTTCACCGGTGTCCGGCGGTCCTGATCATTAAGCGCTGTCACAATATCAGAAGTAGTGATCTCATCATGTCGACATAAAACTACTTTTTTCGCGGCAACCTCTGCTGCAGCAGCAATCTCAGCATGGCTCAATCCTTCACTGGCCTTGACGATCCTGAGCCATTGAAGTCGACCAAGTTTGAATGCGGATAAACGATTCTGAATCACCGATTTTACGATGTCGGCATCCGGTAGTGAATAACGAATCACAGAATCAAATCTGCGGAACAAAGCGCCATCCAGAAGTTGAGGATGGTTTGTCGCAGCAACTAACACACTCTCGGAATCGTCTCTCTCCAAGAATTGAAGGAATGAATTCAGGACTCTTCGAATCTCGCCTACATCATTCGTGGACGTTCGTTCACCTGCAAGAGCATCAACTTCGTCGAACAAATAAACACCGCGAGTCTCGACAAGTGCATCGAATATCAATCGCAATTTTGATGCAGTTTCGCCCATGAACTTCGTGATTAGGGTGTCTAGGCGTATCGAAAACAAAGGAACACCAAGTTCCCCTGCAAGAACCTGGGCCGACATGGTCTTCCCTGTGCCTGGCGGCCCCACAAGCAGCACGCGGTGTATGGGCTTCAAACCATGTTGTGCGAGTGTGTCACGCTGACGCTGTTCGGTTAGCACAAGAGATAGACGCTCAAAGACATCTCTAGCGAGAGACATGTCTGAAAGCCGCACCTTGGGGTAGGAAACCACCAATAAAGATGCCAACTCGCCGCGCGGCTGCGACATCGGGACAACGGATGCAACACGAGACGACAGAGGTGGGGACACTCGTAGCGAATCAACTAAATCTCGAAGATCTTGCGCAAATCGCTCCTGTCCCGCCCTAGCGGCCTTTGCAGCTACCTGCATTGCTACCGCGTAGAACCGGGCATCGTCTCCCTCGGCATGACTCTTGACAAGGGCTTTGACTTGATCAGCGGAAGCCATCAGTAACGCCCCCCATGTTTGATTCTTACCGTCGTCTTCAAGGCCCACACGCTTCATCGTATTACCCAACGCTACTGCCTATTCGGAGCCTGGCACCTGATTTACCCTAAATCAGCGCTGTTCGAAACCGTCAATCTTCAAAGTCAACACCCTAAAGGCTGTAAGCCATACAAAATGGAGAAAGCCCCCTTGGGGCTGGCAGGGCTGCTCGGCCAGCCCCAAGGGTGCAACGATTTATCAGACCCTTAAGACGACGAATTAGATCAAGTGGTCGCTTGGCAGAGCCAAGGCTAAGAGGTTTAGACGGGGGACGCGATAGGAACTCAGGAGTTTGAAAGATCATTGAAAATCTTGGCTCGGCACTCTCCCACAAATCCGGCGGGTCGTTTTCTGTACCACTGCTGTACCACTGGCACTGGCAATTGGTGGCAATCACTGGCATAACGAAAGGCGTGAACTCAGTATTTTCAACTGAATCCACGCCTTTCGATGGTGGCGGGTCAAGGATTCGAACCTTGGAAGGCGTAAGCCGGCGGATTTACAGTCCGCTCCCATTGGCCGCTCGGGCAACCCGCCTAGATCGTTCGTACGGCACAACGGACTGAGATTAGCGTAGAGGTGAACCCTCAAGCGAATCCTACTTTTCGCCCCAATCCGCCTCCGGGACGGTGACGAAAAGTTGTCCAGTAAGCCGGGTCTGGCCGCGTGGGTTTGTGGTTGATTTGAGCGAAGGATCTCTAAGTTCCCACTCTCATCAATCTAAATAAAGAGTAATTGAGCGCCGTCGGTCATCTCAATGAAGTCTGAGGCGCTGATAATACCCTCAACATCCTCACGCAAGTCAGCCATCTTCAATTTGTTCATGTCTGCCGACATGCGGCATGCCCACAAGTGACCACCCGCGGCCACAATCTGATCAAGAAAATCAGGGATCTCGGGGACATCCAGATCGGCGATTTGCTTCTTCAACATTTTGGTAGCCATCGCAGTCATTCCTGGTGCTGGTGCAATGGACTGTGGGAGATGCATGTCGCCACCAGGTAGATGCATCGCAGTGTTACCTGCGGGGCTGAACTGAAGATGGTGCATACGGGATTTGGTAATCATATCGAAGCCCCAGAAGGTGAAGAAGATAAGCGTTTCGATACCCTCACCGAGAGCCGCATTGGCCAAGATAAGACCTGGGTAAGCCATGTCTAGGTTGCCTTTTGAACAGATGATTGCAAGTTTGCGATCTGATTCCTCCGCCCCGAAGTTCGGAACAATTGCTGGAGAGGTAGTTGTCATTTCAGGCTCCTTAAACACAGCCCTTGGGCTTGGGTAGTCCGGCGATGTACGCCATTTTCTTTGCTGGTTTCTTAGGGAAGAGCACAAACTGGTCTTTAACTGGAACCCCACCGACGGTTTGAACCCGGCGCGATGTTGCTGTCTCGCCCTCGGTCTTAAAGTCCTCACGAAGGAACTTGATTATTTTCCAATGTGCATCGGTCATTTCGACGCCGATCTGATCGGCCAAGACCTTCGCGATTTCCTCATCCCACTCGTCGTACTTGGTGAGGAATCCTTCTTCATTAACGTTAATTTGCTTGCCGGCAATTTCAATGACTGGCATGGTAAACAACTCCCTACTTCGATGTAACTTGGCGTTTGCCCGCCATGGACATGAGCGCTGGAATCGGAATCCGACGACCCTTGATCAACATGTTCCAATAGATCCAACGGAAAGCCAACTTGCCCATGTGGTTAAAACGACTTTCCTTTAGAAGTGGAAGCGGTCCAATGATAGGTATTGGAAATTTCCCAGTGAGTGGCTCGGTTGTGTAATTGAAGTCGATAAGTAGCCCCTTGCCGTGCCCGGATTCGATAAAGCAGTTCGCATGACCATCGAAACGGTGTTTCATCGATCGACCTTCGATGTAATCCACGAAATTCTCAGCAAAAAGTTCGATAGCAAAGTGGGCAACGGACCCAGCCTTGGAGGCGGGGATATCCGACGCGTCACCGAGCGCGAAAACATTCGCATAAGTCTTTGAGAGGAAAGTTTCTTTGTCTACAGGCACGTAGTTCAATTCATCGCCCATACCTGACCGCGCAATGAAATCTGCGCCCATGTTAAGCGGAATCGTAACAAGAAGGTCGAACGGCACCTCTCGCTCATCCATCGATACCAATGTTTTCGTTTCAGGATCGATACGCTCGACTATGAAATCCGGTTCGAGTTTGATCTTCCGATCCTCAAGCATTGTCCCTAGACGTTTTGATGCAGTTGGCTTAGTAAAAGCGCCTTCTAGAGGGGTGACGTAAACGATCTCAACCTTGTCACGCATTTTTCGCTCTTCAAAAAATGCATCGGCGAGAAAGGCAAATTCCAATGGTGCGACAGGGCACTTGATGGGCATTTCGGTTATATGGATGGCCAGGCGTCCCCCTGGCCATGTGGCGAGGGCATCTCGCAACGCAACTGAACCATCCATTGTGAAGAAGTCGAACACGCTCTTGCGCCAGTTAGCGGGATCGTCCATCCCTGGCGTTTGGTCAGGCCGTGGGGATGTGCCAGTAGCGATTACAAGTTGGTCGTAATCGATGATGCGCCCGTCAGTGAGAAGGACGTGGTTAGCATCGGGAACAACTTTATCGACCTCTGCACGAATGAACTCAACACCGTCAGGGAAGAAATGGTCGCGCTTCTTGACTAGTTCCTCTGGCCGGTAGACCCCAAACGGTAATAACAACAAGCCAGGTTGATAAACATGCTTATTGTCTCTGTCTACGACCGTGATCGACCATTGATCACTTCGCAACTTCTTACGAAGTTTATTAACGACCATGGTTCCCGCGGTACCGCCGCCGAGCACGAGTAGCTTTTTCATGGATTCTCCTTTGCATTTACACTATTCGTAATGGATCAATGAACTATTCACTTTGGCGTGTGACACTCGTCCCAGAGTAAAACATGCGAACTTTGGTGGCCTAAGAAAACTATTTGCAGACGAGTGGCGTTAAGCCGAAAACTGCAATACCAGCAAGCACTTTCGGCCACTGCCGCGCTAGCTTGGCTTGTAACAACCACTAATACGAAGTGGTGTATTGCACATCCACATCGCATACGGGTGGGGGGTATTTAGACCACATACGGGTGGGGGGTATAGCACTTCACAGAACGTTTTCATTTCGATAACAGCCCTGTTGTAAAACACAAAAGAGCGTTGCTGGTCTCTGGCCTACCACTTCCGATTCCGAGTCAACTGTGACCCGAAGATCAGGTCTCTTCTTATGTTCCATCAGACGCAGAAAGATCGACCAGAATTTTGGCGGTGGCCAGCGCTGCGATCGTTGCCTCAAATCCTTTATCTTCATGACTACCAGGCAGCCCGGCTCGATCGAGTGCTTCCTCGATGGTGTTGCAGGTAAGAACGCCGTTGCCGATCGGAACCCCTAGTTCGGTGCTCACCTTCGTAATCCCATAGGTGACGCCCTGGCAAACATATTCAAAGTGCGGAGTTCCGCCTCTAATCACGGCTCCCAGAGCAACGATGGCATCGAACCCAGCGACCGCTGCTGCGCGGGCGACGACGGGTATTTCGAACGAGCCTGGAACGCGAAGGAGCTGGAAATTTTCAACCTTGGCCGCCGCCAAGGCACGCTGAGCCCCATCAATTAGACCATCCATAATTTGGTCATGCCACGAGGCAGCTACTATCGCCACGCGATAGCCGGCGAATTCTGGCGCGAGGTCCTGACTTGGCAGGCCTACACCGCTCATCGCGTCGCACTCCTATCGCGCAAAGGATCTAGTTGTAGATCATGTCCGAGCCGTTCTCGCTTCGTTTGCAAATATGAAAAATTTTCCGCATGCGAGAAGGTGGGGAATTCAATAACTTCAACCTCAATTTCAGCACCCTCCAACGCCTTGACCTTCGCTGGATTATGCGTCAACAATCTGCACTTCTTCAGTCCGACGGCAGCAAGTATTTCGACGGCATCGCGCCAGGAACGAGCATCGACAGGCAAATGGAGCAATGAGTTTGCATCGACCGTATCGGCTCCAAGGTCTTGTAGGTTGTAGGCGCTGATCTTATTTGCAAGTCCAATCCCACGCCCTTCGTGGCCAACCAAATACAGAATGGCACCCACTCCCTCGCCCTCGATTAGTTCTAATGCGGCATTCAATTGGGCGCCGCAATCACAGCGGCGAGAACCAAAAACATCTCCTGTCACACATTCTGAGTGGATCCGAACTATTGGAGACTCGACAGTCTCAAGATCCCCAAGGGTCAGCAACAGATGTTCATCTCCCTCGGCACCAATGAATGCAGATGCCTGCCACTCATGTCCCAAACGTGGCAATCGAGCGCTTGCTGTGGCTTGAACTGGGCGCGGTTGAGGAAGAAGCCTTGATCGGGCCTCGACGATCTGATCCATCGTCACTCGAACCAAATTCTTTTCATCGGCGAAAGCTTCGAGTGCTGCTCCTCGCATCATCGAGCCGTCATCGTTTACCAACTCGGAGAGGGCACATGCCTGATTTAGCCCAGCCAACCGCATGAGATCAATGGCAGCCTCAGTATGACCTCGTCGACCGGCGGTTCCGTCGCGGTGAGCCCGTAGTGGAAAGATGTGGCCAGGGCGAGAGAAATCGCGAGCGCTGCTGGCTTGGTCTCCAAGAAGCTTGATCGTATGTGCGCGTTCACTTGCACTGATCCCAGTTGTTACGCCCTCTTTTGCATCAATTGAAACAGTGAACGCGGTCCGCTTGAGATCTTCATTCGTTTTCGACATCGGCGGGAGGCGGAGTTCGTCGCATCGGCTCTCAGGTAGCGCGACGCAAATGACACCGGATGTATAACGAATCATGAAACCGAGGTTTGCCGCTGTTGCAAATTGGGCAGCGACAAAAAGATCGCCTTCATTCTCGCGATCCACGTCATCAGTCACAATGATCATTTCGCCTCTTTGCAAGGCTTGAATCGCTTCGTCCACACTATTTATTGTCATTTTGTCCATCCAATCGAGCCGCAACCGCACGAGCAACGTATTTACCCAAGACATCGACCTCGACATTGACCCTTGCTCCGACTCGCGCGGCACCCAACGTCGTGACTTTTAGCGTTTCTGGAATAAGCGCGACCGTAATCGATGACGTTGTATCGTCGAGATCAGCGACGGTAAGTGAAACACCATCCAGAGTGATCGAACCTTTCTTGACGATGAACTCCATCAGCGATTCAGGCACAGTAAAGGAAACATCTTCCCAACCATCGCCCGCGGTTCGCGCGGCGAGCAGAGCCACACCATCAACGTGGCCTTGGACAAAATGGCCACCCATCGCACTACCAAAAGTCACGGGTAGCTCGAGGTTGACATGGTCGCCTTTGTCAAGGTCGCCAAGCGAAGTCACTTGCAGGGTTTGACGACTTACGTCCGCAGCAAAATGGCCATCCATGATTTCAATCGCAGTAAGGCAGACTCCGTTCACTGCGATAGAACCACCAATTTCCAGATTCGAAAGGACCTTGTCGCCTGCGAATTCGATTCGAGCCGATTGATCACCTCGGCCAATTCGGGTAACCACACCCATCTCTTCAACCAAACCGGTAAACATTAATCTCCCCAACTCTTGGTTGTGTAAGTAGCCCGAAAATCTGATCCAAAACGCACCACATCATGCAAGTGAAGTTGGCGCTTTTCGCTGATTGAAGCGACTCGCAAGTCAGAGAAGAGCGCGGGGCCGCCACCGAGCAGAATTGGAGCGGTATAAACAACGAGTTCATCAATAGCATTGTCTTCAACCCAACGCGCCGCCATACGTGGCCCACACTCCAGCATTGCCTGTACGACATCTCGCGAGTTCAGTTCCTCTATGAGATGCTCAGGTGAGCGGTCCTTCACCAATATCGTTTCTTGAGGTCCGGTGAAAATCTTCGCTTCAGATGGAATGTTTCGATCACCAACGACTACGCGAAGCGGTGTCCGATTACTTCCATCTCTGACGGACAATTCTGGATCGTCTCTCAGCACAGTCCCTGTTCCAGTGATGATTGCGTGCGAAGCACCTCTAATCGAATGCACGTCCCGCCTAGACTCTTCACCAGAAATCCACTTCGAACTACCATCTGCAGCAGCGACCCGACCATCGATAGAAGTTGCGACTTTCCAGATCACGTATGGACGTTTATTAGCAATCCAGTGTCGCCAAGCGCGATTTTCCCAGAGTGCTCGTTCTTGCAAAGCACCGACGTAGACGTTAATCCCAGCACTTTCCAGACGAGAGATCCCGCCGCTTGCGATCAGATTCGGATCGAGGGCAGCGAGAAAAACGTCCTTAATACCCGCATCAATAATGGAGTCGACGCATGGCGGCGTGCGGCCATAGTGTGCGCACGGCTCAAGGGTGACAAAGAGCGATGAACCGTGAGCCGCATCGCCTGCTTGTCGAAGCGCGATGATCTCGGCATGAGGACCGCCAAGTACTTCGTGGTGGCCCTCGCCGATCACGACATCGTCGCGTACGAGAACCGCACCAACAATGGGGTTAGTGCCCGTTCGACCGAGGCCAAGCAGAGCCAAATCGAGTGCTCGACTCATCCAGTGTTCGACTGACTTGTTCACCACTACCCCCGTCCGGCGAATTCACAGATCCGGGGTTGAAAAGCAGAAGACAAGTTGGCAGCCGAAGCGGCCAACTACAACGTGAACCTCCCATCCGGACTTTAACCGTCGGTCTCGGAATTTCACCGAGTCAACCGATCGATGGCTTCGACCGGGTCGCGGACTCTAACCGCCGGTTCGGACTTACACCGACCCCGGAACACGTAGGCCCATTATCTCAGGAAGAGTTCAAGACCGCCATACGGAGAGCCCGAGCTCACTGAGCAGGCGTGATTTCCGTGTTGATCGCCGGTGCCCAAGTCATAAAACGGTGCCGTTCCCAGCGGAAGGTTGCTAAGAAATCAGAGCAAGATGCCAGAATAGGGCGACTATTCGAAAGGTAAAACCATGGCAGATAGCAGTTTCGATATCGTCTCAAAGTTCGAAAAAATGGAAGTCGATAATGCCCTCAATCAAGCAGAGCGCGAAATCACGACCCGCTTCGACTTTAAGAACACCGGAGCCAAAATCGAATGGTCAGGCGAGAAGGTCGCCATTGAGGCAGAGAGCGAGGAGCGAGCCAAAGCCGTACTTGACGTCTTCAAGGAGAAGTTGATCAAGCGCGGCGTTTCGCTGAAACACCTAGATCCTGGCGAGCCACAACTTTCGGGGAAGGTTTATAAGATCGTCTGCGTCCTGAAAGAAGGATTGAGTCAGGAGAATGCGAAGAAAGTCGCCAAGTTGATTCGGGATGAAGGCCCGAAGACCGTCAAGACTCAGATCCAAGGCGATGAACTACGAGTCACCAGCAAGAGCCGCGATGATCTGCAGGAAATAATTGCCCTAGTAAAAGGCCATGAATGGGATTTCGCGGTTCAATTCACGAACTATCGCTAGCTAAACTATCGCTGACTAAGGGCCGGACAACTCCAGTCAGCGACTCTGCCAATCCCTCCATGTTGTAGACGAGTCGTTCGCGCGCGCCGCTGCCAGATTCGCTCGCGGTTGGAATTGGCGACCAGAAGAGCGCGTCGTGCGGACAGACATCAACGCAGATCCCGCAGTACATGCAGAGTCCGAAGTCAATCTCGAAAGCATCCAGGATGTTCACCTTCGTTGGCCGACGACCCCCCGACTCATGCTCCTCGACGTGCGAGATGAGCGACATACATTCTGTCGGGCAGTCACGGATACAGACCAAGCACGAGGTGCAGGCCACTGGATCCAAAGCGATCGTTCCGCGTAAGCACGTTGGACTCTCGCCCATCGACGGGCCCGTCATTTGGACCCCTCGGGGTGAGCGGAGCCACCGCTCGGGGTGAGCGGAGCCACCGCTCGGCGGAGTTCATCCTCAGCCCACGCCGCGCCACCCCAGAGGTCAGCCACCGACAGGCTCGAGAGGTCGGCCGCCGACAGTTCTTCGTCGGTCGCGATCTGAGTCTTGATCAATCGAGTCTCAAAAGTGCGGGGGTCCATGACTCTGAGCCAGAGTTCGATTCCATCGTTGAGGGTGCGGCATCCCAACTGATCAAAGTAGGTGAAGCCCGCGCCGTGGGCGGTCTCGGCAGCAGAGCGAAAGAGGCTCACACTTCCTCCCTCTCCAAGAGCCTGGATATCCCAGCCAGGATCTCAATCGGCCGGGGTGGACAGCCAGGGATATAAAGATCGCACGTCACGCCCAATGTATCGAGTCCAGGGACGATGGCCTGCGAATCCCAATAAGGGCCACCACTCGTGGCGCAGGCGCCGACAGCGATCAGATAGTGCGCCAACTCGGGCCTGAAGTCCATGAACGCCTGGATCAGATCGAGTAGCCGTTGGGCCAGTTTCTCGCTGATCGTGCCACTGACCAGCAGCGCAAGACCCGAGAGTTCTTGGCCGGTCCAAGGTTCTCCGGAAAACATGATCGAACGGGTCTCCAGAGCGCAACAGGCCAGACTCGCATCCAGCACGCCGAGGACTGAGCCCTCACCTTGGATCAGGACGATGTCCTTAGTGTCAATGATCACGTGGCTAAGCGTAGTAATACCCAATTCTCCCAGGGAAAATTACCCCAAAAGTGAGAGGATACGTGAGTGAGTAAACCAGTCGTCACGCTTGACCAGGTCGTAATTCGATTTGCCGGGGATAGCGGTGATGGAATGCAGTTGACCGGAGACCGCTTCACGTCAGATACGGCGATGCTCGGAAATGATTTGCGAACGCTGCCCAACTACCCGGCTGAGATTCGCGCACCTCAAGGCACGGTACCTGGCGTCTCATCCTTCCAACTCCACTTTGGCGATCATCACATACAGACGCCAGGCGATGCTCCGGACGTTCTCGTGGTTATGAACCCCGCTGCGCTCAGAGCAAATATTGCAGATACCCCACGCGGCGCCACGATCATCGTCGATAAAGATGAATTCACGACGCGGAATCTCTCGAAGGTCGGATACGCGACCAATCCAATCGAGGATGGGTCACTCGACAGTTACAAAGTGCACGCACTCCCGCTGACCTCCATGACCGTTGGTGCGCTCGCACATTTAAAGCTGACGCGTAAGGAGGCCGAGCGGTCAAAGAACATGTTCGCCCTCGGCCTGCTCTCCTGGATGTACCACCGGCCAACTTCACTCACTGAGAATTTCCTGACGGCAAAATTTGGGAAGAAGCCACAAATTCTTGAGGCAAACCTCACCGCTTACCGTGCCGGTTGGAATTACGGCGAGACAACCGAAGATTTCGCAGTCTCTTATGAGGTTAAGCCAGCACCGATGGAGAAGGGCCTTTACCGCAATATCAGCGGAAACATCGCCCTTACTTATGGATTAGTTGCGGCCGCCCAGCTTGCCGATGTCCAACTATTCCTAGGCTCCTACCCCATCACGCCGGCCTCTGACATTTTGCATGAATTATCAAAGCTGAAGAAGTTTGGCGTCGTCACCTTCCAAGCCGAAGATGAAATCGCCGGTGTTGGCGCTGCCATTGGCGCCGCATACGGGGGCGCACTCGGGATAACTACAACGTCTGGACCTGGCATCGCGTTGAAGAGCGAGGCGATCGGTCTAGGCGTCATGCTCGAACTGCCCTTGGTGATCGTGGACGTGCAACGCGGAGGCCCGTCTACGGGTCTTCCGACGAAGACTGAGCAGGGTGATCTTCTGCAGGCGATGTATGGCCGAAATGGTGAATCGCCATGTGTTGTCCTAGCAGCTGCGACCCCAAGTGATTGCTTTAATATGGCAATTGAGGCATGCCGAATTGCACTTGAATACCGCACTCCAGTCTTCCTGCTCTCTGATGGCTACATCGCCAACGGCAGCGAGCCATGGCTCATTCCAAGTGTCGATTCGCTCCCTGAAATCAAGGTCAACCTCGCCACTTCCCCAAATTCAGAGAACGGTGATTTCCTGCCATATCTACGGGACCCAGAGACGTTAGCCCGCGCTTTCGCAGTACCTGGAACAAAGGGCCTCGAACACCGAATCGGTGGTATCGAAAAGGCCGATAAGACCGGAGTAATTTCCTACGATCCAGCCAACCACGACTTTATGGTTCGAACGCGTGCCGCGAAAGTCGCGGGGGTAAAGGTCCCTGATTTGGTCATCGACGATCCAAGCGATGGCGCTGAAGTACTTATCCTCGGCTGGGGCTCGACCTACGGACCGATCTGGTCAGCCGTGCAGGTACTCCGTGAGACCGGACATAATGTGGCCCAAGCGCACCTACGTCACATAAACCCATTCCCAAAGAATCTTGGCGACGTCTTGCGTGCATATAAGAGAGTCATTGTCCCAGAGATGAATCTCGGCCAGCTTGCCAGAATGCTTAGGGGCGAATATCTAGTAGATGTGGTCGCCTTCGATCAAGTCCGCGGAATGCCTTTTACTACCGAACAAATCGTCAACGCCACCTTGGAGGTGTTCAATGTCTGAGGTTGCTCTGACTAAGAAGGATTTTACATCTGATCAAGAGGTGCGTTGGTGTCCAGGCTGCGGTGACTACTCAATTCTGGCCGCGATGCAATCCTTTCTTCCTGAACTGGGCCTGCCGCGCGAGAAGATCGTTTTCATCTCTGGCATCGGTTGTTCATCCCGTTTCCCTTACTATCTTGAAACCTACGGAATGCACTCGATTCATGGGCGTGCTCCAGCAATCGCAACTGGTCTTGCGGTAAGTCGTCCCGATCTATCGGTCTGGGTGATCACCGGTGATGGTGATTCCCTATCGATCGGTGGCAATCACTTGATCCACGCACTTAGACGTAATGCAGATATCAAGATCCTACTTTTCAATAACCGAATATACGGATTGACCAAGGGGCAATACTCGCCAACCAGCGAGAAGGGCAAGATCACCAAGTCCTCCCCATACGGTTCGCTAGACACGCCATTTAGTCCGGTCTCATTAGCCCTTGGTGCGGAAGCCTCTTTTGTCGCCCGCACAATTGATAGCGATCGAAAACACCTAACCGATACCCTCCGTGCCGCCGCCCAACACAAGGGCTCAGCGCTCATTGAGATTTATCAGAACTGCCCAATTTTCAACGATGGCGCCTTCGACCAAATCAAAGACTCAGATACCAAGGACGAGGTCCTACTCAAGCTAGTGCATGGGCAACCGATCACGTCGGCCTCGCATGGCGTCGTGAGCGATGAACGAGGACTCCTTTCGGTAAAGCCGCTTTCAGAAATTGATCCTTCGCAGATCGTGGTCCACGACGCAAACATTCAAGACCCAACGTATGCATTTGCTCTATCGCGTCTGTCTGGCTCATCGCTCGATCACGTGCCAGTCGGTGTCTTCCGTGATGTCGAACGTGCGCCATTCTCACAACTAATCCATAAACAAATTGCAGATGTGGTTGCAAAGGAAGGTAAAGGCCAGCTCGCTGCGCTACTTAACGGTGGCGATACCTGGCAAGTTGGATGACGAAGTCTCCACATCGGACTGGCCTTCTACTCGGAATCGGCGCTTACTTCTGTTGGGGACTCTTCCCCCTTTATTGGCCGCTACTAAAACCTGCAGTTGCACTTGAAATTCTGGCCCATCGTGTTATTTGGTCACTCCTGCTCTGTCTCGTGGCACTTGTCTTTCGTCGCAACCTCGTCGCAGCCTGGCTCATGCTTAAGGACCGAAGGATCTTTGGCTGGTTAGCGGTAGCCTCGATCTGTTTGAGTCTCAACTGGGGCATCTTCATCTGGGCCATCAACTCAGGTCACGTCGTTGAATCAGCGTTGGGCTATTACATAAATCCACTCGTCATGATTGCCGCGGGAGTCCTCCTGCTCGGCGAAAGAATGCGCCTTGCTCAATGGATCGCGGTCGCCTTCGGAGTGATCAGTGTCGTCGTCCTCTCGGTTGATTATGGGCACCCCCCATATATTGCGCTCTCATTGGCTTTTTCTTGGGGCCTGTACGGCCTAGTCAAGAAACATCTAAGCCTGGGTGCGCTCGAGACTCTCACCATCGAGACGCTCTTCATGATTATTCCAGCGGCCGGTTACATACTGCTCCTTTCCGCTAGAGGTACTGGGCAATTCGGATCAAGTCCTCATATGACTATCTTGTTGATGACTGCGGGTGTCGTGACTGCCGTGCCACTTCTGCTTTTCAATGGGGCCACTTCGCGAATCCCGCTCTCAACCGTGGGTCTGCTCCAATATATAAACCCCACAATGCAATTCGCGATTGGAATTCTCATTAGACACGAGAAAATGTCTCAAGGCCGGTGGGTCGGCTTCATCCTGGTCTGGGTGGCTCTGGTTCTTCTCAGTATTGATGGCTTTCGATCAAGCCGAGCGATCAATGACAGCATCGCAGAGAGCCATTAACGCACTCTTAGCTTCACAGTCTTCAAGCTCAGCAAGAACACTTCTTGCCCCATCGGCATAGTCGCGCAATTGCGCGCGGGCAATCCCAATTGCGCGATGAGCACGTAGATTCGTTAAGACTTCGACCACCACGGACTCGTCACTTATTGGTGAAAGGAGCAGTTCGCGCAAATCAGCATCTGCCGGATCAGTAGAGGTGATGACATGAAGTGTTACGAGCGTGGGGACTCCCTCGCGCAAATCGGTACCTGGCGTCTTACCCGAAACACCAGATTCGCTCGTAATGTCAATGATGTCATCGGCAATCTGAAAAGCCACCCCAATACGTTCACCAAATTCACCGAGAATCGAGCGGACCGAATCACTCGCCCCTGCGGCCAGCGCCCCATATTGAGCACTTGCTGAAAGCAGAGATCCAGTCTTATCAGCGACAACTTTCAAATAGTGCGGAAGCAACTCATCTCCCTCGCGTGGGCCAATCGTCTCCATAATCTGCCCAACCACAAGTCTTTCAAAGGTGAGGGCCTGAAGTTTTACTGCCTCTGGTCCTAGGTCGGCGAGCAGTGCAGATGATTTGGCGAAGAGAAAATCTCCCGCGAGAATCGCCACGGTATTACCCCAGCGCGCGTTTGCACTTTCCACCCCACGACGCAACGGCGCATCGTCCATAACATCGTCGTGGTAGAGGGTGGCCAGGTGCGTTAGTTCAGAAACGACTGCAGAGGAAATAACTCCGGGCGCATAAGGATTTCCAAACTCTGCGGCAAGCAAGGTGAGAAGTGGACGGAGGCGCTTGCCGCCGGCATCCACCAGGTGGTGTGAGGTCTGCGTAAGAAGTTCGTAATCGCTGTTTATGCTGGCCGCCAACAGAGTCTCAACTGCCGCAACTCCATCTTCAAGACGGCGCTCGAGCTCCGGCGAGAGCCCTGGAATACCGAAACCACTCATTAGAAAGTGAATCGTGCTGCGGATTTAGCCAGATCTAGTAGCGGGCCGGGTAGAACTCCGAGTACCAATGTCACCGCTGCCGCAAAGGTTATGGCAGCCGTCGTCATGAGGGGCGGTAGCACAACCGTGGGGCCATCCTTTTTCGGCTCGCTGAAAAACATCAGAACTATGACCCGAATATAGAAGAAAGCAGCTACCGCACTGCTCAAGACACCGACAACAACGAGAGCAATAGATCCACTTGAATAAGCGGCTGCGAAGACCGCGAATTTTGCAACGAATCCACTGGTCAGCGGAATCCCGGCAAAAGCCAGGAGAAATAGCGCGAAGGTTGAGGCGATGAGGGGTGAGCGGCGACCCAACCCGGACCACTGCGATAGGTGCGTTGCTTCCCCGGTGGAATCACGAACCAGTGTGACAATGGCGAAGGCGCCGATTGTGGCGAAACCGTAGGTGACCAGATAGAACATCGATCCTTGAAGACCTGCTCTATTCGCCGCAGTGACACCTGCAAGAACGAATCCCGCATGGGAGATCGAGGAATAGGCCAACATCCGCTTCATGTCAGTCTGGGTCAACGCAAAGATCGCACCAAGGATCATGGTGACCATTGCGATGCCGGTAAGCATCGGGCGCCAATCCCAGCGCAACCCACCGAGACCGACATAGAAGAGGCGCAGAATCGCACCGAATGCTGCAACTTTCGTGATTGCAGCCATAAAAGCGGTGACGGGTGTCGGCGCACCTTGATAGACATCGGGAGTCCAAGCGTGAAACGGAATCGCGCTCACCTTGAACAAGAGACCAACCGTCACAAGGCCTACGCCCATCAAGAGAATCATGTCGTTACCCGCACTGGCCGAGATCGCTTCACGGATGCCGCCGAGAGAAACCGTCCCTGCATAACCATAAATAAGCGCAGAGCCGTAGAGGAAGAAGGCAGAGGAGAAAGCACCGAGTAGGAAGTATTTGAGCGCGGCTTCTTGTGAAAGGAGACGACGTCGACGCGCTAGTCCCGACATTAGATAGAGCGGAAGTGAGAGGACTTCCAGTGCGATGAACATGGTGACCAGATCGCCTGCAGCTGGGAAAAGGAGAGCACCGCCAAGGGCGAAAAGTGTGAGTGGGAAGATTTCGGTCTGGATCATGCCGGTGACCAGGGCGGTCCGCTCAGCCTCTGACCCAGGAAGAGCAGACGCCTGAGCGGTAAAGGCTCCACCTCCCGAATCAAGCCCACGCTCGGCGATTAGGAGAACGCCACAGATCGCCAGGAGGAGCAGGGTGCCCTGAAGGAAAAGGGTCGGTCCGTCAACGACAACCGATCCCTCAGCAGCAAGCCGCGAAGTTCCATGCAACCGTACGACGGCTATAAAGGCGGCAACGACCACCCCGAGGCTGATCGTGACCTGAAATGCGTAGCGCCGTGCACGAGGCAAGAATGCTTCCACCAGAACGCCTAGCAGCGCTCCCCCCAGGACAATCAGGATGGGCAGCAATTCGCGGTATTCGATAACGGGTGCGTGGAAGTTCATCTCACTTCCCTCCTGTCGGCGCCGGATCAGTTACGCCGACCACTTGCATGGTGTGCGTGACTGCTGGATTGATGGCGTCCAGGATTGGCTTGGGAAAGAATCCCAAGAAAATAATGATTGCCAACACCGGCGCAATGGCGATCTTCTCACGCCGGGTTAAATCCGGAAGGTTCTCGTTACCTGGGGTGACTGGACCGTGTAGAGAACGTTGAACCAGGATCAAGACGTATAGCGCGGCAAGAATAATCCCGCCAGTCGCGATGATGGCAGCCCACGGATAGCGAGTAAAAGTGCCTACTAGAACCAAGAATTCGCTAACGAAACTCGATAAGCCAGGCAACGCGAGCGCTGACATTCCGGCAATGAAGAAAGTCCAAGCCATCACCGGTGTAATTCGTTGCAACCCACCGAAATCCGCAATCAGTGACGACTTGCGGCGCGAGATCATCCAACCGGCAATGAGGAAGAGCGCTGCAGTAGAGAAGCCATGGTTGACCATGTAGAGGGTCGCACCTGATTGCCCCTGGCTTGTCATGGCGAAAATACCGAGGGTGATGAAACCGAAGTGTGAAATTGAGGTGAAGGCAATCAAACGCTTGATGTCGGTCTGTCCTATGGCAAGCAAGGCACCATAGATCACGCTGATAACTGAAAGCACGATGATGAGCGGAGTAAAATACTTTGCAGCATCAGGGAAGAGCGGCAAACTGTAGCGGAGCATTCCGAAAGTGCCAACCTTGTCGAGCAAGCCGACAAGAAGGACTGCTGTTCCCGGAGTCGAGGCAGAAACCGCATCGGGCAGCCAGGTGTGGAATGGCCAGAGAGGCGCTTTGATCGCAAAAGCGATGAAGAAGCCGAGGAAGAGCCATCGCTGCACATGAGCATCAATATGCAAATGACTCAACGCGGTAAAGTCGAAGGTGCCAGCACCCAGTTGATCCTTCGAGATCACATAAAGGGCAATGACCGCTGCCAGCATGAGCATGCCACCGAAGAGGCTGTAAAGCAGGAACTTGACTGCCGCATATGAGCGCTGAGCGCCACCGAAGGAGCCGATCAGGAAATAGACCGGAATCAACATTGCTTCAAAGAAAACATAGAAGAGGAAGACGTCAGTTGCCGCAAAAACACCAACAAGAAACGTTTCGAGAACCAGGAGAAGCGCAAAAAAAGTTTTAACGCTGAAACGGCCATCTTCGGCCTCGTTCCAAGAGGCCAGAATCACGATCGGAGTAAGAATCGTGGTGAGTAGCACAAGCATCAAAGCAATGCCATCAACACCAACGGCGTACTTGATCCCAAACGAGGCAATCCAGTTATGTGATTCGACCAATTGAAGATCGCCAGAGTTCTTCTTGAAGTCGATAAGCATCAAGAGCGAAAGAAGAAGCCCGATAAGACTCACACCGAAGGCGACTTGCTTAGCTAGAAGATCGCGTCCCTTAGGCAGCAAGGCCACAGCTGTTGAGCCAACCAGCGGAATAAGTCCGAGTGTTGTTAGCCAAGGAAACATGTTCAGAGCCTCGCAGCCAACATCGCGGCGACCACGATGGCCGCACCACCAAGAATAAATAGGGCATACGTGCGGACGTACCCAGTCTGCACGCGACGGAGCCGCACCGAAGCACCACCGAAGAGCGCGCCGATGCCGTTTACCGCACCATCAACGAATACCCGGTCGAGGAAGACCAGGGCTCGCGTCAAGTACTGGCCAGGACGCATGAAGATTGCTTCGTTAAAGGCATCCTGGTAGAGATCGCGACGGGCAGCTCGAGTGAGGACCGAAACATTGGTAGGAGCAAGTTCGGGGATCGGCTGGCGCACATACCTGAGGTAAGCCATCCCTACGCCAAGTACCACTGCACCAAGAGCAAGCGCCGATACGACTAATGGCGTCATACGCGCAGGTGGTTCGATAAAGCCATGACCAACAACTGGCTCAAGCCAATTCTTGAACGATGAACCAAGGGAAAGCAGCGCACCTGCGCCCAGAGAGCCGATGGCCAAGATCACCATCGGCACGACCATTAATTTGCCCGACTCATGTGGATGAGCGTCGGCGCTCCAGCGCGCTTTGCCAAAGAAGGTCATGATCATCACGCGGGTCATGTAGAACGCGGTGATTGCGGCACCAAGCAGGGCTGCGGAGCCGATGATTATGCCGCGGGCGCCACCTGCGTTGAATGCCGCTTCAATAATCTTGTCTTTCGAAAAGAACCCAGCGAATGGCGGGACACCGATGATTGCGAGATAGCCAAAACCAAACGTAACAAAGGTAACCGGCATAAATTTGCGCAGTGCACCATACTTGCGCATATCGACTTCATCATTCATGCCGTGCATGACAGAGCCAGCACCAAGGAACATTCCGGCTTTGAAGAAACCATGGGTAAGAAGGTGCATGATTGCGAAGGCGTATCCGGCGGGTCCTAGTCCTGCTGCCAAGATCATGTAACCGATCTGAGACATAGTCGAAGCGGCAAGCGCTTTCTTGATGTCATCTTTTGCAGTACCGATGATCGCGCCGAAGAGCAACGTGATAACACCGACGATTACAACAAGTAATTGTGCCGTCGGCGCTCGATCGAAGACGAAGTTGGAACGCGTAATCAGATAGACGCCTGCGGTCACCATTGTTGCTGCGTGGATAAGAGCAGATACCGGGGTTGGACCAGCCATCGCATCACCAAGCCAAGACTGCAATGGGAATTGCGCAGATTTACCGGCAGCCGCAAGGAGAAGCATTGCTCCCATTGCAGTCAAGGCGCCACTGTTCGCCTTCCCTGCGCCAGCAGCAACGCCGTCGAAGGAGACGGAGCCGAACGTGGCAAAAGCGATCATCATTGCAATTGAAAGTCCGAAGTCACCTACGCGGTTGGCTACGAAGGCCTTTTTTGCGGCAGTCGCATAAACCGGATTCTGATTCCAAAACCCAATTAACAGATAGGAGGCAAGGCCAACGCCTTCCCAGCCCACATAGAGGTTGAGATAGGAGTTACCAAGTACGAGGAGCAACATCGCGGCGATGAACAAATTCAGATATGCGAAGAAACGCCGACGATCCAAGTCATGCGACATGTACGTAATTGAATAGACATGAATCAACGTACCTACTCCGGTGATCAAGAGCACAAAAGAGATGGAGAGTTGATCCAGAAGTAGACCGGCTTCAACGTTGAAGTTACCGACGCTTATCCAGGTGAAAAGGCTCTGCGAGACGCCGCGATTCTCGCCACTTCGTCCAAGCATCTTGATTAGTTCGACAATTCCAATGATGAAGGACCCGCCCGAAAGAGCAGTCGCCAGCAGGTGCCCCCACTTGTCGGTGCGACGCCCACCTAGTAGCAAGATTGCAGAGCCGAGTGCGGGCAGCGCAATCAGCCAGACCAGGAGGGAACTACTCCCGGAGGCAAGAGCGTGTGCAGAATCCACGGCGTGTCCTTAGAACTTAAGTAGGTTGACGTCATCGACTGAAGCCGAGCGACGCGATCGGTAGATGGAGACGATGATGGCCAGACCGACGACAACTTCACAGGCCGCGACGACCATAGTGAAGAAGGCAATCACCTGGCCATCCAAGTTGCCTTGTATCCGAGCGAAAGTCACGAAAGCGAGATTCGCAGCATTGAGCATCAACTCTATGCACATAAAAATGACGATTGAGTTGCGTCGCGTCAGCACTCCGAGTGACCCGATCGTGAAGAGCAATGCCGATACAAATAGGTAGTTGGAAGGATTCACGCCTCATCCTCCTCGTGCTCTTGTTTCAATTCGAATGGCGCAGTGGGAAGTACGCCGCCACGCGCCTTTATCACTCTCGAAACAGATGTTGGTGCGGGGGTCCCATCAGGGAGCAGTGCAGGGATATCTACCGCATTATGTCGAGAGAAAACGCCTGGGTTAGGAAGTGGGGCACCTGGAAGTTCGCTTCCTTCCCGGAAACGGTCCTGCGAAAGTTGTCGTTGTGTTCGTCGGGGCACCGTACGTTCACGATGGCCGAGAACCATCGCACCGAGTGCAGCAGTTACTAAGAGCGCAGAAACAACTTCAAAGGCCCACACGTAGCGACTGAAAAGTAGAGAGGCTAGGCCTTGAACGTTGCCGCCGCTATTTGCTTGGTCTAGCCCGACCGCACCACCGCTTAGAAAAGCGTGACCCAGTCCAGCCACGAGCAACACTCCTACTGAGAGGCCGGCAAGAAGTGCGGCTAGTCGTTGTCCTCGAATCGTCTCAATCAGGGAATCGGAACTATCGACGCCAACGAGCATCAGAATGAAGAGAAAGAGCATCATGACCGCACCTGTATAGACAACGATCTGAACGATGCCGAGAAATGGCGCATCCTGAGCGATATAGAAAATCGCCAGGCTGATCATGACGTAGGCCAGAAGAAGCGCACTGTGTACTGCCTTCTTGACGATGACCATGCCGGCCGCCGCCAGGACTGCAAGAGGTGCCAGTATCCAGAAAAGCACCGCCTCCGGTATGCCGGTGACACCTGCGTTCAGTGCAAGCGTGTTCATGGGGTCACCTCGGAGCTAGCCGTTCCCACTATCTCACCTTGCGAAGGGTCCGCCTCAGTGATCTTCCCGCGGTAATAGTCGCGCTCCCTAGTGCCGGGATACATATCGTGCGGTGGCGCGACCATGCCGACCCGAAGAGGCGCCAGAAGGTCTTCCTTTTCGAAAATCAATTTCCTCCGCGAATCATCGGCGAGTTCGTACTCATTGGTCATTGTTAGTGCGCGCGTTGGGCAGGCTTCGATGCAGAGCCCGCAGAAAATACACCGCAAGTAATTGATTTGATAGACGCGACCAAAGCGCTCGCCTGGCGAGAAACGTTCTTCTTCTGTGTTCTCGGCACCCTCGACATAGATGGCATCGGCCGGACAGGCCCAGGCGCAGAGTTCACATCCAATGCATTTCTCAAGACCATCTGGGTGACGATTGAGTTGATGGCGACCATGAAACCTAGGTGCCGTAGGCACCTTCTCTTCCGGATACTGTTCGGTGCCTGGCTTCTTGAACATGGTTGCGAAAGTGACACCAAACCCGCGGGACTGTTTAGCCAGAGAAGCGACACCATCGTTTGGAACCAATTCCGATTCCTCACCAGCAGTCTCCAAAGACGCCTCCGGGCGTTTTACGACGTCTTCACTCATCATTAGTTACCTCCAGCCGGCGGATCAGCATGATTCGGCGCCGTCGGCACGCGGAATGTAGAGACACTCATCGGAAGTTGCGGCACAGCGAAATATGGTTTCTCAGATACTCCGGAGTCCAGCGCCACTTCCGCTTTCCGCTTGGCCGATTCGAAGAGCGAAGCGATCAAGAGAAGGATTAGAACGATGCCACCAGTGAAACCGACCACGACTGCAGTAGACGCGCCCTCCAACGACATCGCCCTGAGCGTTGCAACGATGACGGTCCAGAGAAGCGAGACAGGAATAAGTATTTTCCAACCGAACTTCATGAACTGGTCGTACCGCAATCTTGGCAGGGTTCCCCGGAGCCAGATGAAGAAGAAGAAGAAGGCGATCAACTTCACAAAGAACCAGATAAAAGTGAACCACCCGCCCAGCCAAAGCTCGGTGAAACCAAGACCAGGAAGGGCGCGGTACCCGCCAAGGAAGAGGGTGGTTGCCAATGCCGAGACCGTCAGGACGTTTACGTACTCTGCGAGAAAGAAGAGTGCAAACTTGAGCGATGAGTACTCGGTATGGAATCCGCCGACCAATTCGCCTTCGGCTTCAGCCAAGTCAAAGGGGGCGCGATTGGTCTCTCCGACCATTGAAATTGTGTAAATGATAAATGATGGGAAGAGCACTATCGCGTACCACCATTTATCCTGGCTCGCGACAATATCCGAAGTGGACATCGAGCCTGAGTAGAGGAAAACCGCTACAAGTGAAAGGCCCATTGCCACTTCATAAGAAATTACCTGTGCGCTCGAACGGAGAGCGCCGAGGAGTGGATAAGTTGAACCTGAGGACCAACCCGCGAGAACAATCCCATACACGCCCACTGAAGCGATGGAGAGAATGTAGAGCACTCCGACCGATAGATCTGTTAATTGGAAAGCCGTCTTGTGCCCAAAGAGTGAGACTTCGCCAGTCATCGGGATGACTGCAAAGGACATGAAGCAAGTGGTGGCTGCGATTATCGGCGCAAGAACAAAGACGACGCGGTCAGCTGCCTTAGGAATTATGTCTTCCTTGAGCGCCAACTTCACGCCATCTGCCAAACCTTGGAGTAGGCCAAAAGGTCCGACTCGATTCGGTCCAAGACGCATCTGCATCCGAGCAACTACCCGCCGCTCCCCCCAGATGGCCAATAGGACCATGACCACCAAGAAGATGAAGACAAGCAAACTCTTTACGAGGATAAGCCAGCCAGGATCCTTGCCTAATAGGTCAGCTGTAAGAGCCGCAGTCTGATGAATCATTTGCCACCTCCGATTCGAACAAGCGCTCCACTCGTGACACCGAGTGTGCGTCGAATCTGCGAACTAGCAGAATTCTCTGGAAGCCAGACCATCCGCTTTGGCATCTCCACTATCTGGACTGGCAACGATATTGAACCGGCGTCGGTACTGACGCGGAGAACGTCGCCATCCTTCACACCAATTTCATTTGCAGTCTCGTCCGAAAGTTTGATGTTCGCCTTCCGCGCCGTCGCAGCCAAGTTTGCCTCACCATCTTGGAGCGATCCAAGATCTAGAAGCATCCGCCAGGATACGAGTACAGCCTCTCCGACAACTGGCACGAGCGCGGCCAGGGAAGGTTCCTTTGGCGCAGAAGTCCGTTCTCCGTCCCAATCACCTAGAGAATCGAGTTCCTCTTTTGCCGCCGCAGGACTAGCAAGATCCAAGGGCGCCTGGAGTGCCTCAGCGAGCATGGAGAGGACCTGCAAATCACTGATGCGGGTCGAACCTTTGAGCACCTGTTCGAATCCGCGCCCACGGCCTTCCCAGTTGAGGAATGTGCCTGACTTCTCCGTGACTGAAGCAACTGGAAGTACCACGTTTGCCCGTCTGGTAACTTCACTTTCGCGAAGCTCTAGCGAGACGACAAATGCGTTCTCCAGCGCAGCCAGTGCTAAGGCAGGATCCGAAAGATCGAATGGATCCACTCCGCCGACTAACAGTGCACCGATACGACCGGTTGAAGCGCTCCGGAGAATTCCATTTGTATCAAGACCCGGTTCTGACGGAAGCGAGGCAATCCCCCACGCCGCGGCAATATCTACCCGGGCTCTTGCATCCGAAACGGGACGTCCAAGTGGTAGAAGATTCCCAATTGCACCGGCTTCAATAGCGCCGCGCTCACCAGCACGACGCGGAACCCAGCCGATTTTTGCCCCACTTGAACTTCCAAGCTGCGCGACTGTGCTCAACAACCCTGGAGTTAGCGCTGCACGTTCACCTACCAGAATGAGACTCTTACTGGTTAGCAATGACTTCGTCTCAGAAATCGAGTGGTACAACTTTGCGCCCAGTCTCTGCGCACCTCGACTCAGGAACGGTGCAACTGTGGCAACTTTCAAATTTCGACCACGGACTTGCTTGCGGATCCGGAGGAAGATGATTGGCGATTCTTCTTCCGCCTCAAAATCAACGAGCAAGACGTTGTCAGCCGAGTCGATATCTGCATTTGATACGGTCGAACTCACAACGTTTGCCGCCAAGAATTCGCTCTCTTCAATTGAGAGCGGGCGAGCCCGGAAGTCAATATCGTTGGTACCGAGTGAGGCTCGCGCAAACTTTTGGTACGCATAAGCCTCTTCGATAGTAAGACGCCCTCCGGGCAGAATCCCTACGCGAGCCTTCGACAACCCCGCCGCCGCCACAGCAATCGCCTCTGGCCATGAGGCGGCGACCAACTCGCCACTTGCCTCATCACGAATCAGTGGAGTCGTGAGTCGATCTTTTGCCGTCGCATAAGTGAATGCCCATCGACCTTTGTCGCAATTCCACTCTTCGTTGACAGCTGGGTCATCGCCGGCAAGTCTGCGTAAAACCTTGGAACGTCGGACATCGGTGCGAATGTCACATCCCGAGGCGCAGTGTTCGCAAGCGGTAGGTGTGGATATTAGATCAAATGGCCTTGCACGGAAACGATAAGAGGCACCGGTAAGCGCACCGACCGGACAGATCTGCACTGTGTTACCCGAGAAGTAGGACTCAAATGGATCCTTCTCATAAATCGCAACTTGTTGCAGTGCGCCACGTTCATTCATAGCGATGAAGGCATCACCAGCAATTTCTTGAGAGAAACGGGTGCAACGAGCGCAGAGAATGCAGCGCTCACGGTCGAGCAGAACTTGCGACGAAATATTAATTGGCTTGGGGAAAGTGCGCTTCGTTCCCGTAAATCGCGATTCGCCTCGTCCCGTACTCATCGCCTGGTTCTGGAGCGGGCACTCGCCACCCTTGTCACAGACCGGACAGTCCAACGGATGGTTGATCAGCAGAAATTCCATGTTCCCGCGCTGAGCCTTTTCGGCAACGGGTGAAGAGAGTTGAGTCTTTACGGCCATTCCTGGTTCTACCGGCATCGTGCAGGAGGCCTGGGGCTTGGGGAATGCACGGCCGTTGACTTCCACCTCAACCAGGCATTGCCGACAAGCACCGACGGGGGCAAGCAGAGGATGATCACAGAACCGCGGAATTTGAATGCCTAGCTTTTCTGCGGCTCGGATGATCAGGGTTCCCTTGGGAACCGATACTTCAAACCCATCAATAGTGGCCGTGACCATCTCAACCGGAGTCACGGCATTTTCGGAGTTGTTCACGATAGTCATCAGGCGTTTACCCCTGCAAAGAGAGTCGAGGCGACCGGATCGAATGGACATTGGCCCGCCTCGAGGTGAGCGATGTACTCGGAGCGAAAATACTTGATCGAAGAAGTGATCGGACTGGTTGCACCATCGCCTAGGGCACAGAATGCTCGACCCAAGATGTTGTCGCAGAGATCAAGTAATTTATCGAGATCCTCCGCTCTGCCTTTACCGTCTTCAAGATCTCTCATGATCTGCACGAGCCAATAAGTTCCTTCACGGCAGGGCGTGCACTTGCCGCATGACTCGTGCTTGTAGAACTCGCTCCAGCGCAGCACCGCGCGCACAATGCAAGTGGTTTCGTCGAAGATCTGAAGCGCCTTGGTACCAAGCATCGAACCTGCTCCTGCGACGCCTTCGTAATCGAGTGGTACATCTAAATGCTCGGCAGTAAACAAAGGCGTGGAAGAACCGCCAGGCGTCCAGAATTTCAAAGTGTGACCTTCACGTACGCCACCGGAGAGCTCGAGCAATTCGCGAAGCGTGATTCCAAGCGGTGCTTCGTACTGCCCAGGGCGCTTAACATGGCCTGAAAGCGAGTAGAGGGTAAATCCTTTGCTCTTTTCGGTGCCCATGGAGTGGAACCACTCCGCGCCTCCATTGATGATCGAGGGAACCGAAGCGATCGACTCAACGTTATTGATAACGGTCGGACAGGCATACAGACCCGCGATAGCCGGAAAGGGTGGGCGTAACCGAGGCTGACCCCTAAAACCCTCGAGAGAGTCGAGTAGTGCTGTTTCTTCGCCACAGATATAAGCGCCGGCACCCGCATGAATTACCAAATCGAGGTCGTAGCCTTTTCCATCAAGGTTCTTGCCGAGCAACCCAGCCGCATAAGCATCCGCAACCGCTTGCTGAAGCCGTCGCACGGCATGGGCAACTTCGCCTCGGACGTAAACAAATGCCCGGTTACATCGGATCGCGTATGACGCGATGATTATGCCTTCGACCAGAACGTGCGGGTTGGCGAGTAACAGTGGCATGTCCTTGCAGGTACCAGGTTCTGACTCGTCTGCATTAACGACTAGGTAGTGTGGCTTACCGTCGCCTTGTGGGATAAATGACCACTTCAATCCGGTCGGGAAGCCGGCACCGCCTCGGCCGCGAAGTCCTGAATCTTTGATCAGCGCGATGATTGCATCCGGCTCCATCGCAAGCGCCTTCTTCACCGCCGTGTAACCGCCGTTTCGACGGTAGCCATCGATGGTGAATGAATCGCTCTGATTCCACGTAGCAGAGAGCACTGGCGTGAGTTTCATCGCTGCTCACTGCTCTCCGAATTCTGTCCGATCGCAATTTCAAGACCGGCCAGACTGGCAGGGCCGGCCTGAACACCCTCGTTGGCGTGACCATCGTTCATTCCAGAAAGCAGTGCCGAATTCTCTTTCCAAGTAGGGAGTTTTTTTGGACCACGGCTTGGTGCGGGCGGTTCGCCTCCACGTAACGAATCAACAAGCTCCTTGGCGCTCTCCACCGTCTGATTATCGAAAAATTCCCAATTAACCATTACCACGGGCGCATAGTCGCATGCGGCGTTGCATTCGATGTGCTCGAGTGAGACTTTCCCGTCATCCGTGCTTTCATCATTGCCGATTTCGAGATGATCCTTGAGGCCAGAGAAGATCGCATCGCCGCCCATTACAGCGCAGAGCGTGTTGGTACAGACTCCAACGTGATACTCCCCGACCGGGCGGCGCTTGTACTGAGTATAGAAAGTGGCCACCGCAGAGACCTCAGCCGTCGTGAGACCAAGTCTGGCCGCAACGAGTTCGATTCCTTCTGGGGTTACATACCCTTCGATCGACTGCACCAGATGCAACAGCGGCATGATGGCAGACCTACTGCGCGGATAACGCGCAATGATTTCTTCCATCTGTGATGAGGCGGCTTCTCTAAGCGACATTACCTATCCACTCCACCCATGACGGGATCGATCGACGCAACCGCTGCGATAACGTCAGCGAGTTGCCCGCCTTCACACATCGCTGCCGTTGCTTGAAGGTTATTGAAGGACGGATCACGGAAGTGCACGCGATAGGGCCTAGTGCCGCCATCGGATACTACGTGCGCGCCAAGTTCTCCTCGTGGGCTCTCGACCGCCACGTAGACCTCGCCCGCTGGGACGCGGAAGCCTTCGGTGACCAACTTGAAGTGGTGGATCAACGCTTCCATCGAGGTGCCCATGATCTCTTTGATGTGATCAAGAGAATTGCCGAGTCCATCAGCTCCAAGCGCAAGTCTTGCCGGCCATCCGATTTTCTTATCTTCGATCATCACAGGGCCAGGATTCTTCGCGAGTCTCTCTACGCATTGTTCGACTATGCGAAGAGATTGCTCCATTTCGTGGATGCGTATTAGGAAACGACCGTACGAATCGCATGATGTTGCGGTGACTACGTCAAAATCATACGTCTCGTATCCGCAGTAAGGCTGAATCTTCCGGACATCTAGCGGCAAGCCCGTTGCTCGCATGATTGGGCCAGTAATTCCAAGTTGTGTGCATCCAGCTATATCCAAGTAGCCGATGCCATTGGTACGCGCCATCCAGATGGAATTTCCAACTAATAAGTTGACGGTGTCTTTGAGATTGTGGCGCAGAGTGCCGACCGCCTCAGTGATTGTCTCAAGTGCGCCATCTGGTAGATCTTGGGCAACACCGCCTGGTCGTACAAAAGCATGATTCATACGGAGCCCAGTAACGAGTTCAAAAATATCCAGGATGGTCTCGCGTTCGCGGAAGCCGAAGATCATCGCGGTCAGCGCGCCCAGTTCCATACCGCCGGTAGCAATTGCAACCAGGTGCGAGGAGATTCTATTGAATTCCATCAGCATCACCCGAATGACGCTGGCACGCTCAGGAACTTGATCGGTTATTCCAAGGAGTTTTTCGACGGCCAGACAATACGCCGTCTCATTGAAGAACGGGCTCAAGTAGTCCATTCGGGTAACAAAGTTCACGCCCTGGGTCCACGAGCGGAATTCTAAGTTCTTCTCGATGCCCGTGTGCAGATACCCGATTCCACATCGAGCCTCGGTAACGGTCTCTCCATCGATCTCAAGAATCAGACGGAGCACCCCGTGAGTTGATGGATGTTGCGGGCCCATGTTGAGGACAACTCGCTCATCTTGAGTTGCGCCGATTTCAGTTACCAGATCATCCCAATCGCCGCCGGTCACCGAATAAACGGTCCCCTCGGTCGTCTCGCGCGATGATGCGTATGGATCAAATGTGGCGCTCATCAGCGGTACGCCCTCCGCTGATCGGGTGGTGGGATAGTTGCGCCCTTGTATTCAACTGGAATTCCACCGAGCGGATAATCCTTCAGTTGTGGATGCCCTGGCCAATCATCAGGCATCAGAATTCGAGTCAATCCTGGGTGGCCATCGAAGATTATTCCAAACATGTCGAACGCCTCGCGCTCGTGCCAGTTGTTAGCAGCCCAAACGCCAGTCAGCGAAGGCAAGTGTGGATTCGTAGCTGGAACTGAAATTTCCAACTTGATACGTTGATTCTTAGTGATCGACAGCAGCGGATAGATCGCATGTAGTTCTCGCCCTACATCGTTCGGGAAGTGAACGCCCGTGACGCCCATGCTCATCTCAAAGAGCAACTCATCACGGAGAATCGTGGCCACCTCGACCAACTTTGGTGCCCGGATATGTAATGACAACTCGCCGCGGTCTACGACGACCTTCTCGATCGCCTCATTAAACGCCGGATAGGCACGCTCGAGTGAATCGGCAACGTCATCGAAATAGCCACCGTAAGGACGCTCCGATGAACCCGGCGACACAATTTTTCTAACGAGCCCGCCGTATCCCGAGGTATCTCCGCTACCGGAGACACCGAATAGCCCGCGTTGATCTGAATCCGTATTCACTACGCCAGCAGCCCCTTCATCGAGATGGTGGGCAGCGCGGCAAGTCCCGCTGCTTCAACTTCGCGGATGATCGCTTGACGATCGCTTCCCAATTTCTCGTTTGAAATTTGTTCATGCAATTTCAGGATCGCATCCATGAGCATCTCTGGACGAGGTGGGCAGCCAGGTAGATAGATATCAACCGGCACGACGTGATCAACACCTTGCACAATCGCGTAGTTGTTAAAAATGCCGCCTGATGATGCGCAGGCACCCATAGAGAGAACCCATTTCGGCCCGGTCATCTGGTCATAGATCTGTCGTAGAACTGGCGCCATCTTGTTTGATACGCGACCGGCGACAATCATCAAGTCGGCCTGCCTTGGCGAGGCTCTGAAAACCTCCATGCCAAAGCGTGCCAAGTCGTAACGGCCAGCTCCAGTAGCCATCATCTCAATTGCGCAACAGGCAAGGCCGAACGTCGCAGGCCAGAGTGAACTCTTCCGCATATAACCGGCAAGTTTCTCCACGGTAGTAAGCAGAAAACCGCTCGGTAATTTCTCTTCAATACCCATGTCTTATCCGCCTTAGTCCCACTCAAGTCCACCGCGACGCCAGACATACGCGTACGCGACAAAAACAGTGGCAATGAAGAGAACCATTTCGATAAGCCCGAATAGACCCATGTGATCAGAGGAGACTGCCCAGGGGTAAAGGAAGACAATTTCAATGTCAAAGACGATGAAGAGCATTGCAGTAAGAAAGTATTTGATTGGGAACCTACCGCCGCCTGGAGCGTGCGGAGTCGGTTCGATACCACACTCGTATGCTTCAAGTCTGGCGCGGTTGTAGCGCTTAGGTCCGGTGAGCGCCGCAGCCAAGACCGAGAAAATCGCAAAACCAAATCCAATGGCTGCGATGGCCAGGATCGGCACGTAAAGGTTCACGAATTCAACTCCAAAGACTTTGGCGAAGGCACCAGTATCTTAGGCGATTGCCGGGAATTCATCACGCCGCAGGAGCCAGACGGACCAGGGCATTTATCACACGATCCATGACGTCTCCGCCATGGGAATCGGTTAGGTTGGCCAGTAACTTGATCGTGAATCGCATCAGGGTCGGATGTGGCAATGCTTTTTTTGTTGCAATCTTCATGACCTCGGAATGGCCGATCAATTTCACAAAAGCACGTCCGAGCGTGAAATAGCTTCCCCATTCACTCTTCAGGCGTACTGGGTACTGCTCGAGGCGGTTCTCCCTCGCGCGGTCCGTCCGCTCTTGGCGGGAATCGAGAATGGTTTCAGCGGCGATCCGCCCCGACTCCATCGCATACGCGATGCCCTCGCCATTAAATGGGCTGACCATCCCGCCGGCATCTCCGATCAGGAGCAGGCCTCGGGTGTAGTGGGGCGTCCGGTTGAAGCCCATGGGTAGCGCAGAGCCTCGAATTGGCTCGGTCATGTTCTCCGGCGTATATCCCAGCTCTTTCGGCATTGTGGCAACCCAGCGGTGCAGAAGCGCTCGGTAATCGACGTTGGCAAAGGCGCTTGACGAGTTGAGGATCCCGAGCCCGACATTGCTCGTGCCGTCCCCTACGCCGAAAATCCAGCCGTAGCCCGGCAGGAGTCGGTCTTTGTCCCAGAGTTCAAGCCAGGATTCAAGCCAATTATCTTCGTGTGCTGGCGAGCGAAAGTAAGTGCGCACTGCTACCCCAAGTGGGCGGTCATCGCGCTTCTCCAACCCCATCGATAGGGCAAGACGGCTTGAGTTACCATCGGCGGCAATTACTACCGGAGCACGGAATTCAACCTCGCCCGCTGCCGTTCTGGCCCGTACCCCGACGATCCGCTCCCCATCGAGGATCGGCCCTTGGACGTTGGTGGCCTCGTGGAGCTCTACCCCGGTTGAGACTGCCCTTCTGGCGAGCACTTCGTCCAAATTTGTCCTGGTCCGCACCAGACCATACCCAGGGAAGTCAGAGAGCTCAGGCCAGGGAAGTTCAAGCCGATGGCCGCCGCCAATGATTCGTAAGCCCCGATTTTCTATCCACCCACCCAGATCCACGCCAAGGCCGATCAATTCCTTGACCGAGCGAGGAGTTAGCCCGTCTCCGCAGACCTTCTCTCGGGGAAAAGTACTCTTCTCTAACAGAAGGACCCTCGCCCCGCCCCGCGCAAGGTGGATCCCAGCAGCCGAGCCCCCAGGACCTGCGCCAACGATGATCACATCCGCGTCCACGCTTTAACTCCTCTAGGCGATCAGTCGAACTGGGCTTGAGAAACTTTTCACGAGCATTCTAGGTGCGGATGGCTCGATGCAGAGCAACGATTCCGCCGGTCAAATTCCGCCAGGCCAGATTTGTAAAACCCGCTTGCTCGATCCGAGCAGCAAGGCCTTCTTGGTTAGGCCAGGCGCGTATTGACTCGGCCAAGTAGACGTAAGCATCCGGATTCGATGAGGTGTGCCTGGCAATCCATGGAAGCGCCCGCATCAAATACTCGGTGTAGATGAGTCGAAACGGCCTGAACACCGGATGCGAGAACTCGCAGATCAGAAGTCGCCCCCCGGGTTTGAGAACTCGGGCCATCTCGGCCAAGGCGAGATCCATATCGGCCACGTTCCGCAGGCCGAAGGAGATTGTCACAACATCAAAAACCCGGTCGTTGAAAGGCAACTTGAGCGCGTCCCCGGCTGTGAAACCAAGTTGCGGATAGCGCGCCTTCCCAACCTTTAACATGCCGAGAGAAAAATCACATGGAACGACCTGCACACCTGCCGTGGCAATCGGCAGACTCGACGCGCCAGTCCCAGCGGCTAAATCAAGAACCTTCTCGCCAGATTTCGCATTAATGCCAGAAACGACGAGCCTTCGCCATTTCCGAGTCTGCCCAAGAGAAAGGATGTCATTTACCAAGTCGTACCGTGCCGCCACACCATCAAACATCGAGGCGACATCAATAGGTGACTTATCCAAATTCGCCCGGCTCATCCAGTTTGCCTCACAAATCAATCATGGCGTAAGGCTTCGCACGTGACCAATCCTTGGGTAGGGTCTGACCCTAATTAGTACTTGACCATTGCTATTTAGAAACCTCCGAGAAGAAGGACCCTGATGACAACGACTGCCCCTCTTCGTGCCGTACTTATCCCCCGCACCACTGCCATATCGAACACCACGCTGATTGTCGGTGGAACCGTATTCATGTCGCTAATGGCACAGATTGCGATTCCGGTACCAGGATCGCCAGTGCCAATCACTGGTCAGACCCTCGGTGTCTTGCTGATAGGTAGCGCCTACGGGGCATCGCTAGGCGTTGCGACAATCTCGCTGTATCTCGTGCTCGGCATGCTCGGTGCGCCGGTGTTCGCACAAGGGGCTCATGGATTCTCGAAGATTGCGGGACCAACTGGAGGCTATTTGGTTGGAATGTTATTTGCTGCACTCGTCGTAGGTGCACTAGCCAATCGGCATTGGGATAGTCGCCTGCGGACTTCATTTGGGCAGATGCTTCTTGGTGAGCTCCTCATATTTGGACCCGGTCTTCTCTGGCTGAAAATTTACACGGGGGCATCGTGGAGCTGGACCGTGGCCGCAGGATTCACACCATTCGTTGTGGGCGAGATCATAAAGATTGGCCTTGCGGGAACTGCACTTCCGAGCGTGTGGGCTCTGGTTCGCAGAGTGCGCTCATAGCCGATGTAATCTAGGCTTTTATAGTGACGGTTTCATCGCTACCCATCCGTACTGACGTCACGACACTTCCCTTCGAAACACCACAGAACCTTTTCTCACTGCTACCTGCAACTTCAGTTCTCTCCTGGGTACGCAGCGGTGAAGGTCTGGTTGCCTACGGTGAATATGCGCGTCTTGAACTTAGTGGTCCTGATCGGTTCCGCGACGCGTCAGCCTGGTGGCGTGAGCAGGTTCGGTCTTTCCGAACCAACGACAAAGTTCGTACGTCCGGAACGGGACCTCTGGCCTTTGGCTCTTTTGCATTTAGCGAGAGTGAAACGTCAGTTCTCATAATCCCCGAAGTAATAATCGGTAGACGTAAGAATCAGAGTTGGATCACCACGATCGGCCAAGAGCGCGATATCGCCATCGAGCCATATCTTGAGTCCAAGAATTACACCATCTCTTGGGGTGAAGGCTCACGAAGCGCAGTCTCGTGGCAAGGTGCCGTCGCGAATGCAGTCCGTCGAATCCAAGCAGGCGAGCTCGACAAGGTCGTGCTTGCTCGAGATATCCAAGCAGTCGCAAGCAAGCAAATCGATACCCGGCGATTGATGGCTAAATTAGCCGAGAACTACCCCAAGACTTGGGTCTTCGCGGTCGATGATCTTCTTGGTGCTACACCGGAATTGCTCGTGCGATTGACCAAAGGTCTCGTAACTTCACGGGTGCTGGCTGGCACGATTCGAAGGAGTGGAGACGATGAACGCGATCTTGCCCTGGCCGGGTCGCTCGCGCGATCTTCGAAGGATCTAGAAGAACACGACTATGCGGTTCGCTCCGTCGCGGACGCGCTCGCTCCGTTCTGTTCATCGATGAACATCAACGAAGCACCATTCGTGCTTCACCTGGCAAACGTGATGCACCTAGCTACAGATGTGAACGGAGTACTTGCCGACTCGCTCTCCACCCGAGATTCCCTGCACTTAGTCCAAGCCCTTCATCCAACCGCGGCAGTGTGTGGGACGCCTACCGCCACTGCGCGAGATCTAATCGCGGAAATTGAAGGGTTGAAGCGAGGAAGATATGCGGGCCCAGTGGGTTGGATTGACGCCGAAGGCGATGGGGAGTGGGGTATCGCCCTGCGCTGCGCTGAAGTCTCCCAAGAAGACAGGCGAAAAATTCGTCTCTTCGCCGGTTGTGGCATTGTTGCCGGTTCGATTCCAGAAGAAGAGCTTGCTGAAAGCCAGGCGAAATTACTGCCGATGCGAGATGCGCTTGAAAGTTAGAGCCCCATACCGTGCCTTTGTGCGCGCTCTTTAAGCTACTTGCGACTGCCTTTGCCCGCGCTTGTGATGACTTGGGTCGTTGAATCCTGGGAAGGTTTCGGTATATGCCTCAACCAGGATCGATCGGTCAGAAATCTTGGTTTCATTTGAATGCGGTTGAGTCAGCATGGAATCTGTCCTCGGAAGGAATCAGGTGCCATCCGAATTGTTATTCGAGACCATTCGCACTTCAGGATCCAACGTCCAATCAAGAACCGATGGCCAATGCCCATAACCATCGCTTTGCGCGAAGTGACGTGCGCCAACAATCAGATCTACATCACAGCCATATTTAGCACCGAAGTACTCGCCTGCTCCCTCGATGCAGACTGGGTCGGCGTCACTACAGACCAAGCGCCAATTTGAACCGTCAATTCCATCAGGCAACGGATTGAAACCCGGTAGCGGCTCCGTTGCAAGAAAACTTGGCCCTGCTGGCGCCACAAGCAGCACACGGTCTGCATACAGATTAGATTCGGCAACCGCATGAAGCCAAAGGCTCGTACCAAGTGAGTGCGCAATAACAATTTTCTCATTTCCCGCTGGAATCTTGTTCCAGATTTCTGTGAGCGTGGCCAACCATTCGCTTTTGTCTGGGGTATCCGTATTCGGCAACTGCGGATAGATGACATCTTCGCCTAGCGCTTTTAAATCTTTGGCCAATTCAAATTGCCAGTGGCCGGGCGGACGACGGTTAGTCCACCCATGCAGAATCAGAAAAGTGCGCGCCACGTTCTACTCTGAAATTAGGCGGTGGATTTGAGCGATCTGAGTTGCATTGGCCTCGCGATCTGGCATTGAGGCCACTACAACTCGCAATGTATGCGTCTTGCTCACCAAGGCTTCTTTGAATTCGGATTGGTTGGTCACTGCAATCGCTTCATGGCCAAATGCCTTGACGATCTCGACCAAGTTCCGATTCTGAGGCGTTCCAAAAACTAATTCAAAGTTCTCAACGCCACGCTGAGGAAGGGTGTTGAAGATTCCGCCCCCGTTGTTGTCCACGACGACAATGGTCAAGGGAACCGACGGATCGCAGAGCAGGCCGTTGCTATCGTGAAGAAAAGTCAGATCGCCCATTACTGCGTAGGTGCGATCACTTCTGCTCAAAGCGATACCAACAGAAGTTGAAATGTTGCCGTCGATACCTGCCAACCCACGATTTGCGAACACCTCAAGATCACCTCTAGGAACTGCGAAAGCTTCAATATCCCTTATCGGCCTTGATGATCCGATGAAACAAGCAGCGCCCTGCGGTAAAGAAGCGGCCAGTTCGCGAGCCACCCCGGCCTCACTCCACGCACTTACTTCTGAACTGATGATCCGGGCCGCGTGATCCGCGTTTTCACGCCACTGTGCCGACCACTCGATTTGGTCGCTGGCTTCAAGAAATTCATCTGTGATGCTAGGGAGTGAATCAACGACAATATTTGCGCCTCGGATTGAGTCGCTCCAAGTCGATCGCTGATCGACAACTATCAGTTTTGGCGCTGTGCCGACATAGGTAAGAACTGAGCGTGAGAGGCCGAGTTGCCCGATCACAATCACGACGTCTGGAGTAAGGCGGGTACGAACAGCCGAGGAGGTAAGAAAAAGGCTCGCGTGTGGAATCGCGTTGGCGAAGGAGAGGGGATTCTCGGCAATGATTGGCCACCCCAGCTTCTTCGTAAACTCAACGATTTCGTCACTTGGAAAACCACCTTGGGCATGTCCTATTACCAGAACGCCCTTCATCGCTGACGTGATCCCAAGATCTTCTACATCTCGGACGCTGGCTCCTCCACCATCGAGCACCGTGGTCCACGGCAGATCATCTGGTCGTCCGTCGAGACTCTCTATCCATGATCGGTCTTCATCAGGGAGCATGGGATCACGAAAAGCTAAATTCAAATGAACGGGTCCGCTTGACGCGGCTGCAAGCATCCTTGATACGAGCGAACGCCAATAGCGCACCTGACCTATCTCGGCTTCAGGGACCCCGACTTCTGCAAAAAAGCGGACTGCGTCGCCAAAAAGATTTATCTGGTTAGTCGTCTGATTTGCTCCGGTGCCCCGTAATTCATTTGGGCGATCAGCAGTCAACAAGATAAGCGGAGTATCGGTGTGGGAGGCTTCAAGTACCGCCGGATGAAAGTTCGCGGCGGCAGTACCACTTGTACAGAGAACGGGAACTGGCAAACCGGTGGCCTTGGCAATACCTAAAGCTAAGAAGCCTGCGGAGCGTTCATCGATTTGAATGTGTGCTCGAAGTCGTCCGTTACTCGCAGATTCTGCGAAGGCAAGAGCGAGCGCGGCACTCCGAGATCCTGGTGAAATAACTACATCACGAACCCCACCTCGGACCAATTCATCCACCAGAACACTAGCCAGAGCGGTAGATGGATTCACCAACTCCACCCACTCTCTGCGACTAGTTCTTCCGTTCCTGCGTTCCAGGTCCTAACAATTCTCTCGCGCCACCACCGCTCTCGGTCAACAGGCGCACTCAATCGTTCGATCGCAGCTTCGGAGATAAGCGGGTTTCTAATTTCGATCTCCCCATTTACCGGAGCAAATCGATACAGGTCTTCACTAAGCAGTGAGGTGGTTGCTAAGCCACATGCGTATGGAAGGTTCGGTAACGCGCCCGCCAACGCTAGCCCGGCCCTTATTCCTACTGCGCTATCAAGAGCACTCGAAACAACGGTTGGCAGTCCTGCGTCGGCCGAGATCCGGAGGGCTGCGGCCACCCCGCCAAGTGGGGCAACTTTGATGATGACGATGTCGGCCGCTCCAATCGCCGCAACGCGGAGCGGATCATCAGTTTTTCTTATTGATTCATCGGCAGCTATAAGGATCGGTGAGATACGCGACCGAAGCGCCACCAATTCGTCAACCGTGGCGCACGGCTGTTCCGCATACTCAAGGCTCTCACCCAGGACGTTGTAAACAGCTTCAATTGCCACTAGAGCATCCGCCACTGACCATCCGCCGTTGGCATCTATCCGAAAACGCGTACCCGTTGGCGCGTGTTCTCTAAGGGCCCGAAGCCGATCAATATCGTCCTTGAGAGTCTGTCCATGTTGGGCAACTTTTACCTTTGCACTCTTGCACCCATTGAATGAATCGAAGACTTCGATCGCCTCGCCGGGAGAGAGTGCCGGGATGGTTGCGTTGACTGGAATCTTTCGCCGAAGCGGCATCGGCCAGCCGATCTGTGAGGCTTCAATTGCTGAGAAGAGCCAACGCGACGATTCGCGATCGTCGTATTCCAGAAATGGGCCGAACTCGCCCCATCCTTGCGCACCCTTGAGCAGCGCCACTTCGCGCAACTTGATGCCACGAAACTCCTTCGGCATCGGTAGTTGAATTACGCGCACCTCTGACAGAAGTGAGGTTAGGAGCGGATTCATCCAAGATCAAGGACGCTTGGGGAAGCGATCAAATCGTGGTTCGCGCTTCTCTTTGAAGGCATCGCGACCTTCTTGGCCTTCTTCGGTCATGTAGTAAAGCAAGGTGGCATCGCCGGCAAGTTGTTGGATGCCGGCCAAGCCATCGTCAGCGGCATTTAAACTGGCTTTGAGCAATCGCAATGCCATTGGCGATTGACGGAGCATCTCGCGAGCCCATTGCACGGTCTCGGCCTCGAGTTCAGCGAGTGGGACCACGGTATTTATCAGACCCATCTCAAGTGCTTCGGTGGCATCGTAATGGCGGGTCAGAAACCAGATCTCGCGCGCCTTCTTCTGTCCGACGCTGCGGGCAAGAAGTCCCGCGCCGTAGCCGCCATCGAAGGAACCAACCCTTGGACCCGTCTGACCGAAGCGCGCATTATCCGCCGCAATCGTCAGATCGCAGACAATGTGAAGTACATGGCCGCCACCGATCGCCCAGCCGGCCACCATTGCGATTACCGGTTTTGGGGTCCGTCGGATTTGAACCTGCAGATCCAGAACATTCAACCGACCAATGCCCTTACTAGACAGCTGATCCTCGCCGAGGTAACCGTCGTCACCACGAATCCTGATATCGCCACCAGAGCAGAAAGCCTCATTGCCCACACCGGTGAGGATGATCACGCCGACCTGGTCATCATCCCGAGCCCGATTGAAAGCATCCTGCAATTCGAAGAGAGTCTGTGGGCGAAATGCGTTATGGACCTCTGGACGATTTATCGCGATCTTGGCAATGCCCTCGGCGCTCTGATAGATGATGTCGCGATAATCACCCTCGACTATCCAGTTCGGAATGGCTCGGCTGGCTGGATCGCGCTTAATCGGTCTGCTCACGGGAGATAGCCTACGTCGGTGAGCCAGCACGCCCGACCCGTCTCGGTCATTTCGAGCCAGGCCCCCCTGCCCGAAATTTTGGCTGCCCTTGGGGATGCCCTCGATTCGACTGGGCCGACGATCACGGTCTGCTCCCCCTCGCTCCCCCCACCAGAGTTGAGTGCACCCCCCCAGATCGCTCTAGTAGTAGCGACAAGCGGCTCGACTGGCGATCCAAAGTATGTGGCCCTGACGGGCGCCGCCCTACTCGCCTCCGCGAGAGCAACACATCAATCCCTTGGCGCTACTAAAGGCCAACGCTGGATGCTACGTCTTCCCGTTACCCACATCGCAGGCGCGATGGTGCTCGTGAGATCGCTCGAATTGGAAACGGTCCCCACGCGCGATGGAATCGGTGTCGCACCGGACTTTGAAGCGATCGTCCCTACGCAATTACATCGTGCGATCGCCAGCGATCGAGAGCTACTCCGAATTCTTCAATCTGCACGCGCGGTACTTGTCGGCGGCGCAAACCTCTCCGATGATCTACTCGCTCGGGCGCGCGCGCTGGGAATCAACGTGATCACAACTTATGGAATGAGCGAGACTGCAGGCGGGTGTGTCTATAACGGCACGCCACTTCCAGGCGTGCAGATCCGAACAGACGATGAATCACGAATTGAAATAGCAGGCCCAATGCTTGCCTCTGGTTATCTCAGCTGTGACGGCACCTTCGAAAAATCAGCAGCCTTCCATGATGGCTGGTTTACCACTTCAGATCTAGGCGAATTGACAAGTGATAACCGGCTCCGTGTCTTGGGACGAAGCGACGAGGTCGTCATTACTGGCGGGATGAAAGTCTCGCTAACAGAGGTGGAGCGAATCATTCGAACATATCCAGGTATATCCGACGCCCTATGCGCGGTGACCCCCGATGATGAATGGGGCGAGCGAATCCTCGTTGGCATCGTGGCAGATCTCCCCATCACGCTGGCTGGTATCAGAGATTATGTTGGGGCACGAATCGGCAGGTTCGCGGCCCCACGCGCTATCGTGAGACTTCACGAAATACCGTTGCGCGGAATTGGTAAACCCGATCGTGCTGCACTCTCCAAAATGCAAAGTGATGAGGAAATGTAGATGGCTACGGCACGGCAATGGATCTCTGGTGCACGCCCCCGCACCTTACCCGCCGCATTTACTCCGGTGGCGGTAGGCACTGGCGCTGCATTTCCGAATCCGCGTTTTGTCACCGCAGGTTTGGCGCTCGTGGTTGCACTCGCATTGCAGATCGGCGTGAACTACGCCAACGATTACAGCGACGGCATCAAAGGTACCGATGATGACCGGGTTGGCCCGTTCCGCCTCGTCGGCAGCAAATCGGCAACACCAAGATCTGTGCTCTTCGCTGCAATCTTGTTATTTCTGATTGCTGCGATTGCCGGTTTGGTGCTAGCCATCATGATTACTTGGTGGTTACTTCCGATCGGCGTGGCAGCGATCGCAGCAGCTTGGGGTTATACCGGCGGCTCGAGGCCTTATGGATATCGCGCGCTCGGTGAATTGAGCGTCTTTATTTTCTTTGGTCTTGTGGCAGTGGCTGGCACTTACTACGTGCAACGAGAAAGCCTTAATTGGTGGATCCTTCTCGCGTCAATGCCGATCGGTCTGCTCGCTTGTGCGCTGTTAACAATAAATAATTTGCGCGACATCCCCAGTGATCGTCTGGCTGACAAACGAACTCTCGCGGTTGTACTAGGTGAGGGCAGAACCCGATCTCTCTACTACGGGCTCATCGCAGGTGCCTATTTCGCTGCGCTAGCACTCAGCACTTGGCGGGCAGGTGCCGCTATGGCCCTACTGACCACCGCGCTCTTGGTGGACCCACTGCGCAAAGTACGACTCGGGGCAACGGGCAAGGCGCTAATTCCGGTTCTAGCCGCGACCGCGAGGATTCAACTCCTCTTTGGACTCCTTCTTGCGCTGGGCTTGACCGTAACCGCCTAGTTCCCCGCCGAGCGGTGGCTCCGCTCACCCCGAGCGGTGGCTCCGCTCACCCCGATAGGCTTCACGACTATGTCTGAGAACTTGGTTGAAGTTCATGGGCTCACAAAGAAGTACGGTGATTTCGTCGCTGTAAACGGAATTGACTTCCACGTGCGAAAAAGCGAATCTTTCGGCTTCCTTGGACCCAACGGCGCAGGTAAGTCCACAACAATGCGCATTATTGCGGCGACATCTCAGCGAACCTCGGGCGAGGTATCGATTCTGGGCAAGGATCCAGAAGTGAATGGCCCACAGATTCGCGCACACCTTGGAGTTGTTCCACAAGAAGGTAATCTTGACGCGCAACTAACGGTTACTGAGAATCTCTACATATACGGACGTTACTTCGGGCTTTCCAGCAAATTTATTAAATCAAAAATCAATGACTTGCTGGAGTTTGCCCAACTCGAAGAAAAGCGCGATACGAAGGTTGATGCCCTCAGCGGTGGAATGAAGCGCCGTTTAATAATTGCACGGTCACTTGTGAGCGAGCCAGACATTCTTATTCTTGATGAACCGACAACTGGCCTCGATCCACAAGCCCGCCATATTCTCTGGGACCGCTTGTTCCGTCTCAAAGAAGATGGCATGACTCTTCTGATTACTACTCACTATATGGATGAGGCCGAACAACTCTGCGATCGTTTGATCGTGATGGATAAGGGCTCAATCATGGCTGAAGGAAGCCCGGCTGAATTGATCAGGAAGCACTCGACTAAAGAAGTCCTTGAAGTTCGTTTCGGATCGGATCGAAATGCAAGCATGGCTCCTGCCATGGAGAGCCTCTGTGATCGTATTGAAGTATTGCCTGATCGAATCCTTCTCTACACCGAAGATGCGGAGGCAGTCCTAGAGAGCATCATGAGTGCTGGGCATCACCCGAACACCTCACTCGTTCGTCGGAGTTCACTCGAGGATGTCTTCTTGCGACTCACAGGTAGAAGTCTGATCGAGTAATGACTCTCACTGACAGCACCCGCAGGGTTCCTAGATTCGGAGCTCGCTACGTTCTCGAATACCGCCTGCGAAATATTCTCAAGTACTTCTGGGCTATCACGGCGATTTCCATTCTGAATCCGCTGCTTTATCTCATTTCCTTTGGTGTCGGTGTTGGGACTCTTATCTCCAACAACATGGGACCACATGGGATCGACGGCGTTTCGTACCTCACCTTTATTGCGCCAGCGCTTTTGGCAAGTAGCGCCATCCAAGGCTCAGTAGATGACGTTGTCTTCCCCACTCTTGAGGGATTCAAGTGGGGCAAAATCTTCTTCGGTATGAATGCCACGCCACAGACTGGAGCATCTATTGCGAGTGGTGTATTTCTGGCGGCCATAGTCCGCGCAGTATTCGGAGTCTCGATCTACGCACTTATCTTGTATTTCTTTGGTGCAATGGACTCGTCGCACGCATATTTAGCGATTCCAATCGCAATTTTCGCAGGCGCAAGTTTCGGGGCGTTGATGCTGGCAGTTGCATCCCACGCCGATAATGAGGATCTCTTTTTGACGATTCTCGGTCGCTTCCTCATCGGCCCCATGTTTCTATTCTCTGGAACGTTCTATCCCCTTAGTGCGCTGCCTATCGGTCTTCAATTTTTCGGGTGGATCTCACCGCTCTGGCATGCGACAGAACTAGGTCGGTGGGCAACATATGGTCACAGCATTAGCGGCGTCATGGTGCTCATTCACTTCCTCTTCCTCTCAGTCATGTTGATACTTGGGCTCTTCTTCGCTTTCAAGCAATACTCACGAAGGCTGGCAAAATAATGTTGTTGAGCACAGCTGTGGCGATCGCAGAACGTAGATCCGGAAAACTCGGAGATAAATATTACGCAGGGCGGTCACATGCTGTTCTGGAGCGCAGTTTTATCGCTTTCAAATCATCAACTTGGATTGTAATCGTCACGGGCTTCGTCGAGCCTGTTCTCTATCTCCTCTCTTTTGGATACGGCGTCGGCAAATTTATCGGCAATATTGATTCAGGAGCGGGAGGAATGGTTTCCTATGCTGCATTTATCGCTCCTGGGTTGCTGGCGACGAGTGCGATGAATGGTGCTGTTTACGATTCGACATGGAATGTATTCTTCAAACTGAGAGAGAGTCGGCTTTACCATGGCATGCTCGCAACTTCGCTAGGGCCACTCGATGTCGCACTCGGCGAAATAGCGTGGGCACTTTTACGCGGGCTCGTCTACGCCATTGGGTTTATGGCGGTGGTTGCGCCTCTGGGTCTCATTCCAAGTTGGTGGGGAATTCTCGCAGTACCAGCAGCTGTACTTATCGCATTTGGCTTTGCAGCGCTTGGAATGGCGGTTACCTCATATTTCACAACCTTCCAACAGATGAACTTTATTAACATCGCCTTACTGCCGATGTTCCTGTTCTCCGGTTCTTTCTACCCGCTCACCGTCTTCTCAGGTTGGGTTCAAGGAGTCATTAAGGCTTTACCACTCTGGCAGGCGATCTCATTGGTTCGAGGTCTGACTCTTGGGGTAATCAACATAGGACTCTTAAGCCACGTTCTTTATTTTCTCGTAATGATTGCTGGCGGTCTGTTCTTCACCACAAGGCGTCTCAATGCGCTCTTCATGCGGTAGCTGCGTAATGATCTCCAGCTCTTTAATGACTACCTTTTGTACGTCATTTATATTGATGTTATTATCGTAGTCGTATATATTGACGATGAAATCGTAGTAGAGGAGGCATGAAGTGGTACTGCGAGGCGAGATCAAGAACGCAGAGACTCTGGGGCGCATGCTCCAGCAGGGGCGATTGCTCCGCGGACTCAGCCAGCGGCAACTGGCCGACGAACTTGGAATTTCCCAACGGTACGTCTGGGAGATGGAGAGCGGTAATCCGACGATTTTTACTGACCGTCTCTTCCAGGTAATGCGCGCTACTGGCATGCACCTGCACGTGGAAATCGATGAGGGGAAGACCAACCGTGGCTGACCTCCGAATCGAACTTTACGGACATCTCATCGGCAAGGACTGGCAGGCCTTCGACTTCCGCACTGACCGGGCAGCCTTCGAGCGCCTCGGGCTCGGCAGTACCGTGCTCTCCGAGTCTGTACCGCTAGACGCCGTACAAAACCGCAGCCGTGCCGCCCGCCGTCGCAACTTCTTCGCTGAAATGTTGCCAGAAGGTCGAGTTCTCACAAACCTCGCCAATACCATCCGAGCTTCCGAACACGATGTCATCAATCTGATCGCCCACTTCGGTCGTGACGTCGCTGGAGCGGTCCAGATCTACGACCCTGAGTTGCCGGGTGAGCCCCGCACTCCCCACACAACGAAACTTACCGCGCGCGAAGCCAGGGACTTGTTGCTGAACACGCAGAAGATGCCGCTCGGCAACCGACCGGTCACGGGGAAGTCCTCGCTGGCCGGAGTCCAAGACAAAATCGTGCTCGCCAACATCAACGGTGCATGGCATCAGGTGCACGACGGATACCCATCGACGCACATCATCAAACCGGAGTCCCGCGACTATCCGACAGTGATTTACGACGAAGAATTCGGCGCTCGAATTGCCCGCGCGGTGGGCGTGGCCGAATATGCGACGGAACTCCAGAACTTCAGCGGCTTCACTGCACTCGTCATCGAACGGTACGACCGATCACCTGACATGCCTCAAGGTCGAATACACCAAGAGGATATGAATCAGGCGCTAGGGGCGCACGGCAATGAGAAGTACCAGGAGCTAGGCGGCAAAGTGAACTTGCGCCGAATCGCCGAGGTATTCAGCAAAAACGGTGATAACGAATCGTTGACCAAACTGCTCAAACTCAACACCATTGCGGTGGCCGCCGGAAATCTCGACCTACACGCGAAGAACATTTCGGTTCTACATTTTTTGAATGGAAGCTCCGCTATGGCACCAGCCTACGACCTGGTTCCACAGAAGCATCAGTCGAATGACGGACGGATGGCTCTGGCTGTGAACGGGAAATATGAGCACTCGCGCATCACCGCAGCCGATATCGTGGAAGAGGCAGAATCATGGGGAATGCAGAACCCTGCGATCGTTGTTACTGAAACTCTGGAAAGGGTTGCAGCTTTTGTTGATGCCGAAAAACCCGATCCTCGTGCTTATGGAAATCTGAGGCAAGAGATCCACACGTTTACTAGAAACCTCATTGCGGGTAGACCAGCCACGAAAGTAAAAGGACGTTAGCGAGGAGCCGACAGAACATGTCACATTGCGCGCCCGAAGGAATGAAACTGGGCGCTGGGAATCTGTGGTCAGATCACGCTGACTCAGAGCTTCTACCAGGCACATCACGCACTGACGAGTGACCGTCGGATTTGGAGAACCGAATTGGATTGGCGTTTTTGGGACAGTTTCCTGGAAAAATGTGGCTTCGTCGTGGCCCTCTAGGTACTGACACATCTGGGGTCAAATACTATTGTGAGGTGCGTTCGCTCGCGTTTCCATTCTTGAAAGGACCTTGATGATGTTTCTCTCACACCGTAACTCCAAGCTTCTTCTAGCTGGTGTCCTCTCCCTAACCCTCGTCAGTGGATTCGTGATTGCAACTACCGCCTCAGCCACAAATTCGCCGGTCATAAAAGTGACGCCTGCAAAAGCGCTCAAGAACGGCCAGAAGATCAAGGTCTCTGGATCTGGCTTCACTCCGAAGGATAACGTTTACATTGTTGAATGTTTGGCGAATGCCAAGGGTCAAGCAGAATGCAATACCGCTGGCGCAATCCCTGCAACCATCGACGCCAAGGGCAAGTTGCATCCGACTATCTTCGTTGTCGCCACGGGAAAAATCGGATCGGAGACCTGCGGTACTAAGAAAGCCGATGCAAAAGCATGTGATATCAGCGTTGGTAATATAACGGGTGGCGATTCAACAACCACGGCAATTTCCTTCTTCGTCAAGAAGTAGCTCTTTCAGACACCGTCTAAGGAAAATTGTCAGCGGATGACGCGATCTCGGGCGCACATCAGTTTTTTCGCGCTGCTTGTTATCTTATTTTTGACGTTCTTAGATAACACGATAATTTCGGCAATTCTGACGAGTGTCCAATCGCAGTTGCACGCTGGCGTACCGCAATTGCAGTGGGTTGTTGGGGGATACGCGCTTACGTTCGCCACATTTATGTTGATCTTTGGATCAATCGGCGACATTTTTGGTCGCAAGAGGGTCATGTTGATTGGTGTGGTCATCTTTATAGTCGGTGCGATCGCTTGCGCTGTCGGCACCGACATAAAGACCCTCATTGTTGGGCGATTGATCATGGGTCTAGGAGCCGCCGCATCGGAGCCGGCCACGTTAGCGCTAATTTCGAGGGTCTACCCACACAGGTCGTTACAGAGTCACGCATTTGGTCTGTGGGCCGCCGTGTCAGGATTGGCGCTAGCTATGGGGCCGATTATTGGTGGCGCACTAGTGTCGGCTTGGTCTTGGCGAAGTGTCTTCTGGTTTAACGTCATCTTTGGGGTAACTGCGCTCGCGGCAGGATTCATTTTCTTGCCCAAAGACACGGAACGGCTCCATCGCCACGTTGATTGGTTTGGTTTCCTAACTGGCGGAATTGCGTTCAGTTTAGGAACCTACGCGACGGTTGAAGGCGAAACACTCGGATACCGCAGTGCGCGGATTACCGAACTCTTTGGCGTGGCGGTCCTCTTCATCATCGTATTCTATGCGGTGGAAAAGCGCGCCAAAGAGCCAATGATTAAGCCGAGTTATTTTGGCATCCGTACCTTTACTGGATCAATCATCATCGCCTTCGCAAGCTATTTTTCCATCTTTTCCATCTTCTTTTTCGTTGCCCTCTACCTAGAGATTATTCAAGCCGTAAGTGCCCTGCGACTAGCGCTCGACTTCTTACCATTATTGATTGGTATGGTGATGTCGGCGATCTATTCCGGTAGATGGATGGCGCGAGAGGGCTCGCGTATTCCGCTAGTCGCTGGGTGCCTGATTTCGGCCGCAGGACTTTTTGGGACGCGGATCGTGATCTCGCCAACCGTAAATTTCCCCACCTTGGCGCTAGTTCTGGGTCTCTCAGGAATCGGATTCGGCCTCTTGATGGCGCCGCTAAACGCGACGGCGATCTGGAGTTTGCCGCAAAAGGATTCAGGTGTTGCGGCATCAAGTGTAAACACTGGGCGGGAATTTGGCGCGGTAGCTGGAGTTGCGATACTGGGGTCGATGGTTAACGGCCAGCTCACGAATCATCTGATGTCACGCCTGATTGATTTGGGAATCCCCGCTTCATTTCGATCCGTTGTAATCACTGCTATTACGACTGGTACGTTTAACGATCAAGCACAAGCCGTGAGCAAGGGTGCACCGATTGATGTTAAGACGATTATCAATAAGGTAGTCTCAGCCGCGTACGGGGCTCTTTCAAATGGATTAAACCTTGCCCTCACCACTGCCAGTATCTTGTTGCTAGTTGCAAGTGCTGTCGCAGTGAGGCTGATGCCTCGGGGAAGACTTTCTTAACTTCGAATAGATGCGATTTTTACTTAGATTCACTGAATCGGCTAAGACTAAAACTAGTAGTAGATGCTCGGCCTTTTCAAACCGCCGAACTGGGTAACTTGGGTTTGACGAAAAGAGGTGTGAAAGGGCCGTTCACATGATTCCAGATTGAGGTATTTCTTCAGGAGCTGCACCAATAGGAGTTCTGCTCAGCCTTCGAGACAATAGATTTCTTCGCAGAGTGCAGACACTGTCCAACGGCGCCGCAGAGCGTTTATGGCTGGGTTGCCGGATATCGGGATTATTGCCTGTTGGTCTTGCCAGCAAGTGGCTGAAGAGGTTAGCCCGAAGGGATCCGAACCCTGGGCCGCCGTTCTGTAGCCAAAGGACTAGAATTCGACTGTGACTCGCATCGTTCCCGTGCTGATCTTTCTTGGCATAACTATCTATGCCTTGTTCGATTGCGCCAGAACACCACAAGAAGAAGTCCGTAACCTGCCTAAATGGGCATGGCTGCTACTCATAATCCTTTTCGACTTGATTGGCGGAATTGCTTGGTTGGTCGCCGGACGACCGATGAGACAGGGCCGCACACCAAAGAGGCGAAGAATGATCCCACCGGATGATGATCCGGATTTCCTCCGCTCTCTCTAGTTACAACCCCGAATACGTGTGGCGCCCAGTGCCCCAAATATTTACGTAAACATAGTTGAAGAGAAATGTCGATCCCGCCAGAAGACAGAGCCAAGCTGCCCGTCGCCCACGCCACCCGACGGTTACCCGGGCGTGTAGATAAGCCGCATAGCCGACCCAGGTAATAAACGCCCAAGTCTCTTTCGGATCCCAACCCCAGTACCTGCCCCAAGCAGACTCAGCCCAAATGGCACCTGCGACGACGGCAAAGGTCCATATTGGGAAGACGAAAGCAATTAGCCGGTAGGCGAGTTGGTCTAAAGCCTCGAGTGATGGCATACGCATCGCCCAGATGGGTCTGGCGCCGACCGCTTCCTTGTGGTCCAAATACAGGTAAAGGGCAGAAACTAGATTGGCCAAGAGGAAAACTCCTCCAGAGATAATTGCGGCCGAAACGTGAATCGCTAACCACGTTGACTTAAGGGCAGGGACCAAAGGCGAACTTGGCCGATATAGAAGCGTGACCGCGGTTCCTAAAACAATGAGAACTACAAAACTTACAAAGAGTCCAAGCCACCGTAGGCCAAGACGTCTCATCAGAAGCAAGTAAGCGCCAGCGAGCGCGACCGAGGCGGTGATTGAGAACTCATACATGTTGCCCCATGGCACCCGATGCGCGGATACGCCCCTAGCAATCACTCCGGCTAGATGCAACGCAAACGCCAGAGCAGTCAGGGCAACTGCGATTCGGCCCGCCCGATCACTCTTGCGGTCCTCGGCAGAGACTTCAATCTCTGTCCCATCCGAGCCGACGAGCATTTTCGAAGTCGTACGAATAGTCAACGACATTTCAACGGCAAATGCGATCATCGCCAACGTATAAACAACCATGGCTGAGTAGACCAAGTAATTTGATGCATAAGCCCAATGCGTATTCGTCATCGTGATTTCGCGCCTTCCTTTAATGCTCGAACCAGTTCCTTGATTTCGTCTTCAAGACCAGGAGCTTGGCTTCGCGCCAGGCCACTAACTTCTATCCGAGCACCATCATCCATGGGGAATACTCGCACCCAGACTCGGCGGCGTCGAATGAACAGGGACATCATCAGGCCGAATATCGCAAGGATTGCACCAACTAGGGCAAATCCTTTGCCTGGATCTCTGGCGACCTGCAGATTTACCCAGCGGACCCAACCGTCGAACGAGATTGAACCCGCTCCATTTGGGAGTGTCCAAGTATCGCCAACTGCTAGCCCTTTGAGCCCGATGCGCGTCATCTTCGAGGTATCAAGTCGGTAAACGGATTGTGGAGTGCCATTATCAAGACCAAGGTCGCCCTGCCATGCAGAAAGTAAAAGCCTGGGGTTAAATGCGTCGGGAAAAGACGAGAATCCGCCCCGCACCTTATCCATGACTGCAGTTGGCAAGAATGAACCCACAAAGCCAAGTTGGATCGGCAACGCATCCGGCACTTTGATAGCACCGATCGAAGTTAGATTTGAATCTTGCGGGAGAAATGAAACCGGTCCCTTCAAGACAATTTGTCCAGCACCATCTTTGACGGTAACCAATGGGGCATAACCATTGGCCTGTAAGTAGACATTGGTCGACCCGAATTCGAGCGGGTGGTTCACCTTGATCGTCGCCTCACGGCTTCTACCCGATTCAGTCACCGTCGCCTTCACGGTGTAATCGAGTGGCAAACCGGTTGCGAGATCGTAACTTGGGATGAATTGATTGACTCGGATCGAAAAAGGTGGCAACCGCGCCGGATCGAAGAAGCGCCCAGGCGTGAGATTGTCATAGGAGGTAGGAGAATCAATGAAAGTTTCGCCTTCTACGACGATCGCTTCACCCTTGACGCCCTGCAGTGCTCCCAAGGCCATGGCAACCAATAAGAGCACTAGCGAGAGGTGAAATATTAGGTTTCCCGTCTCGCGCAAGAATCCTTTCTCTGCCGAAATCGAATCAGTCTGCTCATAAAGGCGAAAACGCCGCTTCTTAAGTGCGCCGCGAGCACTGGCGAGTGCAGTTTCGCTATCTAATTCGCTCGTCCATGTCGTGTAATGCTCAAGTCTAGAAAGATTGCTCGGAGTTGCCGGTGGTCTGGCCCGCATTCCCTTGAAGTGCATAAAAGCTCTAGGCAGCACACAGCCGACGAGTGAAATAAAGAGCAGAAGATAGACCGACGAGAACCATGGAGATCCATAGACATCAAAAAGACGCAATTTATCCAGAACAGGGGCCAATTGCCGATGCTCTGTAAAAAACGCCTGTACCCGGAATGGGTTCTGTGTCCGCTGGGGAACCAATGAACCTGGAATCGCCGCGATTGCAAGAAGCATCAGCAGGAAGAGCGCCGTCCGCATGCTCGTGAGTTGGCGCCAACACCAACGCAATAATCCAATTGCGCCGATCGAAGGAATCTCTACTTCGCTCATCAAATCACCGGAGTGAAGCCGACGATGTAATGGCGCAACCAAGCGATCGCGTGATCCCAGGAGCCTGTGACCTGAAGGATGCCAATCAGAATAAGCATCACGCCACCGATACGAGTGATCGTCCGCATATGACGTTGCAAAAACTTAAGTGCCCCACTCATCCGATCTATCGCAAGCCCGGCGAGCATGAACGGCAGCCCAAGCCCCAGGCTGTATGCACCTGATAGGAGAGCGCCTCTGGCTTGGCTAGCCTGATCGAAAGACAAGGTCAGGACCGCTGCCAAGGTTGGTCCGATACATGGTGTCCAGCCGAGACCAAAAAGAAAGCCAAGAAGTGGTGCACCGGCCAGACCCCAAGTTGTTACTAACTTCGGTCGCCATTGACGTACTTGGCTGATCGCACCGACAAAGACCAGGCCAAGGATGATCGTCACCACTCCAAGAACTCGCGAGATGACTGCTTGATGAGCGGAGAGAGCTCGACCAAGCCCACCAAAGAGCGCCCCGTATACGACGAACACAGAACTAAAGCCCAAGACAAAAAGAATGGAGCCAGTAAAGACTCGGAGTCGGCGTTTGCCGAACTCACCGGTCCCCGACAGCCCAGCCGAATACGAAAGGTAGCCAGGCAACAACGGTAGGCAACAGGGAGACGCAAAAGAGACAAAGCCGGCCAGCGCGGCGATTGGAATCGCAAGGAAGAGCGAGCCACTCAGAACCAAGTTGGCAAAACTCACACTCATGCGCCCTCGCCAATGACGCGGTTGATCATTCCGCTTAGCGAGGCAACGGTGACTTCACCGGAGATTCGGGCAGCGACTCGATTCTTCCGATCGATCACCAGTGTTGTTGGGATCGCATTTGGCGAGAGCGACGAGTTAAACGCGGCGATCAGTTTGTCGTCATGCAGAGTCGGATAGGTGATCGCAAAACGACGCAGAAACGCGCGAGCCGCATCGTCATTATCTCGAGTAAGTAGGCCAACAAATTGCACACCAGATGGGGCGTAGTTCTTGGATAGTTGCTCAAGGGTCGGCGCCTCGGCTCGGCAGGGCGCACACCACGAGGCCCAGACGTTTACCACCAAGATTCCACCAGCTGTTTTACGAAATGGCGCTCCAGCAAGATCTATTCCAGTGATCGTTGGTGCTAACACCCGCTTGACTGGCGCGATAAACGTTACGGTGCCATTCCCAGAGACGAACGATTGTTCACCGCCAGGTGTAGAAACTCCGCCACCACAAGCGGTAAGGAGCAGGACTGTGCCAACGGTGGCGATTCGCCACCCAATCAACCTTCTCATTTCTTACGCAAGAGATCTCGAGCCGGTTCTGCGTAACGAACATCAGTGACCTGGCCATCTACATTGAAAACGATCGAAGTAAGCGAGGCTAAGGTGCATTCTCGACGTCTGGGGTCATGTAAGAATCGACGGCCCTCGAGCGAACTGCGCAGGATCCAAATCGGCAATTGGTGCGAAACACAGATGGCTTCATGGCCCGATGCTGCCAGGCGAGCCGCCTGTGCTGCTTCGAGCATCCGATCAACTTGTTCTTTATAAGGCTCGCCCCAGGATGGTGTAAACGGATTCCAGAGATGACGCCACGCAGATGGACGCCGAAGCACTCCATCGCCAACGCTAAAGCGTTTTCCTTCGAAGATATTCGAAGCTTCGATAAGGCGTGCGTCCGTGGTGACCGTCAAACCAAGTTGCGCTGCAATCGGCGCAGCCGTCTCTTGCGCCCTGATCAAAGGCGAAGCGTGGACCGCCTTAATGTCGCGATCTACCGCCCACTCGGCGATACGTTCTGCCATTGCCACACCAAGACCTGAGAGCGAGTAGCCAGGAAGCCGGCCATAAAGAATTCCCTCAGGATTATGTACCTCGCCATGACGCAGGAAATGAACGATGGTCGTCATGCTGGGTTTGACAATGTCGTAGTGTTTATTGATTTTCGTTGCTCGTAGAAAGCAAGTATCTGTAGTTCAATCGAAAGATCCACCTTGCGCAATTGGACCTGCGCTGGAACCTGCAGGACTGTCGGAGCAAAATTCAAAATGCTCGTAACCCCCGCGTTTACAACTCGATCACAAATTGCTTGGGCGACATCCTCAGGAACTGCTAAGACAGCTATGCAATTAGAATTCTCGGCGACGACGCGTTCCAGTTCACTGATGTGCCGAACTGCATGCCCACCGACAACTGTTCCAATTTTCGTGTGATCGGCGTCGAGTAGCGCCTTGATTTGAAATCCACGCGATGAGAAACCGCCGTATCCGGCGAGTGCCTGACCCAAATTGCCGATACCGATGAGTACTACCGGCCAATTTTGAGTAAGTCCCATAGCTCTGGAAATCTGGTGAGTTAGGTAGTCGACGTCATAGCCCACCCCACGGACGCCATACGAGCCAAGATAGGAAAGGTCCTTGCGCAACTTCGTCGGCCTCACCGCGGTGGAGCTTGCCAGCACCTCGGAAGAGACAAGATTCACCCCTCTTTCTGAGAGGAGTCGGAGCGCCCGCAAATAGACAGGCAGACGGGCAATCGTTGCGATTGGGATGCCCTTAGCCACGGCGCACAGCCTATGACTCTTGTGAAGGAAGGAACAAAGATGGCCTCAGACCCGTGCCATCGCCACCAGGTCGACGATCAGAATGAATGCGGCGGCGATCGCGACGAGTGGGGCACCATGGTTGGATTGGCGGCGCTCTTCTCGCAGCCGGAGCAGGCCCTGGCGGATGAGGGTGTAAAAGGCAACGGCGGCAATGAAGAAGGTGCCGTGCCGCGGGTCGTAACGGAGGACGGCGGCCAAAACGATCAATCCGACAGTGAGAGCGAGCGCGGACTCCATCAGTTGGGTCGGCACGCGACGAGCTCCGATGCTCCGGTTGGACGACCAGACGGCCCAACGGGAAGCAGAAGGCCGACCTGCGCAACAGCCAGTGAAGAAGCAACCTAGGCGGCCAATGGCTAGCCCGAACATCAGACCGGGAGCTGAAGCGTCAAGGAAAGTACCCACGGGGACGCGGAAGATTAGCAGTAGCAGCGGTGCTATTAGCGCAAATCCGGCAACGAATCCTTGGACAGCCCAACCGTCCCAACGGCCGTCTCGCCTGTGTAGCACCACGTACCAAACTTTGGCGCCGACAGCTCCGGCCAATACAGCCAAGAGCGAGACCGTTAGGACATGACTTGACGAGAGATCCCCAGCCGAGATGACCAGGGCTTGGGCGATGAAGGCAAGGACGGTTCCTAGCGCTACCAAGGCTGCCCAGCTGCCCGGAATTACTGCCGGAGGCCGAACAAAGGGCATGAGTCGGGTCCTTACCGGTCCATTCGGACCTGCGGTCACCCGCCAGTGTCGCCAGGACCAGGCGGCGGGAAAGACCGGTACCAGAGACTGTCGATCTCTGCCAGGAGACTGGCGGTCTCTCTTCGGCAATAGGTTGGCGCGTACTGTCCATTCACCCGGGTTCACGTCGCGAATCTTTACCGTTACGGCAACTGGACCACTACCTCCCACGATTCCGTCAATCGTCTCATCGTGGGTGAAGTCATCACCCTGCTTCCGCGATCCAGTCGCGTCCAAGCGTCGGCCAATGAACCGGATAGTCACTGATTGGCTCGCCAGCTCTGGAGGCGGTTCGAACCAGTAGGTGGCACCAACCACTTCTGGTGAGCTTCGCGCGACGAAATTCTGAAGTACTCCAGTGGAAGGGGTCGATGGCGCGGTGCTCTCCGGTCGCACCGGAGTACCAGGCGAGCGACCAGGCGCCCTACCCTGTCCAGTCCGTTTCTGGCTCACCGGCTTGAATTCCTTCTGGTATCACTAATAGCCCGCTGTGTGGCTTATCTCCTAAGGAGGATAGTAGATTGATTTTGGACTCCTCGCTCCACGAAAACTCCTAGGGTGTGGTCATGGAAAAGTCGGCAGCATTCTTCGATGTCGACAACACGCTCTCACGTGGCTCGACGCTCTTTCTACTGGCGCGAGGGTTGGCCCGACGGGGCTTCTTCTCCACTCGAATGGTGCTCAAATTTGCGCTTGCTCAGACTCGATTCAGGCTCAGCGGCAAAGAGAAGGCGAGGGAGATCACCAGGATCCGCCAGGCTGCGTTGGTCTTCGTCAAGGGCCATAAGACCTCAGAGTTGGCCGACATCGCTGAAGAGATCTATGACGAGTCGATCTGCCATTCGCTCTGGGCCGGGACGGTGGCCTTGGCTCAGGAGCACCTGGACGCTGGACGAGAAGTCTGGCTGGTTACCGCCTCGCCACTTGAAATGGGTGAGGTGATCGCCAGGCGGCTCGGCTTTACTGGGGCTCTGGGCTCAATCGCCGCCAGCGTCGATGGCGTCTACACAGGCGAATTGGTCGGCGATCTATTGCATGGAGCGGCAAAAGCTGTCGCTGTCGAGCGGCTTGCCCAAACCAGCGGCTTAAATTTGACCGACTGCTACGCGTACTCGGATTCATCAAATGATCTACCGCTCCTGGCGGCAGTTGGACATCCATGCGTGATCAATCCAGATGCGAAACTCAGAAGGCATGCAAAGGCAAACTCATGGCCGATCAAGGATTATCGACGGGTCAGACGAGTTGCCCGAACTGCCGCTCCAATCGTCGCCGGAGTTGGTGCAATAACGGCACTCCTATCGCGGAAACCATGGGGACCTAAGAGGCGGTAACGTAGGCAGGTCATGTCAAACCCCCCAATTCGTTCACTCGCCGACGATCTTAGAGCGCGTGACGATGACCGCCTCGGGCAACTCTTACTGCTCCGGCCCGATCTGCTCTCACCCGTGCCGAACGATCTCTCCGCACTCGCAGCTCGCTCACTAACCGCCCCGAGCATCGCGCGCGCCCTTGACTCACTCGATGTCTGGTCGCTCCAAGTTTTGGAGACCGTCGCCGCACTACCAGAGCCAATCGACGTTGACGATGTCCTGGCGGCAACTTGTGAAGCCGCACGAGGCGCACTCAACTCGCTGATCGATCTGTGCCTGGTCTATCAAGACCATGGCCAACTTCGACTCCCTCGGCCGGTGCGAGATGCGATTGGGAGCGAACCGGCAGGACTCGGTCCTCGAGGCGAGAGTGACGTCGAATCTGCAATTGCCGAACTTGATAACGCGCCGAAAGAATCACTTGCCATCATCGACCGCCTCCGCTGGGGACCACCGCGCGGCACGGTTGGAGACACTACTAATCCAGGGCCGCATTTGAAGTGGCTTATCGAGCACCATGTCTTGCAGGTAGTCGATCCAACTCACGTGGTGCTTCCGCGCGAAATCGGATTGGCACTACGTAACGGAAAGACTTTTCGCGAGTATCACCTCGCTGCCCCAGTACTAGTTGGCGAGGCTTTAAAGCAAGGCGACATCAATCGTGCAGGTGCGCTTGAAGCCAGCGCCTTCCTCATCTGGATCGAAGAATTCCTTGATCTGCTCGCGGCTGAGCCGGCAACCGCACTTCGCTCTGGCGGTCTTGGTGTCCGAGATCTGCGACGGCTTGCAGCGGGCTTAGATATTGAAGAACCATGTGCCGCATTCATTGCTGAATCGGCATACGCGATTGGGCTGGTCGCCACCCAACTCGATGATCAAATCATGCCGACGACCGCATATGACGTCTGGCTCGCGCAAGAACCAACTAGGCGTTGGCAAGGAATCGTCGAGGCTTGGCTACTCTCCTCCAGGGTAGCTGGATTGGTTGGCAGTAAAGATGCCGCGAGCAAGTCACTTGCCGCCCTTGGTCCCGATCTGGATCGAGTAGCAGCGAGTTCCATCCGCCGACAAGTTCTAGACATTCTCGAACATGCGTCACCCAAGGCGCCTACCGTGGATTCAATAGCAGCTGTAGTGGCCTGGCAGAAGCCGCGCCGGGCGACTCAGATTCAGCATGACCTCGTCGTCTGGACAGCGCGAGAGGCCGCCTGGCTCGGCGTTACTGGTCGCGGCGCACTCACGACTTTCGCCAAAGAGGTACTGAGGGGGGCGGAACCTAATTCCCTGATTGACGCGCTGCCGCCGCCGGTTGATCACATTCTCATTCAAGGCGACCACACCGCAATCGCTCCGGGTCCGCTGAGAGCGAGCCTGCTACGCGAAATGATGAGCATGGCCAAAATCGAAAGCCGTGGGAGCGCCACAGTCTTCCGATTCACCCAGGAATCAATTCGTCATGCCTTAGATACGGGCGCTAGTGCAGAAGAAATCCAGAGTTTTCTCGTCACCACCTCCTCAACTCCAGTTCCACAGTCATTGACCTACCTCGTCAATGATGTGGCCCGCAAACACGGTCGTCTACGTGTAGGCGGTGGGCTCGCCTATCTTCGTTGCGATGATGAGAATCTCTTGGCTGAAGCAGTCAAGGATCGACGCCTGAGCAAACTCAACCTGCGTCGTCTTGCCCCAACGATTCTGATCAGCGAGGCGACGCTGGAAGAGACAATCAAGACCTTGCGCACCCATGGCTTCTCTCCAGTGGCGGAGGCATCAGACGGTGGCGTTCTACTGCATTCGCCAAAAGCCAAACGTGCCTCAGTAAGACCGAAGACACCACGAATGCTCGTCGATGCCACTCCGCCAAGTCCCTCACTGATAGACGCGGCACTGCGAGCCCTACGGGCAGGTGATCGCGCTTCTATCGCAACTCGCACCGCGCCCTCGCTTGCACGTACCCCGAGCAATCCAACAAGTGAGACAGTAGAAGCTCTTGTCGCCGCTTCAAAGCACGGCGGCACGATTTGGATTGGCTATGCGGACACTGATGGCGGCGTTTCGAATCGAATTGTCGAGCCCGCTTCAATTTCTGGCGGTCACTTGACTGCTTTCGACCACGGGACTGGCACTTTGAGACGCTTCGCGATTCATCGAATCACTGGTGTCGCCGAACTGGATGCCTAACCCGCTTGTCCAAGGATCGACTTTGTATTTGTAATGCTCTCCATAAATTCGAAATCAATCTCGACACCGATGCCAGGTGCCGTCGGCACTGCCAACCGACCATCGACCATGACGAACGGGTCGGTGATGTCACGGCTGAAGTAGCGATCAGAGGCACTGGTATCGCCAGGCAGAGTGAAGCCAGGCAGCGCCGCTAGCGCGACATTTGCCGCACGGCCTATTCCGGTCTCGAGCATCCCACCGCACCAGACTGCAAGACCATTCTCAACACAGAGATCATGGATTCGAATCGACTCTAGGTAGCCACCAACGCGTCCTGGCTTGATATTGATGATCGTGGTGGCCTCGAGCGCAATCGCATCACGTGCCGTTTCGAACGAAGTGATCGACTCATCAAGGCAAATTGGGGTTGAGACGTGACGAGCCAGCATCGCATGACCAAGTACGTCGTGCTCATCGAGTGGCTGTTCGATCAAGAGGAGATTAAAAGGATCCAAGAGAGCTAGGTGTGAAGCATCGTCGCGGTGGTACGCCTGGTTGGCATCGACCTGCAATGGCATCTCTGGCCAGGTATTTCTGACTTCCCGAACCGGTTCCACATCCCAGCCTGGTTCGATCTTCAACTTGATGCGTCGATACCCAGCCGTTACGTAAGTTGAGACTTCCTCCATCAGCGCATCGATATTGGAAGAAATTCCGACGGAGACACCGCAGTCAACTTCCGTTTTACTGGCGCCAAGATACGAGCCAAACGAAACGCCTTCGTACTTGAGTTGAGCATCAAGAATCGCCGTTTCTAAAGCAGACTTTGACATTTGATGTGAGAGGAATGGCTTAAGCAGTTCGGCAACCTCTTCGGCCCTAACATCTCCGGCAGCCAGAAGGGTGGGCGCAAGAAAACGCTCGATTACATCTTTGCAACCAGCAAGATACTCTGGTGAATAAAGAGGTTCTGACATTGCGACACATTCGGCCCAGCCATCAACGCCCTCTGCGGTTATCGCCTTAACCAGTAAGACTTCCCGCTCATATTGCGTTCCGAACGAGGTGCGAAATGGTCGAACTAGAGGCAGTAGTATCTGACGTAACTCAAATCCTTTTATGATCACAGCCATACCCTTTCAACTAGATAGGCACCATCGTTTGTAAAGCCGACAATTTCCATTCCGTCAGCTAGCGCCGGCGAGAGTACTGATCGAACCGCCATCCGCCAACGAGAGGCTAGCGCCGGATTTTCTGTCCTAATCTCAATAATGTCAGGTGGAAGAGCAACGACGAGGACATCAGTGGTCGTAGGAACTTGGTGAACTACTGGCTCCTCATTTTCGATCGAAAGGGCGATGCCTGCACCACTTGGGATCGGGTCAGGTGCAAGTCCATTGACCGATGCAGCCGCCTTTAACGTCCGAGCCGAAAGCAATTCCCAACGAGCCATTGCCCGATCAGTGGCGTCACCGACGTTGAGTGCATCTGCCATATCGCCATAAAAGTCTTCGTGATATTCGCAGACGTAGACCCCGAGTTTAAGCAGATTCAGTCTGGCATTGCGACGAACCAATGGATCAAAAGTCCAAGTGATCGTCGAGTAGCCGTTCTCGATCGCCCAGGCACGTTGATGCCACTTGAGCGCCGCTCCAATGCCACGATCACGCACATCATCCAATACCGCAGCCATGTGGGAATGGAGGTGCCAGTGCCCGTTCGCATCACGACCAGGGAAAGCAAAGGCAGCGCCTACGATTCGATCGCCAATGAATGCACCAGATACATAGGCCCCACTATGGACCAGAGCTTGCAGCAGATTTGGAGTGACTTGAGTGTCCCCGTCGGTCGACCAGGTCTGATCGAACAGTCGCCTGGCTAGATTCTGTCCAGCTAGATCATTGAGCATTCGAATCTCGACACCAGCCGTATTTGCTGTGCGGACGGCATCGGCCTGCGCACGCTTCGTTGCGGGAACCTCGCTCACTCCTCAACCCTAGGGCACTGGCTTGCGGCAGACTTAGCCCATGAAGATGGAAAATCGGCGTGTGGATCAGGCAGAAATGATCGACGATGTGCGCAAATTAGTCGAGATCTCTTCACCCACTTACGACCTCGAGGCCGTCAACCGATCAATCGATGAAGCAAAGCGTCAAGTAGAAATCCGGCTGGGAGGTGAAGGGGTGGTGGTGATCGTAGAAGGAAGGCCGATCTTGCATTGGGGTTCGGCTCATCCGTCGATCCTCTTGCTCTGCCATATGGATACGGTCTGGCCACATGGCTCTTTTACGCCAGATTGGGAGATCGACGGAGATCGAATGCGTGGTCCGGGTGTCTTCGACATGAAGGCTGGGTTCGTCCAAGGCGTCCATGCAATCGCATCACTCCGTGCTGAGTTTGGTGACGAGTTGAATCAAGTGGCCCTTCTTGCCACCAGCGACGAAGAGACCGGAAGCTCCGCATCACAGCGCTATCTGGAAGACGTTGCGTCGAGCGCAAAAGCGGTCTTCGTTCTCGAATCAAGCATCGATGGGAAATTGAAGACCTCTCGCTCGGGAACCTCGATGTACCGTCTCGAAGTGATTGGAGAAGCGGTTCATGCTGGCTTGGAGCCTGAGAAGGGCATCAACGCCACAATTGAAATCTCCTACGTAATCCCGCTCATCGCTGCGCTTTCGAATCCTGAGATCGGAACTACGGTTACGCCGACCGTTCTAACTTCTGGGACCACGTTAAATACGGTGCCAGGTCTTGCGCTACTTGATGTCGATGTCCGCGCCAAGAGTGCAGACGAGCAGGAACGGGTAGATCTTGAAATCCGCAAGATCAAAGGCCTGCGCGGTGCATTTAACTGGAGTGGTGGCATCAATCGTCCACCCTTTGAGACCAATGCGAGCGCAGCCCTTTACGAACTGGCCGAGATGAGTGCCGCGAAATTGGGATTACCAGCAATCGGCCAAGCCAGTGTTGGCGGTGCGAGCGACGGCAACTTCACGGCCGCGAAAGGAATTCCCACAATCGACGGTATCGGTGCAGTTGGCGAAGGTGCACACGCACCAAACGAATGGGCGAGCGTCAAAGGGATGGTCGAGCGGAGCGAATTGCTTGCAGAAATGATGCGCACACTTCTGTAATAGACTCGATGGATGTCTGAAGGTCCATTGATTGTCCAAAGTGATAAGACCTTACTGCTTGAAATTGATCATCCACTCTCTACTGAGTGCCGCAAGGCGATCGCACCTTTTGCAGAGCTCGAGCGTGCACCCGAACATATACACACCTATCGACTCACCGCGCTGGGTCTTTGGAACGCCCGAGCTGCGGGCCATGACGCAGAACAAGTGATCGACACTCTGCTTAAGTACTCTAGATATTCAGTACCGCACGCACTCCTTGTCGATATAGCCGAGTCGATGGCCCGTTATGGCCGGCTACGACTCGAATCAGATCCGGTACATGGTCTGATATTGATCACGACTGATCGGGCGGTACTTGAAGAAGTAATGAGGTCAAAGCGCATACGGCCATTATTGGGCGACCGTATTGATGCCGACACGGTAGCGGTGCACCCGAGCGAGCGCGGACACATCAAGCAATCTCTCTTAAAAATTGGTTGGCCGGCCGAGGACGCTGCGGGTTATGTTGACGGCGAATTCCATGAGATCGCGCTGCGCGAGGATGGCTGGAAAATCCGCGAATACCAACGTCATGCCGCCGAAGGGTTCTGGGACGGCGGATCTGGAGTCGTTGTACTCCCCTGTGGAGCAGGGAAAACGATCGTCGGCGCTGCGGCAATGGCTGAGGCAAAAGCAACCACATTAATTCTCGTAACCAATACGGTCGCAGCCAGACAATGGCGCGATGAACTCTTGCGTCGCACGACCTTGACTGCCGATGAAATCGGAGAATATTCGGGAGCCAAGAAAGAAATCCGTCCCGTGACAATTGCGACTTACCAGGTCATGACCACAAGGCGAGGCGGCCTCTATACGCACCTTGATTTATTCGACTCTCGTGACTGGGGTCTGATTATCTATGACGAAGTTCATCTCCTGCCGGCACCAATCTTTCGTTTCACTGCGGACATCCAATCGCGTCGCAGGCTTGGACTCACGGCAACCCTCATTCGTGAGGATGGACTGGAAGGAGACGTCTTCTCACTGATTGGGCCAAAACGCTATGACGTACCCTGGAAGGAGCTAGAAGGGCAGGGCTACATAGCACCGGCAGATTGTGTTGAAGTGCGAGTGACTTTAACCGACGAGGAACGTCTTGCCTATGCCACTGCCGAACCGGATTCTCGCTACCGCTACTGCGCGACTACAGTCTCAAAAACTGAAATCGTCGAAAAACTAGCCTTATTGCACAAGAATGATCAAGTACTCATCATTGGTCAGTATCTGGAACAGATCGACGAAATTGGGGCTTACCTCAATGCACCCGTGATCAAAGGCGATACTCCGGTGAAAGAACGAGAACGCCTCTATCAAAGTTTTCGAATCGGTGAAATCTCTTGCTTGGTAGTTTCTAAGGTAGCCAACTTCTCCATAGATCTGCCGGAAGCATCGATCGCGATCCAAGTTTCTGGTTCATTCGGATCCCGTCAAGAAGAAGCGCAACGCCTTGGTCGCATTCTCAGACCGAAAGCAGATGGTCATGGCGCACGCTTTTACTCGGTCGTGGCCCGTGACACGATAGATCAAGATTTTGCCCAACATCGCCAGCGTTTCCTTGCAGAACAGGGCTACTCATACCGAATCATCGATGGCGACGATGTAATTAATGGATCGGCTGACCTCTAGTTCGAATTTTTTAAAAGCGACGAACTCGAAGACCCGCCCCAACCAATCTCACAAGCAATTCCTTGGCGCCCACTTTTATGGCGCCGAGCGCCACTGCCTTCGAGACATACTCATCGGGAATGTCGTAGTGGTCCCGATCAAAACCACGAAGTGGAATCGATAGGGCAATTGCGAAATCGTGTAATTCAGCTAAGGACTCATCACTTACTAGGTGTGCCCAATATCGACCATGTGCCGGCCAGATCGGATCATCAACCAGAATCGTCATTTGGAACGAGCGATGGCAATCGCTGTGCGCAGTCGATCGGGATCGACTTTAAAGAAATCGTGGACCTTACCATTGACCAATATCACCGGTATCTCTTCGCTGTATTTGGACATGAGTTGAGGATCATCGAGGAGGGAGAGCTCCTCGAACCTGACATCCGTCTGGTCAACAACCTGCCTGATCGCGTCATGGGCCCGCTCGCACAGGTGACACCCAGGTCTGCCGATCAAGGTGATCGTCACCTCACTCAAAATCCACAGCCGCCTTTCGTGCCAAGTTCCAAGAAACGTGAGACCAATAATGCCAGCGAACGCTGATAATCTCGCCCGCATGTCGCCATCGCGCCTTCTCCGTCCCCTTATCGCGCTCGTTCTGTTGGCTGGTCTACTGACCTCAGTCAGCACGCCCGCAGAAGCTCTTTCATTCCAATCGCGCCCGGCTACCCAGTGGATCAACTACTACGCCGGAAAGACGCTCACTTTGTCGAAGGCCGATTCGACTAGCACGTGGAAGAACGCAACTTCAACGCCAACCAAGTTCAGCGTAAATTACACAAACTTTCCCGAGGCGGCCAAATCTGCCTTCAACCAGGCGGTCTCGATCTGGGCCAATCTCTATCCGTCAGCGGTGCCAATCACGATCGACGCTTCCTGGGCCAACCTCGGTCCAGGAGTTCTAGGTTCGGCCAGGCCAGGTAGATTCTTCGCAGATTTTGCGGGGACCCCAGACCGCACGCTCTGGTATCCGTCAGCACTGGCGAACGCACTCGCCGGGAAGGACTTAGACCCGGCAAACGCCGAAATCGTGGCCCGCTTCTCCTCAAATAACGCTTGGTACCTAGGTACGGATGGACTGCCCCCAGCAGGGCGCTACGACCTGGAGACTGCGGTACTCCACGAAATCGGCCACGGCCTAGGGTTCCTTTCCACAGATAGTTATGACGCCATTTCTGGCGTAGGCCTATTCCAGGACGACATGCCAACGCCTTTTGACGCCTTCATCCGCACCCCAGATGATCGTCGGCTCTCAGATATCCCAAATCCATCGCGAGAACTCGGCAGGTTGCTAACGTCGCCGCTCTCTTGGGCAGGTGCCTACGGGATCGCTGCAAATAATGGGGTTAGACCAAATCTTTATGCCCCGAGTAGGTACCAGGATGGCTCTTCGATCAGCCACCTCGACGAGGGGACATACCCCAGCGGCACTCCAAACACGTTGATGACCCCGCAGCTTGAGCCAGGCGAAGTGATCCACGATCCAGGTCCAATCGCAGTCGGGATGCTCGCCGACCTTCGGACAAAACCTCCGGCCGGCCCCGTGACTTCGCTTCCCTCGGCTCCGCTTAATCCGGTAGCCCTAGTTGGTGATGCCTCTGCCCTAATCACTTTCGATCCACCCGTTGATGCCAGACTTACCCAAGTTGGCACATACTTGGTCACAGTCACTCCTGGTGGATTCCAGAGCCAGACCGATGCCTCACCGGTCAAGGTCAATGGCCTAAAACCGGGAATCTCGTACACCTTCGCGATCAAAGCGATCAACTCGCTTGGGGCGGGACCTGCTGCCTATACCGACCCGGTAGTTCCCCAACCAAGTTGGAGATCAACTGTGGTCGACCTAAAGGCCAATCCTAACTTCATTGCAACAACTACCTTCCGCAATTCCCTTACCGCGGTGTATACCGACACGACGACGGGGGTTTTAAAGCGAGCCACTCTCGTTGGATCGAAGTGGCGTAGTGAAATAATCGACGGAACCAGCACTGCGCGCGGCGGAACTACTCATAATCTAAATGGGGCGCTTTCCAGTTGCGTTACGGGCACCGGTACCAAACAGATACTTCATATCTTTTATACCGACACCAAAGACAAAGATCTGCGCCATGCCTCTTTTGATGGCAAGCAGTGGAAATACGAAGTTGTCGACGGAAATGGCCCGCTGGTTCAAGCAGTTGAAGATCCGATTCGTATTCGCACAGCTAGCGATGTGAGTGTCAGCAATGCGTGTGTTTCGACCACGGATGGTCTGCAAGTTTTCTACCGCGATGACAGCCAAGGAATCCTCCTGGGCGCAGCTCTAGTCGGGAAGAGTTGGCGTTACGAGTTAATTGATGGCGACCGAGTGACGAATAATCGCACCACTGGAGATGTCGCCTTTCACCTAGCCGCAGTCGCCCTTGGTCGTTCGGTCAACGTCTTCTACGACTCGGTGCTTAAGATCGATCGTGACCGGAACCCCACTCTCGGCGAAGTCCGAGAAGCAGTCCGCAGTTCCGGCAACCCAAACGCCTGGGTCTACCGAACGATTGACGCCACAAGCCCCAAGTACCCGGTCTCTGGCTATGGAATTTCTCTTACAGTTTCCGGTGGCAAGATATACGGCTCCTGGCTGTCGGCCTCCAACTCAACGCTGGGCACCCCGATCGCCGATACCATCGATTGGGCAAACCTAAGCGCGTCGACGCCATTCCCACTGCGTATTCCTGGCGGCAACTATGGAGTCCCAAGCCAGCCGCTGGCACTAGGTAGCAAGTCGATGCTCTACGGCTGTCAGGGCCGCCTCTGCGCGGTAGATCTAGCCAGCAGACGGCAATCGCTGGTTAGCGGTAGCAACGCGAGCGCCGACAGAAGCGCCGCCTTCATTACCGTCGCCGGAAAGATTGGGGTTCTAGTCGGGATAAACCGCTCGCTGAGGTTCCTAAGACCATAGGAATCAGAGCAGCCAGAATTACCGCTTGAGCTTGATGGCGATTACTTCTTCTTATTACGACGCTGAATGCGGGTCTTCTTAAGCAGTTTGCGGTGCTTCTTCTTGGCCATCCGCTTACGACGCTTCTTGATTACTGAACCCACAGGTAACGCCCTTCTTGAAAAAAGTTTCGACCCTCGAAGTGTGAAGGCTACCGCCTTCGCCGACTACTTCCTGATTCGGGGCGCAAACCAAGCCAGGGTAAGCCCACCTAAATCGCTGCTGGCCAGTAGGTAACCCTTACTGGCGGCTGCGGCAATTAGGCCGAATCCAGCCTTACCGACCAGGTACGCGGGAGTAAGGAGCCTCCCAGTAGCTCCAACCGGAGTGAGGTAAGCCTCAATCCCGCTCCGTCCCGGCCGCGAGGTCGCCACCGCAATTGACGCGAAAGCGCCCATCGGAGCTGGGAGCGCGATCTGGGTGCCGAGCGGTTTAGCTAGCCTGAGTGAAAATTTCACAGAGCCGGTTGGACCGAATGAAGTGGCGACTACCTCACTCTTGCTGCCAACTCGGGAAACTCCGGTCGCCATCAAGTTTCCCAGACGATCCGAACTCACCGATTCCCAGGATCTGGTCGCTGACTTGGTGCCGCTCCGTTGGGACCTCAGTATCACTCCTGTCGTCGGATTCACCGTGGCGAGATAAGCATCCACGAGACCAATCGCTGGCTTGCCCTTTAGCACTTCTGCGATGGATCCAGCAACCACAAGTGAGCCGTTGCCAAGCAGCACAGCAGCGCGCAAGGCGATGGCTTTGGAGCCAATCCAGTGAATAGGCCCTACTGCTCCGTCTTTGGTTACCAGTAGGTAGAAGCCGCGCGAATTTCCGGTATCGACGTTGACCGCCGTGCCGACTACATAGACTCCGCTCTTTCCGGCAACGACTGCAGTGGGGACGATGGCAACTCCATCAGCGATTGCCCAGAGATTCTGGGTTAGCAACTGACCAGAACTGCTCCATGACGAAATGAGCAACTGGTCAGCAACCATCGGCGGGCTAGGAGTGGTGGCAGGCAGAACGCCATCTGGGTTAACAGTTGGTACGGGCGCATCTGGCGAGAGCGGCGAAGGCGCAACGGTCGCGGTGGGAGTCGGACTCGGTATCGATTGCACCTCTTTGGTAGTCACGCCAACGCTCCAGATAACCCCATAGCGATCTCGTACAATTGCCGTCGCAACGTCATCATGCGATGTACCAAAGCGATGACTCCATACCAAGTGGAGGCCAGGATCAAGCATTGCAACATAACCATCGCTCTCGCCTTTACTCACCTCATTTGGAAAAAGCTGAGAGGAGGCGACCGTGCTCTTATCTATATTTCCAACAACGAGCCACGAAGTCCCTGACCCGATGATCTGCGTGATGTCGTCGTAATCGCTCGGGAGCGAGATTTTGACGGTCTGCGTCGGGCCGACATTCGCAGGAGTAGCGGCAGAGGCGCTCATCACACCCAAGCCAAGCAGAAGCACCACAGTCGCCATTTTGACTACTCGCATGCCACGACCTTCCCAGACTTCTCGGTGATTCATCACTTGGATCTCGCAGAGAATCGTCAATTGGTGAGCGAGCTAGAGAATGCTAGCCCTGGGCGAGTTCGCGCGAACGATCACGCGCTGCTTCCATCGCAGATAGAAAGGCTGCGCGAACCTTGTGATCATCCAATTGGCGAAGTGCGGCGACTGTCGTCCCGGCCGGACTGGTCACATTCTCGCGTAGCACAGTTGGATGTTCACCCGTCTCTGCTAGCATCGTCGCCGCGCCAAGAAGTGTCTGCACTGTCAGCTCTGTCGAGACATTGCGCGGCAGCCCGAGAAGCACACCGGCCTCGATCATCGCTTCAACCACATAAAAGATATATGCGGGCCCTGACCCACTTATTGCGGTGACCGCATCCTGGTGCTTCTCCGCCAGCCTTATTACTTTGCCGGTGCTCTGTAGGAGTTTTTCGGCACGTTCCAAGTGCTCTTCATCGCAGTGCGATCCTGGCGAAATTGCGGCCATCCCTTTATCGACCAGAGCAGGAGTGTTTGGCATAACGCGCACTACTGGCGTGCCTGCTGGTAGGCGGCTCTGTAGGAAATCTGTGGTGATGCCAGCTGCTAAAGAAACAATCAGGGCACTTGGCTTTATATGCGAGGAAATCTCATCAAGTAGTCCACCCATATCTTGCGGTTTTACCACCAAGACAATCGTCTCTGCTTTCATCGCCGCACCTGCACTCGTATCAGATTCCACCCCATACTTTCTGGTGATCTCGGTAACGCGCTCCGGACGCCGATCAGCGACAACAATTTGTTTGGGTTTCACTCCAGATCGAACTAAACCTGAGAGTATGGCTTCGCCCATGACACCCATACCCAAGATCGCAGTTTTACTCATGCTTCTACCTAACCTCGGGTCGCTAGTGCGCGGAGGAAAAATGCAAGATTTGCTGGTCGTTCCGCCATGCGGCGCATCAAATAGCCGTACCAGTCGGTCCCGAAAGGCACGTAGACCCGCACCCTCTCACCTTCTCCGACTAGCCGGACTTGTTCATCTGGACGGATCCCGAGCAGCATCTGATATTCATAGCTTCCCTGGGAACGCTTAGTACGGAGTGCTAAGGCCCCCGCGATCTCGATCAACCGTGGATCATGCGTTGCCAACA
>Ga0082335_1000731_pt1 | contig 78174 bp, 75 predicted proteins | sample Subgrocontami58m_FD_72375 | JGI IMG/M metagenome (GOLD analysis project Ga0082335, IMG submission 72375) | Subsurface groundwater microbial communities from S. Glens Falls, New York, USA - GMW37 contaminated, 5.8 m (SPADES assembly) (version 2) ... | reverse complement strand
CTTCTTCCCCTATACTCCGGCCATCAACCTGATGTTCGCCCTGAACGAGGCCCTGGCGATGTTGCTGGAGGAAGGCCTGCCCAACGTCTTCGCCCGCCATGACCGCTATGCCGAGGCCACCAGGCGCGCGGCACGGACCTGGGGCCTGGAACTGCAATGCGAGGATCCGCGGGCCTATGCCCCCGGTGTCACCGCGATCCGCGTGCCCGAGGGCCACAGCGCCGACAAACTGCGTAACGTGATCCTGCAGAAGTTCAACATGAGCCTGGGCAATGGCCTGGGCCGCATCGACGACAAGGTGTTCCGCATCGGCCACATGGGCGATCTGGGCGTGCTGCAACTGACCGGCACGCTGTCCGGCGTGGAGATGGGCCTGCGGGTCGCCGGCATTCCCCACAAACCGGGCGGGGTCCAGGCCGCCATCGACTACCTCTCCGGCAACGCCTGATGCGTCCGCCGCTGCGGGTCGGCGTGGTCCATGATTTCCGCAACACCGCGAAAACCGGGATGACCAACGCTGCGATGTATGCGGCGCTGATGGAGCAGGTGGTCTGGCTGGACAGCATCGGCCTGGATCTGGTGTGGTTCACCGAGCATCACTTCCTGGATGATGGCTATTTGCCGTCGTGGATCCCGGTGGCCGCGGCCATGGCGGCGCGCACCAGGCACGCTCGCTTTTCCTGCGATGTCTGCCTGCTGCCGTTCAACCATCCGATTCGCCTTGCCGAAGACCTGGCCGTGCTGGACACGCTGTCCAACGGTCGGGTCGAGCTGGGTGTCGGCATGGGTTACGCGCCGCATGAGTTCAAAGGCTTCGGGCTGCCGGTGTCCCGACGTGTGTCGCTGACAGACGAGGGGATCGCGGTCCTGAAACTCGCCTTCACCGGCGAAAAATTCAGCTTCCGCGGCAAGCGCTACGATTTCCAGGACGTGACGATCCGCCCGGGCTACGTGCAGGCCGGTGGGCCGCCGCTATGGGTTGCGGCAATGTCGGAGGCCGGCGCGCACCGCAGCGCCCGGTTCGACACCAACCTGCTGCCGCAGGGCCCACGCTCCACCGTGCTGGATCCCTGGCGGGCGGAACTGACCGCGACCGGACGCGACCCGGACAAATACCGGGTGGGGATCATTCGCTCCTGCCTGGTGACCGACGAACCCGACCGCGACTGGCCTTCGGTGCGCCAGGCCGAACGCTATCGCATGAGCACCTACGCACGGTTCCAGGAGGACCTCGGCGGCGGGGTAGGGGCCGGCGGCGTGCGCGGCAATACCGAGGATGTTCGCATTCCGCAGGCCTGGGTGGTCGGCAATGTCGAGCATTGCGTGGCGGAGTTGTCGGCCTTCGTGAAGGAATACGGCATCACCGATCTGGTGACCTGGGCGGTGCCCCCTGGCCTGACGCCGGACCAGATGAACCCCAGCCTCGAACGGTATTTCCGTGATGTGGTGCCGCGGTTGAAGGCCGCGGTGGCCTGATCGGCTCATCACCGCGATTGGCTTCGGCGGGGCGGTATTCGGGCGGGACGGGCCGGGGACGACAGGCTCGCGCTTTCCCCCCCTTGCACGGCTTGATACGCTGTCCCCGCATTCTCGGGAGGAGACCCAATCATGCGGCAAATCAGGATCGGCGATATCACCATCGATGCGGTGATCGAACGCGAGGGGCCGTGGCGGCGCCCGCAGGATTTCTTCCCGGCCTATAACGAGGCCACCTGGAATCACCACCTGCCATCCATGGAGCCCGAGGTGTTCGACACCAAGGCTGGCATGATGGTCATCACCTACCAGACCTTCGTTGTCCGCACGCCCCACCACACCATTCTGGTGGACACCTGCACCGGCGAGGATAAGGGCCATCCGCCGCCGTTCGACTTCCCCGGCAAGGAACGCTGGCGGAAAGAGCTGTTCGCCCTCGGCGTCAGCTACGACAAGGTGGATTACGTGTTCTGCACGCATCTCCATATCGACCATACGGGTTGGAACACCACCTTGCGGGACGGGCGCTGGGTGCCGACCTTCCCGAATGCAAAATACGTTTTCCACAAGCGTGAATATGCCGCATGGGAGGCCGAACATAAGAAGGGCGCCAATCCGCCCGGCACGGTGTTCCGCGACAATTGCCTGCCGATCGTGGAAGCCGGGCAGGCGCTGCTGGTGGATGACGACTATGCGCTGGACGACACCATTACCCTGACGCCGACCCCAGGACATTCCCCCTGCCATTGCTGCGTCAACATCTTCTCCCGCGGGCAGCGGGCGGTTGTGACGGGCGACATGATGCACCATGCGATCCAGTGCCGGGAGGTCGATTGGTGCCCGGGGGTCGACTGGGATCCAAAGCAGGCGGCGGTGTCACGGCGGACCTTCCTGTCATCGGTCGCGGATACCAATACCTTGCTGATGCCAATCCACTTTCCGTCGCCGACAGTGGGTCTGGTGACGACGGACGGCGATCGGTTCAACTACCGGTTCAAGCGGGACTAAATGAAACGGGCGGCCGGAGAATGCTCCCGCCGCCCGTATTCGCGTCTCTGGTTGCGACGGCGGCCATGGAGCCGCCGGGTGGATCAGTCCAGCAGACCCGCGGCGCGAGGCAGCCACAGCACGATCTCGGGGAATGCGATACACAGCAGCAGCCCGACTACTTGCAAGGTCACGAACGGATACATACCGCGATACACATCCGTCATGGTGATGCCCGGCGGCGCGGTGCCCTTCATGTAGAACAACGTGGCCCCGAACGGTGGCGTCATGAAGGCAGTTTGCAGGTTCACCGCCACAAGCGTCCCGAACCAGACCATCAGGCCGGAATTATCGCCTAAATGGTCGCTGAAGTCGTATTTCATCAGGATCGGCGCGAAAATCGGCAGGACGATCAGGCAAATCTCGATCCACTCGAACGGAAAGCCCAACAGGAAGATCAGGATCATCAGGAAGGCCAGCATTTCCCATTTCGTGTCGATTCCGAAGTAGTAAAGCGTTGAGATCATCAGGTCATCACCGCCCAACGTGCGGAAGACATAAGAAAACCCGGTCGCTCCCAGATAGATCAGGAACACCATCCCGTTCGCTCGGCAAGCTGAGCGAATAGCGTCGTTCACCATCCTCAGACTCAACTGACTGTTGAGCCAGGCGATGATGAACGAGCCCAAGACCCCGACGCCGGCACTTTCCGTGGCCGTGGCCCAGCCCGCGAAGATCGATCCCATGACGATGACCATCAGGAAGGTCATCGGGAACAACCCGCGCCACATCGTGCTCCAGAATTCGGCATTGGTCTGCGGGCCGTGGGTGTCAGGCAGTTTGGGTGTCTTGTGGGGTTGTATGATCGCCACTGCGACAATGTAGATCAGGTAAAGGCCGGACAGGAGGAAGCCCGGCATAGTGGCGGACAGGAACAAGGCTCCGGCGTTGGCGTTCAGCATTTCCGCCATCACCACCAGCATGATCGCGGGCGGGATCAGGATGCCCAGGGTACCGGCCGAGGCGATGGTGCCGATCGCAAGTTGCTTGTCGTAGCCGGATGCCAGCATCTGCGGCAGCGCAATCAGCGACAGAAGTACCACCGCGGCTCCGACCACGCCGATGGGCGCTGCCAGGATCGTGCCCATCACCATAACCGAGACGGCGAGGCCGCCGGGCGTGCGGCGCAGCAGGATCTCCGTCGCGCGCAGCATGGAGGCGGCAGAACCTGACCGTTCAAGGATCGAGCCCATGAAAATGAACATCGGCACCGACACCAGCACCTGGTCCAGTGCGACCCCTCCCCACATGCGCAGCAGGATGTTGGACATGCCGACGATGGGAAACACATCGAGCATCCAGCCGAACAGCCCGAAGACCAGCCCCATGCCACCCATAACGAAGGCGACCGGGTAGCCGCAGAAAATCATGAAGAACATCGCCACGAACATGATCAGGGCGAGATAGTCGGTGATCCAGTCGATCATGGTGGTGTCCTAGGCTTCGAGTTCGACGTGGCCGAGATCGAGGCCGGTTGTTTTTTGTTCCAGACCACCGAACAGATAGGCGATCAGCCGCGCCATGACGCTAAGAATTCCGAGCACCACCAGCCACAAGCCAAGGTAGAAGACGCCCTTCACCACCCATCGGTTGCCCCAGCCCAGGGCATTTTCAGAGGCTTCGTTCTGGATATAGGACGTCCAGAAGAAGTCCCAGCCGTAGTAGACCAAGAGGCCCATATAGGGCAGCGCGAACACCAGGCAGCCGACCAACTCGATCCAGGCGCGGATACGATACCCTAGGGTTTCCGTGTAGGAATCGACGCGGGGATGTGCGTTGATGGCATAATTGTATCCCATCCACATGGAGAACACCCCAGTGTGGAGATAATATTCAAGTTCTTGAAATTTGGTGAGCGGAATGGGAATGCCGAGCTTGCGGCAGAAGATATCCGTGCAGGTGATGCACATCAATACGATCAGCAGCCAACCGGACGCGAAGGCAAGTTTTTCAAGTATTTGTTTGATAGCATTTGCGCAAGATATCATCGCTAGCATAGTTCTATATCCCCCGACCAGTTGCCTGGTCCACTTGTTCTGTCGTGTGATCAGGCTGTTGTCGTTGCGATCGTCCAGGGTGGCGAGCGACGGCCTGGCGGTGCGTTGTTCATCGTGGAAACCAAGGGTGGCAGTGGCTGGCCTCGGTGGAACGGTCCGGTCGCGGCGGCGGGCCCGGTAGATGCGGGGACGGTTCGGCACGACGTAGACGCGAAAAAAGGCGGCGACCTCACGGTCCCCGCCCTCGTTCGTGCCACATTACTTCAGATAGCCGTAGTCTGCCCAGATCTTGTAGTTCTTGCGGAAGTCAGAATAGGACGTCCAGACCTTCTTGAAGTTCTCGCTCTTGGCGGATTCCTCCGCGACCACTTCCAGCCACTTGGCTTCCAGGGCGGCCATGATCTCGGGCGACCAGTTCTTGAACTGCACGCCCTTCGCCTGAAGCTCCTTCATGGCGCCGAATTGGAGGGCCTCGGCCTCGGCGAACTCCTGCAGCATCTGTGCCTTGCACGCCTGCTCGACGACGATCTTCTGATGGTCGGAGAACTCCGCCCATTTTTTCTGAGAGATGTAGAGCTGTCCGACCGAGGTCTGCTGATGCCAGCCGGGGAAGTAGTAGAATTTGGCAACCTGGTAGAAACCCAAGGTCAGGTCCATAGTCGGCATGGAGAATTCGGTCGCGTCGATCGTGCCGAGTTGCAGGGCCTGGAAGATTTCACCGGCCTGGAGAAGCTGCGTGTTGACGCCGAGCTTCTGCATGACGTTGGCACCGAGGCCGAAGAAGCGCATCTTGAGGCCCTTCAGGTCCTCCAGACCCTTGATTTCCTTGCGGAACCAACCGGAGCCTTCGGGTGGTTGCAAGCCGCAGTTCACTGCCACGATATTGTACTTGGCGTGCATTTCTTTCATGAGCTGATTGCCGCCGCCATACTCGTACCACGCCATGAATTCGCCGGCGCCTGGCCCGAAGGGTACGGTGGTAAACATCGCAAAGGCGATATCTTTGCCAGTGAAATAGCCCGCCGCGGTATAGGCCATGTCCAGGGAGCCGTTGGAGACCGCGTCGAAATATTGGCTGCCGGGCACCAGGGCACCGGGCTCGAAGAACTTGATGTCGATCGACCCGTTGGACAGCTTCTTGATCAGATCGACGGTGCGAGCCTGTGCCGGGCCAAGGATTCCCATGGAGCTGGGAAAGGCACCAGCCATGTTTGCGCGGACCTTCTTGTCCTGGGCCATCGCTGACCCGCCCGCAAAGGCGAGCGATGTCGCCAGCACGATGCCACTTGCGAGTCGTACGACCCGCTTTCCAATCGAACGCATAGGTTCCCCCCTGTAGGGTGGCCCGGATTGATCGGGATTGATTTCCGGAGGCCCTGTTTTCCAACGGCGCGAGGATACCGATCCCACGGATGACATCAAGGTAAGGTTTTATCCATGGTCGGGAAAAATCCTGCTCTGCGCCCAGCAGGGACGAGCCACGACGTTCCCCCCTCGCCATCCGGGCGGAATCGGCCTATCTAGCCGCGCATGATGCAGCGCCGAACCGCGAGCCGGGCGTCCCGGACCAACCCACCGAGTGCCAGTTGAGCGACACCCCGCCCGATCCGCCCATCGATCCTCCGTTTGAGCCACCGTTGGGACCTCACGGAGACATGCAACCGGTGACGCTCGAGGAGGAGATGCGACGCTCCTACCTCGATTACGCCATGAGCGTGATCGTGTCTCGAGCGCTGCCCGATGCCCGGGACGGATTGAAGCCGGTGCACCGGCGCATCCTGTTCGGCATGCATGAGGCCGGCTACACGCCCGACCGGCCCTATCGCAAATCCGCCCGCGTCGTCGGTGACGTCATGGGTAAATACCACCCGCATGGCGACAGCTCGATCTACGACGCCATGGTGCGGATGGCGCAGTCCTTCTCCATGCGGTTGCCGCTGGTCGACGGGCAGGGCAATTTCGGGTCGGTCGACGGCGATAACCCGGCGGCGATGCGGTATACGGAGGTGCGCCTCGCCAAATCGGCGATGTTGCTGCTGGACGATATCGACAAGGATACGGTCGACTTTCAGGTCAACTATGATGAGACCGAGAAGGAACCCAAGGTCCTTCCCGCCCGGTTCCCCAACCTGCTGATCAACGGCGCCAACGGCATCGCGGTCGGCATGGCGACCAACATCCCGCCGCACAACCCGGGCGAGATCATCGACGCCGCCCTGGCGCTGATCGCCGATCCGGACACCACGCTCGAGGACCTGATGAAGATCGTGCCCGGGCCGGATTTCCCGACCGGCGGGATCATTCTGGGCCGAGCGGGGATCAAGGGGGCATTTGAGACGGGACGGGATTCGATCACGATCCGCGCGCGGGCCGATTTCGAGGAAATCCGCAAGGACCGCCAGGCGATCGTGATTACCGAAATCCCGTATCAGGTGAACAAGAAGACCCTGCTGGAACGCATTGCCGATCTGGTGCGGGCCAAGCAGGTCGAGGGCATCGGCGAGATGCGTGACGAGAGCGACCGCTCCGGCATGCGCATCGTCATCGAAATCCGCCGCGACGCGACGGCGGAGGTCGTGTTGAACCAGCTCTACCGCCACACCCAGCTCCAAACCACGTTCGGCGTGAACATGCTGGCCTTAGACAACGGCCAGCCGCGGCAGATGGGGTTGAAGGACGCGCTGGAGTGCTTCATCCGCTTCCGCGAGGAAGTTATCCTCGGTCGTGCCCGGTTCGAACTGAACAAGGCCCGCGACCGGGCGCATAACCTGGTCGGGCTGGCGATCGCGGTCGCCAACATCGATGAGGTGATCCGCCTGATCCGTGCCAGCCCGGACGCCGCCACGGCGCGCGCCGCGTTGATGGACCGCGACTGGCCGGCCGAGGATATCGGGGCGCTGCTGGCTCTGATCGATGAACCCGGCAACGTGATCGCCGCCGACGGCACGGTCCGGCTGACCGAGGAACAGGCGCGCGGCATCCTGGAACTGCGCCTCGCCCGCCTGACCGGGTTGGAGCGGGAGAAGATCCAGGCGGAGATGACCGAAGTCTCGGAGAAGATCCGGGAACTGCTGGAAATCTTGAGTTCACGCATCCGCCGCATGGAAGTGATGCGGGATGAGTTGGCGGAGGCGCGGAAGGAAGTCGCCTCGCCGCGCATGACCGAAATCGCCGATTATGCGTCCGACCAGGACGACGAAAGCCTGATCGAGCCCGGGCAGATGGTGGTCACGATCACGCGCGATGGGTTCATCAAGCGCACCAGCCTGGAGACGTTCCGCGCCCAGAATCGTGGCGGACGCGGGCGGTCGGGGGCGTCAACCCGCGGCGATGACATCGTGACCCGCAGCTTCAATGCCCATACCCATCAATGGGTGCTGTTCTTCTCCTCGGGCGGCAAGGCGTTCCGGGAGAAGGTGTGGCGCCTGCCGGAGGGTGGGCCGCAGGGCAAGGGCAGGGCGCTGGTCAATCTGCTGCCGGATCTGGGCGCCGATACGATCACCACCGTGCTGCCTCTGCCGCAGGATGAGACATTGTGGGAAAGCCTGCATCTTGTCTTCGCCACCGCATCGGGCAATGTCCGGCGCAACCGGCTGTCGGATTTCCGGAACGTTCGATCCTCCGGCCTGATCGCGATGAAGCTGGATGAGGGCGACAGCCTGATCGGAGTCGCCACCTGTCGGGAGGGCGACGACGTGCTGCTCGCCACCCGCACCGGCCGCTGCATCCGGTTCCAACTGTCGGACGATACGGTGCGGGTGTTTGCCGGCCGCGACAGCTCCGGCGTGCGCGGCATCAAGCTGCTCAGTACGAAGGACAAGGTCATCAGCCTGTCCGTGCTGCGCCATGTCGATGCAACCATTGACGAACGTGCGGCTTATCTGAAAATCGCCAACGCGAAGCGGCGTGGCGATGAAGCGGAGGCGGAGACGCCAACGGTGGAGGGTGAGGAACCGATCGCCGATGTGACCCTTTCGGCCGAACGCGTCGCCGACCTGGAAGCCGCCGAGGAAATGCTGCTTGCCGTTACCGACACAGGGTTCGGCAAACGCACCTCCGCCTATGAGTATCGGGTCACCGGGCGGGGCGGGCAGGGGATTGCCAACATCACGCTCGCACCCCGTAATGGGAAAGCCGTGGCCGCCACGTTCCCGGTGCGGCAGGGCGACGACGTGATGCTGGTCACCGATGCCGGGCGACTGATCCGGGTGCCGGCCGATCAGGTGCGCATAACCGGGCGTCAGGCGATGGGTGTCACCCTGTTCCGGGTGAATGCCGGGGAGCACGTGACCAGCGTGTTCCCAATCCTTGAGGATGAGACGGACGATAATGGCACGCCAGAGGAAGGCGCGCCCACCGAGGAAGGAAACGATGGCTGAAACCGCGCCGGCATCCGGCTCACCCAGACGCGTCGGGCTGTACCCCGGCACGTTCGACCCCATCACCAACGGCCACATCGATGTGATCGGCAGAGCCGCTCGCCTGTTGGACAAACTGGTCGTGGGGGTGGCGATCAATCTGGGGAAGGGGCCGCTGTTCTCGTTGGAGGAACGCGTCGAACTGGTCCAGGCGGAAACCCGTTCCATCGCCGAACGCAACGGCACCGTGATCGAGGTTGTTCCCTTCGACACACTGCTGATCGACCTTGCCCGCTCACTGGGGGCCAGCATGATCGTGCGCGGCCTGCGCGCGGTGTCGGATTTCGATTACGAGTTCCAGATGGCCGGCATGAACTACCGCATGGCGCCGGATATTGAGACCGTGTTCCTGATGGCGAGTGAGCGCCACCAGTTCATCGCGTCCCGTCTGGTGAAAGAAGTGGCCCATCTTGGCGGTGACATCACGTCATTCGTACCGCCTCTGACGCATGAGCGGGTGATGAAACGCATTCGGGGCTGAACCGCGTCCCCAATCCTGCTATCCCCCCATCCTTGTTCCTTGCCGGAGGCGTCGATGCACCGCCGTAGCCTGATTGCAACGTCCGCCCTGACCCTCACCGCTGGGGCGTTGGGGCTGAATGGGGGGCTGAGCCGCCCTGCCCATGCTCAACCTGCACCGTTGGATCCCGAGCAGACCATTCTGTTGGACCTGAAACAGGGCCAGGTGACGATCCAATTGTTGCCGAACGTGGCACCGAAGCATGTGGAGCGGATCAAGACCCTGGCGCGTCAGGGCTTCTACGACGGAACCCCGTTCCACCGGGTGATCGACGGGTTCATGGCGCAAGGCGGCGATCCGACCGGAAGCGGGTCTGGTGGCAGTCCGTTGCCGAACCTGCCGGCCGAGTTCAGTCAGCGCCAGTTCCTGCGGGGCGTGTGCGGCATGGCGCGGTCATCGGACCCGAACAGCGCCAACAGCCAGTTCTTCATCATGTATGCTCCGACTCCCAGCCTGAACGGGCAATACACGGTGTGGGGTCAGGTCGTGAAAGGCATGGAGTTCGTGGACCAGATCAAGCGTGGTGGCGCGAACGGGATCGTATCCGGCGCGCCGGATCGTATCGTGCGGATGCGCGTCGCCGCGGACGTGAAGTAGGTGCTGGTATCCCGGTTGTGATAGGGCGGGGGCAGGCCATATTCGCCGGTGTCGGCACGAAGACCGTGACACGTGGACCGTTGGGTGACGCCGACGATGGCCCCAACCGTCCACCGATCGTCGTTGCCTGACACCCACCAGGATTGTTTTTTGCCTCCACGTTGCTGGCCTTCAGAAGGAAATTCCCATGAGTGCGTCCAATCCCCTTGAGAACACGCTGTATCTCGATATCCCGCATGGGCGGGTGGTGATCGAGCTGCGTCCCGACCTGGCGCCGATGCATGTCGCGCAGATCAAGACCTTGGTGCGGAAGGGGTTCTACGACAACACGCCGTTCCACCGGGTGATCGAAGGCTTCATGGCGCAGGGCGGCGATCCGACCGGCACCGGCACCGGCGGCAGCGACCTGGACGACATCCGCGCCGAGTTCACGCGGGAGGCGAAGTTCCTGCGCGGCACCTGCGGCATGGCGCGCAGCCAGAGCCCGAACAGCGCCAACAGCCAGTTCTTCATCATGTTCGCGCCGTCGTCGCACCTTGACGGGCAATACACGATCTGGGGGCAGGTGACCGAGGGCATGGAGTTCGTTGACCAGATCAAGCGCGGCAGCGGCGGGGGTGGCACCGTGTCCAACCCGGACCGGATCGTGAAGGCGCAGATTGCCGCTGATGCGGGGTGATGCTGTGGCGATTGCGGCGGTGTTGCCGTCGCGATCGTAGGTGGTTGAGATGGTCTGCCGCGCTTCCAACATGGCAGACCAGATAGTCGAGGCGTCGGATCGCGCTTGACCGATGGCTCGTCATGTCGTTCAAGGCGCCTCTCGTTGACGTGTCCGGCGTTGAAAGCCGGTCCTGAAAGGGCCGGTGCGGATGAGCCCGTAGCTCAGTTGGTAGAGCACGAGACTTTTAATCTTGGGGCCCTGGGTTCGAGTCCCAGCGGGCTCACCAGGGGTTTTTCATGGTGCGGGGGGAAACCCGCAGTGTTTCCGCTGGTGGAAGTCCCCGCGGCCCATGGCAAGAATGCTTCGCCGTCGGTTCGGCTCCGCTTCATGCGCCGAACGATTCCGTGGCGTTCGGGAGTCACCAGGTCTTTTTTCCGTGACCTCCATGGCGACCTAGCTCACGGTACCGTAGCCAACCGGCCCAGGTCCGCTCACACCGCTCATTCGTTTGTGGCACGATAGCGTAGTCGCGCACCAATGTGTGACCGTGTTGGATAGGTCGGAGAAGCCAAGCATGTCCGGACCAGCGTCCCCGTCCGTCGACCCGATCTTGATCGTCCTGTTCGCGCCCGAGTTGCTCCGACCGTGCGACGACAAGACCGATAGTGAAATTGCACTTTGCGAACCAATGATGCGGCGCCTGCGCGAAACGACAGCCCGAGATGGTCGGCGGGTTCGCGTGTTGATTCGAATCAACAGTGGGACACAACTCGCCTTCGTCCAAAACTTCTGTCGAGAGCGCGACGATTGCGAAATCTTGCTTGGGTCTGATGTCAATGTGCCTGACGATTGGCCGTTTGCCGTGACGCCGATGCCGCCGAGCGAGCCGTCAGGTGATACCAAACGTGATTTGGACGAAGTCGCGCTGGCACTGTCAGATGTCGTTCTCACCGGCTCGGGCCGCCTCGGGGACAAGTTGGTCAAGCGTGCCCGCGAACTCGGGAAAGTGGTTATTGAACTTGGAGATCCGCTTCCGCCGCTGCCGACTGACCCGGGTGTGACACTCGGGCTCGATCCCGATGCGCCTGGCAGGCGATGCGTTTGGCGATATGTCTTCGGTTGGATCGAGCAAATCTTTCTCATCCTTCTATCGTCGAATTGGTGCCACGCGCTGCCATGGATCTGGAAATGGCTCCGCAAGCGCCCCGACGGAGAGCCAAGCCGTCGCGAGGCATTCAAAAAATGGGCGAGCGAAAACACACATCCCCGCGCCTATTTCCCTCGTTCGGACGCTGCCAACGAGTCTCCGGATGCAAAGGTTAAGGACCCGAACAGTCCGCAGGTGGCACGTTTCGAACGGCTGGATCGCAGCGCGCTCTTTGGTTCTTATATCCATCGCGACCAGATATGGGTCACCCATATCTTGGGAGCGTTTGCCGTCATCGCCGCTGTGACTGCCACCCTGGTTGATCATCGTTCGGCGGTGGATGCTCATAAGCAGGGGGGAGCCACGGTGCCGAGCGGCCACGAAGTACTAACCTGGCCGTTCCTCGAATTTGCCGCACTCGGACTAGTTGTCACATTCATATATTTGGCTCGACGCAATCAACTGCAGGATCGATGGACGGCCTGCCGTATGGGCGCGGAGCAACTTCGGATTGCGCGGATGTGTCTGCCGTTGCTGGTGATCCCGCGAGCTCTGAGCAGTGTCGATACAGGTGGGGGGACGGGTAGTGCCTTCGAGCGAAGTCGAGACCTGACGCTTGTCGCGCTGTCGGAGGTCAAGCGCGCGGTTCGCGATCACGGTCTGCCACGGTTGGCGGGAATCCACTCGCCTGGACAGGCCGCACGATGGGTCAAGTTCATTGTGCACGACCAAATGGGGTATCATGAGCAAAACCACACAAAGTTGGAACGGGCGGAGACCCGTTTGAGGCACATGGTCGATATGATCTTTCTTGCCGTGTTCGTTGCCGTGGGAGTGGAGATTGCACATCACTTCTTCTCCCAATGCGTCCCGCATATTGGCTGGTTGGTCATGATCACCGCCGGAGGACCTGCCGTCGCCGCGGCATCGCATGGCGCGTCGATCCGATTGGGCATGGTTCAGCGTATCGCCCTCAGCGGCACAGTGATGCGCGATCTTAGGTTGATCCACGACGAACTCACCGACCTGACCTGCCGGCCGACGCTCACGGATACCGATTGGCCGACGATCCGCTCGCTGACCTTCCGCGCCGCCGAGGCCATGGGCCAGGAAAACACATCATGGCATGGCCAGGTCCGCCTCCAACGCGACTCCCTACCCGCGTGACCGCCATCCCCGACCTGATCGGCCTCTGCCGAGGGCTGCTGGTCATCAAGCGGCCCATCGACGTGGTCGCGCGGTTCGCGACCGCCGACGGCACCTGCAAGACCCTCGAAGGCAACGTCCGCTATCAGGCCGGCGACCCAATCCTCACCGGAACGCGCGGTGAACAATGGCCCGTGCGTCGCGACTTCTTCCTCACCAGCTACGACCCAATCCCCCCCACAATACCCGGTACCGACGGTCTCTACCGCAAGCGCCCGACCCCAGTGCACGCCCTCCGCCTGACACAGCCGCTTTCCGTCCCCGTCGGCTGGCAGGACGACCCCCTGCAAGGCCGCCCCGGCGACTGGCTGCTCCGCTACGACGACGGCAGTCATGGTGTCGTCCAGGACACCATCTTCCGCGAAACCTATGAACCGGCCCCGGGCGAAACGCGTTGGCCTCCGCCGCCTTGACCGCTCAGGCCGCCGCCAATCCTTCCCATTCCCGTCAACCCATGCTCAAAAACCACCCACCCACTGCCCGCAGGAGCAATCCGTCATGAGTCTCACCTTCACCGTTGGCGACATGACGGTCCATCGCGTCATCGAATCCGAGGCGCCCCTGTTCAAACCGAGGGAATTCTTCCCCACCCTGACCCAGGAGATTCTGGACGGGAACCGCGACTGGATGCAGCCGAGCTATCTCGATCCGGCCACCGACCAACTCGTGCTCTGCATCCAGTCCTATGTCGTGCGGACTCGTCATCACAATATTCTGATCGACAGTTGCGTCGGCAACCACAAGGACCGCCAGAACTATCCGTTCTGGAACCAGATGCAGTCAGACACCTACCATCGCAACCTGGCCGCCACTGGCCTGACCGTGAACGACATCGACTTCGTCCTGTGCACTCACCTGCATGTCGATCATGTCGGCTGGAACACGAAGCTGGAGAACGGTGTATGGGTCCCGACCTTTCCCAAGGCGAAATACGTGTTCGCCGACCGGGAACTCGCGTTCTGGACGGACAAGGAACGCGATACTCCCGGCAAACAGCCATGGATCACCGATTCCGTGCTGCCGATCATCCACGCCGGACGGCAGGAAATCGTGACCAGTCAGCATGAACTCAGCGATGTCGTGAAACTGATTCCGACGCCCGGGCACACGATCGACCATTATTCCGTGCAGATCGGCAAGCCTGGCGCGGATGCGGTGATCGGCGGCGACATGATCCACTCCCCGCTCCAGGCGCGCTATCCGGATCTCGGGATGCGGGCCGATTACGATGCAACGCAGGCTGGACAATCTCGCCGCAAACTGTTCGGCCATATCTGCGACAGTTCGACGCTACTGTGCACCGGGCATTTCCCCGGGACCTCGAAGGGACGCATGACGCAGTGGGGCGAGGGTTTCCGCTTCAACGCGGTCTAAGCACGGACCATGACACCAGATTAGGCTTGTTTCCCGCGGACAAAGTTGTCAGGGATGTCGTCGACAATAGATTGCATGACGAGGTTATATTGCGCCTGCTGACTGCTGTTTCTCTTTTGTTTGGTCTGGCAGCCCAGGCCGGGGCCGCCGCCCAAACGCCTCAACCGGCGGCAGATCCGGCGCCCGCGCAATATGACCGCACCGCGATCGTCATCGGTCTCGGCGCTATCGCGGGCGTCGTCGCCTTCAACGCCGCAACCCTTGGTCTGGGGTCGCTTCCGGGTGGAGCCGCCCTTACCGGAGCCGCAATTTTGCCGGCCGAGGCATCGGTTGCTGTCAACCGGGTCTATGCCGTCACCAGCGCCGTGGCAGGGGCTTGGACCGCGGACTATCTCCACACGAGCACATCGAGCGCCGGGCGCTTGATGACCGCCGGAGCCGGTGCGGTCCTGGGAACCGTCACCTTCACCATCCTGACGGCCCCCTTCGGAGCCCTCCCGTGGTCGGGCGCCGCCATCATCGACCCCGTTCCGACTGCCACGATGCTCGGCAGCCGTCTGATTGCAGCCGGCAGCGCCGGGGCAGGGGCGGTCGGCGCCACCTGGGCGTATGGCAAGCTGTCAGGACAGCAGATCGATATGGGCCATGCGCTTGCTCTGGTCGGGGGCGCGGTCGCCGGGGTCGCGGTCGGAAATGTGCTATCAATGGGTGCTCTGGGGACGCCGCCCTATTATGTCGGAGCCGGCCTGGCGCAGGCGGGAGACACATTCGTCAGCACGTCGGCCGCTGCCGCGTCCCGTATCTGGGCGGTGGGCACAGGCGTCGTCGGTGCCCTGGCCGCCGATTGGCTCTATCGCAAATAGGGTCGGCGCAAATAGGGTCGGCGCAAATAGGGTCGGCGCAAATAGGGTCGGCGCAAATAGGGTCGGCGCAAATAGGGTCGGCGCAAATAGGGTCGGCGCAAATAGGGTCGGCGCAAATAGGGTCGGCGCAAATAGGACGGCGCAAATAGCGTCGGCGCAGCTAGGGGTGGCGTCGCCCTACTCGACCGGAGCGGTCATCCGTTGGATCGTCCCCGTTGTGCTATGCCCTTCCTGCAAGGTCACCAACACAACCTCGCCGCCCCAACCCTGCACCAGATCGGCGCCGACGACCTTGTCGATCGTATAGTCCGAGCCTTTCACCAGCACGTCTGGCCGTAGGGCTCGGATCATCTCCAAGGGCGTGTCTTCGTCGAACAGCACCACCAGATCGACCGGCGACAGAGACGCCATGACCGTCGCCCGAGCCGTCTCGTTCTGCACCGGTCGGTTCGGCCCTTTCAAACGCTTCACCGAGGAATCTGTATTCAGCGCGACGATCAGCCGATCGCAAGCGGCCCGCGCCTCACTCAGCAGGCGGACATGGCCGGGGTGGATCAGGTCGAAGCAGCCGTTGGTGAATCCAACTCGCAACCCCTTTGCCTTCCAGGCCGCAACTTGCGACACGGCTTCCGGTGTGCTGGCCACTTTGCGGTCGGATGCCACCAGGTCCTGCAGATGCAACGCGTCCAGCAACTCCTGGCGCGAAACCGTAGCGGTGCCTTGCTTGCCGACCGATATCCCGGCGGTCACATTCGCCAACATCGACGCGGTCGGCAGGGATGCTCCAGCGGCGAGCGCAACGCTGAGAGCGGCCACCAAGGTATCCCCCGCTCCCGACACGTCGGCCACTTCCCGTGCTCGCGTGGGTAGATGCATCGCCTCCTGGCCGCGGCGTACCAGGGTCAACCCTTTGGCAGAGCGGGTAACCAGGACGGCTTGGCCCTCGGTTTCGTCCAGCGCGGCCCGTCCGGCCCGGTCGGCCTCAGTGTCCTGATCGGCCTCGATCCGGGTCGCGAGGCGGACCTCATGCTCATTGGGTGTCAGGATGGTGGCGCCTCGATAGGCGGCGAAATCCAAGCGCTTCGGGTCGGCAATCAACAGCCGCCCCGCCGCGAGGCAGGCTGCTATTGCGCGTTTCAGCACATCGTCGCTGAGCACGCCCTTGGCATAATCGGACAGGACGACGACATCGACGCTGGCCAGCGCACGCTCGATCCGCGCCAGGACGTCGTCCGCGGCGGCGGCATTGATCGGGGCGGTGGTTTCCTCATCCAGCCGCAAAAGCTGGTGCGATCCGGTCATGAAGCGAGTTTTTGCGGTGGTGGGCCGGCCCGGCACAATGACAAGCGCGGCCTCGATGCCGGGGGTTTCGGTGACCAGCCGATGCACTGCATGGCCCGCGTCGTCGTCGCCGACGACACCGACCAAGGTCGCGTGGCCGCCCAATGTGGCGATGTTCAGCGCGACATTGGCCGCGCCGCCCAAGGTGGAGCGGCGACCATTCGGCCGCAGCACAGGGATTGGCGCTTCCGGTGACAGGCGGGTAACGCCACCCAACACGTAACGGTCCAGGATGATATCGCCGACCACCATGACCCGCGCACCATGGAAATGGCGGACGATATCGGCCAGCTCGCTGTCGGTGGCGGGGCGGTCCGAACCGGTGGTACCATCGGCTGTCATGGCGTCTGTTCCATGCGAACGGGAGGGGGCATGCAAGGCGCCTCTTGTTGCCATTTGAAATGATCGGACTCGCCATGGGCGAGCCAACCCACCCGATCGTGGGATAGCAGCACCGGAACCCCGTCGCACGTCCAAAAAATATTCATCGCTGTTCCGGCCCCGATGCGATATCGGTATCGGATATCCGGCCCAAAAGGATCGGGCATTGTCCGAAGGCATTTTCCTGCACGGAGGTTTCGTGACCGATCCGCTAGGCCGCCCGCTAAACCGACATTCCCTCGAAATTTCTACCATGAAGGGAGAGCTGCCCGTCCGGAGGGCAGGGAGGACCAGCGCATGATGGACGACCACGCCTTGTTGGCGCTGGCCACAGAGCTCGCAACCCAGGCTGGCGCCGCGATTCTGGCAATCCGTGCCCGGGGCTTTGACATCCAGCGCAAGGAGGATTTCTCGGTCGTCACCGAGGCTGATCACGCGGCTGAGGCCATCATCGTGGCTGGCCTGCGTGCAGCCTGTCCCGAGATACCGGTCATCGCTGAGGAGGAAGTCGCCGGCGGGCGCATCACCGCGGCCTCGCGGCAGTTCTGGTTGGTCGATCCGCTGGACGGAACCCGTGAGTTCAGCAATGGCAGTCCCGATTTCGCGGTGAATATCGGATTGGTGCGCGACGGATGCCCGGTGCTGGGCGTCGTCGGCGTGCCCGCCGCCGGGGAGATGTATGGCGGGATTGTCGGGCAAGGGGCCTGGCGTAGCGTGGGCGGTGTCCAGACCGAAATTCACGCCCGCGTGCCACCGCCGGAGGGCCTGACCGTACTGGCCAGCCGCCATCACGGCGATACCACGCAACTGGATGCGTTCCTGCGTGACTACCGGATCGACAAGATCATCAATTTCGGTTCCAGCCTGAAATTCTGCCGCGTGGCGGAAGGGGTAGCCGATCTGTATCCGCGGTTCGGCCGCACCATGGAATGGGATACATGTTCTCCCCAGGCGGTGCTGGAAGCGGCGGGCGGCAGCGTGCGCACGTTGGACGGCAAGCCGTTGCGGTACGGGAAGGATGGCTGGGACAATCCACACTTTGTGTGTTACGGGCGCCAGGACGGCTGAGCGGGCATGCGACCGGGGGAACCCCCACTGGCAGCAGGCCTACCCTGCCATCCAACACCCCGGCGATTGACACAGCCGCACCACCCAGGTTCCCTGTCACATGGCGGTCATGCTGGACCGTCGCCAGGGAAAGCACACGAGCCGCACAATGCTCCTCGTCGTCGACGCAGGTAACACCAATGTCGTCTTCGCCGTCCACGACCAGGACAGTTGGCGGGGCACATGGCGCATCCGTACCGATGCCCAACGTACCTCTGATGAGTATGCCGTCTGGCTGCTCGCGCTGATCGGTCACTCCGGCCTGCGCAGGGAGGATGTCGAGGCCGCGGTCATCGGGACCGTCGTTCCGGCGGCGCTCTATCACCTGCGGCGCCTCTGTCGCGAATGGTTCAATGTCGAACCATTGGTGGCGCGCGCCTCGCTCGATTGGGGCTTCGAGATCCGGGTGGACAATCCGAACGAGGTTGGCGCCGATCGGTTGCTGAACGCGTTGTCGGGCCACAAGCGCTTCGGCGGGCCATTGATCGTGGTGGATTTCGGTACCGCAACTACATTCGATGTCGTCGACAAGACCGGCGCCTATCTCGGCGGCGTGATTTGCCCTGGCATCAACCTCTCCCTGGAGGCATTGCACCAGGCCGCCGCTCGGCTGCCACGCATCGGCATCGGCCGCCCGCAATCGGTGATCGGGCGCTCCACGGTTCCGGCCATGCAGTCCGGGGTCTATTGGGGCTATGTCGGGCTGATCGAGGGGTTGCTGGGCCGGATCAAGGCAGAGTTCGGCGGGCCGATGAAAGTGGTCGCGACTGGCGGATTGGCCCCCTTGTTCGCCGAAGGCACGATGATGATCGAGCATATCGAGCCAGACCTGACCTTGGATGGGCTGCGGATGCTGGCGGCGCGCAATCCCGTGCCGGTCTTACCGCGGGAGCGGACGCGTTTGATCGAGACGGAGTAGGGCCGGCGGGGTCTGTCACTGCATCATCACGGTGCGCTGACCGACGCTCGTCTTGCCGCCCACCGGCCGATACCTGCCGATTGGCCGAGGCGGCGCGGCCGAGCCGTGTGTCTTGGAGCCTGGCCCCGACCAGGTTAATTCGATACGGTCCGGGCGCCCGAACGGGCGAGACTATCAAACTCCTCGCGCACAGAAATTCGGTTAGCCCAATTGTACCTATGGACGTTACTATACAATGAAGAAAAGGGAAATAAGAAATGCACCGCGAAACCGGCAGACAACACTGAACAGTCTCCCCCATCGCACATGGAAGCCCCAACGCCTCATCGGTGCGCTCGCCATCGCCTGGGTCTGCTGCGTGTCCACTCCGGTGTGGGCTGCGGTGGTCGCTCCTGCCGGACTGAATCCAGGGGACACGTTCCGTCTCGTCTTCGTGACGAGCACATTCACGTCCGCAACGGCGACCGAAATAGCGTATTACGACGATTTCGTGACCGCTTCCGCTACAGCGGCTGGCCTCGACACTTACAATGGAGCAGTCGTATCCTGGCAGGCCATAGGTTCCTTTTCCGATACGCCCGCCGTATTGCGCGTCCCGGCCACGTCCAATTCCTCACCCATCTACCGATTGGACGGTGCGATAGTCGCCACGAGTGGGGCTGACCTTTGAGACGGCGATGCAATAGTACACCCGATCAACATCAATGAATTTGGTGGAACGACATCGGAGTTAGTGTGGACCGGGACCAACAGATTTGGACAAATTGACCTCCCCCTGGGGGGAAGCCGAGGAAGGGTAGGCGACAGCACGCGGACCGATGCAGGTTGGATTAACTTGATTTCCGTCGAAGCCCCACTCAACAACATCACTCACAGCCTCTATGCCATATCCAACACCCTAACCGTGTCCCAATCCGTCCCCGAACCTGCAACCCTAACAGTACCAAGGGCCCGTCCGGGAACAACCGACTCGTCCACGAACCTTCGCTCGAGTCTGTCTCTACCGGTTTGACCAACCTGACTGAGCGGTTATTCCCGGACGGCCCCTAAGCTTGGGGCTGGGAGGCTTGGCCTGGTTCCACCGCCGACGCGGGAAAGTGAAACAGCCCCGGAACCAACGAATCGCCTGACCCCGGCGTCAGGCTCGGCACAACCATCGCCAATCTCCCGCGCGCCCAGGTCCACCAACGTTTGGCCCAACTTCCGCACATGCCCCCTCCCGCGCGAAAAAATGCCGATTATATCAGGGGGGCCTGACCCAGCGCCAATTTGTGGTGCAAAAATGTCAGGGCCTCTGCGGACGGGCCCGTTTGCAGTTGACGGTAAGAGGTGCTCTGCCACCCTTGCTGTGTCATCTCTTCAGGATGAGTTGTCGGGCTGCCAATTCGACGGCGTCAGCAGCCGTCGACCAGGCGTGTCAGCAAATCCGCAAAATAGGTCTGCGGATTGACCCCATTGAGCTTGCAGGTTTATGCCGCCTGCCGAACTCGAAACTCATTTCCAGCAACCCTCCGGACATCCCACCCCAGCCTTGCAGCCCAAAGGGGACATTCTAACTTTACGTGGAGCGGACGTTCCTATTTGAGTCCAACACGCGGCCGAACCCACTGGAAAACGCAGCCGCGCCGCGCCACAATCGGGGCGAAGGATTGGATTATGCATATCGACACCGAAGCCACCCAGCACCTGCAACGGGCTGCCCACGCCGCCCGCGACGCCTCCCGTGTGCTGGCGCGCAGCAGCGAGGCTACGCGTAACGCAGCCCTGCGTGTCATGGCCAATGCCCTGCGTGCCGTCCAGGACGCCATTCTGGCGGCCAATGCTGTCGATCTGGCCGGTTTTTCCGGCACCGAGGCCTTCCGCGACCGGCTTGTGCTGACCCCGGCGCGGGTCGAGGCCATGGCGCACGGATTGGAAGAGGTTGCCTCCCTGCCGGACCCGATCGGACGCACCTTGGCGGAGTGGACCCGTCCAAACGGGCTGCGCATCCGCCGAGTCGCCACGCCGATCGGTGTGATCGGCATGATCTATGAAAGCCGTCCGAATGTCGGGGCTGATGCCTCGGCTTTGTGCCTGAAGTCAGGCAATGCCGTGATCCTGCGCGGCGGATCGGAAAGCATGCACAGCGCGCGGGCCATCAACCAGGCGCTGCAACAGGGGCTGACCGAGGCCGGACTGCCGGCCGCCTGCATCCAGGTCGCGCCGAACGCCGACCGCGCCTATGTGGCGGCGATGCTCGCCGGGGCAGGGTTGTTGGACCTTATTATCCCACGCGGTGGCAAATCTCTGGTGGAACGGGTGCAGCGGGAGGCACGGGTGCCGGTCCTGGCCCATGCCGAGGGCTTGTGCCACACCTATGTGCATGCGGCGGCCGATCCGGCCATGGCGCGTGCAATCGTCACCAATGCCAAGATGCGGCGCACCGGGGTGTGTGGAGCGACGGAGACGTTGCTGATCGACCGCGCCATCGCCCCGACGCTTCTGGCGCCGATCGTCACCGATCTGCGCGCCCTGGGTTGCGATATCCGCGCTGACGCTGCCGCCTGCGCGCTGGTGGCGGACCTGACACCAGCGACCGAGGCCGATTTCGACACCGAATGGCTGGACGCCGTTATCTCCGTTGCGGTGGTGGATGGGGTCGAGTCCGCCCTGGCTCATATCGCCCGCCACGGCAGCGAGCATACCGATGCGATCGTCACGCAGGACGAAGCCGCCGCTCACCAGTTCCTGCAGGGATTGGACAGCGCCGTTGGGCTGTGGAACGCATCCACCCAGTTCTGCGACGGGGGGGAATTCGGCTTTGGCGCGGAGATCGGCATCGCCACCGGTCGTATCCATGCGCGCGGGCCGGTCGGACTGGAACAACTCACGACCTATCGCTACCTGGTGATTGGCACCGGGCAGGTTCGGCCCTGAACGCGTCGTTTGGTCCCGGTTTGGTCGCTGCCGCCTTGCCATCGAACACAAGCGAGGTCGCTGTCAACGCGGGCTTGGATCTGGGGCCGTTGCCTCGGTTTGGTGACCGGCGGCGGATCAGCGTGGGATTGTTGGGGGGCTCGTTCAATCCGGCCCATCCTGGGCATCGTCATGTGGCGGAACTGGCGCGTCGGTATCTGCGTTTGGACCAAGTCTGGTTCCTGGTCTCGCCGGGTAATCCGCTGAAGACTGCCCCGGGCATGGCGCCGCTGAACGAACGCCTGGACAGCGCGCGGCGCGTCGCCGATGGTCGTCGCATCGTTGCCAGCGGGATCGAGGCGGCGTTCGGCACACGCTACACCGTCGATACGTTGCGCCTGTTGCTGCGGCGATTCCCCCGCATCCGCTTCGTCTGGGTGATGGGGGCCGACCTCCTGACGCAATTACCAAGGTGGCGTCGATGGAAGGATATCGTCTGCCGATTGCCATTTGTGGTGCTGCCGCGTCCCGGATATACCTATCAAGCGCTTGCGGGACAGGCCGCGCATCGTCTAGGTCCCGTCCGACGCAGGATGCGGCAGGCACCGGCCATCGCCGGACACGCACCGGGTTGGGTCTTTCTGCCGGTCCGCCAGACCGCTATTTCGTCCACTGCCATTCGCGCCGCCGGCAAAGGAAATGTGCCATAGCCTCGCCTCCGAAGTCACCGCCATCCCCCGCGCGCCACAAGCCGGCGCCCCGCAAGCGCGCGCCTCGGAAGTCGGCGGCCGAACCCGTCCTGCCCGACGCGATGCCCGGTACGCCGCGCAAAAAGACCATCGCCGCAGGCCCGAAGGCCGCCGCGCCCCGTAAGCGCGCGAAAAAGACGGAACCGTCGGAACTGGACCGTCTGCAAACGATCATCGTGGGCAGCCTGGACGACGACAAGGCAGAGAACATCGTCACGCTCGATCTGACGGGACGGGCGATGTTCTGCGACCGGATGGTGATCGCGACCGGACTGGCCGACCGTCAGATCAGCGCCATGGCGCAGCACCTGAAGGAAAAACTGCATGAGGTTGGCCTGAAGCGCGTGCAGATCGAGGGGGCCGGTGGCTCCGAGTGGGTGTTGATCGATGCCGGGGACTTCGTCGTACATCTGTTCAAGCCGGAGGCCCGGGAGATGTATGCGCTGGAAAAAATGTGGGGTGAGGAATTAGACGAGGCGCGATAGTCCGACTGCCGTACGCCAGCGTCACGACGACCCGGACACGCCGCGTCCCGACGTCTCCGGCAGATGCGCCGCATGGATGCGCCGGGGGCGTCAAACCGACAGCAGACCCTTTTTCCTGAGATCGTCCGACAGCCAGTCCACGACCGCATCCGCCAGGCGGTTCGACAGCACAAGATCCACCACGACAGTCCCGATCAGCCAACCGGGCAGGCCGGGCCAGGCGTTTTTCCGGATGCGGTTCAGCACGCCCTCAATGCGGTGATCGAATTTCCCACGCAAATCCTTGGGGTTCAGTGCGTCTTTTGGCCAGGGGAGGGCGGGTTGCTGTTGCAGTTCGGGGCGCAACGGCACCACCGGCAAATAGTAGCTGGCCTTGTTCGCCAGATCAGGATTGATACGGTTGCCGTCAAAGTCCCGAGCGTAGTCCCGACGTTTGTCGTCATTCCATCCGGCAAAAAGCGTGTTATCACCACGTAATGTCAGAATACTATCCAAATAATGCCGCATGTTTGCTCGTCCGAGCAGGAAGTCATGGACGCGGAAGGCGCGGGAGCAGAAGCCGCCGAACGCGCCGGCGGCGCTGCCGGTCAACGCATCCTCGCCGATCAGTTGGGTTCCATCGGGCGCCAGGCGACTCGGCACTAACTGGAAACGACTGAACACGCCCTTGTCACCGATCAATTGCATGTCGGCGGTCAGATAGCGACCGCCGCCCACGACGGCGCTGATCAGCGCGGGCAGAACCGATTTCAGGTCGCCCGTGACCGATGGCAGAGGCGCCGGTTTGGCGGCGAGCGGATCGATCATGAACAGGGCCCGCGTCGCCTTGTCCGCCTCACGCGGGTTGTGACCGATCAGGCCTGCCAGGTCCCGGTGCACCAGCCGAACCGGATCGTTGTTGAAGACACCGCCATCGACAGTGGTGAATTCGTAGTGCGACGTGCCAGGTGTCTGCACCTGTTCGTCAAGGGAGCGTGGCCATTTCACGTCGTCATAGGTCACGCCGTCCTTGCGTGGGTGCAGCAAGGGGCGAAGCCGATGGTGCTGGATCGGCCGTTTCAATTCTCGACCGACGAAGCCAAGGGGGAATGCGGCGGTGCCGAGCGCGAAATCGGCCATGTCCTCGTATGGAATGATGGCGTCGTCGAGGCTTCCGCCGGCTGGAACGACCCAGAACTCGTCCTCCCGCTTGGCGATGGCGGGGTCGGCGCCATTGCCGATGGCGAAGCGGGCGTAGTCGTCGTGCTGACGGTAGACCGCGCCGTGAAATCCGTTCAGCGTGGCAACGTCCAGTTGGTAGGGTATGCCGCGCAAATTGCTGAGGGTGACGAACCAGCGATACGGCTTGGGGAAGTAAGGTCGATCCATGACTTCGGAAGGTGGGACGTTCTTGGCATAATGCGCAAGTTCGCTGGCCATCGCGCCGAGCAACCCAGAATCCAGCAACGATTGCGGTGCGGGCGCATCGAGGTCGCTGTCGCCCAGGAGTTTCACGACATCGAAGCGGTTGACCCAGATATCGAACAGGATGTTGCCGCGATCGGCGGTGTTCGCCAGCAGGGAGCCATAGGTCTCGTGGATGTGATTGATCTTACGGTGGCTGATCAGGCCCAGCAGGGTCGCGCATACGCCGCCGCCGGAGGCACCGGCGACGATCGGGATGCTGACCTTGTGCAACGGCCCATCCTCATACCAGGCGGACAACGCTTCGAGCAGGAAATCAATTGCGCCGGCAGTGTAGGCGCCGGCGGACACGGTGCCGCCGAGGACGAGGCCGAGTTCAAAAGTTCCTGGCGGTGGGTCTGCCCGCTCCAGCGGAAATAGCGCTTCGAGACGTTCCTTGGGTAGTGGGCCTGTCTGTTCCAGCGGAGCCAGTGCTTCGAGACGTTCGTTGGGCAGCATGTTCAGCCTCCCGATCTCTCTTCTGCGCGGGAGCGTAGCATGGACGATATCGGATGTCTGTCGGTTTGCGGCGGCGGGCAGTGTCAGTCCGCGCCCTTCGAGACCATCCGCCATTGCGCCGCTGTGGATCGCATGGCTGGATATCGGCCGACCCCCGGGAGGATCGAACCAGATGAGCACGACAACGGAACGCAAACCCTTCCACCATCCGCGTGTGCGGCCGGACTGGCTCGCGAAATTGCGCGAGGATATCCTGGATCCGGATCAGCCGATCATTGATCCGCACCACCATTTGTGGGTCGCGCGTCCGGACCGCTATTTGTTGGAGGACCTGGTCGCCGATGTCCGCACCGGCCATAACGTGCTGGCCACGGTGTTTATCCAGTGCGGGTCGGCCTACCGCAAGGACGGGCCGGAGGAGATGCGCCCGGTCGGCGAGATCGAATTCGTCGCCGCCATCGCGGCCGCGACTGAAACCGGCGCCTATGGAGCATTCCGCGCCTGTCCCGGCATTGTCGGTCATGCCGATTGCCTGTTGGGCGACCGGATCGATGCCGTGTTGGAGGCCCATATCCAGGCCGGCGGCGGGCGTTTCAAGGGCATCCGCCACAGCGGCACGTTTGATGCGGGGATCGCCCCCACGGCGCCTCCGGGCGCGCCACCAGGGCTGTATCGAGATGCCGCGTTCCAGCGTGGATTCTCACACGTGGGCAAGCTGGGGCTGACCTTCGAGGCGTGGCTGTATCATCCGCAGTTGGGCGATCTGGCCGATCTGCTGCGGGCCCATCCCGAGGGCAAAGTCGTGCTGAACCATTTCGGCGGCCCGCTGGGGGTGGGCCCGTATGAGGGCAAGCGCGCCGAGGTCTTCGCCGACTGGTCCGCACGTGTGAAAGAATTGGCGCAATTCCCGAACCTCCACATGAAGCTCGGCGGTCTGGCGATGAACGTGAACGGGTTTGGCTATCACCATCAGGTGCTGCCCGCGAGTTCAGGGGAGATGGCGAACGCTTGGCGCCCCTATGTGGAAACCGTGGTGGAGGCATTCGGCGTGTCCCGTTGCATGTTCGAGAGTAATTTCCCGGTGGACAAGGGGATGTGCTCGTATCCGGTGCTATGGAATGCGTTCAAGCGGATCGCCGCGGCGTATTCGGCGGATGAAAAGGCCGCGCTGTTTCATGATACGGCGGCGCGGTTCTATTCGTTGCCGGCGGTGGGGTAGTTTTCGGGCTCTCTAACAGCCAGGTCAGTGGCACTGTTCGAGGTCTACACGGACGGCGTCTTCGCCGTCCCACTCGAAGATCAGACACCACGGGCCGTAGACGTGGATCGTGCGGGCCGCCTGACGCCCGCGATCGCTATTTGATCGCGGACATCGGCGGTCTGGGGTGGTCCTACCCCACGGCGAGCGAGTAAATATCCTTCACACCCGTCGGCAGCGGCAACGAATCCCACGTCGTCCCGCCATCGCGCGTGCCGTAGATCTCCCCGTCATAGCGCGCGCCCAGGAACACCTGATCAGGGTCGCTCTGGTGCAGCGCGACCGACATGATCGTGCCATGCACCTTGACTTTGTCGAACCGCTTCCAGCTCTGCCCGCCGTCTTGCGTGCGGAACAACCCGCCTTCCTTGCTGGCGGCGGCGACGCTGAGTGCCGCATACATCGTCTTGCCATCGGTCGGAGACACCTTGATGTCTCGCCCATAGGTGGACGGTGAAAACCGACCCAGCTCCATGTCCTGCCAGCTCTTGCCGCCATCCTCGGTGCGGAACAGGCCCATACGCACGGCCAGCACGACCGCATCCGGATCCGACGGGCTGATGGCGATGGCATGGCTGTCCAGCATGCCCTCGTTGTAGGTGTTGCTGACGATCTTGCTTTTCAGATGCGGCTGCTGTGCCAGGCGGATCAGATCGCCGCTGACATCGGTCCAGCTCTCACCACCATCGTCACTGCGCATCACGCCGTTCACTTCCAGCGCGCCATAGATGGTGCCAGGCTTGGTCGGGTGCTGCGCCATCCGCATCACACGGCACGCGAAGGGCATCACTGCGCGATCCGGCATGCCGGGATCCGGCATGGTCTTCCAGGTCTCACCGCAATCCTCGCTGCGGTAGATCGAGATCGGTGATCCGCCCGCATAGACGCGCTTCGGGTTCGACGCATCCACCAGGAACGACCAGATCTGCCTGCCGTCCTTGGGAAAATCCGTGCGCGTGAAGGATTTGCCGGCGTCGGTGCTGCGATACACGCCGTCCGATGTGCCAGCGAACACCACATTCGGGTCGGTCGGGTGCACATGCACCGCCCAACATTCGTGGTCCTTGATCACATGGCTCCAGCTTTCCGCACCGTTCGGTCGGCTGAACACGCCAACGATGCCACGCTGATCGGCACGTCCGACATAACCGGCGACGCCGGCATACAAATTCGACTGACTCGCCATGGTTCGCTCCCTTTGGTCTCTCTCCATTGGACACGTTACGCTCGTTTGGGCGTTCTGGCCAACAAGGCAATGCTGGGTTAGCGTGGCGGCAGGGTTCGAAACGGGAGAACGTCCATGCCCAGCGTGACAGCAGAACAATTGATGGAAATCGCCAAGGGGTTGCTGGTGGCGGCCGGCGCTTCGGCCGAGGAGGCGGCGACAATCGCGAAATACAATATCGGTGCCAACCTGGTAGGGCATGATTCGCACGGCATCATCCTGATCCCGACCTATATCGACCGGGTCAAGGCCGGCCATATCGTGCCGCAGGCGCCCTGGTTGATCACACAGGAAACCGCGACCACCACCGTCGTCGATGCGCATTGGGGCTTTGGCTATGTCGCCACCGACCGCGCCATGCGCTACACGATCGAAAAGGCCAGGACGAACGGCGTCGCCGCGGCCACGGTGTTCCGTCAGAGCCATATTGGTCGGCTGGCGAGCTATCCCCTGATGGCGGCGGCCGAGGGCATGATCGCCATGATCACCGCCGACTCCGGCCGCAGCGCCAAAGCGGTCGCGCCATTCGGTGGCGCCAAGGCACGTCTCGGAACGAACCCGATCAGCTTTGCCGTCCCGTCCAATCTGGAAGGGCCGCTGGTGTTCGATATGGCGACCTCCGCCGCCGCCGCTGGCAAGATCAACGTCGCCACAGCCCGTGGCGAGCAGGTGCCGCCTGGCTGGCTGATTGATGCAGAAGGCAAGCCCTCCACCGATCCCAAGGTGCTAAAGCAGGGTGGTGCGCTGCTGCCATTGGGTGGGGCGGAAGGCTACAAGGGCACCGGCCTGGCGGTAATCGTTGAAATTCTCTCGGGCCTGCTGACCGGGCTCGGGTTCGGCGTCGATCCCACCGGGCGTCATAACGACGGCTGTTTCATGGCCGTGTTCAATACCGCGAATTTCCGCGACCTGAACACGTTCAAGCAGGAAGTCACAGAGTTTGCGCAATACCTGAAGGCCACCCCGCTGGCGCAAGGGTCCACCGAAGTGTTCTATCCGGGTGAGGTCGAGTTCCGGAAGGAACAGGACCGCCGCAAGAATGGCGTCCCGGTCGAGGATGCTACCTGGAACGTGCTGAAGAAGCTGGCCGCCGAATACGGGCTGGCTGACAAGCTCGGCCTGAACTGACCTCGTTGGGACATCGCTGGGGGACGGGACTACCCGTCCGCGGCGGTGTCCCTTGGCCCCTTCCGCGGCGTCCTGCCCAGATTGGAAGGTGGGTGCTGGCCAGCCTTGATTCCGATCACCTCCTCGGGCTGCCGCTTCTGGGCAGCAGATCGGATGGCATTGCGGGATCGAACGCGAGCGTGCGATCCAGGTGGCGGCTGGGGGCGAGATCGGGCACAATCTACCTATGACCGAGAGCCCTTATCTGTTTCGTGCCGTCGACCATCCCATGGTCGCCGCTTCCGACCGACTCAACGTAAGAGAGGCCAAGTCCGGGTTCGGCATCGCGCTACGCTATCAGGAACGCGCCCCGGACCCGCCGGATGCGCCCGAACCGAACTGGTGCGAAACCGGCCATTCGATCTTCATCCTGGCGGGCCGTATTCGCTACCAATTCGACGACCATACGATCGAAGCCGGACCCGGTGATATGTTGCACATTCCGGCGGGCCCCGCCCACCGCCACAAGCCCCGTGTCTCCGGCCCTGAATCCGTGCGCTACGTGCTGACGGAGTTCGACTGAAGCAACATACGCAACGCATCATCGTCGGACCTGCCGTGTCAGCATAAACACTTCGTCAACCTGTTGCGGTCATGCTCCCAAGCAGGAGGACCCTTAGGATGATGGCGCCGGCAATTCGGAATTGGTTCGGACGGGGCGAAGGGATCACTGTTCCCGCCATTGCCGCGACCGAGACAAACGCGACGGCAAATACGCCGACCCTCCCTGACAGCATTGCGGCGGAAATTTCTTCGCTCTGGCCCATCGAACGCATGGGCGTGACGGATTCCCTGTGGGGCGATGGGTTCCTCTTCCCCGGCGGTGCGCTCGAAACCATGCGACTTGCGAAGCCGCTCGGACTGTCTGCCGCGTCCAGTCTGCTGCTCCTCGGCGCCGGTGCCGGCGGTCCCGCCTGTACGGTTGCCAGCAAGCTTGGTGTGTGGGTAGCGGGGTTCGAGGCAGATCCAGATCTCGTCAATTCCGCCTCCGAGCGGATTATTCGCTCAAAGCTGGGCCGTCGCGCGCAGGTGGAGACCTGGGATCCGGGCAATCCGGAATTCAGGCCGCGCTATTACCACCATGGCTTGGCGCTGGAGCCGTTGCGCGGGTCGGCGCCAGAGCCAACCCTTTCGGCACTGGCGTTGGCGCTGAAGCCGGGTGGGCAGCTCAGCATGGTAGAATTGGTTGCGACCGCGCCGCTCGAAATGTCGGATCCGACGGTGGCGCGTTGGAGCCAGTTGGAGAATCGGGATCCCGCGATGCTCCCCTCCGAGGTCGCTATCACCCGGGTTTTGGGACGGCTGGGCTTCGATGTGCGGATCGTCGAGGATATAACGCAGCGCCATATGCAGCAGGCTCTCCTGGGGTGGCGGACATCGGTTCGCGGCATGGAGGATGATAAACCATCCCCTCACATGGCCAAGCTGCTGATCGGTGAAGCGGAGCTGTGGTTGATGCGGCTGCGGCTGTTACGTTCCGGACGGCTGCGCATGGTCCGCTGGCACGCGATCGGCCGGGGTGCATGAGCCGAAGATGCTACGTCATATGTGTCAAACTACGAATTCCCGGTGCCGGATCATGGTTCGCCTTGACAGCGGCCACCCACCCACCTATCCACCGCGCCTCGACAGCCTTTGGATGAAGTACGCCCGTCATGAGAGTTCGTAACAGCCTGAGATCGGCGAAAGCCCGCGACAAGAACTGCCGCGTTGTGCGCCGGCGGGGCCGGGTCTACGTGATCAACAAGAAGAACCCCCGGATGAAATGCCGTCAGGGGTAAAGCGCCGCTGTCTGTCCGGGAGCCAATTCCAGGGCTAACGCAGCGCCGCGTGGGTTCCATGCCACAATAATCGGACTGCCAGACGCGGCGTGGAATTCTTGTCGCGTTATGACCTGTATCGGTGGGTTTCGGCGCGACTTTGGCAGCCAGTCTCGCGAAGCAAGTGGTTGACGGCGTCCTGCACGCCACCGCGGCCCGTAAGGGCGCGCCTCTGCGACGTTGGCGTCATTGCAAATCGCCGGACCGCTCTCGGTGGAAGCGAATTTCTATACCCGCCACGTCTCGGCCCCCATCCACTGCATCACGGCCAACGACCGCCCCGACCACGATATACCTGCCCGCGGCACGAATCTGGTGTCCAGGCCATATTTCGTCATTTATTATCAATTGGTTGCAGATTTTGGTGACCAGGCTCCTCCCGCGATCGGGTATACCATCGCTGCATGACGGCGGCGGTGCTCTGGAACAGCCGCGCTATTGGTCGAAAATCCCGAGTCCGATGGGCTGCCAGGACTAACCTTGGGCGTCGCCTTAGGGAGGATGTGGCGGGTTCGCGAGACCTGCGGTCGCTTCCAGGTTCAACGCCGTGTTCACCAACGCCAGATGCGAGAACGCCTGAGGGAAATTGCCCAGTTGACGGTGTGCTACCGGGTCGTATTCCTCGGCCAGCAGGCCGACATCGTTGCGCAGGGCGACCAGCCGTGCGAACATCGCCTGGGCTTCCTCCAGTCGACCTTGCAGGATCATAGTGTCCACATACCAGAAGCTGCACGCCAGGAACGTGCCCTCGGTTCCGGACAGCCCGTCCCGGGCTCCGTCGGTATGATAGCGGCGGATCAGACCGTCCACCATCAGATCCCGACCGATCGCCTCGAACGTCCCGACGATCCGAGGGTCATCGGGCGGCAAGAACCCCATTGTCGGTAGCAGCAGCAGGCTGGCGTCAAGCGCCTCGTCGCCGAAGGATTGGGTGAAGCTGTTGCGGGTCGGGTTGAACCCATCGGTACAGACCATCGCGTGCACGACCGTGCGCAGGCCCCGCCAGCGCTGCAACGGAGCCGGCAGGTCATGCGCCTCGGCCAAGCGGATGGCACGATCGAAGGCCACCCAGACCATGGCTTTGGAAAAGGTGAAATGCCGAGCGCCGCCGCGTACTTCCCAGATGCCTTCGTCGGGATGGTGCCAGATGGTCTCCAGATGTGTCACCAATGAGACCAGCATGTCCCAATGTTCGCGCGGATCGATGACGTCCAACTGGCTGGCCACGAACATGGCATCCATGATGGCTCCGAATATGTCGAGCTGGCACTGCGTGATGGCGGCATTGCCGACGCGGACGGGTCTGGACCCGTGGTGACCTCGCAGCCAGGACACCTCCCACTCGGCGATATGGCGCTCTCCGGCCAGGCCATACAGGGTCTGGATCTGCGACACCGCGCCGCCGAGGCTTCGGTGCAGCCAGCCGGTCCATGCGCGTGCCTCGGCCCCGAACCCGGCCCGCATCAGCGCGGTCAGGGTCAGGCTAGAGTCGCGGAGCCAGCAAAAGCGATAATCCCAGTTGCGCTCCCCACCCAACCATTCGGGCAGAGAGGTGGTCGGAGCGGCGACGATCCCGCCTGTGGGTTCATATGTCAGCGCCTTCAGGGTGAGCAGGGACAGCAGGACCTGATCCCGCCATGGCCCTCGATAGGTGCAGCGAGCGGCCCAGTCGCGCCAGAACGCGGTCACCTCCGCCAAGGCTGCGACTGCGTCCAGCGCATGCGGGATGGGATGATAGGACGGTGCGTGGTCCAGCACGAACGCGGCGCGCGCGCCGGATGCGACAGTGAAGGCAGCGACGATGCTCGCATCCGGTCCAACCTGCACCGCAGGCCCGCGTAGCACCATTTGGTCCGGTCCGGCGACGGCGCATATACCGCCGTCGTCCAGGCGGGTGATCGCGGGAACGGCGGACCCGTAGGCGAAGCGCGGCGCCAGGGTAAGCTGCATCGGCAAGGTCCCACCACGTCCCTCAACGACCCGCACGACTGAGGCTCGACCGGGCACCATGAAGTCGATCAGGGCGACACGTCCATTCGCGGTCTCGAACAGCGTCTCCAGAACCAGCGTCTCTGGTAGGTAGCGGCGGCTGACCCGCGTGACGGGCGCGGTCGGGGCGATGCGCCAGAACCCATTGTCCGGATCACCGAGGAGAGAAGCGAAGCAGGCCGGACCGTCGAAGCGCGGCCAGCACAGCCAGTTGATCGTGCCGTCATTGGCCACCAGCGCGGCGGTCCGGCAATCCCCAATCAAGCCATGGTCCTCAATGGACCGACCCTTTTCCCTCACCCCGCTCGGCCCCACACCTTCTGCCCTTGGTTGCCGCGGCAGTAGCATGCGGACCCCGGCATGACCGGTTGCTCCATGGGGCACAGATAGGCACCGGCGTTGCATGATTGGCCAGTGGCCCGCGGCGGATAGCCTGATGCAGGGTCCGCGTGCCCGGGCGGGGGAGGCGGTGTCAGGCGCATCGGCGGCGCAGTGTAGAACGTCGGTGGCGGGTAATAGTAGGCGGGCGGCGGGTAATAGACTGGCGGCGGATAATAAACTGGCGGAGGCGCGATAAAGGGCGGCACGAACAGCGGCAAACCCAGGCCGAACCCAACGATCACCCGCGCCTGTGCCGGCGCCCAGGCGACCAGCGTCCAGGTCAGCAACGCCGAGAGCAGAACCCATCGGCTCCAGCAGTTCCGCCGAGCCGGACCTGTGCGGCATGGCCCGGCGCCCGGAACGGCGATGAACCTGGCGCCCGCTTGGGCGGCGGGTGGCCATGGCACCGACCCTTGGCCGGGATGGTTGCAAGGCCAGGAGTTCATGGGAACAATGCTCCCGCGGGACAGGCGCGCACTACGCGCGATTGCGTCGCCCCGCTGCACTCAGTTTCCACTGGCGGCGGCCGCGGCCATGGCGGATTGGATCTGCTGCATGCTGCCGGCCCGGTCGCTCTCCGACAAAGCGCGCAAGGCCTGTGAGATCTGGCGTACTGCCGTGTCGTCGCTGGCGTCCTCGGTCCGGCCCAGCGGGACGGATCGGTCGAGAAGGCGGGTTTGCGCCATTTCGAGGGCCTGTTGTGCCTCCCCGGTGCGGCCGGCCGCCAGGGCGCCTTGGGCAGCGCGCAGGAAATCGCTGGGCCGTGCATTCTCGGCCAGCGGCGGCGACGGCAAATTGGGCGCATAGGTGCCCGCGGAATCCCCGGGTCCAATATTGCTGGCCTTGTTGCCCGGAGGGAGCGACATGCCGGTGCCGATCTCGTTGCCGGGACGGGCGCCGGTCGTTGTGTCCACACCCGATTGCGGCGAGACCTGGGCCGTGGCCGGCAAGGCCGCGCAGCCGATCAGGATGGCGGTGAGGGCCAGGCGAGGTGTGAGAGAACCCATGTGCCGATATCTCCTTCTGCATCGTCTGGCGCTGGCCATACTCCGTATCTGGGCGGAAATTAAGGCGGTGTCCCGACCGCCCCGATTTCCGACCGATCGGAAGCATCACCGCCAGCGGCGGTGGAACCACAGCCATTGGCCGGGATTGGCGCGGATCCAGCCCTCGACAATCGTGGTGATCATCTGTGTCGTCGCCGCCACGTCCACTTCTCCGGCGGCGTCTTTCGGCAGATCGAACGGGCCTTCAGCGATGATCTCGAACTGTCGCTCGGGGCGGCGCACGACGTGCACGCCCACCACCGGGCAGTTGAAGCGGCGCGCCAGACGCGCGATCGTGGGGTTGGCCTTGCAGCGCCGGCCGAAGAACGTCACGTCGATGCCACGGGAGAAGTGCTGGTCGACCAGCATCCCGAGATGCTCGCCAGCATCCAACGCGCCGGCCATTTCCAGGGCCGCCTGCGCCCGGGTGCGGATCAGGCGGCCCATCAGCGGGGCGCGGATGCGGGTGATCTCCCTGGCCACCGCCTTATTGTTGGGCATTCGGTAGACCACAGCGGAGGGCAGCCCATGCGCGGCAGCCGCGACCGCCGGCAGTTCCCAGTTGCCCAGATGCGCCGCGAAACACAAAGCCGGCTTGCCGTCGTTCAGCAGCAGCTCAAACAACGGGGCCGAGTCGGTCCTGATGCGGCCGGAGTTGGGATGCGCGGGATCGTAATCCCACAGCCGGACCAGATGCACATACTCGCCAACCACGCGCCCCAGATTATCCCAGGCGTCGCGCAGGGTCGCCTCGATCCAGGCATCGTCCTTGTCGGGGAAGGCCGCGCGCAGATTGGCTCGCCCGATGCGGTGCGCCGGCAACCAGGGACCAATGCGGCGGGCGATCCGACCGCAGACATCGGAGGACCGGTCCGGGTCGGTGCGCCGCAGGATGCGCATCAATCCTTTGATCAGGCGTCCCAGGATCCGGTCGCCGTAGAGCGCAAGCTGGCGGCGCATCTCAGAGTTCGAGCAGGATCTTGCCGAACACGTCCCGGTGCTCCAGCCGTTCTACACCAGCGCGGAAATCCTCCAGCCCATAGACCGTGTCGATCACCGGGAGCACGCCCCCGGCGATCCGGTCCAGGGCACGCCGGATCGCCGACAGCGGCGCGCCGAACGAGCCAATGATCCGGTATTGCTGCTGGAACAGTTGCATCAGGTTCAGACTGGCCGACGGGCCGGAGGTGGCGCCGCAGGTCACCAGACGCCCACCGCGGCGCATCGACAGCAGCGATCCGTTCCAGGTATCGGCGCCGACATGCTCGAACACCACGTCGACGCCCTTCTTGCGGGTAAGCTTGCGGACCACGCCCTCAAACCGGTCCTCGCGGTAGTTGATGACGTGATCGGCGCCGAGCGCGGTGGCGCGAGCGGCCTTGTCGGCGCTGCCCACGGTGGTGATGACGGTGCAGCCAAGCGATTTGGCGATGCGGATGGCAATGCTGCCGATGCCGGAGCCGCCGGCATGCACCAGGATCCACTCGCCCGGTTCGAGGCGGGCATTGTCGAACAGCATGTGCTCGACCGTTGCGTAGGCCACGGCCACACAGGCTGCGTCACGCAGGCTGACAGCGTCAGGGATTTTGACGACCAGGCGGGCAGGGTGGTTGGTGATGTCCTGGGCGAATCCGTCGACATGAAAGCCGCGCACGCCGGCGACGTTCTCGCAGAGGTTGTCCTGGCCGCGGGTGCAAAACCGGCAAGTGCCGCAGGTCAGGGCGCCGAACGGCACCACCCGGTCTCCGGGCGCCAGGTCGGTGACGTCGGCGCCGACGGCGATCACCTCGCAGGACGCTTCGGCGGCGACGGTCAGCGGATAGTGGCGCTTGGCGAAGGCCATGCCACGAAAACCCCAGACGTCGATGTGGTTCAGCCCGACAACGCGCACGCGAAGCTGCACGTCGTTAGGCCCAGGCGGTGACGGGGTGGCGATGCTGTTCAGCGCCACATCCCGGTCGGCGAGCAACTGCAATGCGCGAATCATGACCATGAGACGATACCTGCCATGGGCCGGGGGCCGCCCGCAATCGGCCGCTGCGGGACGGTGGGTTTGATGGCGAGGCCAGGGAAGGGCGGGGCTCCGGGGCGGAAGCCCCGCCCTTCCCTGGCCTCTCCTCCGGACCCAGCGTCCCGAAGGGACCGATTGCGGGCAGCCCCCGGCCCATGGCAGGTATCGTCTCATGCTCAATCGTCGAGTCCTGCTTGCTGCAGCGCCTTCCGTATTGGCCGTCCCTGCCTGGGCCGCCGCCGATAGTTTTCAGGGGTTCTTGACTGGATTGCGGGCCGAGGCGCGCAAGGCGGGGATCTCACAGGCGACTCTGGACGCCGCCCTGGCCGGCATAGCGCCGAACCAGAAAGTGCTGGAGCGCGACCGCAAGCAGCCCGAATTCACCATGACCTGGACCCGTTACCGCGCCCTGTTGATCACCGACAAGCGGATCGATGACGGCAGGCAGGCGGTCGGGCAGAATCAGCCGCTGCTTACCCGGGTGCGGGACCGGTTCAACGTCTCTCCCGGCGTGATCGCGGGCATCTGGGGTTTGGAATCGAGCTTCGGAGCCCACACCGGTGATTTCCGCGTGGTGGAGGCGCTGGCGACGCTCGCCTGGGATGGCCGGCGAGCGAAATTTTTCCGCAGTGAGCTTATGGCCGCGCTGAAAATCATCGACCAGGGCAATATCGTCGCCGCGCGGATGACTGGCAGCTATGCCGGTGCCATGGGCCAGCCGCAGTTCATGCCGACCAGTTATCTGGCCTATGCGGTCGATTTCGACGGCGATGGCAAGCGCGACATCTGGAACAACCGCGGCGACGTATTCGGTTCGGTGGCCAACTACCTTGCCAAGTCCGGCTGGCGCGGCGGGGAGAGCTGGGGCCAGCAGATAGTCCTGCCACCAAATTTCGATGCGAACAGCGCCGGCCGGGATAACCGAAAGCCGCTCGGGACCTGGATCGGCCAGGGTGTGCGGCCGTTGGAAGGCGTGTGGAACATGGGACCGGAGACCCCGAGCGCGGTCGTGATCCCCGATGGGGTCGGCGGAGAGGCGTTCATCGTGCACGCGAACTTCACCGCGATCCGGCGATACAATCCGTCGGATTTCTATGCGCTGGCCGTTGGGCTGCTCGGGGATCGTCTCGGGGCGTGACGGCGGTCATAATACCCCGTTGGTCACCCCATGACATATCCGTGGAACGCCCCTCGGGTGTGGGTGACCCTTCGGAGCAGGCCCGACCGACTACATCCGTTTATCGTCGGTAAGGCTGAATTCGACGGAGAACGGCTTGCCGGCCGAGGTCTCCAGCACGAAGGGACCCCAGCGCCACTTCTCGGGCGGGCCAGTCTCATAGATCACGGTCAGTTGGGCTTCCTGGACCACCCAGTGCTCATCGCCCTGTGGCGCGATGCGGAAGGTAATTTTGCTGCCCTTGACCTTCTCGACCGGTTCGGCGCGCAGCTTGTTCAGCCACAGGGTAAAGCTCGTCTTCGGCTTGATTTCCTGCTTGGCGTCGAACACCCGCTCCAGAAATTTGCCGTCCGCGTTGGCGACCGAGACGGTGACGACGTCAGTGTCGTCCTTGCCGTCATCGCCAGTGATGAAGTGAATGCTCGCGTTCTTGACAACCCTCTCGGCCGCCGTCGCCGGGGCATTGTTGGTTGCCGCCAGCGCCAGGAGCGCCGGGATCATGAATCTTATTACCCGATGTCTAGAGATCACACGCGTCTCCTGTTCTGTGGCGGCGGATTAAATTTAACTTTAATCATTCTCGGGTGCGTATGTCACACACCCTCGTGGTTCTGGCGACCCATCGCCTGTTCCTTTCATTGTCATTGCCGCACGACGCCGGGACGCAGGTGCCAGATAACGGGCCGCCAGCAAGCAGTGGATTGGCACACCGAAGTTCAGGCGACGCAACCCTCGTCGCGCAGCAGATCGGTCACCGCCTCGGGCGGCACATCGGCGCTGGTGAAAGCCTGCCCGATGCCGCGGGTCAGAACGAAATTGAGCGCGCCGTCGCGGACTTTCTTGTCCCTTCGCATGTGGCCGATCAAGGTCGCGGCCGAGAACCGCCGGTTCAGCATGCGCAGATCGGCAGCCATCCCGACCGATGCGATATGTGACACCACCCGGTCCGCGTCCGCCTGGCTGCAATGCCCAAGCCGCGCCGACAGTTTGAACGCCAGCCCGAGGCCGACGCCGACGCCTTCGCCGTGGAGCAGCCCGCCATCGTAGCCATACTCCGCCTCCAGTGCGTGCCCGAACGTGTGCCCCAGATTCAGCAGCGCTCGGCCGTCGTTCGGTTTTTCCTCGCGCTCGTCATCACCGACGACGGCTGCCTTGAAGGCGCACGCGCGCTTGATCGCCTCCGCCTGGATGTCGCGATCACCGCCGACGACGCCAGCGCCGTTGTGCTCGCACCAGTCGAAGAAGGCCGCGTCGCCGATCAGCCCGGCCTTGGCGATTTCGGCGTACCCTGCGCGCAGCTCGCGCGGCGGCAGGGTCGCCAGGGTGGCGGTGTCGGCCAACACCATCCGGGGTTGGTAAAATGCGCCCACCAGGTTCTTGCCGCGGCGTGTGTTGACGCCGGTCTTGCCGCCGACCGACGAATCGACCTGTGACAACAGTGTGGTTGGGATCTGCACGAAGGGCAGGCCGCGCAGGGTGGTGGCGGCGGCAAATCCGGCCAGATCGCCGACCACGCCGCCACCGAGCGCGATGACCGCGGTGCGCCGCTCGACACGGGCTTCCAGCAACTGATCGACCACGCCCGCCCAGGTATCCAGGTTCTTGGAGGCCTCTCCCGCGGGAACCACGATATGGCTCGCGGCGATCGCGGTTTCCGCCAGACCGGCCATCAAGGTGGGCAGATGCAGGCGTGCCACCTGTTCGTCGGTGACGACGACGGCGCGTTTCTGCGGCAGGCGGGGCGCCAGCAGAGCGCCGGCGCGGGCCAAGAGATTGTCGCCGATCACGACGTCGTAATGGGTTGTTTCCAGCATCACCGACAGGCGCCGCGCGGGCTTCCATGCCACCAGCGCATCCAGCACGCGGGATGTGGTGTGGTCCGGCATCTCATCGCCGCAGTCGACAATGACATCGGCTTCGGCATAGACGGGATGACGGATTTCCATCAGCCGGCGCAACGTGCCCTCGGCGTCTCCATTGGCCAGCAGCGGCCGGTTGTCGCGGGTGGCGACCCGGCGGACCAGGGTCTGCAGCGAGCAGCGGAGCCAGACGGTCACCGCTTCCTCCCGCGCGATCGCCCGCGTGTCGGGGTCCATGAAGGCGCCGCCACCGAACGCGACAACCGTCGGATCCCCGGCCAGCAGGCGGCGGATCACGCGGCGTTCCCCGTCACGGAAGGCCGGTTCGCCGTAGCGGTCGAAAATTTCGGGGATGGTGCAGCCAGCGGCCAGCTCGATCTCGGTGTCGGCGTCGCGGAACGGCAAGCCCAGGCGGGCGGCCAGGCGACGGCCGATCGAGGTCTTGCCGGCCCCCATCAGCCCGACCAGCGCAATACTGCGGCCGGTCAGCGTATCAGGCAGCGGAATCGTCTCCCGCAGTGCGGTGTTGCGTGTCATGGTGGTGGAGGCTAGCACACGCTGCGTCGCGCAGGCCATGCGGTCTGCTCGCGGTTTGCGCGTTGGATGGATCGGCGTCTTCTGCCTGTCCGTCGCACCGCCCTGGCTCCACCATCGCCTTGGTGATTGGGGCCATGGCCTTATGACGAGCAAGGGGCGATGCCGGGCGTGCAGGCCGAACGCGATTCGCACACACTTATACGGGAGCACCGACCGAGACCATGACCCGCATTTTTCTGATCGTCGTGGCCGCGGGATTGCTGTTGCTGGCGGTGGGCATGGTTTTGCTGGGTGCGTTTCCGCCCAACCCACCGCCTCAGGCGGTCGAGAAAACCCTGCCGAACGACCGTTTCCAGGGTCGCTGAATGGCGGCCCCGACCGACATGCGGCCGAATTGACCATGGACCGCCACGTCGAGGCTTTCCTCGAAATGCTGGCGGCCGAGAAGGGGGCCGCACGCAACACGCTGACCGCCTATCTGGCCGACCTGACGGATTTTGCCGCCTTTGCCGCCTCTGCGGGAGAACCGGTCGCCGGCGCCAGCGCGGAGACGGCGCGGGCCTATATGGCCGGTCTGCATACGGCAGGCCTGTCGGCGCGCACGGCCGCTCGTCGTTTGTCCGCCCTTCGCCAGTTCCATCGCTTCCTGCTGCGAGACGGGGTCCGGTCCGACGATCCGACATTGCTGCTGGACACGCCGAACCTGCCGAGCACCTTGCCGAAATATTTGAGCGAGGGGGAGGTGGAGGCACTGTTGGGAGCCGCCGGCCGGCGTCCCGGGCGCACCGGCGCGGTGGCGCGGGCCGCGCTGGAGATGCTCTATGCCACCGGCATGCGCATATCGGAGCTGCTGTCGCTACCTAGGGCGGCACTGAGTGGCGATGCGGCCGTGCTGCTGATCAAGGGCAAGGGCGGCAAGGAGCGGATCGTGCCATTGTCGGATTCGGCGCGGGAGGCATCCTTGGCGCTGATCGCGCTGTCAGACCGTCCGGAGCGTTTCCTGTTCCCCGGTCGCGACCCCAAGCGGGCGTTGACCCGGCAGGCCTTCTTTCTGTTGCTGAAGCAGGTCGCCCTGGAGGCGGGGTTGGATCCGACGCGCGTGTCACCGCATGTGCTGCGCCATTCGTTTGCGTCCCACCTGCTGGCCCACGGCGCCGATCTGCGCAGCCTGCAGCGGTTGCTCGGCCACGCGGATATCTCGACCACGCAGATTTACACGCATGTGGAAGCTGAACGATTGCGGCGTCTGGTGGAGGCCCATCACCCGCTGGCTGTCCCGCGTTCGGCCGAACCAGACACGGCTAAGGCCTGAGGGTCGCATCAGCACCGAGCGACACGTCTCGGCCAAGCCAACACGTGTCTTCCCGTTTCGGGGAATCGTGCTACACGCCCCGCCCCATGCGCCACTTCCTCGACTTCGAGAAGCCCATCGCCGAATTGGAAGGCAAGATCGAGGAGCTCCGGCGTATGTCGGAGCCCGACGGGATTAACATTGCGGATGAGGTTGCGCGTCTGACGGTGGTCGCCGACCGGCAATTGCGCACGACCTATGCCAAGCTCACGGCCTGGCAGAAGACCCAGGTTGCGCGCCACCCGGACCGCCCCAAGGCGCAGGATTACATCAAGGCCCTGATCACCGAATTCACGCCCATGGCCGGCGACCGCGCTTTTGGCGACGACTCGGCGGTTCTCGGCGGCATGGGACGCTTTCACGGACGCGCCGTCGTCGTCATCGGGACCGAAAAAGGCTCCGACACCGAAAGCCGGGTCAAACACAATTTCGGCATGGCTCGCCCGGAGGGCTATCGCAAGGCGCGCCGCCTGATCGAGCTTGCCGGGCGATTCCATCTGCCGGTGCTGACCTTCGTCGACACATCCGGCGCTTTCCCCGGTATCGACGCCGAAGCGCGTGGCCAGGCCGAGGCGATTGCCCGCTCGATCGAAGCTTGCCTGGAAGCGCCAGTGCCGTTCATCGCCACCATCATCGGAGAAGGCGGCTCCGGTGGCGCCATCGCGCTGGCCGCGGGCGATCGGGTGATGATGTTGGAACACGCGGTCTATTCGGTGATCTCACCCGAGGGCTGCGCGTCCATCCTGTGGCGAGACCCGACCCAGGCCGGCCTGGCGGCGGAGGCGCTCCGGTTGACGGCTGAGGACCTGAAGCGCCTCAAGCTGATCGACACCATCATCGCCGAACCGCTGGGCGGGGCGCAGCGCGACCCCACGGCCACGATCGCAGCCGTCGACGTGGCGGTGCAGGACGCGTTGGCGGCGTTGGTGACCCTGGACGGGGCAGTGCTGAAGGCGAGGCGGCGGGATAAGTTCCTGGAAATGGGACGCGAGGCGATTGCCTGACCGTGCCTTTGTTCGTTGCGCGCCGGATGGCTCGATGTTTCGACCCAATACTCAATTAAATCAGTTGCCTCGCGGCCCTTGCTTCCCCATTCTGGCTCTGGTCGATGCCCGATTGCCAATCCTGTGCGGTGATTGAATCTGTTGCAGTTGCAGAAACCACGATGCCTCCATCCCGCGCCCGACTGCTATGGCGGTCGAGTAGGCGGCACCGTGCGTGACGATCGAGCAGCAGGTGCGACATGAGGCAACTGTTTGCCTCCGCTACCACCACCTCGACCGTGCTGTTCTCGCTGGATGCATTGCTTGCGGTACTGACCTGGCCGCTGGTGCTGTGGGCCGGGCGGCCGGATCCGGACTGGCTGTTCACCCTGGCCGATCCGCGCGGCGTCCTCTATCCGGCCGCAGACCTGCTCGCGCTTTATGCGATGGGCCTATATCGTCGGGATGCCATGCTGGAAACCGGACGCTCGCTCACCCGGGTGCCGCTGGTCGTCGGGATGGGGGCGACGATGGCGGTGCTGGTGTCCATGGTGCCGGCCTGGATCGACCGTTCGATCACGCCAATTGGCGGCCGGGATCAGGCGCTTGTGTTCGCCCTGGCCACGGTGAACTTCACCCTGTGCGCGTTCACGTCGCGGCTGATCGTCAGCATCATGATCCGCTACCGCATGTTGCGCCGACGCCTGCTGGTGCTCGGAAGCGGGGAGCGAGCCTGGGATCTGCTGCGCATGCTGAGCAACGAAGGCACCAACCTCCATTACGACCTGACGTTCCTGCATCATCCCTCGATGGGGGCCCTGGATCCGCGCCTGGCGAAGGATCCGGCCGCTCGTATTCTGCGATCTGAGACATTCGACGTGTTGCAGTTGGCGAGGCAGATCGACCCGGATCAGATCGTTGTCGCGCCGGATGAACGGCGCGGGATGGACCTGGAGCGGCTGCTGGAGTGCAAAATGTCAGGTTTTCCAATCATCCAGTACCTGACCTTCGTTGAGAAAGAGATACGCCGGATCGACCTGAAGCGCATGGAACTCGGCTGGCTGGTGTATTCCGACGGCTTCATTTTCGGCGTCATAGATCGGGTTTTAAAACGGATTTTTGATCTGGTCGTCAGCCTGGTGGTGTTGGTTGTGACCTCGCCGTTGCTGCTGGCCGGCATGGTGGCGGTCCGCTGGGAAGGGCCGGGATCGGTGTTGTACCGGCAGGAGAGGGTGACCCGGAACGGGCGCGTGTTCTGGATCATGAAGCTGCGCACGATGCGGGTCGATGCCGAACAGGGCGGCGCGGTCTGGGCTGCGGCCAAGGATACCCGCATCACGCGGGTCGGGGCGTTCCTGCGACGCACGCGAATCGATGAGTTACCGCAACTGATCAATATCCTGAAGGGAGACATGTCCTTCGTGGGACCGCGACCGGAGCGACCGGTTTTTGTCGCCGAACTGGCCGCGCAAATCCCACTTTATCACGAACGCCACATGGTGAAGGCCGGGCTGACCGGCTGGGCTCAGATCAACTATCCGTATGGCGCGTCCATCGACGACGCACGGTCGAAATTGAGCTATGATCTGTATTACGTGAAGAATTTTTCCATCCTGTTCGACGTCGTGATCTTGCTGCAAACCCTGCGCGTCGTGCTGTGGCCGAGTGGGGTGCGATAGCGACGGGCAGGGACGGGGGGCCACTGCCTGCACAGCCGGCGGGGCCTGGGCCGCTTGGCCTGGGCCGCTTCAGGGCGAGAGGTGAAAACTCCCCTCTTGCAAGGCCGCCCCGCGGTGCCAACATGTTCCATCGCCGGGATGCCAGAACGGGTCCCGGTTTAACACCTCGCTCTAAGGAGGGGGCCTTGACCACCCGTATGTTTGCATCGCCGCTATTTCTGGGATTCGACCATCTGGAGCAAATGCTCGAGCGCGCGTCGAAGACCGCATCCGACGGCTATCCGCCGTATAATATTGAACAGATCAGCCAGGTCGGCCTGCGCATTACCCTCGCGGTTGCCGGGTTCACCATGGATGACCTGCAGATCACCGAGGAAGACAACCAGTTGGTGATCCGTGGCCGTCAGACCGACGACAGCCAGGGGCGCGTCTTTCTGCATCGTGGCATCGCCGCTCGCCAGTTCCAGCGTGCCTTCGTGCTGGCCGAGGGGATCGAGGTGAAGGGGGCATGGCTCGATAGCGGTCTGCTGCATATCGATCTGGCCCGTCCGCAACCGGAAGCGCGGGTGCGCACGATCCCGATCACCCGCCACTCTACCAATGGGGGGAAACCCAACGGGGCCATGCGTGCCTCCATTGTTGAAGGCAAACCTGAGTAGGTCTGTTTCGCCCAGCCGATGGCGTCGGGGCTGTCGTCACACCGTCGCCCGAGAGGAAATTTTATCATGAATATCAATTCAGACGACGGCGTGGACACCGACGTGCAGATGGAGACCGTGCTGTTCGACCTCCGCTCCCTTTCTCCGGAGCAACTGGGCAAGCTGGGCGTCGCACAGGTCGCCTATGTGAAGCCGGTGACCATCAACGGGACGGCCGGGTTCGCGATCCATGCCGCGGATGGGACCCCTATGGCTCTGGCCGGGGATCGCGCTGTCGCCGTGGCTGCGATCAACCAACATGAGATGCATGCGCTCTCGGTGCACTGACACCAGTCGCCTCCAACAGCGAGTGGTATGTGGCCCGGGTTGCCGGGGGTATGCCCGGCGGCGGCACATAAAACGCGAGAGACACCCGCCGACCGGCCGTGCCTTCAGCGGTGAATGGCTCGGTTGGCTGGCGTGAATGGCCGCGCGGGCTACATCGTGGCGAATTTCGCGGCTGACAGGCCGGCGATCAGCCAAACCGCTCCCGGGACCTCGGCCGGGCGGCCGGCGGCGAGCTTGACCAGCGCATAGGTGATGAAGCCCAGGCCGATGCCGGTCGCGATCGAGAACGTCAACGGCATCGCCAAGGCGATGATCACGGCGGGCGCGAAGTCTGTCACGTCGTTCCAGTCGATCTCGCGCAGGGTGCTCGCCATCATGCAGGCCACGAACACCAGGGCGGGCGCGGTGGCGAAGCCCGGGATCGAGGTGGCGAGTGGCGCAAAGAACAGGGTCGCCAGGAACAACACGCCGACCACCGCGGCGGTCAGGCCAGTACGACCGCCGGCCTGGATTCCAGCCGCACTCTCGATGTAGCTGGTGGTGGTGCTGGTGCCGAGGGCGGCACCGACGATGGCGCCGCCGCTGTCGGCGAGCAGGGCTTCGCGTAGCCGGGGTATCGTGCCGTCCTTGTTCAGCAAGCCGGCTCGCTGTGTCGTGGCGATCAGGGTGCCGGCGTTGTCCAGCACATCCATCAGGAAGAAGGTCAGCACCACCACGACCACGCCGAGTTGCAGCGCTCCGGCGATATCCATCGCGAGAAATGTCGGCCCCAGGGACGGCGGGGCGGAGACGATTCCCTGGAACTGGGTCAGACCCAGCGGAATGCCCAGCAGTGCGGTTGCGATGATGCCAATCAGGATCGCCGCAGTGACCTTGCGCGCGGCCAGGCCGGCGATGATCACGAAGCCGAGGCAGGATAGAAATGTCGCGGGTGTGCCGAGATGGCCCAGCGTTACCAGGGTGGCGGGGTCATCGACGACGACCCCCATCTCCTTGAGCCCGATCAATCCCAGAAACAGACCGATCCCGGCGCCGATGCCCAGTTTCAGGGACGACGGAATGGCGTTGATCAGCCACTCTCGTATGCGGAACAGGCTGACAGCCAGGAACAGCAGACCTGACAGGAACACCGCTCCCAGCGCGACCTGCCAGGAAAGGCCCATGCCCTTGACGACGACGAAGGCGAAATAGGCGTTCAGCCCCATGCCGGGGGCCATCGCGATCGGCAGATTGGCCAATACACCCATGGCCACGGAGCCGATCGCCGCGGCGAGGCAGGTCGCGACGAAGGCGGCGCCGTGGTCGATACCCGCCGCCGCCAGGATGCCGGGATTGACCACGACGATATAGGCCATGGTCAGATAGGTGGTCAGCCCGGCCAGCAGCTCGGTGCGCACCGAGCTGCCTTGGGCGGAGGGATTGAACATGGGACGGCTCCGGTTCAGCCTCCAGGCGCACCCTGGGTGTTGACGTACAGGGAATACAGCCCGTGGCTGGCCGCCATGACCAGACGGTTCCGCCAACGCCCGGCAAAGCACAGATTGGCGCAGCGTTCGGGGAGTTGGACGTGGCCGATGGGCACGCCAGCGTTGTTGAACACCCGCACGCCGTCCAGGTCATCCGTGCCCATGCCCCAGCCGCACCACAGATTGCCGCTGATATCGACACGGAACCCGTCCGGCGTGCCCGGTCCGGAATCGATGAAAACGCGATTATTGGCCAGCTTCCGCGCACCATCGACCACATCGAAGGCGCGGATCAGTCGGTTGGGGTGAGCGCGGGAGGCGACCACATACAGAATGGATTCGTCGGGGGAGAACGCGAGCCCGTTTGGCCCCTCGATATCGTCGGCAACCATCGTGGCCTGTCCGGTCTGTCCGTCGATGCGCCAGACGGCCGCCGGCAGTTCGGCGTCCGCCTTCTCGCCTTCGTAATAGCCGCTGATGCCGAACACGGGATCGGTGAACCAGATCGAGCCGTCGGAGTGGACGACGACGTCATTGGGCGAGTTCAGGCGCTTGCCGTTGACGCTCTCCAACAGCGTGGTCAGCGTGCCGTCATATTCGGTGCGCACGACGCGCCGGCCGCGGTGCTCACATGTCACCAGGCGGCCTTGGCGGTCGCGGGTGTTGCCGTTGGCGTTCCAGGAGGTTTTCCGGAACACGCTGACGGTGCCCGTCTCTTCCTCCCATTTCAGGATGCGGTCGTTGGGAATGTCGCTCCACAGCACGTAGCGGCCATCTCCGAACCAGACCGGACCTTCCGCCCAGCGGCAGCCGGTATACAGGCGCTCGACCGAGGCCATGGGGAGCCGGAACTGGTTGAAACTTGTGTCCAGCACCTCGACTCGCGGATCGGGATAGCGCGTGTTCGTTTCCCACATGGCCGGTTTTCCCCTTGGTTGTCGGGGTCGAATGGTAACGGGCCGAACGGGGACGGCAAGCGGGGGCAGGAGTTTGTCGGAATCCGCGCCTATGTCCGGGTCGCCAGACCGGTTGCATGGGAACGATCCGTCCCGCACCATGTCAGCAACCGGCCGCACAGACGTCGGGATGGGAGAAAATCAACGATGTGCGCTCTTGTACGTTACCTGCTCACACTCATGCCGTTGGTGGGGCTGGCAACCGCGCCAGCCGCGGCCCAGGACAATTGGCCGACCAAACCCGTCCGCATCATCGTCAACTTCGCCCCTGGCGGATCGACTGACAATGTGACGCGCCCCTATGCGGACCGGCTATCCCGTGTCTTTGGCCAGCAATTCGTGATCGAGAACAAGGCCGGCGCATCCGGCACCATCGGGATCGAGGCCGGTGTCCGCTCCGCCCCGGATGGCTATACCTTGTTTGTCAGTGGTTCCCCCGTGGTGACGATCGTGCCGCAGGCGCGCAAAGTGCCATGGGACCCGTTCAAGGACATGGCCCCAATTTCGCATATTGCCGACTATATGCTGCCCATCGCGGTGCATCCCTCGGTGCCGGTCAACACGATCCAGGAGCTTGCCGCCTATTCCAAGGCCAACCCTGGCAAGCTGAATTGCGGATCTTCCGGTCTGGGGACCTTGACGCATGTGATCTGCGAGAGCCTCAGCCGCTCCGCCGGGATCGACAATCTGCACGTGCCCTATCGCGGCGGGGCGGATGCCCTGAACGATTTTCTGGCCGGGATCATGCAGATCCACTCGGAGCCGAATGTGCTGCCGCATGTCAAAGCCGGCAAGGCCAAGCTGCTGGCCATCGCCGACCGGCAACGCCATCCCGATTACCCGGACGTGCCGCTGATCTCGGAGGCCTATCCGGACATCAATATCGTCGGCTGGTACGGCGTGTTCGCCCCAACCGGTACGCCGCCCGCCATCATCAAGCGGTTGAACGCGGAGATGACGAAGATTGCCGCGCTGCCGGAAATCGCCACGCAGTTTCGCGGCCTGGCGCTGCGTCCGGAATCCGGGCCTCCCGAAGCGCTCGCCGCCCTGCTGAAGGCGGATTACGAGCGTTACGGCAAACTGGTCAAGGAACTCAACTTGCGGCTGGACTGAACCTGGGGCGGGTGAGCAAATCGGGGTGAGTAAGGCGGGGGGCGATGCCGGGTGGCGCGCCCCCCGATGCGTTCAGCCCGGCATTTTCGGGAACCTTTGCATCCCGCCTTGCAGCGACACCCAGGGCTGAGCGCTGTCGCAATAGATCTCCACGGCTGGCTTGACCCAGGACGGATCGTCCAGAGAGCCGGCGCCGATCATGATCACGCCGGGGAAGGCGTCCGCCTCATGCGCGACGCCGGAGCCACATTCCGGGCAGAACTGCTTGCGCGTCTGTTTTCCGCTATCAGCCGTGGCGGTGTACGTCTTGGTCGCACCGATGACCGTCAGTTCGGGGCTTGGCAGGCCAATCGCGACGGAGAAGGCGCTGCCGGTTTCTTTCTGGCAGTTGGTGCAGTGGCATACACCGATGAAAACCGGTTCAACGTTGGCGCTGAACGTGACCTTGCCGCAGCGGCAGCTTCCATGCATGGCTGGCATATCCTGGCTCCCTGTTGGTCTTGCGAAGCCCAGATCATGTCATGAATCGCGCCTTGGCACCATGCGACCACGCAAGGATCACCGTCATCGATAGCGGTTCGGCGGACCATTTGCCGACGCGCCACTCACACCGATAGTATGGCGCATGCGCATCGTGAAACTTGCTGAACGGAAGGCAGAAGAGGCCGCGCGCCGCTCGCATGCGGTGGCCGGCATGAGAGAGGCGTTGGCCGCCTATGCGCGCCACCATGGAGGGCGCTTCCTGTTGTTCGGCTCCGCTGCGCGCGGCGGTATGCGCTACCACAGCGACGTCGACATTCTCCTGGATTTCCCCGCCGCCGAACAGGCCGCGGCCTGGCGCTTCGTCGAGGGAACCTGCGGGGAGCAGGGCCTGGAAGCTGACATCATGCCGTTGGCATGGTGCGACAGCAGGTTCCTGGACCATATCCGGCCCGACATCGTGGTGCTGGCATGAGCGACGCGCGATGGCTGGAAATCGACGCCGCGGTGGCATCCGCGGTGCACCTTTTTCCGGCGCCGCCACGATCTATGATCGGCTGCGCCAACCATCCGACCGCAGCGACGCCTACATGGCGGAGATGGCCTTCATGCATGCGATGCAGGCCGGACACACGTCTCTCGAATCGGCGCTGCTATGGATTCTCGACCTGTTCGAGGAAGACCCCCGACCGGCGCGCAATGGCATGCGGACTTGATCCGCAGAGCATTGCGTCCGGTCGGCGACAGGCCGGCCATTCTGACGGGGATGGTTGGTGATGCCGCGGACGAAACCCGCCAATTTCGTAATGTCGCCGCCCGGGCCTACGACAATTTCAAGCCCGAGCGCGCCAGGGAAGCCGTGGCCAGTGCCCGCCTGCTGGCCCAGTCCATCGCAGCGTTCCGTCAGACCGTCGATCCGTAAGGGGTCAGGCGGCTTTCTTCGCCAGCATCCCCTGTGCGATCAGTGTCTCCGCGATCTGCACCGCGTTCAGGGCCGCGCCCTTGCGCAGATTGTCCGATACGCACCAGAACGACAGCCCATGCTCCACCGTCGGGTCCTTGCGGATCCGGCTGACGAAAACGGCGTCTTCCCCGGCGCACTCTAGCGGGGTCATGTAGCCGCCGTCCTCACGCACATCGACCACCTCGATCCCCGGCGATTGGCGCAGCAGGGCGCGGGCTTCCCCGGCGGTGACGGGCCTTTCGAATTCGACAGTCACCGCCTCCCCATGGCCAATGAAGACCGGGACGCGGACGCAGGTGGCGTGCACGGCGATGGACGGATCGAGGATCTTCTTCGTCTCGACCACCATCTTCCATTCCTCCTTAGTCGACCCGTCATCCATGAACTTGTCGATATGGGGAATGCAGTTAAAAGCGATTTCCTTGGTGAACTGCTGCGGCGGGGATTGCTCATACACGAAGGACGACTTGGTGTGGTTGAACAACTCATCCATCCCCTCTTTCCCCGCGCCCGAGGTGGACTGGTAGGTGGAGACGACCACGCGCTTGATCTTGAACTCGTCGTGAAGCGGCTTCAGCGCGACCACCATCTGGATGGTGGAGCAGTTGGGATTGGCGATGATCCCCCGCTTGGTGAACTGGCGCAGATGGTGCGGGTTCACTTCCGGCACCACCAGCGGCACATCGGCATCCATGCGGAACTGGCTGGTATTGTCGATGACGATGCAACCTTGCGACGCGGCGCGCGGCGCGTGAATTGCGGAGACCGACGCGCCCGGGCTGAACAGACCGATATCCCAGCCGGTGAAGTCGAATTTGTCCAGGTTCTGGACTTTCAACACCGTTTTCTCGCCGAACGACACGTCTTGGCCGGTCGAACGACCGGACGCGACCGCCGCCACTTCCGACACCGGGAAGCGGCGTTCGGCCAGGGTTTTCAGCATCTCGCGTCCAACCGCTCCGGTGGCGCCGACGACTGCGACCCTGTAGGCCATGTTTGTACTCCTGCTGGCGAGAATGGCGCGAATTAGCGGTCTCGGGCCGTCCGGGCAAGAGTTTTGGTGGTTTTGCCAGGGGGGCGCGCATCTGGGATGCGTGCAGGGGATGGACGGTTCGAGCCGTCCCTTCACCCACCCACCAGCGGGCGCGCAAAACTCAACTCGTGCCCGTCAGGGTCCAGGATGTGGAAATACCGCTCCCCCCACGACGCGTCACGCGGCGCGAATTCCGGGGCATAACCGGCCGCGATGGCCATCGCGTGATGCGCGTCCACGTTGTCGACGTGAAAGATTGCCCGCCCCCAGCCACGCCAATCCGCCTCCGATCGAGTCCGGCCCAGGTTCAGGAAGCCGCTGCCGACATGGAAGCTGGTAAACGCCGCCTCCGGCCCACCATATTTCAACACGAAGCCCATCGCCTGATAGAATGCGACCGAACGCGCCATGTCCCGCGTCAGGAGCGTAATCGCACTGATGCTTTCCAGCATGGCTCGCCCCCCTATGCGGTCGCCGCCGCCCTCACGCCCAGTTCCCGCTCCATCTGCTCCCGCATGATGAATTTCTGCATCTTGCCGGTCACGGTCATCGGGAACTCATCGACGAACTTGATGTGCCGAGGCACTTTGTAGTGCGCAATCTGGTCCTTGCAGAAGGCTTTCACGTCATCCGCGGTCAGCACCTCTCCGGCTCGCAGCTTGACCCAGGCACACAGTTCTTCACCGAAGCGCTGGTCGGGCACCCCGAACACCTGGACGTCCTGGATGGCGGGATGGCGATACAGGAATTCCTCAATCTCGCGCGGATAGATATTCTCCCCGCCACGGATCACCATGTCCTTGATGCGTCCGACGATGTTGCAGTAGCCATCGACATCCATCGTGGCCAAATCGCCGGTGTGCATCCAGCCTCCCTTGTCGATGGCCTGCGCGGTGCGCTCCTCATCGTCCCAGTAGCCGAGCATGACGGAATACCCGCGGGTGCAGAATTCGCCGGCGGTGCCGCGGGGTACGACGCGTCCCTCGGCGTCGATGATCTTGACCTCCACATGCGGATGGACCCGCCCGACGGTGGACACCTGCTTGTCCAGCGAATCCCCGATCATGGTCTGGGTGCTGACCGGGCTGGTTTCGGTCATGCCGTAGCCGATGGTCATCTCGGTCAGATGCATGTCGCGGATCACCCGACGCATGATCTCGATCGGGCAGGGGGCGCCGGCCATCATGCCGGTGCGCAGGCTGGTCAGGTCGAAGCTGGAAAACTCCGGGTGATCGAGTTCGGCGATGAACATCGTCGGCACGCCATAAAGCGCGGTGCACCGCTCCTCCGCCACCGTCTGCAAGGTCGCGAGCGGATCGAAACCCTCCCCAGGGAGGATCATGGCCGAACCGTGCGTCATGCAGGCCAGATTGCCGATAACCATGCCAAAACAGTGGTACAGTGGCACCGGGATGCACACCTTGTCGTGCTCGGTGTAGTGCATCGTCTCACCCAGGAACATGCCGTTGTTCAGGATGTTGTGGTGAGTCAGGGTTGCGCCCTTGGGCAGGCCGGTGGTGCCGGAGGTGAACTGGATGTTGATCGGGTCATCGAACTGCAGCAACCCCGCCAGCTCCTGCAGATGAGCACGGTCTTGGTCGCGGCCCATGGCGTAGACGTCCTCGAACGGAATCGTCCCCGGCGCCGGCGCGTCACCGATCTGAATCACCGTCCGCAGGCTCGGTAACTTCGCCGCGTCCAGATGTCCGGGCCTGGATCGAGACAATTCCGGCGCCACCGTATTCACCATCCCGATATAATCGCTTGTCTTGAACCGGGTTGCGGTCACCAGCGCTCGGCAGCCCACCTTGTTGAGCGCATACTCAAGTTCCGACAACCGGTAGGCGGGATTGATGTTGACCAGGATCAGCCCGGCCTTGGCGGTGGCAAACTGCGTGACTACCCATTCGGCGTTGTTGGGCGACCAGATGCCCACCCGTTCCCCCGGCTGCAACCCCAGCGCCAGCAAGCCGGCGGCGAAGGCATCAACCCGCTGGCCGAGGTCCTGATAGGTCCACCGGATCCCCTGCTGACGGACCACCACACCCGGTCGGTCCCCCCACCGCGCGACAACCCGGTCGAAATGCACGCCGATCGTTTCGCCGATCAGCGGGACAGTGCTGCCACCATGCGCGTAGCTGAGTGCGGCATCGGTCATGGAACGAGGCTCCCTTCGGCGTGATTTTGCGCCATATTGGGCGGAGCGGTCGCGCCAGGCAATCGAATTGCCCGCGGTGGCGTCTCACCCTGTTCCGGGTCGGCCGCTCCCGTCTCCACCCATCGACGCAGGTGCACCGCCGGTAACCCGCGCGATACCGGCTGCCGCCAGATGATGCGCCAGAAGATGCATGGGGCGATGCGCCAGATCGTCAGTTCGAAAGTAGACGCGTAACTGCATGTCACGCCGATCACCTCCCTTGCAGATGAATCCTGACCCGTCCCACGGGGTTCAATCCGGTCCGAACGGCCCCGGTTCCATGCCCGCTTGTCCGGGAGTCCCAGAGCATGGCCAGACCGGGAATTATAGCCGAACCCTGTCGTGTCTCCGGGGCGGTCATGCGGTGGCGCGACTGCGTCACGGCTATGGGCACAAGCCGCCACCGGAGCGCCTAAATCGGCCCCGTCACCGTTGGACAGGCGACCCACCAGGCGCTAAACGGCCCCGCCCGCGCCGGTGCAGGAGAGTGACCGTGCCAGAGATCCCGAGTCCCCTGCCCAGACGCGCCTTCGGGTTGGCGCTCGCCGCGATCGCCTTTGCCTCAAACCCGGCACAGGCGCATGCAATCCTGGAGGCCAGCCAGCCACCTGCCAGGGGCGCGGTGCCAGCCGGCACGATCCACATCCGCCTGCGCTACAACAGCCGAATCGACCAGGCCCGCTCGGTGCTGACCCTGATCCGTCCGGACAAGACCCGGGTCCCCGTGCCGATCGACCCCGACGGGCCGCCCGAGACGATCAACGCCACATTGGACCTGGTGCCCGGGAGCCCAACCGGGACCTATGTGCTCCGCTGGCAGGTCCTGGCGATCGACGGGCATATCACCCGCGGCGATCTGCCGTTCTCGGTTACGGACCGCTGAGCGATGGAGTTGCTGCTCGACCTGTTCGGCTATCTGTCGATCATCCTGCATGGCGCGACCATCCTGGCGCAATCCGTCACGATGGGCGCGATCGTTTTCCTGGTCTTCCTGGTCCGGCCGCTGTCGCCTCGGCTGCAACAGGCCGGTCCGACGATCGCCGCCGGTACCGTCAGGCTGGCGACCTGGGGGGCCGCTGCCCTGCTGCTGACCGAGATCACGACAGTCGCCCTTCAGGTCGTGGTCCTGATCGACACGGTTGGCCTTGGCTTCGTGAATGCCGCGACCGCCCATTTCGCCATCGCCGGGCTGATCAAAATCATCGTTGCGGCGATCCTGCTGGCGGTGCTGCTGACCCGAGGCACGCAATCTCCGACCGGGGTCCTCCTGCCCATCGCCATCCTCGGATTCGCCGCCGCGACCTTGACCACCCACGCGGTGGCCCGCCTCGATGACCGGGGTCTGTTGCTGGCCATCAATTGGCTGCATCAGGTGGGGGCGGCGGTCTGGATCGGCGGCATCCCGAGCTTCCTGATGGCGCTGTCCCGGGCCTCCACCCCGACCGCGATCCGCCTGATCGGCGCCCGCTTCTCGCGTCTGTCGATGGTGGGCGTCGCCTGCATCCTGGCCAGCGGCGTTGGCATGAGTGTCCATTACATCGGCGACCTCTGGGGTTTCTACGGCACCGCCTACGGCGTCATGGTCAGCGCCAAGATCGCCCTGTTCCTTCTCCTGCTCGGCCTTGGCGGTATGAATTTCCTGCTGGTGGAGCGGTTGCGGGCCAACCCCGGAACCTCGATCAACCGCCTGCGCCGGTTTGCAGAGGTAGAGGTCGGGATCGGTGTCGCGATCTTCTTCGCGGCGGCCTCCCTGACCTCGGTGCCCCCGGCGATCGACTTGGCCGACGATCGGGTGACCTGGCCCGGGATCGTGGAACGTTATACCCCCGCATGGCCCCGGCTGGTCGGCCCCGACCACAATTCCCTGGCTCTGCCGGCGTTGCAGGCGCAGTTGGATCAGGAGGCGGCGCATACCCGCGCGGCCCCGCAGGCCGCCTTCGTGCCCGGTGCCGGGGAATTGCCGCCGCGCAACGCGGCCGATATCGCCTGGTCTGAATACAACCACCATTGGGCCGGCCTGTTTGTTGTCGCCGTCGGGCTACTGGCCCTGCTCAATCAGGCCGGCGTGGGCTGGGCCCGCCATTGGCCCTTGGTGTTCCTGGGGTTGGCGGTCTTCCTGTTCGTCCGAGCGGATCCGGAAAACTGGCCGCTGGGCGATATTGGATTCCTGGAAAGCTTCCGGGATGTGGAGGTACTGCAGCACCGCTCCTACGTCCTGCTGATCGTGGTGTTCGCCTGGTTCGAATGGCGGGTCAGGGCGTTCGGCCGGACCACCGGTGGGCAGGCCCTGGTGTTTCCGCTGCTCTGCGCGGCGGGCGGCCTGCTGCTGCTGACCCACAGTCACGCGATTGCCAACGTCAAGGATCAGTTGCTGATCGAACTCAGCCATACCCCGCTGGCTCTGGCCGGGATCGTCGCGGGTTGGAGCCGGTGGCTGGAATTGCGGCTCGACCCGCGGACCGAGCCGGTCGTGCAACGGATCGCCGGGTGGGTCTGGCCCGTCTGTATCCTGCTATGCGGGCTGATCCTGCTCGATTACCGGGAAGCGTGATCGCGGATGCCCGTCGGCGGGCAGGCGTAACGTGACGGTCGTCCCGCAACCCGGCTCGGAGTCGAACAGCAACTCCGCCCCCATCGCCCGGGCAAGGTATCGGCTGAGCGTCAGCCCGGTTCCGTCGACACTGAACGGCCGCGCGTCATGGTCCGGCGGTTGGCCCAAGGGAGCCTCCAGCTTCCGCAAGGCGTCGGTGGTCATGCCGATGCCGGTATCGCGAACGATCAGCTCCACGTAGTTCGGGCCAGTTTCAGTAGCGAGTTCCACCACCGCTCCGCGCGGTGAGAACTTCAGGGCGTTGGCCAGAACATTGTCGAGGATGCGCCGGACCGCCCAGGTATCAGCGCGCGCAACCTGCGCGGGGCCCGGTTCCGCGTCGATTGCCAGCAGAATGTCCTTGTCGCTGGCCGTGGGTCGCATGGCGGCAACAGCCTGGTGGATCATCTGACCGACATCGAGCGCCTCCACGCGGATCGCTCGTTCATCGATATGGGTCAGGTCGATCAGATTTTCGATCATCCCCATCAACTGCTTGCCGCTCGCCTGCACCTGCCCGAGGGGACCGCGCTGGTCGGGCCGGCAATCTGCCATCATCACGCCGCACAGCCCCACCAGACCATGCAGCGGCTGGCGGATTTCCTCGCTCAAGGTGGTCAAAATCGCCGTCTTCATGCGTTCCGCCGCTTCCGCCCGCAAGGTCTGTTCGGCCAGCCTCTCCTGGATGTCGCGGGCATGGTTGACCAGCACCGCGGTGACAATCACCGCAACGATCGACAAAGTCCGGTTGGTCAGGGCAACCGATTGGTCCGGATTGAGGATCGGAAAGAAGAATCCGGCGATGATCATGGCGATCGCGACGCCAGCCAGCCACCAGGTCGACCGCGGATTGCGATGAAACACGGCTGTGCAGATCAGCGGAAGATAGAACAGACCGAACGATATGTAGACCTCCTGAGTAATGTCACTCAGGAAGGCAAGGAAGCAGCCAATATAGATCGGGACTGTCAGCAGACGCATCCATCGTCCGCCGACGAGGCGGGAGATCGGTTCGGCCGACTGCGCCAAATGAGTTCGCATGGGACGCGCTATAGCACAATATGATTCAGGGTCCATTGTGCCAATACGGCGGTTGTGTCCAGAAAATCGTCAATATCCATGGCTTCTCGCGGGTTATGGCTACCGTTTTGATTTCTGACAAATAGCATCCCCATCGGAACACCGGCTTCGGCGAACGCCGCTGCGTCGTGCGATGCCGGACTGCCAAGCTCCAGGAATGCCACACCCTGTTCTCGGGCCGCCTGTTCCAGGTTGGCCTTGATCGTGGGGTCGACCTTGCCGACCGCCGCGCGCGCCTTGGTGCCCATATGGAAGCGCACCCCGCGGCGTTGCTCGATGCTTTGCACGATGGTGTCCACCCGTCGGTCGAGTTCCGCCAGCACGGTTTCCTCATAGGCTCGGACGTCGAGGCTGAAATTGAAGGATCCCGGTACGATGGTCATGCCGTGCTGGTTCGGATCGGTGTGAAACCGACCGATGGTGCAGGCCATGGGGATGCCGCGTTCCTCATGTTCGGCCCACAGCGTGTCCATGGCCATGGCGAATTCAGCCCCCGCGGTCACGGAATCGTGACGGAACCGACGTGGCAGACCGACATGGTCGTTGCTGCCCTCGATCCAGACATTCGGGTAGCGGAAATTGCCCGGGATTCCGGTGCAGATAGCCGTCGTGCGTCCCGCCTCGATCAGGCTTGGCGCCTGTTCGATATGCAGTTCCAGATAGGCGTGCAGGCGCGCCGGGTCGAGATGACGGTGGCGGGTCCTGACACGCTCTGGATCGCCGCCGCATTCGGTCATGTGCTCCGCCAGGGTCCGGCCGGTATCGACGCGGCGTACCTCCAGCGTGCCGTCGGGCAGCATGCCGAGGGCCGAGCGGCTGCCGATATAGGAGACCTGGAACCAGATGGATTCTTCGGCACGGATGCCCATCACGACGATGTCGCGCGCCGGTGTCAGCCCGAGTTGGCGTAGGGCAGCGACCGTGACCAGACCGGCCAGGACGCCCGCGGCGCCGTCGAAATTGCCGCCATGGGGCACGGAATCCAGGTGCGAACCGATGATCAGTTGCGGCAGGGCGCGGTCACGTCCAGGCATGGTCATATACAGATTGGCGCCGACGTCGTTCTCGATCGCCAGTCCCATGGCTTCGGCCACGCGGGTGACGGTGGCGTGACCGCGCTGCTCGCCGGCACCATAGGGGTCGCGAGACACACCGGGTTCGTCCAGCCCGTCCTGGCGAAGCTGGTCGAACAGGGCCGTGACCATGGCTTTTTGGTCGGTGACCGCGCGCCGCAGCGTGTTGGCGGTGATTAGGTTCATGAGCCCTCCTGCAATTCCTGGCGCGTCGGTGATATCGTGTCCGCAGATGAACGGATGATGCCAGATTCCATGAGCGATGTAGAGAATTCCGCGAGCGATTTGCTGCGCGAGACGGCGGAACGGCTGTTCCGTGCCCATTGTGACCCGTTGGTGTTAAGGGCCGCCAACGACGGGATCTGGCCCGCTGCTTTGTGGGCCGCGACCGTGGACGTGGGTTTGCCCCTGGCGCTGCTGCCGGAGGCGGCGGGGGGCTATGGCGTGCCGGTTGCCGATGCATTGTCGCTGCTTCGGGTCGCGGGAGAACACGCCGCGCCGATTCCGCTGGCTGAGACCATGATGGCCGGCTGGTTATTGGCTCAAGTGGGGATTCCCATTCCGTCGGGGCCATTGACGATCGCGCCGGTTGCGGTCGGTGAGTCGCTGACGCTTTCCCGGGACGGCCACACCTGGCGGGTGAGCGGTGTGGCCAGGCGCATTCCCTGGGGCCGCGATGCGGTGGGCGTCGCGGTCTTGGTCGTGGACCAGAATGAATCTTGGGTCGCGCTGGTGCCCCGCGATGCGTGGTCGATCGAACCGGAGGCGAATGTCGCGCATGAGCCTCGCGACACGTTGCGCTTCAATGGCGCAGTCACCGTAGCCGTTCGGGCAAATGTTACGACGGCGGAGGTACGGGGCATCGGCGCGGCGGCGCGGGCGCAGCAAATGGCGGGTGGCCTGATCCGCCTGACCGCGATGACCACGCAATATGCCCAGGACCGCACCCAGTTCGGGCGTCCGATCGGTAAATTCCAGGCGATTCAGCAAAATTTGGCGGTGTTGGCCGGGCAGACGGCGGCGGCTTGTGCCGCGGCCGATCTGGCGGCCGAGGGTGTCGCCGCCCGGACCGGGGACTCCGGCATGCGCATGCCGTTGATTGCGGCCGGCAAGGCCCGGGCCGGTGAGGCCGCCGGGATCGGTGCGGGAATCGCGCATCAGGTGCACGGGGCGATCGGCTTTACGTTGGAGCACTCACTGAATTTCATTACGCGCCGGCTTTGGTCCTGGCGGGATGAGTTCGGCAATGAAACCGAATGGAACCGGCTGCTGGGCCGTCATATGGCCGCGGCCGGCGCGGACGAGGCTTGGCGGGAGATAACGTCTGCCTGACCGGCCCGGACCGTTATCGCCGAGCGGATCAGGCCGGCGTCAGGTCGTCCAGCGCGTCGGGGACGGAATAGGCGCGCAGGCTCTGGATGTCGTGCAGCACGACTCGGGCGCCATGCGTTTCTACCCCGAAGTTGCGGAGCGCGGCGAAGGCTCGGGAGAGGTTTTCCTGCCGGCATCCCAGGCGTGCAGCGAGCAGACGCTTGTCGTAGGGCAGTCGCAGAGCCACGGAATTCTCGGCCTTGGCATCCGACAGTTCCAACAGGTAGCAGCCCAGCCGTTGGGCGGTCGTGCGCAGCTTCAGGTCGCACACCTGGCGGACCATGGCACTGAAATCCAGCGCCTCGGCCCGCATGATGGCAGCGGCGATTGACGGTTCGGCCCGCATCAGACGCATCAGAGCATCGGCATCGACGGCAACCAGACGAGAATCCGTCGTGGCCTGGGCGGTCAACAGCAAGGGCAACTGAGCCAGGAGGGTTGCCAGGATAAAATGTCCACCGGGTTGGACGACCTCCACCACCGCGGTGGTGCCGTCCGGCGCGGTATTGGACAGGACGACCTGGCCTTCGAGCAGGATGAACAGATGCTTCGCCTGGTCGCCTTGCCGGCACAGAATGGCGTTTTCCGTCGCCACCATCAGCTCCGACACCGGGACGAGGCGCATCAGGATTGAGCTGTCCAGCTCTTTGAAAATACGCGAATTCCCGAACAGCTTGACATCAATGTCAGGCCGTACGGGCCGGGCGGACACGACATCGGGCAAGACCTGAGACATGAATGCGCCAACCTCCACGCGGGAACGGTATGGTTTATATGATGATATTGCCGAGCCAATCCAATCCTTATCAAGGGCCTTGGCGGATTTGCGTGCCGGGATGGGCCGGGACGGGGATTATTCACCGTGGCTCTTGACCGCGGTTCCGTGGGCCGCGCGTGTTCCTTTCGCGACATGGGCGTGCGTCGCGTCGCGTGAGTCGACACATCGAATTTCGCGTTTGGATCGCGCCATGTGCATCCGCTCGTCCCGTGAAGCGGACCGCCCCATCAAGGCGACGGTGTCTCCGGACTGAAAGAAGCGGCGGGCGGGCCGGCGCGAAACCGCTGTGGCCTGGTTTCCGAAGCCGGCGGAGTCCTGTATCCAGCCGCCCCGAACGATCAAGGGAGACGACCGTGAAAGCGATGGTGTGTGAGGCGTTTGGCGGGCCTGAAGTGCTTGCGCTGCGCGATGTGCCCGATCCGCCGCCGCCGCCCGAGGGGCAGATCCAGGTGCGGATCAGGGCTCGCGGCGTGCAATATGTCGATGTTCTGATGCTCGCCGGAAAATATCAGTTCCGGCCCGAGCCGCCGTTCATTCCGGGTGGCGAGGCGGCAGGGGACGTGGTTGCGGTCGGGCCGGGCGTGACCGCGTTCAAGGTGGGCGACCGGGTCATGAGCCGCCATCAGCTTGGGGCCTGCGCCGAACTGGGCAACGCACGCGCAGACGTGTGCGATCTGGTGCCGGACGGCATGACCCTCGAGGCCGCCGGTGTGTTCCGTGGAGCCTACTCCACGGCCTATCACGCGTTGCTCCAACGGGGCCGCATGATCGCTGGTGAATGGGTGCTGGTGCATGGCGCGGCCGGCGGCATTGGGATCGCCGCCATCCAGGTGGCAAAGCTGTTCGGCGCCCGGGTGATCGCCACTGCGAGCACCGAGGAGAAGCGCGGCGCCTGCATCGAGGAAGGTGCCGATCACGCCATCGATTATCGCGGCGGCTTTGTGGACCAGGTAAAGGAACTGACCGGAGGGAAGGGGGTCGACATCGTCTACGATCCCATCGGTGACAAGGTGGCGGACGAATCGCTGCGCTGTCTTGCTTGGGGTGGTCGATTGTTGATCCTTGGATTCCTGGGCGGCGGTCCGACCAATATCCGTAGCAACTATCTTCTTATCAAAGGCATTGATGCCATCGGGGTGCGGATTGGAGGATTGAATGAGGCGGATCCGGCTTTGGCGATCGCCAATATGAAGGTGCTGACGGATCTGGCGGGGCAGGGGAAGCTGAAGCCTCGCATTTCGCACCGGTTCCGGTTGGATGAGGCCGCCGAGGCTTTGCAGGTGGTGATTGATCGGAAGGTGATTGGCAAGGTGGTCTTGGTGAGTTGAGCGCGGGCTTGCGCCCGGGACCGACCAAGGGGCTTTGCCCCCTGGACCCCCACCAAAGGCGCGGCCTTTGGAATGCGGGTCGTTGGTGTTCCGGGCTCCATCTATCTCCAGGCTCCCATGATCCGGTTCCAAGGGCCGTCGCCCTTGGTGGGGTGTCCAGAGGGGCAAAGCCCCTTTGGTCCGGGCCTGGGGCGGTTGCCCAGCCGCCAAGCCCGTCCTAACCTGCATGACCTGCGATCGGGAGCAAAACCAGTCATGGAACGCGCGGAATTTGAGGCGGCCTTGAGCCGTGACGGCTACGAAATCGTGGCACGGGGCATGGCTCCCAACACGGTCAACCCTGACCACACACATGATTTCGACGCTCGCGTCCTGGTGACCGAGGGCGAAATCACCATCACGCGCGCAGGTCAGGCGACCCGCTTCGGCATTGGCGAGTGGTGTGCGATCCCGGCTAGCGAACTGCATGCCGAACATGCCGGCTCCGCCGGCGTGTCCTATGTCGCCGGTCGTCGCAAGGTGGCAGCCTGACCTCAGTGTCCCTTCGGAAACATGATGCACCTTTTCAGGGGGATACCGCTTCAGGGGGATACTGCGGCCGTCTGGTGCGTTGCAGCCCCTCATTGATGGCCTCGCATCGCTTTCGGGGCCGCGCCTGCCAGCCGCCTCACGGTATCCCTCTGAAAAGGCACACTATGTTTCCGGACGGACACTCAGATATCCTACAAAGCTAACAGGAGGAAATGACACATGGCTGAACCAGGCCGAGCGCTGCCGCAACCAACGCCGGAGACCCAGCATTTCTGGGAGGGAACGAAAGCGGGCGAATTGCGCCTGCAACGCTGCGACGGATGCGGCAAGGTCTATTTCCCGCCGCGCCCGTTCTGCCCGGGCTGCGGGTCGCGGAAGGTTTCCGTCATCCAGGCGTCCGGCAAGGCCGTCCTCTGGAGCTACGTGATCCACCACCGCCCCGTGCCCGGCTTCACGCCGCCTTATGCGATCGCCGTCGTGCAGCTTGCGGAAGGCCCGCGCATGATGAGCAACATCGTGGAATGCGCGCAAACGCCCGAGGCACTGCAATTGGACATGCCGTTGGAGGTGGTGTTCGAGAAGCAGAATGACGCGATCACGCTTCCTTTTTTCCGTCCAGTAAAAGGCTGATCCGATGCGCAGAAACGCAGTCTCCGTCGTCGGCGCCGCCGAAACGACCCAGCTTGGTGTCATTCCCAACATGTCGCAGATTCAGTTGCACGCGGACGCGGCGCTGAATGCCATGGCCGATTGCGGCTTGCGGCCGAAGGATATCGACGGCATCGCCACCGCGGGCGAAACCCCGGTACAACTGGCCCATTACCTGGGCATTACGCCGACCTGGGTCGATGGGACCTCTGTGGGCGGGTGCTCGTTCATGATCCATGTCCGCCATGCGGCGGCGGCGATTGAGGCGGGTCTGGCCAAGACGATCCTGATTACGCACGGCGAAAGCGGCAAATCCCGCGTCGGCAACCCGCCACGCAGTGTGCCGCCATCATCGCTGAACGGGCAGTTCGAGCAGCCGTTCGGGCCGATGGGCCCGCCCAGCATGTTCACCATTCCCGTGCTGCGCTACATGAAGACTTATGGCGTGACCGAAGAACAGATCGCTCAGGTCTGCGTCGTGCAGCGCGAATGGGCGGGGATGAACCCGCGCGCGACGTTCCGCAATCCGATCACCACGGACGACGTGCTGAACAGCCGCATGATCGCCTGGCCGTTCCGGTTGCTGATGTGCTGCCTGGTGACGGATGGCGGTGGCGCCCTGATCCTGACCTCGGCCGAACGGGCGAAGGATTTCCCGACGAAGCCGGTGTATATCCTGGGCACGGGGGAGAGCGTGGAAACCCCGATGGTGTCGCAGATGGAGGATTTCACCAGTTCTCGCGCTTTCCGGGTGGCGGGGCCGACGGCGTTCCAGCAGGCCGGCATCAATCGCAACGATGTCGATCATCTGATGATCTATGACGCGTTCGCACATCTGCCGATCTATGGGCTGGAGGATCTGGGCTTCCTGCCTCGGGGTGAAGCGGCGGCGTTCATTGCCGGACGCAACACCGCTCCGGGTGGTTCGTTGCCGTTGAATACCAATGGCGGCGGTCTGTCGTATATGCATTCCGGTATGTACGGGATGTATGCACTGCAGGAGAGCGTGCGGCAGATGCGGGGCACCGCGGCGGCGCAGATTCCGGGCGCGAAGGTCTCAGTCTGTCACGGCGTTGGCGGGATGTTTGCCGCGTCCGGCACGATTATTTTCAGCAACCAGCAACCTTGAGGTGAAGTCCCGTCGCGGCCGGATCGGTTCCGGCCGCGACAGTGGTCGCGGTTGCCATGTTGGGCCGCCCGGCGCATCCTATTCATCACATAGCAACAATTCGGAAACATGGCGGTGAATAGGATCGGCTGGGGTTGTGCTGGCCTTGAAATCTGCATCTCAGCCGCGACGTCCTGAAGCGACACACCGTGGCCCCAAACTATTGCAACCGGCGGACAGTAGCGATACCAGCCGTAATCGTTCACGATATAAAGGACTGAATCGACAACATTATTCACCACTACAAACCGCCAGGTCGCTCCGTAGCTGCCAGTGAACGCATAGCCTAGTGCAACGTTGCACGCGCTGCTCACCACCCGATACAGCAATGTCTTTTCGATCTCCGTTCTGACCGCTTGTGCCGGCGTTCCACCAATCGGTGGACCATAGAAATGCCACCCTACTTCATAAGCATAATAAGCTGAGACAGCCATGGCGACATTCACTGCTGTGAAAGCCCCAGTGCTTACCTCTGCACCCGCCAAGACGGTCGCATAAAGCGGTATGTCTGCGAGGGTGGCGGCGGTTTCATATGTGATTGCCTTGTAGAGAGAGTAAATCCAGATCGACGTACCCTGTTCGCTCGGCAAAGCCTGAGCGTCCTCCGCGGCTCCGGAACACGGTAATGTCGCAACCGGGAACGCCGCAACTGCGAGTACACGAATTGGGCTACGGAGCGTTGTCGGTGCCATCGCCACATCATCCCGGTCACCGGCTGCGCAGTGGTGAGTTGTGCCGCAACAAGCATCTCGCACGCCGGACCAAAATCTTGCGGTCGATGGTAGCGGCCGGAACTCGGACAAGGACCATGTTACCTCGCAAAGAGACCAATCTCATGGTGTAAACCGAAACCCCTGCCGAACCCGGTCAGGCGCTGTCTGGCCGTATCACTCTGAAATCTGTGGCCTGATGGAAATCTTCCTACCTTTCAGCCAATCGGCTCCAGGTTTTTCTTGATCGGTCTCGGAGGCTCAAAGCGGTTGGAAAGCAACCGAACGGGCGCTGACGGCAGTCCGCCGCGCCGGTTCGGTACTGCGGCCTAGACCTGGTTCGACCCTACCGCCTGGTCGAACTCCGCATCCGTAATCCCCAACTTCCCGGCCGCCTCGCGAATATCGCGCCAGGTCGTGTCATCCACCTCAATTCCCTTCGCCAGTCGCTGTTCGGCGTAGCGACGCTCGGGCTCACCCGGGACCAGCACTTCATCGAAGCCCGGAGCTGGGCGGGCCGACTTGATGTGTGCCTTGGTCGCCGCAATATCGCGCGCGATCTGGGCCGGATCGCCCAGTTGCGAGATGTCGATGATCGTCGCCAGCATCGAGTTCAGCACCCCGCCCTTGATCATGTCCACATCGGATGCGCCCTGGCCGCCGGCGATGGCGCTGGCCATCAGCTCGCACATCACCGCCATGCCGGAGCCCTTGTGCGTGCCGAACGCCCGCAACGCGCCGCGCTTGTCTCGGATGAACTCGGTGGGATCGTTGGTCGGGTTGCCCGAGGAGTCGATCAGGCAACCGTCCGCCACCGGCACACCCTTGTTGAAGGCGACGCGGGCCTTGCCAGCGGCGATCGTGGTCGTTGCCATGTCCAGCATGACCGCTGGTCCATCCTCGCCCGGCACCGCGGCGCAGAACGGATTGGTGCCCAGGCGGGGTTCGGCCGCGCCCCAGGTGGCTTGCGCATCGCGGTGGTCGGCGACGTTGACGAAGGCGGTAAACACGCAGCCGGCACGGGTTGCCAGTTCGGCATAGGTGCCGATGCGTCCGACATGGGACGCGTTGCGCAGCGCGAGCACGCAGGCGCCGACCTGCTTGGCCCGCTCGATCGCGGCGCGGACGGCGTTGGCGGCCATGCGCTGGCCGTAGCCGCGGCGTGCGTCCACCACCAGCAGGGCGCCGGTGTCGACGACAATCTCCGGCGTCTGGTTGGGCACCAGCAAGCCCTCCTGGAACACCCGCACATAGGTCGGCAGCATGCCGACGCCGTGGCTGTCATGCCCGGCCAGATTGGCCCGCACCAGATGATCGGCGACTTCGGTCGCTTCCGCGTCCTCGCTGCCCATGCGGCGAGAGATCAGGTGCGCGACATTATACAGGGCCTGGGATTTGAAGGTCGGCATGGCAGGGCGGTTTCCTGGGATCGGGGACGGTTACTGTTCGACCAGAAGCCCGTATCGGCTTCCGTGCTCCCTGGCAAATCCGACGATACGTTCATCATAAGTGATCAGCGGACACCCGAGGTCGATGGCTGTTGCAATCAGCAGCCGATCGCCCGGATCGCGGTGCGGCAGGTCCGCCAAAGCACCGGTCCGCGCCGCTACGTCGAGGTGCAACGGGACGCCCTGGATCCCCGGCTGACGCAGGAAACGCCGTACCCAGGCATGCGGCGGCAGGTCCAGGATGATCTTGCCGCGTTCGACGAGAACGCCGATTTCCCACGCTGTGACGGCGCTGAGCATGATCACGCCGTCATCATGCCAGCAGCGGTCGATCAATTCCCGGGTGGAGGAGCGTAGCTTCAGATCACCGCTGTCCAGCCAGAGCGCGATATGCGTGTCCAGCAAAACTCCCCGCGTCACCGATCGATTTCGTGTCCGGTTTCCGCGTCAGACGGGTCATCCAGATCGGCGTGCACCAGATCGAACCCGTCCGCCACCCGCATGGAGCCAGGGTGGGCGCCGAACAACGACCCCTTGCGGGCTGCCTTGTCGAGCAGGCTGCGCATGGCCAGGGCCACGGCCTCCGTCTTGTTGCCGTCGGTCAACTGGCCGGCGGTCTGTTCGATCAGGCCGACAACGTCGGGGCGGTTGATGGTCACGACGATGGGCATCGGAACCTCCTATCATTAGGCCTTAATGATGGTACCAAACCGCCCTGGTTGCAAGAGCTTTCTTATTCCCCGGCCAGACGAGCCGGCGTCACTGGCGCCGAATGCCGCATCAAGCCGGCGATGTCATTCGTGGTGTCGATCCCCAGCACCGCATCGGCGAGCCTGGCGGCCCGTTCCTCACCCAGCACGGCATCGGTCAGGCCGGCGAACTTGGCGCGCAGTTCGTTCTCGGTCAGGAAGTTGGTCGGTTCGCCCTTCGGCACCACCACTTTCTGGGTGTAGGTCTTGCCGCCGGCCTCGATCGTCAGCTTGCCGGACATGTTTGCCGGGAATTCGGCTTCGATTTCAGGGTCGAACTCACAGGTGACCTTGGACAGCAGGGAGCGGATGGCCGGGTCCTGCAAGCCGGTGTAGCTGTCCCAACCCATCGCGCCGGTCGCCAGCGCCGACGAGATCACGAAAGGGCCGCTGAACTGGCCGTCCACCACATTCTCCGGATTGGCCTTCTTGGCGGCCGGTTCGCCGATCAGCAGCATGCCGGATTTCGGCAGGCCGAGGCGGATCGCGGTAATGTCCCCAGCCTTGATGTCGTTGGCCGCCCGCAACGCCAAGGCCGCATCGATGCCAGCATGGCCGTAGCGGCAGGACGGGTAGGGCTTCACCGCGGTGTGCATCAGTTCGAAGACGGTGCCGAGGTCCTGCACCGCCCGCTCAGGCGTCGGGTTAGGCGCATAGGCGCGCATGAAGCCGTGCTTGCCTTCCAGCGCCTCGCACGCACCCTTGAAGCCTTCCCTTACCAGGGTCGCGGCCATGAGCCCGTTGCAAGCGGCCCAGCCGACCTGGAACCGCTTCGTCCAGGCGCCATTGGCCAGGAATTGCAGGCTGCCGGCGCATTGCGACAGCACCGTGCCCATCGCACCGGCGACACCATCGGCGTCCAGGCCGAAGACTCGCGCGGCGGCTGCGGCGGCCCCAAAGGCGCCGCAGGTTGCGGTGGGGTGGAAGCCGCGGTCGTAGTGCTCGCCTGCTGGCAAGGCCAGGGCGACGCGACAGGTCACTTCATACCCGGCAATGATGCCGGCCAGTATGTCGGCGCCGGATGCACCGACCATTTCGCCCGCGGCGATCGCGGCGGGGATCACCGGTGCGCCCGGGTGCAGCGAGCCAGCGGCGTGGGTGTCGTCGAAGTCCAGCGAGTGGGCCAGCGCGCCGTTCAGGAACGCGGCGCCGGCGGGGGTGTAGCGGGCTGGGTCGCCGAACACACCGGCGTTGCCATCGGCCATGCCCATGGCTCGCGCGGCAGCGAGGAAGGACGCCGTGCTCTCTGCGTCGTGGCGTGCACGCACGATGTTGCCCACCAAGTCCAGCACCAGAAAACGGGCGCGATTCACGACGTCCGGTGGCAGGGAGGCGAGCTTGATGTTGGCACAGAACACGGAGAGTTCGGCGGTTACGCCCATGGTAAGGTTTCCTTCTGGGAGTTGGGCGGGAACTTGGCGGAAAGTGTGGGGAGGGGGAAGGGCGGGGCTTCCGCCCCGGGCCCCGCCAAAGGCGACGGCCTTTGGAATGCGGTACGTTGGCGTGTGGGGATAGGGTGGTGCCCGATCGCTAACAATCGAGCACCACTCTATCCCCACGCCAATGTTCCGGGTTCCAAGGCCCGTCGGCCTTGGTGGGGTCCAGGGGCAAAGCCCCTGGCGGGGTCTCGGGGCGGAGCCCCGCCCTACACCACCCCCTCCGCCCGCAGCGCGGCAATATCCACCCCCGAATACCCCAACTCCCCCAGCACCGCATCCGTATCCCGCCCCAATGTCGGCGGCGGCGTATCGATCCGGGCACTGCCATGCGCCAGCTTGAACGCAGCCACCGGCACGGCAAACCCACCGCCGACACCGGGCGCGGACTCGTGCTGGTGCAGCACCGCGCGGTGATCCAGATGCGGATCGGCGAGCGTTTCCTCCAACCGTCGCACGCGACCCGCGGGGACATGTCGAGTCTGGAAGAACAGCTCCCACTCGTCCGCGGTCCGGGTCAGCAACGTGTCCGCGACGATCTGTTTCTCTCTCGCCTCGTCCGCCTTGCGTTCGGCATGGGTGGATTTCGTCATATCCTCCCGGCCCAGAGCCGCCCAGAAGCGGCGCTGCTGGGGGATGCTCATGGCACCCAGCATCAGCAGCCCGTCGGCGGTAGGCCAGCAAGACCCGGTGGCAAAACCCTGCCAGTGGCCGTGCGGTTCGGGGTGGTGGCCGGTGCGGGTAAAATCCGTGACATGGCTGGCCATCATTACCAGGGCGACATCCATCATTGCCATGTCAATATATTGGCCCTTGCCGGTACGCTCGCGCTGGAACAACGCCGTGGCCAAAGCGAAGGCCCCGGTCGTGCCGGTGGCATAATCGATCACCGGGGAGCCGAACTTGATCGGCCGGCCCCCGATCTCTCCGGTTGTCGCCATGATGCCGGAACTGGCCTGGATGACGTGGTCATAGGCCGTGTAGTTGCCACGTGGACCGTCCTGCCCGAAGGCGGAAAAGCTCGCATAGATCAGGCGCGGATTGATCGCGGCAAGGTCGGCATAGCCGAGACCCAGGGCCGCGAGGGCGCCTGGCCGGAAATTCTCCACCAACACATCGGCCGTCGCCACAAGCCGCTTCAACACCGCCTGCCCATCCGATCGTTTCAGGTCCAAGGTGATGGCACGCTTGTTGGACGCCTGCGTCAGAAATGCAGTGCCCATCCGTCGCGCGTTGTCATCGGGATCGGAGCCCAGGATGCGGACCATGTCGGGATCGTGGGGGTTTTCCACCTTGATCACGTCCGCGCCGTGCACGGCAAGCTGGTAGGCGGCAAAGGGGCCGGCCAGCACATGGGTGATGTCGATCACCCGGATGCCTTCGAACGGACGCGGTTCGGTTGGATTTGCCATGGGTCTGCTCCGGCCGGGGATGAGTGTCAGCGACGCATGGCGAGCTTCCCGTGCCGCGCTGCCGGACGCAAGCTGGCCCCCCAGCCGATGTGACCGGACGCCAGAGCGTTCTTCGCTCAGGTTGAACCAAGCCACTGATGGGTGGGATAGTTCAGGCGTGAGCGATTACCGAAAACCCTGCCCGAGGTGGCGACTCAAGCAGATCGGGAAATGCCCGGGCGTCTTGGAAACGGCCGGGACATCGGCGAATTTCCCGGCCTCGCCAATGGGCCAACCGGTCAGCCGAAGTGGATTCGGGTTGTCCTGCCGGAGTGGCGAGACGTCAGGTGCCGCAGAAGGTCTGGTAAACACGCTGGTCCGCTTGCGGCGGCAGCGTGTAACGCTCGAAGCCGGCGCGTTCCTCGAAGGGTTGGGACAGGACCTCCAACAGCCACTCGAACGGCATGAAATCGTTGCGTTCGACGGCGGCAGTCAGGGCCTCCTCCACCAAATGGTTGCGGGGGATGTAGGCGGGATTGACCGCCTGCATGGCGGACCGCCGATCTTCCGGTGTCATTGGGTCATCGCGCAGGCGTTCGTGCCATTGCAGGCTCCAATCGTCGTAGGCGCCGGGGCTGGTGAACAAAGCGCGCACCGCCGAGTCGCCCTCGGGGCTGACGGCGGCATCGGCCAGACGACGGAAGGTCAGCGTGAAATCGGCCTCGTTCTCGGCCATCGCTTTCAGCAGGCCTTGGACCAGGGCCGGATCGCCCTCACGGCCCTGTGACAGGCCGATCTTGCGGTTCAGTCCGCCCAGATACGTGGCCTCGAACCGCGGTGCGAAGCCACCGATCACCGCCTTCGCCGTGGTCATCGCGGCGTCCTCGTCGTCGGACAGCAGCGGCAGCAGGGTTTCCGCCAGACGCGCCAGATTCCAGTGTGCGATGCGCGGCTGGTTGCCATAGGCGTAACGACCTGCATGGTCGATGGAGCTGAACACGATCCCGGGGTTGTAGGCATCCATGAACGCGCACGGGCCGAAGTCGATGGTTTCGCCCGAGATCGAGGTGTTGTCGGTGTTCATCACCCCATGGATGAACCCGATCAGCAGCCACCGCGCCACCAGGTCCGCCTGCCGCTCCACCACGCCGGCCAACAGGCCCGCGTAAGGATTGGCGGCCGCGGCGGCGTCGGGATAATGGCGAGCGATGGCGTAGTCGGCGAGCTGGCGGACCGCGTCGGTATCGCCGCGTGCGGCGAAATACTGGAAGGTGCCGACGCGCAGATGGCTGGCGGCCACCCGGGTCAGCACCGCGCCGGGCAGCGCCTGCTCCCGATAGACTGGCTGCCCCGTCATCACCGCGGCCAAGGCACGGGTGGTCGGGACGCCGAGGGCGGCCATTGCCTCACTGACGAGATATTCGCGCAACACCGGCCCCAGCGCCGCCCGCCCGTCGCCATTGCGGGAAAATGGCGTTGGCCCCGAGCCCTTCAGTTGGATGTCCCGTCGAAGCCCGTCTCGCCCGACGACCTCCCCCAGCAGCAGGGCGCGCCCGTCACCCAGTTGCGGCACAAAATTGCCGAACTGATGCCCGGCATAGGCGAGCGCGATGGAGGCCGCGCCATCCGGCACCTGATTGCCGGCCAGCACCGCGACACCGTCGGGGCTGGACAGGGCCGCCGCGTCCAACCCTAGCGAGTCAACCAGCGGTCCGTTCAACCGGATCAGGTTCGGTTCGGCCACGCGGGTCGGGGCCAGGCGAGCGTAGAAATGTTCCGGCAGGCGGGCATAGGTGTTGTCGAAGGGAAAGCTGACAAGCATGGGAAACTCCCCGAAGCGTTGGCCTGGGCTGGCGTGGACGTGAGACCAGCGCGCCGCCGTCCTGTCCGAGATGGCGGCTTTCCCGGCACTCGACAAGGACCTGGCGGGATGTTCGCCGCGCATGTCCGACGCCGCGCCCCGCTCGGCCATCGGACCCTGCCAGACATTGGGCAGATGGTTGGGTCGGACGCCGTTCGCGAGATGGAAGCCGCCCGATGTTGCATCGCAGCAAATGCCAAGTCTATCATCCACGACATGCTCGGACCCGGTGCAACCCCGGGTGGCTCTTCCGGCCGCCAATCCGTCGGATAATGCATTCCAGAGGCACCGCTGACCGCGGCACTCTTTGCTGGCGGCCTCTGTGTCCATTGCGGATCCTCGATCTTATGACCCTGATTGCGGCCCTTCGGCGTAGTTGGTTATCCAATATTCGTGGTGACTGCCTTTCGGGGATCGTGGTTGCGTTGGCCCTGATTCCCGAGGCGATCGGGTTCTCCGTTATTGCGGGCGTTGATCCCAAAGTTGGCCTGTATGCCTCGGTGGTGATTGCCTGCGTGATCGCCTTTGTGGGCGGCCGAGCTGCGATGATTTCGGCGGCAACGGCGGCGACGGCGGTGTTGATGACCGATCTGGTGCGCGACCACGGCGTTCAATATCTGTTTGCCGCCACCATCCTGATGGGCGTGTTCCAGATTCTGGCCGGCGTGTTTAAACTTGACCGGGTGATGCGGTTCGTGTCGCAATCGGTGATGACGGGATTTGTCAACGCGCTCGCTATCCTGATCTTCCTGGCGCAGATGCCGCAACTGATCCAGGTGCCGCCCGCGACCTACGGATTGATCGCGCTTGGCCTGGCGATCATCTACCTGTTTCCGCGGGTTACGCGTGCCATCCCATCGCCCCTGGTGGCGATCGTGGTGCTGACCATCATCAGCGTGATCTTCGGGCTGGACGTACGCACCGTGGCCAGCCTTGGGGAGTTGCCGTCGGCGCTGCCCAGTTTCGGCCTGCCATCCGTGCCCTTCACCCTGGAGACGTTGCGCATCCTGGTCCCGGTCTCACTGACCCTGGCCGCGGTCGGGTTGCTGGAATCACTGCTGACCGCGCAAATCGTCGACGACATGACGGACACGTCCAGCAACAAGAACAGGGAGTGCGTGGGACAGGGCATGGCCAATATGGCGTCGGCCGTGTTCGGCGGCATGGGCGGTTGCGCGATGATCGGACAATCGGTCATCAATGTTTCGTCTGGCGCGCGCGGGCGGCTCTCGACCCTGGTCGCCGGCGTGTTCCTGTTGATCCTGCTCGTGTTGCTGCAAGACCTGCTGGCGATCGTGCCGGTCGCGGCGCTGACCGCGGTGATGATCATGGTGTCGATCAACACCTTCTCCTGGTCCTCGGTTCTCCGGTTGCGGACCAATCCCCCGTCATCGTCCGTGGTGATGCTGGCCACCGTCGTGACCGTCGTCGCCACCAGCGATCTGTCCATCGGCGTGCTGGTCGGGGTGCTGCTGTCCGGCGTGTTCTTCGCCGGCAAGGTCTCCCGCCTCAGCCGCGTGAGCTCGGAGCTGTCGCCCGATGGCCGCGTGCGGACCTACATTGTGGAGGGGCAGATCTTCTTTGCCTCGGCCGCCACTTTCGCGGACGCCATCGATGTGCTGGAGCCGGTGGAGCGTATCGTTATCGACGTCAGCGCGGCGCATTTCTGGGATATCTCAGCGGTCGGGGCGCTGGATCGTGTGGTGATGAAGGCGCGCCGCCACGAACACGCCGTCGAGGTCATCGGCCTCAACGAGGCCAGCGCAACCATGGTCGAGCGGTTTGCGGTCCACCAACGGAAAGCCCGCGAAGCGCCCGCAGCTTCGCACTGAAAAGCGGCCGGATAAGCCGCCAAACGTCATCAGGCGCTCGGCACCACAAGGCGGATGATCTCCCGGACGTCGGCCACGGTCTCCAGTTCATCCACCAACGCGATCACCCTCTCGCGCGCGGCCTCGGACAGGGGCGCATGCGCAAAGCTCCAGCAGCGGCGGAACTTTGCCAGATGTTGCTCGCGTGACAACCGGCGCGTCGGATGCGCCAGCATCGCGTCGCAGCGCCATGCGAATTCCCGCCCATCGGCCAGACGTACCACCACGCGCTGCGGGGCCAGGGCATTGGGATCGGTGGCGCCATCCGGCTCCATGACGATTTTATTGGCCAGAGCGTAGGTATCCGGATCGGTCAGCGCCGAACCGCGGTAATGTGCCAGATCGATCAGCCCATGCTGCAGCACCTTGGCGCCGACGAACGGCATGCAGAGGCGCGCATAGCTGGGGGCTGGGTCCGGCCTGGGCGGTCGGCCGCACAAGGCATGGATCAGCGGCGGGCCGATCACCCGCACGCGCTCGACATCCTCGGCGGTAAATTTGTGGTCGGCCATCAGCGACAGCAGCCCCTCCACCCCGCCATGGGTGGCCCGCCCGCTGGGATAGGGTTTGTGGCTGAGTTCCGCGATCCGCCATCTTCGCCCCAGTGAGGCAAGCACCGGCGCGAGGTCCCAGTCGCCCTCGAACAGGCGCAGAAAGCCGAACGGTCCCTCGAACACGTCGCGCGGTCCGTCCAGGCCGGCGCGCACCAGGTCCACCGCCTGAACGGCGGCGCGGGTGTTGAAGCCGATCTGCAAGGGCAGGGCGATGCTGCCCTCCACATGCGATTGCATTGTGCCGCTGGATTGCGCGTATTGCAGGCCGAATGCCGCGACCATCTGAGCGTGGCTCAGCCGCATCAACCGGCCGACCGCCGCCACGGCGCCGAACCCGCCGGCGGTGGCCGGACGGAAAAAACGCAGCCCGACCTTGCTGGCCACGCCCAGGCCGATCGACACATCCGTACCGACCGCGACCGCAGTGATCAGATCCTGGCCGGAAACGCCGCCAGTCACCGCCCCTTGGGCCTCGGCCACCGCGAGCGCGGCCGGCAACAAGGTGGCCAGCGGATGCAGCACCGCGGCTTCGCTCAGGCAGTCATATTCCTGGCAGTGGACCTGGAATCCGTTGACCATGGCGGCGACGGAGGCCGGCACACGCTCGCCTCGGCCCCAGATCGCCGCCTGATCCAGGTTGCCCCATCCGATCGCCGAACGCAGCAATTCGTTGGCGCCGAGGGCGGTGGAGCCAGCGATCCCGACCCCGATCGTGTCCAGGATGAAAATCTTGGCCTGCGCCACCGCGTCGGCTGACAGGTCCTGATACGCCGAACCGAGGACATGGGCCGCGAACCGGTCGGCCGCGAGCGGTGCGGCGGGCGTCGGCAAGGGCATCACCTAGCCCAAGGTCCGGCGGATGAAGCTGTTGATCAGGGCGAGCGCGCGTACCGAGTCCGGTGCCGTGGGCGCGTTCGGAATGAAGGCGTGTGGCTGGCCCGGGAAAATCTCCAACTCGATCGAGCCGCCGAGGGCGCGATAGGACGCGGCAAACCGGGACGCCATCTCATCGGTCAGGTTGTTGTCGGCGGTGCCTTGCATGATCAGCATCGGCGGCTTGGCGACAGCCTCCTTCCTGTCGAGGATGTGCTGCGGGCTGCCTTCCTCCATCGCGGCCTCGGACGGCCAGAACAGGATATGCGCCTGCACCAGACGGTCATTGCCGCGCTCTTTCATCACCCGGTAGCGGGTCAGCGGATCGGCCACCGGCCAGCAGACGATGCCGAACGCCAGCGATGCATCGATGGAAGCATCGGGGGAGCTATCAATACTCGATCGCGGCAGGGCGTGCGCGGTATAGCGCGGATCGGTGGGCCGCAGCAGGTTGAGCAGCAGCAGATGTCCGCCCGAGGATGTGCCAAGCCCGCCGACCAGCTCCGGCTTGCTGCCATACTCAGCGGCGTGCGCCTTCAGCCAGCGGATGCCGAGGTTCACGTCGGCGACGGTGTCAGGATAGCCGGCGACGGGCGGCATGCGGAAATCGATCGACATGACCAGGATGCCGTTCCTGGCCAGGTCTTCGGCGATCGAGGCATTGTTCAGCCGATCGCCGCCGGTCCAGGCGCCGCCATGCACTTCCAGGACCGCGGGGAACGGGCCGGTGCCCTCGGGGCGGTAAAGGCGCGCGAGCAACGGGGTGCCGCCCGGACGTTGGTATTCGATGTCCTGGATGTCGATCGCCATGGCCGGTGCCTCCGCTGATAGGGCAGGAGACTACAGGGGGCGGAGGAGGCGGGGCAACCTGGGGAGGTGGGGGGCCAGAGCGGTTCCATCACGACTGGAATCGGCAAGCCGCTCTGTACATTTGTTCTTCCTCATGACTCATGTGCTTTCACGTTCCACTCAGCGTGATTATGCTCCAGCCGCCGGAACGCGTCGGTCGAGTGTGGGTTTGTCTTGCCATCCCCCTGGCCATATCCTAAAGATATTCCGATCATGTCGGAGCCAACCCATGACCCGCGTCACCGTCGGCCGTTGGGGCAAGAACCTTGCCCTCCGCTTCCCCAACGACATCGCCACGCTGATCAATCTGCATGAAGGCGACCGAGTGGACGTCGAGGTTGACGCGGACACCGTCACGATCCGGCGAAGCCGCCCCACCTACACCGTCGACGACCTGTTCGCCGGAAAATCGCCCGCGGAATGGCGGGCCCTGTTTAGCGATGCCTATGACTGGGGCCCCGATCAGGGCCGCGAGATCATTGAGGAATGACCACGCCGACATATGTGCCGGATGCGGGTGACTTGGTTTGGACAGATTTCGACCCTTCAAGAGGCCGCGAACAGCGGGGACGCCGACCCGCCCTTGTCGTGTCCCCGGCCGCCTTCACGACCTATACCGGCCTTGCGATCGTCTGCCCGATCACGTCCCGGGTACGCCCCTTTCCGTCGAGCGTCGTCCTGCCGAAGGGACTGGCGGTTGCTGGCGAAATATTGCTCAGCCACGTCCGCAGCATCGATACGCTCGTCCGACCGGTGCTCTATGCGGGCGGACGGATCGCACCGACCCTGGCTGCCGAAGTCAGGGCAAAGCTGGGTGCGCTTATTACGATATGACCATAAGCTGAGGGGCAGTCCCGTCCGCTGGAGCGGTTTCATCATGATTGGACAGGGAAAGCCGCTCCGGTTCGTTATTCTGTCGCATGATTCACACGTTGTTGCGTTCCGCTCAGCGTGATCATGCCCTACCGCACCGCCGGGATCGTCACGCCGATCATATCGCCTTCCCGGACGATGCCGGCGAGTTGTGCCTCGGTCCACCCGTCCGTCCCCGCGGGACGCAGCGGCAGCACCATCCAGCGGTAATCGGCCGTCGAGTCCACAACCCGCAGCTTCACCGTAGCGGGGATCACCGTCTTCCATTCCGACGCCAGCAGCCCGCGCGGATCCCGCACGGCGCGCGCCCGATACGCCGAGGACTTGTACCAGAACGGTGGATAGCCCAGCACAGCGCGCGGGTAGCAACTGCATAGCGTGCAGACGACCAGGTTGTGTTGGTCCGCGGTGTCTTCCAGCACGCCAAGAGGCGGCATGCCGCGCATGGGAATACCCACCTCCTCGGCTGCCTTGGTGCCGTCTTGCAGCATGCGCGCGCGATAGGCTGGATCGACCCAGGCCTTTGCCACCATGCGGGCGCCCTGGCCGGGGTTGGCGGCGTCGGTCACCGCGATGCGATCCGCGATCTCGGTCGCCGAGGCGATGCCCTTTTGCGCCAGCAGATCGCGCACCGCGGCCAGCAGACGTTCACTTTCCGTGTCAAGGATGCTCATGGCCGCTCCAGCCAATGTCCGAAGATTTCCACCAGCAATTCATCGTCGCCCGCCGGCTCCTGCCAGATCGCATGACGGTCGAAGGCGACGTGATACAGCGGGCGCGCATCCGCCGGCCGGCCGAACGCCAGGTCTTCCGGGTTCGGGAAATCGCCCAAATGCCGCACAACCTTGCCGCGCACGCCGCGCACGTAATAAGGCGTGCGGATGTGGGCGGGACCGCGCCGCTCCGGCCAGTCGTTCTTCACCAGGACGTCGTCGCCAGGACCGAACATCATTTCGCCTCCAAAGCGGCTTTCAGCTCCGCCTCGGTGATGACGCCCTTGCGCAGCAGATTGTCGGTCAGGGACCGGATCCAGCGCCGATAGTAGCTCAGACGGTGGTATTCGGCCTCGGGGATCGCCTCGATCCCGCGGCGCAGTTCGTCCACTGACACGACCTGCTTGGCGCCGAGGATCTGGCGGATCGCGTCCACCTCCCGGTCGAAATCGGTCAATCCGTGCGGCTCGATATCCACCGGTTCGCACATGAATTTCGAGGCACCGCCCAGGTCATGGTGGGCGCGAAGCGATTCATTGTCCATGACCTCAGGTTAGCGCATTCTGCGGCCGACGCCAAAACCTTCCGGAGCGACGATGCAAGCCGACCTGCCTCCCCTGCTGGCCCCTGACGAACCCGATCCGGTGCAGGTGCTGCGCGCGTTCGGTGCGTCGGATATTTTTCTAACCGCCGATCACGCCGGGCGGTTGATCCCGCGCAGCCTGAACCAACTCGGCGTGGCCGAGGTGGACCTGGACCGCCATATCGCCTGGGATATCGGCATCGCCGGGGTGACGCGATATCTCTCCGCGGCCCTGGATGCAACCGCGGTGCTGCAGGCCTATTCGCGGCTGGTGATCGACTGCAACCGCGAACCCGCCTGGCCCACCGCCATGCCGGAGATCAGCGAGTACACCGCCATCCCCGGCAACCAAAACCTATCCGCCGCCGACCGAGCCGCCCGGGTCGCGGCGATCTTCACACCCTACCAGACCCGCATCACCAGGCTGTTGGACGCACGCCAGGCCGCCGGGCGGCGTACCGTCCTGGTGGCCATGCACAGTTTCACGCCCAATTTCAAAGGCGAGCGGCGCGATATGGAGGTTGGGGTCCTCTACAACAAGGACGTCACCCTGGCGCGCATCATGCTGGATCTGTTGCGGGCGGAGGGCGATCTGATCGTCGGCGACAACGCCCCCTATGCGATCACCGGCGACAGCGATTACGGCATCCCTGTGCATGGCGAGCAGCGCGGCCTGCCCCACGTGGAGATAGAAATCCGCCAGGACCTGATTGCCGACGACACCGGGCAATCCGAATGGGCCGCCCGTTTCGCCCGCCTGCTGCCCGACGCAATCAAGCGGCTGTCCTAGACTCCAACGATCCGGTTCCAAGGGCCGTCGCCCTTGGCGGGGCCAGGGCAGAGCCCTGGCGGGGGCCGGGACGGAGCCCCGCCCTCCGTCAAACGTGAAAACTCTCTCCGCCGCCACATCGCCCCCTCTCATTCCGGTTCACA
>Ga0082335_1000730_pt1 | contig 78287 bp, 77 predicted proteins | sample Subgrocontami58m_FD_72375 | JGI IMG/M metagenome (GOLD analysis project Ga0082335, IMG submission 72375) | Subsurface groundwater microbial communities from S. Glens Falls, New York, USA - GMW37 contaminated, 5.8 m (SPADES assembly) (version 2) ... | reverse complement strand
GGTCGGCCCAGGAGATGGCCCGGTCGTACTTCTGCTTGATCGGCCACAGCAGGCGGCGCGACTTGTCGATGTTGACGTTGTCGGGCCAGCTGTTGAGCGGGGCGAAGCGCTGCTGGCCGCGGCCGGCGCCTCCTCGGCCGTCATTGATGCGGTAGGTTCCGGCGGCGTGCCAGGCCATGCGGATGAACTGCGGCCCGTAGTGGCCGAAATCCGCCGGCCACCAGTCCTGCGAGTCGGTCATCAGCTTGACCAGGTCCTTCTTCAGCGCCTTGTAGTCGAGGCTCTTGAATTCCTTCGCGTAGTTGAATCCCTTCCCCATCGGGTCGGACTTCGAGGAATGCTGGTGCAGCAGTTCCAGCCGCAGCTGGTTCGGCCACCAGTCCCGGTTCGTCCTGCCGAGGCCGGCGGTGTGATTGAACGGGCACTTCGTTTCGGTTGACATGGTTTTCTCCTGCGGTTTCTTGCAATTCATTATTCAATGTAATCCAGCGTCGTGACGTGACTAATTCTGAAGATGTCCACGCAGTCGGTCCAATGAATAATATTGCGACTTACAATCGCAAAAATCGTTCATAAGCCTCTCGAAGAATTCTACTCATTCAAGCCATGACAGTTTTAACATCGCTCAAGCAATTGCATTATCTGGTCGCTCTGTCCGAGCAACTCAATTTCACGCGCGCGGCTGAAGGATGTTTCGTCACCCAGTCGACGCTGAGCGCCGGCGTGAGGGAGCTGGAGAGCGTACTTGGCGCGCAGCTGGTAGAGCGGGACCGGCAGACAGTATTGATGACGCCGATCGGGCTCGAGGTAGTCGAACGTGCCCGGGCGATACTCGCGGCAACGCAGGATCCGGTGGAGGTCGCCGCCGAGGCCGGGAAGCCAATGACGGGGCTGCCTCGGCGTCATCCCGACCATCGCGCCCTTCGTGCTGCCGCAATCCGTGCAACTGATCCGGGAGCGCTATCCGGAGCTGCGCCTCGCGCTGCGCGAGGACCTAACGGCCAGTCTGCTGCTGCGATTGGAAGACGGCCAGCTCGATTTTGCCCTGATCGCTCTGCCCTACGACACGGCGAATTTGCTGGTGGAACCCCTCTTTGACGACAACTTGTGGATCGTTGGGCGCAAGGGCGATCCAGAAGTGAAAGCAAGAAAAGTTTTTGTCGCGGCCTCGATGTCCGATCGCCTGCTGTTCCTCGAAGAGGGGCATTGCCTGCGTGATCACGCGTTGTACGCGTGTGGCGCGTCGATCCGCCGGTCGTGGGAGGGGGTGGAGGCCAACAGCTTGCTGACTTTGGTGCAGATGGTCGAGACTGGTCTGGGAATCGCACTGGTTCCGGAAATGGCGGTAAAAAGCGGATTGACGGAAAGCCCAAACCTGGTCGCGCAACCGCTGGCCAAACCCAGTCAAAAACGCACGATCGCCCTCGTTGCACGCCGATCCGCGTCGCGACTGGCGGATTTGAAAGCGCTGGCCGAAGTGGTTCGGAGGGGAAATGCTTCAGGTGCTCGAGTCACAAAGAGCTAGGCCGATTAGCCGGCGTTGACGATCTCCTCGTCAATGGCAGCTTAACTTCTGCGGATTCAACCGGTGGACGCAACGGATTGACTAAATCGTTCGGCGGGTGTTTCGTAGTTTAGTGTTTTCCTTGGGCGAGTGTTTAATTTCCTCGCCACTGCATTGAGGTGAGCTTGCGAGTAGGCCGAAATGTCAGTTCCCTTGGGGAAATACTGCCTTAAAAGGCCATTCGTATTCTCGTTTGTTCCGCGCTGCCAAGGATTGTGAGGATCACAGAAGTAGACCTTTACGTCGGTCGCTAATGTGAATCGCTTGTGGTCGGCCATCTCTGTACCCCGATCCCAAGTCAGCGATTTGTAGAGTTCCTGCGGCAGCTTGCGAGCGTTCTTGATCAGGGCATTGGTGAACGTCCCGGTATCTTTGCTAGCGACCTTCACCAGCATCACGTAGCGGGTATGACGTTCGACGAGGGGCGCAATCTGGCTACTGCCGCTGCCGCATAGCAGGTCACCCTCCCAGTGACCTGGGACCGCTCGATCTTCAACCGTGGCCGGACGCTCGCTAATCGATACCGCGTCAATGATTCTGCCGTGATCGCCTGTCTTCTGAGTGTGATGGCGCGAACGGCGCATTGCTCGTGTACGCCTCAAATGCTGCAACAACTCTCTCTTCAAGACACCACGGGCTTGAATATACAGGCTGCGATAGATGGTCTCGTGTGACACTTGGAAAGCCTCGTCGTCCGGGTAAGCATGCTTCAGCCACCCAGCAATCTGTTCTGGCGACCACAGCAATTGGAGCTTACCTGCCACGATGTGCGCTAAGGTTCGGTTTTTCGCCAGCCTACAGGTCTTGGGGCGACGTCCTCGATCCCAAGCAGCTTGATCAGCCAGACTCGCCCGGTAGCACTCCTGGCCACCATTGCGCATTATCTCTCGGCTGATCGTGGATGGCGCACGCTCAAGTCGCGTCGCCACTGAACGAATCGACTGACCCGCAGCTACAGAACGCGATATTTCCTCTCGCTCGGCTAAAGTCAGCGCCAATCTCGAGCGGTGTCGTTGCGCCGGTTGTATCCCACCTGTCTCTGCCAATATCTGTTGTATCGATGAGTGGTTTCGATCAAACAGCTGTGCGATATGCTGGAGGGACTCACCTTTCCGCCAGCGCTCCCACATGATCGCCTTCTGATTTTCCGTGTAATAGATCCTCGGTCTTTGCTTCATCTGCAACACTCCTTCTGCTTACGCAGTTTCTAGTGTGTTGCATCCACCGGTTGAATCCGCATTCTGGTAGCTGACTTTCGCCTAATAAGCGAGCGAAGGGCAGCAGTGGGTCGAAAGCGCGCATCGTCCGCCAGATTGCGTAGCAACAACATCCAATTCAGCCGATCGGCCCTTGCCGAACTGGTTCGCCCCGCTCTTGCCTGCGATTTTCACTGTGTCCTTGGCGCCAAATTCACCTTTGTAGATACGCTTCGCCAACGGATTTTCCATGCTCGCCCGGCTCGCGCGCTTGAGCGCGCGCGCCGTACACCGGGTCCAAGCCGGCCTTCGCGATCTCTGCTAGCGCGCTGCGAATCAGACCCGCAACATCAAAGATCGCGCGGACGCAGGCTCAGGCGCCAGCGGGCGAGGAATCAGGCGGGAGCGATGAGCTTCAGCCTGGGAAAGTAGTCGCGATAGCGCTTCGCATCGCGCGTGAGCAAAGCGAGTCCCGCCACCGCGGCGTGCGCGCCGATGTAGAAATCGGGCAGCGGCGAGCGCTTTGAGCCGCCCCGGCATGCGGCCTTATTCCTCGCCGCGAGTCAGCGCCATCAGCTTGTCGGTGCCGCGTTTCAGGTGCGTGAGCGAGCCGCGCAGCGGCGCCACCACTCGCTGCCTGCGGCTGACGCGTTTGCCGAGCGGCTTGAGAATGACGTTGCCGCCCTCGATCTCGAAGCCGACTTCCGTTCCAGGTAGCAGCCCCGCCTGCTCGCGGATGCGCTGCGGCATAGTGACCTGCCCCTTCCTGGTGATGCGCACGATCAACCTTTGCTGAACTGGATTGCGCCGCCCTTGCCCGCGATTTTCACCGTATCCTTGGCGCCGAATTCGCCTTCGAGGATGCGCTTTGCGAGCGGGTTCTCGATGCTCGCCTGGATCGCGCGCTTCAAGGGGCGCGCGCCGTAGACCGGATCGAAGCCGGCCATGGCGATCTGCGCGAGCGCACTGTCGGCGACCTCGAGCCGGATGTCCATCTGCGCCAGGCGCTTGCCGAGCATGCCGAGCTGGATCTTCGCGATGCTCTTGATGTGTGCCTCGTCAAGCGCGTGGAACACCACGATTTCGTCGATGCGGTTGACGAACTCGGGGCGAAAATGCGTGCGCACTTCACCCATCACCGCGAGCTTGATCACCTGGTAATCGTCGCCGGTCATTTGCTGGATCATTTGCGAGCCGAGGTTGGAAGTCATCACCACCACCGTGTTCTTGAAATCCACGGTGCGGCCTTGGCCGTCGGTCATGCGCCCATCGTCCAATACCTGCAGCAGCACATTGAAAACATCCGGGTGCGCTTTCTCCACCTCGTCGAGCAGGATCACACAGTAAGGCTTTCTTCTCACCGCTTCGGTGAGATGGCCGCCCTCTTCGTAGCCAACGTAGCCGGGCGGCGCGCCGATCAGGCGCGCCACCGAGTGCTTCTCCATGAATTCGCTCATGTCGATGCGGATCAGATGCTCCTCCGAATCGAACAGGAACCCGGCAAGCGCCTTGCACAGTTCGGTCTTCCCCACCCCAGTAGGGCCGAGAAAGAGAAACGATCCGTACGGTCTGTTCGGATCGTCAAGCCCGGCGCGCGAGCGCCTGATGGCGTCGCACACCAGCCGCACGGCCTCGTCCTGGCCGACCACGCGCTCGTGCAGTTTCGCTTCCATCTGCAACAGCTTCTCGCGCTCGCCCTGCATCATTTTCGACACGGGGATCCCGGTCGCGCGCGACACCACCTCGGCAATTTCCTCGGCGCCGACCTCGGTGCGCAACAACCTCGCCCTAGTCGGCTTCGCCGTCGACTTCTCTTCCTTCTTCAGCTGCGCTTCGAGCTGCGGAATACGGCCGTACTGCAATTCCGACATGCGCTGCCAGTCGCCCTTGCGTTTCGCCGCCTCCATTTCGAGCTTCAGCTTCTCCAGTTCTTCCTTGATGTGCTGCGCGCCCTGCACATCCGCCTTTTCCGCCTTCCACACTTCTTCCAGATCGGCGTATTCGCGTTCGAGCTTCTTCATTTCGTCTTCGATCAGCGCCAGGCGCTTCTTCGACGCTTCGTCCTTTTCCCGCTTCACCGCTTCGCGCTCGATTTTGAGTTGAATCAGGCGGCGGTCGAGCTTGTCCATGACCTCGGGCTTGGAATCGATCTCCATCTTGATGCGCGCCGCCGCTTCGTCGATCAGGTCGATCGCCTTGTCCGGCAGGAAGCGGTCGGTGATATAGCGATGCGACAGTTCGGCCGCGGCGACAATGGCCGGGTCGGTGATGTCCACGCCGTGGTGCACCTCGTATTTCTCCTGCAGCCCGCGCAGGATGGCGATGGTATCTTCCACCGTCGGTTCACCCACGATCACCTTCTGGAAACGGCGCTCCAGCGCCGCGTCCTTTTCCACATACTTGCGGTACTCGTCCAGGGTCGTGGCGCCGACGCAGTGCAATTCTCCGCGCGCGAGCGCAGGCTTGAGCATGTTGCCCGCATCCATGGCACCTTCTGCCTTGCCCGCGCCGACCATGGTGTGCAGCTCGTCGATGAAGACGATGGTCTGACCCTGATCTTGCGACAACTCCTTCAGCACCGCTTTCAGCCGCTCCTCGAACTCGCCGCGGTACTTGGTGCCGGCGAGCAAAGCCGCCATGTCGAGCGACAGCACGCGCTTGTTCTTCAGGGTCTCGGGAACTTCGCCGTTGACAATACGCTGCGCCAGGCCTTCTACGATCGCGGTCTTGCCCACGCCGGGCTCACCGATCAGCACCGGATTGTTCTTGGTGCGCCGCTGCAGGATCTGGATCACGCGGCGGATCTCGTCGTCGCGGCCGATCACCGGATCGAGCTTGCCCGCGCGCGCGCGCTCGGTCAGGTCAAGGGTATATTTCTTTAGAGCCTCGCGGCTGCCCTCGGCCTCCGGGTCCGATACTTTTTCTGTGCCGCGCAAGCTGGTCACGGCCTGCTCGAGCGCCTTCTTGCTGCCTCCTGCCTCCTTCAGCAGCCGCCCGGCCTCGCCCTTGTCCTCGGCCAGTGCGAGTATGAACATTTCCGAGGCGATGAACTGGTCGCCATGTTTCTGCGCTTCGCGATCGGTCAGATTGAGGAGGTTATTGAGTTCGCGCGAAATCGGCACCTCGCCGCCGGTGCCTTCCACCTTCGGCAGGCGGCCGATCGCGCCCTTGAGGCTTTCGCGCAGCCGCGCCACGTTCACGCCGGCCCGCCCGAGCAGCGAGGCCGTGCCGCCGTCTTCCTGCGCAAGCAAGGCGGAGAGGACGTGCACCGGCTCGATGTAGGAGTTGTCGTTGCCTAACGCCTGGCTCTGCGCATCGGCAAGCGCCTGCTGGAACTTGGTGGTGAGTTTGTCTAGCCGCATGGATAGCTCCCTGGATTCATTGCCTTGCAAATGCGGGCAACTCGTCAATTTTCAAGCCAGCGCACGGGCGCGTCCATGCGTTTTGTCAAACTAGGCGGGATGGCCCCAATCCGACGTCGGACTGCGGTTCGACACGAGCCCGTCACCGCACCCGGTGACACCTGAAGTCGCGGATGATTTCGCGCGCCGCATTGCGTCCGGGCAAACCCGTCACGCCGCCGCCCGGATGCGCGCCCGAACCGCATAGATACAACCCTGCCAGCGGCATGCGGTAATTCGCGTTGCCGAGCACCGGCCGCGCGCTGAATAGCTGGTCAAGCGACAGCGCGCCATGAAAAATATCGCCGCCTGTGAGACCGAAGCGGCGCTCGAGGTCAAGTGGCGTCAGCGTCATGCGTCCGAGCACCGAAGCGCGGAAATTGGGCGCAAATGCGTTCACCGTGTCGATCACCCGGTCTGCCGCGGTCTCGCGCAAGTCGTTCCAACTCTTCCCCTCCGGGAGCACCGGGTTGAAGTGCTGGCAGAATAGGCTCGCGACGTGCAAACCCTTCGGTGCGAGCGTGTCGTCCACCGTACTCGGAATCAGCATTTCAACGATAGGCTGGTCGGCCATATAGCCGCTACGCGCGTCGAACCAGGCCTTTTCCATATAGGCGAGCGAGGGCGCCATGATGATTCCCGATCGATGGTGGATTCCCGGTTCGGGCAGGCAGGCGAACTGCGGCAACTCGGACAAGGCCACATTCATGCGCAGCGTCGCCGATGCCGAGCGGTAGTTCTTCATGCGATCGAGAAAATCCGGCTCGACGTGCTGCGGCTCGACGAGATCGAGAAACAGCCGTTTTGGATCCACGTTCGCCGCGACCGCGCGTGCCGCAATTTCGCGGCCGTCCTGCAGGAGCACGCCTGCCACCCGAGCGCCCTTGACCACGAGCCTCGCCACTTCGGCGTCGCAGTCGATCGCGACGCCACGCAGCCTCGCCTCCGCCGCCATCGCGTCGCTGATCGCCCCCATGCCGCCGACAGCATGGCCCCACTGCCCCGGCTTGCCGTTCACTTCGCCGAATACATGGTGCAGCAGCACGTAGGCAGAACCCGGCGCGTACGGGCTCGCGAAATTCCCGACCACGGCATCGAAGCCGAACGCGGCCTTGAGCGGCGCCGACTCGAACCAGGCGTCGAGCAGATCGCCCGCGCTCTTGGCGAACAGCGCGAGGAGATTGCGCTTCCCCGGCAGCGTAAGCTTCTTCACGGCCTTCATGGCTTTCAGCGCAGGGAGAATTTCTTTGAGTCCGCCGCCGATGTTGGGCGGCGTTTCGAGCGACAGTGCGCGCATCACCTGCGCGGCCTCTTCCAGCATGGCGTAGTAGGCGGGCAAGCGTTCGGCATCGCGTTTCGAATACCGCGCAACCTCCGCCTGCGTGGCAGCGAGTCCCCCGCCAACCTTGAGATACGCGCCGGCTTGCGCGCAAAGCGGCAGAAAGTTTGCGATCGGCCGCTCGATGATCCTCAATCCATGGCGCGCGAGATCCAGATCGGCAATGACCTTCGGGTTCAACAGGCTGACGGTATAGCTTGCCGTGGAATTGCGAAATCCCGGATGAAACTCTTCCGTCACCACCGATCCGCCGACTATGCTTCGGCGTTCGAGCACCCTGACCGAGAGACCGGCGCGGGCCAGATAACAGGCGCAGGTGAGACCGTTGTGGCCGCCGCCAATAATGATTACGTCATGGTTCTGCGTGACGGGCGGCATGACCTTGCTCCAAATCAGTCAATCCATGGCCGAATTTGCGGCCTGATTCGAGTTCGAATCAGGGACCATCAGGTCCTTGATCTCTTCCTGGATTTGCTTTGCGGCGCGACGGCGCGTTCGGGCAAATCCAGGTGGGTACTTGGTGGAAGGACCGCAGCTAGAAACTCCGTCAAGCGCTTGTCCGAGTCGAGCATATGAAGTGTCAGCCAATCTCGCCTCAGCTCGATTAACGGCGTCCGCGATTCGGAAGAGCTGGGATCCAATCGGTAGGCAAGAGCCTGCCTGATCAATGCCTCGTGTTCGGCCATGTGATTTGCTTTTTCCGGGTAGCGATATTCCGTCATCAGCCGCTCTTCAAACTCGAAGTGTGCTTTTGTATGGCGGATTAGCTTGTCCAGCACCTTGTTGTACACGAGCTTTCCCGCCTTGTGATTCGCAACTGAAGCCACCTGGTTGAACAGATGAACGAGATTCTCGTGGTGGGCATCGATAACCGCATGTCCAGTTTCCAGTCGACCGTCCCAGTCTATACTCTTCATTGGCATCGCTTTCGCAGCGGTCTTCCCCCGGGCTAAACCGGGCCTATTTGGTAGATGCGATGATGATAGCAAATCCTCTTGGCTAGACGCTGCGAGAACTGCCCCCGAGCGCGGGGGGTGAGGCAAGGCTGTTGCGCCGCCCCCGCGATCATTGTAGATTCCCCGGTACTCAATCAATAGGAACCGATTCCTAGTGCTCGCCGCGTCCCCTTTGCGCCGCCCCTATCCCTGCACGACACCCACAAGACATCCATGGTCAAGGTGATCTGCCTCACCGGTGGGCTGGCATCCGGCAAGTCCACTGCGGCGCGCTTTCTGAAGGAACAGGGCGCGTACGTGATCGATGCCGACGTGCTCGGTCATCGCACCTACGAACCCGGTTCGCCCGCCCATGCGCAGGTGGTGGCTGCCTTCGGCCAGGACGTGCTCGCGGCCGACGGCAGGATCGACCGCAAGGTGCTCGGCGGCAAGGTGTTCGGCAGGCCGGGGGAGCTGAAGAAGCTGACCGACATCGTGTGGCCCGCCATCCGCGCGCTGGCCGAAGAAGAGATTGCGCGCGTGCGCAGCGCCGGCACTGCGCGCGTCATCGTGCTCGAGGCCGCAGTGCTGTTCGAGGCCGGCTGGCAGGACATCGGCGACGAGGTATGGGTGAACATAGTCGACCGCCCAGTCGCCATCGAGCGCACGATGCAGCGCGACAACATCTCGCAAGCGGCAGTCGAAAACCGGCTCGACGCGCAGATCTCAAATGCCGAACGCACCGCCCACGCCGACCTGGTCATCGACAACAACGGCACGCCGGAGGCCATGCTGGCGCAGCTGCGCAGCCACTGGCTGCGGATCAACGCCTGACAGGGTGTTGAAAAAGGGGGCCTGGATGGGAACGGAAGGGTCCCATCCCTTCCTTAGGCCCCTTTTAGATCCCCCAAATCAGGGCTGTTGCAAAACGCTTCCCTCTTGGAGGGTACAAAGATGGCATCCATATTTGGGTTCGGGAAGCGTTTTTCAACAGCTTGCTAACGATCCCGCAATCCATCCCGCTCCAAGCAGCAGTCATTCGAACCGCATGCCCACTCCCTGCGGATAGAAAGCCCTTACACGCGAAAGCGTCGGATCAGATCGCCGGCGTCGTGCCGCTCCAACGCCAGCACCGACTCAACGATCTCGTCCATGCGGTCGCGCCAGCTCGTCGAAGCGATGTTCGCCCACGCCGCGAGGTCTCGGAACTTGGCCACAATATCCTCGTCGCTGAAGTAGGTCTCCTTCGACCACGGATCGCCTTTGGCATACTCCGTGTAGCCCTCGAAGGTCTTGCCTTTGGCCGTCAAGGAGATGCTGGTCGGCCGCTTCCTGATCTGATCCTCGAGCGGCCAAGACTTCGCCTCGACTGACTTCGGCTCCACGGCGACATCCACTTTCTCCCTCAAGGCGCGTACCTGCGGGTCATTCATCGTCTCAGGGGAGTACCACAGCGGGCCGCGCTTGATGCCAAGCACCCCCATGGTCATGGCGTGCGGTTGGTTGAACTCGCAGCTCACCATGCCGGTAGGGTGCTTGTCGGCGAACCGACCCGCCACGCCACGCGGCACCGTTCTCACGACAATCCTGTCGATATCCGCAGCCCTGATATCGTTCTGCCCGACGATCTTGGTCAGCAGGGTAAGTCCATGGTGAGTCCAGCGCAGGCTCGGCCATGGCTTGTAGCTGTTCTCCGGGAGATACCATTTCTTGCCGAGTTCGCCCACCATGATGTTGAAATCGCAGGCGCCGGTGCTGCGAAATGTCCACAGTCCGCGTGCGCCGTCGAGGATGCCGTCGAACGTGGTAAGCCCACAGTCCGCCATCAAGGCGCCCATGCCTCCCTGCGAGGCCTGGAGCCCGGCGTCGCCGTATTTGGTCATGGGTAGGACGGCAGCTTCCGTCCATCGAGTCGCAGCCAGCGAAGCGTGAGCGCCGGTAAATCCGTAGGCGCGCAAGAGCTTGTCCTCATCGAACCCCATGATCTTGGCCGCGGCGGAGCAGGAGGCAAACTCGAAAAGCGGCAGCCGACTGCGATGCGCGCCCGCTTGTTCGGCCGAGGTGAGCAGGGGCGTCCCAACGCAGGCTGCAAGCCGCGCCCCGACCTCGAAGCCGAGCGCTACTGCCGTAATCAGGTCCTTGCCGGAAGCGCCGGCGCGCTCACCGAAGGCCAGCGCCGAGATCACGGCGGGAGGACCGACGTGGGCAAAGTTCAGGATCATATCGGTGGCGTCCAGCGCGTCGGCAATGCGGGAGTTGGCGTAGGCTGCGTTGAGCACGGAGGTCTTCTCCCCGGTTGAAATTATGGTGCACTCCGGCTTCCCGCCCAGCAGACTCACATACTTCAGTGCAATAACCCCCAGCTCGGTCCCGGAACCCGCAAATGTGCTGCCGAGGACATCGAGGATGAGGCGCTTCGTCTCGTGGACGACTTCCCTGGGTAGATCCTCGTATTTCGTCTCTACGACAAAACGAGCTAGCGCTCGGGTGGGTTTCTCGAGGGCGTCCTTGTCCGAGATTCCGAAGGGCATGTATCACCTCCTAACGTCCTAACGATGAACATAAGGCGAATCACCACATTCTATTTAGCAGGTCTACCAGTTCCGACTGGTCCTTCACTTTGCGCGCATTCTGGTGCAGGTAGAAATCCACCATGGCATCTTGCGCAATGCGTTCGATGCCCTGCTGCGGGATGCCCGCATCGCGCAGCCGCACGGGCATGCCCAGGCTTCGGTAGAAGTCCTCGATAAAGTCCGGTGCGCGTTTTGCCGCCTCCTTCTCCGGCAACCCCTCCGCGACACCCAGCGCCTGCGCCAGCCGGGCGAGCCCTGCGGATGTCTGCTCCAGATTGAAGCGCATGCCCCACGCCGTCGCGAGCGAGGAGACATAGCCGTGCTTGATGTTTGGGTACAGCGTGGCAATGATATGCGCCAACGAGGAGATGATGCCGAATGCGCGCCCGCCCATCCCGGCTAATGCCCGATTGGACAGGAACGACGCCGCGACAAGGTTCATGCGCACCGTGGTGTTGTTCGGGTCGCTACGCATCAGCGGCAGGCACTCCACGCAGAGCCGTAACGCGTGCAGCAAATCGCCATGCGAAAGGGGGTTGGTCCGCGGCGCGGCCACCCCGGTCATGATGCCGCCGAACGTCGCGGCCGACGTGCTCATATAGAGGTCTGCCGGGGCAGTCAGCAGGGCATCGTCGTCCCAGATCATTGCAAAAGGAAGCGTTTTGGGATCGTAGAGCTCCAGGCGGTGGTGAGTCTCGGTGTCCTTGACCGCCGTGCCCGCCCGTGTCATCGCCGTGCTCGGCGTAGTGACGACCAGGATATTCGGGATCTTCGGCGCCATCAGCCGCGGGCTCACGGGCGTCTTGCCGGGGGGGTATTGCGTACAGATCTCGTGTATGTCCCCTTTCTCCGCCAGCAGAATGATGATCGCGCGTGCCGTGACCATCGCGCTGCCGCCGCCCACGGCCACGATGAGATCCGCCCCGGCGCCGCGCGCGGCGGCGACGCCGTCCTTCACTGCGGGCAGGGGCGAAAGCGCTTCAACACCATCGAAGACGCCCGCAAACTTGTCACCAAGATTGGCTTGGATGCGGGCAATCAGATCCGTTTTACGCGCCACGGAATTACCGCAGATCACGAGCGCGCGCTTGGCCTTGGCCCGTTCCACTTCCCCGCGCAGTTCGTCTATCGCGCCCTTGCCGGCGTGAATGCTCAACGGATAGGAGCGATGGCGAAAGGGGGTTACGGTGTCCATGTTCTTGCTCCTCGTCGAGTCCGTAGCACCTTGGAGAGGTCTGCTCCCGGCAGCACTGCGGACACCTGTCTAGGGATCGCGTCAGGCAAGCAGTTCGCGCAGGCTGCGGTTGACTTCGGCGCTGTGATGGCGCGCGACCCTGTTGGTCGGAGCGAGGGGCTCGGTGTAGAAGAACTCCGGCAGCTCGTCATCCTTCTCGGTGAAGCCCGCCGCCCGGTTGAACTCCCACTCCATTTTCAGCGCCTCCATCCCCAGCGTACGCATGAACGATGCATCGAGATTGGTGCCATGCGCGTCGTTGAGCGCGCTCACCACGAGGTCGGTGCTCGCCGCGGTCACCGAGCGCCCGAATATGCACAGGCCCAGTGAATCGACCGCGGCCCACGAGGCCTGGATATCCAAGCTCGCTGCCACGACTTCGGCGGTGCTCATGTTCTTGGTATCGAGCGTCAAAAGGGCGCCCGCGGTGTGGTCAGCGCCTTGCGCCGTGACCATCATGGTAACCCCGGTTCCTTCGATTACGCGCGGGTCGTAAGCAGCGAGGCTTTGTTTCTTGATCACAGGGACGCGAGCGACCTTGTAATGCTCGCCTACACGCGCCGCGCCTTGCGCGAAAATGCGGCCGCGCTCGTTGCCTCGGCGCATGTCATCCAGGGCCTTCAGCATGAATTCGGCATCGCCAAACTTGCCGAGGCCGGCCTCCATCAACACTGCCAGCATGGCTCCGGTTTCGATGCTATCGACGCCAAGATCATTGGCGGCGGCGTTGACACGGGCTACGTCATCCGGATCGGACAGGCCGCAGTTGCTGCCCATCAGTCCCAGGGTTTCGTACTCCATTGGCGACACGATCTCTTTGCCATCCTTGTCGACGTAGATATTGCTGCACTCGATCTGGCAGCCCGGCATGCAAGCATGCGATGGATTTCCGCCGCGGCTCATGTTCAGTTCGCGCACATAGTCGCCGCCCAGTTTGAACGGCCCCTCGGAGGCTTCGACCATGCGCCCGGCGCTGAAATTGCGTACCGGCAGGCCGCCGAGGCGATTGTTGATATCGGCCACCATCGCCGTGCCCAAGCGCCTGTAGTTGTCGATGGCCGGATCCTTGGTGATCCTCGCGCCGTATTCGCGGATCGCGCCGATGAGTTTCTTTCGGTCATGGAACGTCGGCATCTTGTTCAAGTCGGCGACGATGGCCTTGACCTTTTTGCTGCCCATGACGGCGCCCACGCCGCCACGCGCGGCAAGGCGAGAAGGCCGTCCGTCGGTATCGGTGATGGAGATGCCCGCTGTCAGGCCCAGGTACTCGCCCACCGGACCACACAGCGCAAGGCTGACCTTCTTGCCGTATTTCTCGAACAGCAGCGCCGCTGCTTCGTTGGTGCCCTTGCCCATGTAAGGTTCGGCGCTCTCATAGGTGATCGCCCCGTCCTTGGTGACGCGGATGACGACCCATTCCTTGCTCGCGCCATAGAGCGTGAATCCCGCCATTTCCAGCTGGCCCAGGGCAAAGGCGAACGTGCCGCCTGAATTGGCTTCCTTGATGCCCCCAGTCAAAGGGCTTTTGCAGCCGACGCTGAGACGGTTGGCGTTGGAGAAATTGGTGCCCGCGAACGGACCAGCGGAGAAGATCAGCGGATTGTCCGGCGAGGACGGATCGACCTTGGCCGCACCGAGTTCGAGCAGGGTCTTAGCGATGAAATGGCGGCCGGCGCGAACGATCGCCTCACCCTGGAATTCTTCGGTCCTGACCGAGCGGTCGTTAAGATTGATGTGCAGGTACTTGCGCATGCCGATTTCTCCCCCTGAAGATGACGTGATGAATTCTTGCAATAGCCGCAATTCTACACGTTGGCCCCCAGCTCGTTTTCTGCGGCTGCGCCACGTTGTTTGGCTAATTACTGTCCGAGGTTCGCAGACAATCCAGACAAGCCGAGAAATGTTTTGCCAACACAGGGTTCGGGGAAGACTTACACAATGATTGCGCCAAGGTCCGGTCCATAGGAATGACTGGACATTCCGTACCGGGTGCCCGCACGCGCAGCCACTTGATGCCGATTCGCGTTCCTGCACCAGGCGACGACTGGATTTCATAACTGCCACCAGAGAGCTCAGCGCGCTCTTTCATGCTCTGGAGCCCAATCCCATGTATGAAGTCACGGTGTTCTTCCACGTTCTTTGGATCGAAGCCTTTTCCATTGTCCTCGATCGATAGATGCAGGATGCCTTCCACATGCGTCAGGCGTATTTCAAGCCGCTCCGCCTCGGCGTGTTTGAGGGCGTTACCGGTTGCCTCCTGAACGATGCGAAAGATTGTGATCTTGAGTGGCTCCGACACGTCGGCTTCACTCGCACTGATCTTGCAATCAAACATTACGTTCGGATAGATCGATTCAAGCTCGCGAACATACCAAGACATCGTTGCGACGATGCCCAGATCATCCAAAGTTGAGGGGCGAAGGTTCATGGCGATTCGACGCATTTCGTCCAGCGCGAGTTTGATCTGTGACGTCGCTCGCTCCAGTGTGTTTCCAAGATTGAGCATTGCGCCAGAGTTAACCGATCGAGCCGCCTCCTGCAAAGTCAGCTTCGCCAAACTCAAGGTCTGCCCCAATCCATCGTGCAGCTCCATGGCGATGCGCCGCCGCTCATTTTCCTGAATTGCCGTTTGCTGCGCCGAACGCCGTCGCAGCTGAGCTGCGTTGACACGAAGCGCTTCCTCGATGCTCAGCCATTTGCCGATATCGTCGTGAGATCTGCCGCCTGCCGTGCGCGATGCGGTTACGTCGAGCTTTGTGATCCCCGCCGCCTGCTGCGCTTGTGTTTGCTTCGCATTCATGACTTGCTCCCGTACAAAATCGCCATGCTGGCGGCTACTCCATTAAGCGCCTGCGCATACAGAACGAGCGTTGCGCAATTGGAGCAAACCGGAGCTTCTCCAAAATTGACCTAGATCAAATAGGCAACGGATGGAATTGAATTAGCGCATGAATGCGCAGGGCTGTCTATGAAATTCGTGTTGGCCAGATATCCTTGTACGGCACTCAGATATTTTTGTGACAAGTCTCGAAGGATGTCCAAACCAACCCCCAAAATGCAAGAAATCAGTCCGAGAACTGGTGCAATTCCGTGCAATTTGTAGCGCCCCGGCCAGGGCTCGAACCTTGAAACCCAGCATAAGAAGCGTTCACATAGGCCACGCCTGCGCGCCCTCCCAGCCATGCAACTTGAGCTTGGCTAAGGGCTCAGCGCACCACTAGCACTGTGCGATCCGCGTACTGCACCACCTGCTTGGACACCGATCCCAGCAACAGGCGTTGAAACAGCGATTTGCCGCGATGACCAAGGACGATCAAATCGACCTGGTGGCGATCGGCGTGGAAAATGATCTGCTCCGCCGGATGCCCGACGGCGACTTCGTACACGGCTTTCACGCCGCTTGCCCCGATTTGATGCTTGACCGGTGTAAGGGTGCGCTGGTGCCAGTTGCGGGAATTCTCGATGATTGCCTCGGTCTCGACGTCGTCGCCGAAATCGGGGGGCTGGACAACGGTGAGCACGTACAGCTCCGCATCATATTTCAGGGCGAGATCGACCGCGGTGTCGAGCGCCTTCTGCGCCGGTTTGGATCCGTCATAGGCAAGCAAGATTTTCTTGATCATGGCTAGACTCCTCGTTTCGCGCCGACGATAGTGGCGCTCGTGCCTTCATGCTCCCCCGTTTGCGCTACCGTCGCCGTTGCATCCTTGAGCAAGTGCCGCGGCATGAAGAAGGCATTGGCGATCACGGTCGGCACCACTGCGCTCGCAATGACCGCGGCAACCAGCGCCGAATATTGCGCCTGGTCGATGATCTCATGCGACAGTCCGAACAGCGCCGAGATAGTGCCGAAGGTCAGGCCGGTGGACATCAGCAGCGTCGTGTACATCCCTTCCTTGAAAGGCGCAGCAAACATCTTGGTGACGGGGAAGACGCCCACGATCTTGGCTGCCACCTTCACCAGCAGCATCACCACAAATGCGGCCGGAGCCGCGAGCAGCGCGGGCACGGAGACGAACGCTCCGGCGCGGATGAAATAGAACGGCGTCAGCAATCCGAAAGTCAAGGTGCGCAAGCGTCGCACGAGTACGTGGTCCTTTCCCACCGTCCCCGCGAGGACCATGCCCATCAGATACGCCGGCAGCACCGCCTCGCTATCGGCCCAGGTCGCAAGGGCGCCCATGCCGAACAAGCACAGCAGCAGGTATTTCGCCTCGAGTTCGGACGGCCTGCCGCCGTAGCGCTTGAAGAAACGCGGTGTGAGCCAGGGCAGCACGAATGCGAGTACCAGCATCGCGCCCACGAACAACAGCGTCTTCAGGGTGAACGGCGCGAAGATCAGGCCGAGACCAACAACGGTACCCAGGTCCGTAATGAAGCACGCGGCCAGCACCGTCTTGCCGTAATCGGTCGCGTTGAAGCCGAACTCGAGCATCACAGCATAGACAACCGCGACCGAAGTGGTCGACATGGCGATGCCGGCGAGCCAACTCGGCAGCGGCTCCCAGCCCAATAGGTAGTATGCAGCCGCGGTGCAGGCGAGGAACGGAAACAGGAAGCTCACCAATCCGACCGCGACTGCTTCCTTCCAGTTTCGACGGAACACCACCGGATCGAGCTCGGCGCCGGCGAGAAATGTGAGAACGATGGCACCAGTGCCGGAAAGAAACTTGATCCAGGTCTGGTCCGCGCCGAGGACCGTGGTGCCGACTAGCGCGCCAATAAGAAGCTGCGCAATGATTCCTACCACGATTTCGGACAAGGCTGTCGCGACCCGCAACCAGATGGAGACCAAGGTGGCCACCAGTGCCAACCCCAGCCACAGCGCTGCCAACGCCCATATATCGGTCATTGCGTCCTCCTTTCAGCGATCAATCATGTCACGCTTGGCTCAATACTTCCCCTCGATCATCCCGAATTCGGCGGGCAATTTGGCGTAAAAAAGGTGTATGCGTTCCCCTTTGACTAATTCGAGAAATCTCTCAGCATCCTCTTCGTTCAGCATGAACTCGACCTCGATGGTCAAATCGCCCGCCAACTCAAAGAAATGCTGCTCGTGCAAAATGCCGTTATGGCCGTAGCCGGCGATGGAGCGGAATGCCGAGCCGCCTGGTATGCCGATCTTCTTCGCCTGTTCCAGCAACCATTCGTACAGCAGAATGTGATGATGTCTTCTGTTCTCGTGTACGTAAAATCTAAGATAGATTCCTTGTGCCATGTTCGCTCCTATGCCGCTTGCGCGTTGAGTGCATTCGTCCGGTCGCCGGACTGCGTAGGCAGCTCAGCGTTTCAACACCAAGCTGATCATTGCGATACCCGCGAGCGTCATCAGTACCGAACCGATGACGTGGACGGCAACGATAGCGGCAGTCCACCCGTACTGTTCATGCGAAATCAGCGTGGCGGTCTCCGCGGAAAATGTGGAAAAGGTCGTCAGTCCGCCGAGAAATCCCGTTGTCAGCAGCAGCCGCATTTCTGGCGGCAGGCTATCGTAATGGGACAGAAAACCCATTGCCAAACCCATCAGCCAGCCGCCGAGAAGGTTCGCTGCCAGCGTGCCGAACGGCAGCGTGGGAAAAATCGGATTGAGCAGCATCCCCAGCCACCAACGCAACCAAGCGCCAGCAGCGGCACCGCCACCCACAGCGATGAATCCGGTAAATGACACTTGTATCTCCTGTTATTGTTAAAGACTGGGGGAGACCAAGCGGCGAGGCAGGCAATGCGAGTGCGCCTACACAGCCGCCGGCGCTCCGGCGGTCAAGTAGGCATCATCAGCCTTGCGGCGGTTAAAGGAGGAATGCCATCTCCTTGTAACTGGGGCAATGATACTGAAAAACGATTGCAGCGGATAGCCGCAGCTATTTCGCCTGCGGGCCGCCCCAGCGTTCAGCCGCTTGATCGTCGCTCGCGCGCGCCTCGACCCAGCGCGCCCCCTGCGGCGTCTGCTCTTTTTTCCAGAACGGCGCCTGGGTCTTGAGATAGTCCATGATGAATTCGCACGCGGCGAAGGCTGCGCTGCGGTGTGCGCCTGCGACCACGACCAGCACGATCTGGTCGAGCGGCTTCAATTCGCCGACGCGATGGATCACGAGTGCATCGATAATGTCCCAGCGGGTCTTAGCCTCGGCGACGATGCCCTCCAGCGCCTTTTCCGTCATGCCCGGATAATGCTCCAGCTCCATGCCGGCAACCGCGTCGCCCTCGTTCCTGTCACGCACCAGGCCGATAAAGCTCGCGATGGCGCCGATCCCGGCATCGGTGCTGCAAAATCCGGCGATTTCCGCACCGATATCGAACTCCTCCTGCTGCACCCGCACGGGCATATCAGCCCCCGGTCACCGGCGGAAAGAATGCGACCTCGTCGCCGGCGTTGACCGGCGTATGGTCACGCGCGATGTCGTGGTTGACCGAAACGCGCACCGCCTTTCCCGGAGCAAGCGCCGCGTTCCACGGCGCGCCGCGCGCGATCAGCTGCTCGCGCAAGCCCTTCACATCCGCGACCGGGACTTGCGGCTCGAACATCTCCACCGCCATACCCACCTCTTCACGCACTCTGGCAAAGTAAAGGATTCTTACGTTCATCGGTACAGCTCCGCAAAGGGAAGGAATTTCACCATATCACCGCGTCGTATTGCGTGCTGTGCTGGATTGTCGATGAGGCCACCCCCCCAAACCGTGGAGGTCAGCACCGCCGAGCTCTGGTTGGCGTACAGATCCAATCCACCCGTCGCATTGAGCCTTGCGCGCAGGAATTCGCGCCGCGGATCGGGCTTCGCCCAGTCGAAATCGGCGCGCAGCTGATAAGCGAGCGGCTCCACGCGCTCGACGCCCTGGCAGCGCAGGATGAACGGCCGCACGAAAATGAGGAAGGTCGCAAAGCTCGACACGGGGTTGCCGGGTAAGCCGATGAAATGCGCCTTGCGCCCTCCCATTGCATTGACCTCGCCGAATGCCAACGGCCTGCCTGGCTTGACCGCGATTTTCCACATGCTGAGCTTCCCCTCGGCTTCGACCGCGGGCTTGATGTGGTCTTCCTCGCCCACCGACACGCCGCCAGAGGTGATGATGAGGTCATTTCCCGCCGCGGCCCGCCGCAGCGCCTCGCGCGTCGCGTCCAACCGGTCGGGGACGATGCCGAAGTCGGCGACCTCGCAGCCAAGCATCTGCAGCAGACCGTTCAAAGTGAAGCGGTTGGAGTTGTAGATGCGGCCTGGCGGCAGCGGCTCGTCCGGCATGACCAGCTCGTCGCCAGTAAAGAATACCGCGACTTTCAGCCGTCTATAGAGCGGCAGCGCGGAAATGCCGACCGATGCGGCGAGGCCCGTGTCCTGCGGCCGCAGCTTCATGCCGGCGGCGAGAATTTCGCTGCCCGCGCGTATGTCCTCGCCCACGCGGCGCACCCATTCGCCCGATGTCGGCCGGTGTCGAATGATGACGCTATCGCCGTCCTGAGCGCATTGCTCCTGCATCACCACAGCGTCTGCGCCCGGCGGAATCGGCGCGCCCGTGAATATGCGCGCCGCCGTCCCGCGCGCGAGCGGCTGCGGCACACTGCCCGCCGCAATGCGCTGGGATACCGGCAGGCGCGCTTCGCCGGAGGCGCAATCCGCGCTATGCACCGCATAGCCGTCCATCGACGTGTTGTCGACCGAGGGCACATTCAGGCCGGAATATTGCGCTTGGGCCAGCACCCGGCCGCTCGCGGCGAGCGTCGGCGTCTGCTCGATCTCCGCGACCGGTTTCGCGCCAGCGAGCAGGAAGTCGAGCGCTGCGTCGACCGAAAGCATGCCTTGATTCATCGTTTCAACTCCAGGAACTCGAGCACGAACGCCGCAATTGCGGCGTAGTCCATAAGATCGAACTGCGGCAAATTGGTTTGCAGCGGCGTATCGGTGGCCACCGCCACGATGTGCGCGTCCTCCGGATACAGCGGGGATTTGCCGTTGGCCCTTCGATATATCTCCAGCTTGGGCATAGGATAGCGCTTGTAGCCTTCAATCAGGAGCAAATCGCATCGCGATATGCGCGCGATCTGCTCCTCGAGCGTCGCTTCCGGTTCGCCGCGCATCTCGTGCATCAGCGCCCAGCGTTCGCCCGAGCTGACCAGCACCTCGCTGCAACCGGCCGCGCGATGGCGGAAGGAATCCTTTCCGGGCTGGTCCACATCGAAGCCGCTATGGGCGTGCTTGATCAAGGACACCTTGAGGCCCGCAGCGACGAAGCGCGGAATCACCTGCTCAATCAGTGTGGTCTTGCCGCTGCCGGACCAACCGGCAAAGCCGAATATTTTCATCGCAGCCTATGCCCGTTAGCTGTCCCGCAACTGTGGTCAGCAGCGTTGTTCAGGGGCGCAATTTTAGCAGCTTATTCAACTCATCCCGCGTTTTCACGCGTAAGGCGCGGGTCAGGCGCTGATTAGCTTGCCCTTTTCCAGATGAAAGCGCCGCATGCCCGGCAGTTCGATCAACTCACGGTCGTGGCAGGCGATGAGCAAGCTGTTTTTGTCCTGCACCAACTGCCGGATCAGCGCGATGACCTGTGCGCGCGCCTCCCCGTCGAGGTTGGCGGTCGGCTCATCGAGCAGGAACAGGTGCGGCTCGAGCACCTTGGCGCGCGCGAGGGCCACGCGCTGCTTCTCGCCGCCGGAGAGCTTGGACGGCGGCAAACTGCGCAAGTGGTCCACCCCGGCCCAGGCGATGGCCTCATCCACCTGGCGCCTGCGCTCAGCGCGGGCTATCCCGCGTGCCGCCAGTCCATAGCCGACGTTGTGCACCACCGTGGTATGAAACAGATAGGGGTGCTGGTGCACATACACCATGTCGTGGCGCGCATTTTCAGGCAGTCTGCCCTGGGTCACTGGCGTGCCACGGTAGCGAAACTCTTCGATGTCGCCGGGTTCAAGTCCCGCCAATATGCGCAACAGCGTCGTCTTGCCCGAGCCGTTGTCTCCGGTGATGACATAGGCTTCGCCCTCGCCGATCTCGAACGCTCCGAGTTCGAGCAATTGGCGTTCGCCAAACCTTTTGCGCAGGCGCGCAAACGACAGCAGAGTGCTCATTTCAGCCCGCCCCGGCCTTGCAGCAGGCCCAGGGCGATGCTGATGCCCAGGGCGAACAGCATCAGCACCATGCCGAGTGCGACACCCTGCGCGAAATCGCCCTTGCTTGTCTCGAGCGCGATTGCGGTCGGGATGTTGCGCGTGACCCCGGCAATGTTGCCGCCCACCATCATGGCGCAGCCGACTTCGGAAATCACCCGTCCGAATCCGTTGAACACGCCGGCGACGACGGCGAAACGCACTTCCAGCAGCGTCGTCAACGCGGCGCGCAAAGGCGAGGCTCCGAGGCTCACGGCGGTCTCGTGTGCGCGCGGGTCGGCGCCCTGGACCGCCGCCAGCGCAAACGCAGCCAATACCGGGAAGGCGATCACAGCCTGGCCGATTATCATTGCATCCTGGGTGAACAAGAGTTGCCAGGAACCGAGCGGGCCCTGGCGCGTCAGCAGGATGTAAAGCACCAGCCCGACAACGACCGTGGGGAAAGACAGCAGGCCCTGGATCAGGACAATCAGGACGCGCCGGCCGGGAAAGCGCGTTTGCGCCAGTGCGTAGCCGACTGTCACCGCGACCGGCGTGGCGATGGCGAGCGCGATCAGCGACACGCGCAAGGAGATCCAGATGGTGGTCCAAAGCTCGGGGTCTCCGGAAAACAGCAAGGCGAAAGCCTGGCGGATTGTCAGCAGCATTTCCATGATCAGGGGTTGTTACGCAGTGAAGGGAAACATCCCCCTCATCCTCTCGTGCATGGGGCGCCGTCTCGGCCGTTCCGAAACACGCGCTAATTCGCCTTGGCCGGGATGAAGAACACCTGCTCGCCCGCGACGCGGAATCCTGCGATAAGTTGCTGCGCCCGGGCTGATGTCAGCCAGGAGACGAACTGGCCGGCGGCGTCGAAATTGATGCCGGGAAATTTGGCCGGATTCACCGTAACCACGCCGTATTCGTTGTATAAGCGCGAATCGCCCGCAAGCAGTTTCTCCAATCCGGTCCTTGCGCGAAACACGGCAAAAGTAGCGCGGTCGGCCAGAGTATAGGCCCGGAATTCTCCAGCCATCAGCAGCACACGCCCCATTCCCAGTCCAGCCGATACATAACCGTCCCATTTCGGAACGATCCCGGCGCTGTGCCAGAGAAATTTTTCCTTCAGATGCGTGCCCGACTCGTCACCGCGCGACACAAAGCGCGCCTTGGCTTCATAGATCTTGCGCATCGCTTCGACCGCATCCCGCATGCCGCGGATGCGTGCGGGATCTTGCGCCGGCCCGACGAGAAAGAAATCGTTGTATGCGACCACATACCGGCGCAGCCCAGCGCCCGTGGATACCAGTTTTTCCTCTTCCGTCTTGACGTGCGACAGGACCGCGTCCACGTCTCCGTTGGCGGCCAACTTGACGACCTGGCCGGTACCGCCGATGGATAGGCGGACCTTGACCCCGGAATTCGCCTCGAACGCTGGAATCAAGACCTTGAGCAGCCCTGAGTCCTCCAGCGTATGCGTCGCCGCTAATCTGAACTGCACCGCCGCTGCGGGCGCGGCCGCCAGCACGCAGAGCAGCGCCGCCAGACAAGCGCGGGCCAATGGTGGCAAGCCAGAACGCAATCTGAGTTTCAATCCTGTCCTACCTGTTGTTGCGGGCGCTGGGGAAGAACAGCTGTACACCGTCAACCTTGAATTCGGCGATGCGTTTCTGGCCTTCGGCGGATGTGATCCACTCGATCAATGTCATTGCGCCCTGATAATTGACGCCTGGATGTTTCTTTGGGCTGACCGCGATAATCCCGTAAGGATTGTACAGACGCGGATCGCCTTCGACCAGGATCGCCAGGCCGGTGCGGCTGCGATATGCGGCGTAGGTGGCGCGGTCGGTCAAAGTGTACGCCCCCAGACTCGCGCTCATAGTCAGCACTTCGCCCATGCCCTGGCCGGCGGATAGATAGGCCGGCCCCGTCGGATCGATTCCGGCCAGCTTCCAGTAGGACTGTTCCATCTGGTGCGTACCCGAATCGTCACCGCGCGAGACGAAGCGGGCGCGCGCCCGCTTCAGCTTGCGCATGGCTTCGACGACATCCTTCATGCCGCGGATGCCGGCGGGATCTTCCCCCGGACCGACAACCACGAAATCGTTGTACATGACATCGCGCCGGTTCACACCGTGGCCGGCTGCGACGAATGCGTCCTCGGCCGGCCGGGCGTGCACCAGAGTGACATCCACATCGCCGTTCTCGGCGAGTTTGAGCGCCTTGCCGGTACCCACGGGAATCACCTGGACGCGGATTCCGTATTTCTTTTCGAACGCCGGCAGGATCGCCCGCAGCAGTCCGGAATTGTCGGTGCTGGTGGTGGTCGACATGCGGATATCGCGCGCATCCCCCCGGGCGCCCGACATGGCTATGACAAACCCCAGCAATGCCCAGCGCAACAGCGATTTCATGGCGTATCCCTGCGTTCGACAATCCAAGACGGCTATTTATGCTATTTCCTGCATAATTTGCACACAGTCCTACGAGGCGCGATTATGGGGTATTGCATGATTTCTTTGAATAGGATATTTATTGCATAATGTTAAAGCTTAGACCTGTGATCGGCTGGCAATTGCCAGACAGCACCGGTACCACGCTTGATGTGCGCCTACTGCCGCTGCTCGCGGCGATCCAAGGCGGCGCAAACCTCGGGGGCGCGGTGGCGGCCGCGGGAGTGTCCTACCGCCATGGCTGGGGCTTGCTGCGCGCGCAGGCAGATCTGCTGGGTGCCCCGCTGGTCGATATGCGCCGCGGCAAAGGCGCCACATTGACTGCGGCCGGACAACTGCTTCTCGACCTGACCGCCGCCGCCGAAAAGCGCCTGCTGCACCGTGCCACGCCGATCGAAATGGAGTTGCCGCACCCGCGTGCCGCCGCGCAAGCGCTGCGCTTGAGCCTATACGCAAGCCACGACCTGGCGCTGATCGAACTGTGCCAGCACATCGCCCCCACCTACGGACTGGAAGTGAATTTGGAGTTCAAAGGCAGCTTGGAGGCGCTCGCCGCATTCGCTGCCGGTCGAGCCGATCTGGCCGGTTTCCATTTCCCGCTCGGCTCGCATCCGGGAGCGCTGGCACCGTATCAGCGTTTCGTCAATGCCCGACATCATCGGCTGATCGGATTCATCGAGCGCGAGCAGGGCCTGATGCTTCCACCGGGCAATCCCGCGAAGGTGCACAGCCTGCGCGATCTCGCGCGCAAGGAACTGCGCGTGATCAATCGGCAGCGAGGCTCCGGCACGCGACTCTTGTTCGATCAACTTCTGCATGAAGCGGGCATCGATCATGGAGCGCTGCGCGGCTACGCCACGGAAGAGTTTACGCATCTGGCGGTCGCCGCGACCATCGCCGCGGGCAGGGCCGATGCAGGCTTCGGCGTGAAGGCAGCAGCTCTGCAGTTAGGGCTCGACTTCCAACTGCTCGAGCGGGAACGCTATCTGCTGGTGTGCCGCGTTGAGCATGCCGGCGATCCAGCCATACAGCGATTGCGCGCCGCCCTCGCCGGCCCGCAGATGCAGCAGGTGTTGAAAGACCTGCCCGGTTATACAGATGCAGCGGCTGGCCGCATGCTCGGTTTCGCCCGTGCCTTCGTCACCAGCGGCCGGACTGCACACAACAAGTTCCGGGCCTGACACCCGTATTGCATCCGCTATCGCAGCGCTGTATATTGGTCGCATCGGGAAAGTGCAGACTCCCGTTCAGACGGTGTCCCGTCCAAGCTCTGCGACTAACCTTGCGCGAGGATACTCATGGACACCGTTATCTCCCGTAATTCAATTGCAAAGCTTTTGCAGCATTCCTGCTCCAGGTGGGTCACACGCGAGCACCCCAAGATCGACCGCATCGCCTGCCCCTGGCTGATCCGGCGTTTTATCGACCCGCGCGCAGAATTTCTTTACGTGCCCGCCACGCAGGTTCTCGCGGTCGCACAGGCCGAACAGGCCATTCCTTACGACGTACCGGATGTGCAGTTCGCCCACCGCGGCGAGTTGTGCAGCTTCGATGCATTCATTGCGGATTTTGCACTCGACGATCCAGTCCTCGCAGAACTCGCGCCGATCGTGCGCGGCGCCGACACCGGCAAACCCGAGCTGACGCCGCAATCGCCGGGACTGCTAGCGATCTCGCTCGGGCTCGCGGTCAATTACCCGGACGATCACGCGATGCTGGAACAGGGCATGATCGTGTACGATGCCTTCTACGCATGGATCCGCACAACGCGCGCAGACATGCACAACGCCGCCCCGTTCAGGAAACAATCATGACCCAGGACGCCGAGCAGCCGCCCGCGCCGGTGAGCCTGGCACAGGCGTTCTGGTACTGGCTCAAGCTCGGCTTCATCAGCTTCGGCGGGCCCACCGGCCAGATCGCGATCATGCACCAGGACTTGGTGGAGAAGCGGCGCTGGATTTCGGAAAAGCGCTTCCTGCACGCGCTCAACTACTGCATGCTGCTGCCCGGGCCCGAGGCCACACAGCTCGCGACCTACATCGGCTGGATCATGCACCGCACCTGCGGTGGCCTCGTCGCCGGCGTGCTGTTCGTGCTGCCCTCGATGTTTATCCTGATGGCGCTGACCTGGATTTATCTCGTGTTCGGCAAGGTACCGCTGGTGGCCGGCATCCTCTACGGCATCAAGCCGGCGGTGACCGCCATCGTCGTCTTCGCCGCCTGGCGCATCGGTTCGCGCGCGCTCAAGAACGCGGCTCTATGGGCCATCAGCGCGGCGGCATTCGTCGCGATTTTTGCTTTCAGCGTCCCGTTTCCCTACATCGTGCTGACGGCGGGCATCCTCGGGTATGTCGGCGGGCGTGTAGCACCGTCGAAATTCGTTACCGGGGGCGGGCACGGCACAGCGGGAAAAAGCTATGGTGCGGCAATCATCGACGACGACACACCCACGCCGGCGCACGCGCGCTTCGCCTGGCACCGCCTTGCCGGCTTCATCACCGCCGGGCTGGCAATCTGGGCCGGCGTGATGGCCGCGCTCTACGCGCGCTACGGCTGGGACGGAACGCTGACGCAGATGGGCTGGTTCTTCACCAAGGCGGCGCTGCTCACGTTCGGCGGTGCCTACGCCGTGTTGCCCTACGTCTACCAAGGCGGCGTAGAGACCTACGGCTGGCTCACGCCAACGCAGATGATAGACGGCCTCGCTCTCGGCGAGACCACGCCCGGTCCGCTCATTATGATCGTAACCTACGTCGGATTCGTCGGCGGCTGGACCAAGCAACTATTCGGGGCGGACGCGCTGCTGTGGGCTGCGGTGGCCGGCGGTGCCGTGGCCACCTTCTTCACCTTTCTGCCTTCCTACTTGTTCATCCTCATCGGCGGGCCGTTGGTCGAAAGCACTCACGGCGATCTCAAGTTCACCGCACCGCTCACCGGAATTACCGCGGCTGTGGTCGGCGTGATCCTCAACCTCGCCATGTTCTTCGGTTACCATGTGCTGTGGCCCCGGGGATTCGGCGCCGGCTTCGAGTGGCTCCCTGCACTCGTGGGACTCGCCGCATTCATCGCGCTGTCCCGTTACAAGGCGGGCGTGATCCCGGTGATCCTCGGCTGCGGCGCAGCCGGGCTCGCATTCAAACTGTTAACTTAATAGGAGGAGGAGGAAACGTGGCAGCGTATCTCGTGGTCGACATCGAAATCACCAACCCGGCGCAATTCGAGGAATACAGAAAGCTCGCACCGGCAGCGATTGCCAAGTATGGCGGGCGATACATCATCCGCGGCGGCGCATACGAGGTGCTGGAAGGCGAATGGAAACCGCAGCGCCTGACTATCGTGGAGTTCGATTCGATGGAAAAGGCCAAGGCCTTTTACGCCTCGCCCGAATACGGCGCGGCGAAGAAGGCGCGCGCGGGCGCGGCGAAATTCAAAGCCCTGCTCGTGCAGGGAATCTGAGGAGCGCAAGCGAAAAAGGGGGCGCGGCGCCCCTTCTTTTCTCCGCGCTGCAAAACTAGTTCTTGGCCGCTGCCGACTTTCCGCTATTGGCTGGGGCAGCCGCGGACTTGCTGCTCTTTCCCTGTCCCTTCTTGTAGCGCTCGGCGACTCTGTCCTGCGCCTTAGCCAGCAGTTCCGCCGCTTTCTTCGCTGCCTCTGCTGCCTTGGCCTTTGCGTCCTCGGCTTTGGCTTTGGCCGCGTCGTCCATCGGCGGAACAGGTATTTTTGCCTGCGCCAGCCCTGTGCTCATGCCAAACGCCAGCAGGCCGGCCGCAAGAAATTTTCCGGTTTTCATCTCAGTCTCCCGATCAGTGTTGGACCTGCGGCGGAGCGGCCGCCGCGGCATCCGCGCCGGGCGCCCCGGACGGCAGCTCTCTCCTGCCGGCCTTGACGTCGTCGTACCAGTATTGCGCATGCTCCCGCGCCCAGGTCTCGTCCACGTAACCGCTGCGCATCCCCTCGTAGGCGCCGGTCACGCCCACTGTGCCCAGATAGATATGGGTGAACGACCAGACGATGTACAGGATCGCGGTGATGACGTGCACGATGTTGGCGAGCATCATCAGCGAGCGTGACTGGTCGAAGTTGGGAAAATCCAGCACCAGGCCGCTGACGCTCGATATCGTACCCATACCGATCACCCCGCCCCAGAACCACATCTTCTCCCCGGCGTTGAAACGGCCGGCGGGCACGACTTCGCCGGAGATTACGCCGCCTCCCTTGATCAGCCAAATGAAATCGTAGGCACGCGGAAAGTTGTCGCGGATGAAGGCCGCCACGAACACCAGGATACTGAACATGAATACCGGGCCGACGAAGTTGTGCAGATTTTTCGCGAACGTCGCCAGCCAGCCAAACAGCGTGTGACCGATCACGGGCAGGAGCACGTGCTTGCCGAACAACAGGGCGAGGCCGGTCAGCGCGAGAATGCAGAAACTGATGGCCATGGTCCAGTGCGCCATACGCTCGAAACTGGAAAAGCGCTCGATCATCTTTCCGCTGGGCGGGCTGTGCAAACCGATCGGGCCACGCCCCTTGTAGAACACGACAAGTGTGATCAAGACCAGTACCACCAGCCAGCCGCCATAAAAGGTAATCGGGCCGTTGCGGAGCTTGCGCCAGGTCTGGCCTTCGGTCTGGATCAGAACGCCGGTTTCTCGGCCCTTGACTGTGGTGACCTCTTCCTTGCCCGAGCGCACTTCGCGCCACACCGGCGCATTGTTACCCGGCTGCACCTGCTGGCGCTGCACCTGGGTTTCCTGCACCCGGCTGTCCTGCGCTTGAGCCCAAACCGTCCCGCCGAACAAGGGCAGAATCAGCACGAGTCCGAGGAGGAATTGCCGCACGCCTGAAAAAGTTGCTCGCATGACTCCTCCTTATTCGGCGCGCGTGTATTCGTTCTGGTTCTGGGTGCGCGACCGGAGCGCAGTCTCCCAGCTGCTCTTGTCGCCTTTGCTCCACTCGGACGTGGTGTAAAGGCTGCCCCCGGGATCGTTCTCCCACGGCTTGGTATCGGGCTTGCCCTGATACTTGCCCTGCTTGTACACGATCACCTGCTCCGTTTCACCGCAGCCGGTCATGCCCGCCAAGGCAATAAGGGCAGCGCCGGCAATTGCGAGCTTGCGTGCGCTGATCATTATTTCCCTCCTTTCGGTGGCTGCTGCGGCGGATTGTCGGGCTTGCCGTAGGCCGTGCTCCAACCCCACACTTCCGCGCCATTGCCGCGCTTCAGCGCGCGATTGCGGAAAATATCGGCGACGACATCGCCGTCGCCGGCCAGCAGCGCCTTGGTCGCGCACATTTCGGCGCAGGCGGGGAGCTTGCCCTGTGCGAGGCGGTTGGAGCCGTACTTGGCGAACTCCTCCTTGGAATTGTCCTTCTCCGGGCCGCCGGCGCAGAACGTGCATTTGTCCATCTTGCCGCGCATGCCGAACGCCCCCGCTTGCGGGAACTGCGGCGCGCCGAATGGACAGGCATAGAAACAGTAGCCGCAACCTATGCACATGTCCTTGTCGTGCAGCACCACGCCTTCGTCGGTGCGGTAGAAGCAATCCACCGGGCACACCGCCATGCACGGTGCATCCGAGCAGTGCATGCACGCGACCGAGATCGATTTTTCACCAGGTACGCCGTCGTTGAGGGTAACCACGCGCCGGCGATTCACGCCCCAAGGCACTTCGTTCTCCTGCTTGCAGGCAGTCACGCAACCGTTGCACTCGATGCAGCGCTCGGCATCGCACAAAAATTTCATTCTTGCCATGATGATCTCCTGTACTCGCCCTAAGCGGCCCGCTCGACCTGACACAGGGTGGTCTTCGTCTCCTGCATCATCGTCACCCGGTCGTAGCCGTAGGTCGTGGCGGTATTGATCGCCTCACCGCGTACGAAAGGCGCCGCGCCATCCGGATAGTAGGGCAGCATGTCCTTGCCCTGCCACCATCCGGAAAAGTGGAACGGCAGGAACACCGTATCCGGCCCGACGCGCTCGGTGACCTGCGCCACGACCTTGAGCTTCGCACCGGTCGGCGTTTTCACCCATACGTATTCGCCGTTGCGGATGCCGCGGTCGTTCGCGGTCTTGGGATTGATTTCGACAAACATGTCCTGCTGCAGCTCGGCTAGCCACGGGTTGGACCGGGTCTCCTCGCCGCCGCCTTCGTACTCGACCAGCCTGCCGCTGGTCATGACCAGCGGAAACTGCTTGGAAATGTCCTTGTTCTTCTCCTGTACCGACTTGAACAATGTCGGCAGGCGCCAAAAGACCTTGACATCGTCATGGGTCGGATACTTCTCGACCAGATCCGGCCGCGGTGAATACAGCGGCTCTCGGTGCAGCGGTACCGCATCGGGGAAATTCCACACCAACGCGCGCGCCTTGGCGTTTCCAAAGGGATGGCAGCCGTGCACTTTCATGACTACGCGCTGGATGCCGCCGGAGAGGTCGGTCTTCCAGTTCTTGCCCTCCGCCTCTTTTTTCTCCTCCTCGGTCAAGTCGTCCCACCAGCCCAGTTTCTTCAGCAGCACGTGATCGAACTCCGGATAGCCGGTGGTGATGTCGGCGCCCTTGGAGCACGAGCCATCCTCGGCGAGCAGGCTGACGCCGTCCCGCTCGACGCCGAAATTGGCGCGGAAGTTGCCGCCTCCATCCATGACGTGCTTGGAGGTGTCGTACAGGTTGGGTGATCCCGGGTGCTTCAACGCCGCATTGCCATAGCAGGGCCACGGCAGGCCGAAATAGTCGCCATCGAGCACGTAACCGGTCTTGGCGTCTTTTCCGCCGCGGGCGCGCAGCGTCTTCACATCGAACACATGCATGTTGCGCATGTGCGCCTGCAGCCGCTCGGGTGACTGGCCGGTATAGCCTATGGTCCAGGCACCGCGGTTAAATTCGCGCGTGATGTCCTCGATATCCGGTTCGTCGCTCTTCACCTTGATGTTCTGCGTGCCGTCCTTCTTGCCCACAAGCTGGTCGGCGAAACCGAGCTTCTTCGCGAACAGGTACATGATGGTCTGGTCGGGCTTGGACTCGAACAGCGGCTCGATCACTTTCTCGCGCCACTGGATCGAGCGGTTGGAGGCCGTAACCGATCCGGAGGTCTCGAACTGGGTCGCCGCGGGTAGCAGGTACACGGCGCGGTTATTGTTCGGCGTGTAGCCTTCGGCGGGCATTGCCGCCATTGCCGCGGTGGCCGACGGATACGGGTCGATCACCACCAGCAGGTCGAGCATGTCCATCGCCTTCTTCATGTCCAGACCACGGGTCTGGCTGTTAGGCGCATGGCCCCAGTAGAAAACGCCGCGGATGTTCGGATCCTGGTCGATGTTCTCGTTCTTTTCCATCACGCCGTCGATCCAGCGCGATACCGTAATTCCCGGCTTGGTCATCATCGCGGGCGAGGCAAACTGGCTCTGAAGCCACTTCAAATCCACGTTCCATACCCTAGCCCAATGTGCAAAGGAGCCGGGGGCGATGCCGTAATAGCCGGGCAGCGAATCGGGATTGGGCCCCAGATCGGTCGCGCCCTGCACGTTGTCATGGCCGCGGTAGATATTGGTGCCGCCACCCGAGACGCCGACGTTCCCGAGCGCAAGCTGCAGGATGCAACTCAGGCGCACCAGCGCATTGCCGGTCGTATGTTGAGTTTGACCCATAGCCCAGATGATGGTGCTGGGGCGGTTTTTCGCCATCGCCTCGGCGCAGGTATAGACTTCCTTCTCCGGCATCCCGGTTACGTCCTGGACCTTGTCCGGGGTCCATTTCATGGACTCTTCCCTGACCTTGTCCATGCCGTAGACGCGGGCTTTGATGTACTCCTTGTCCTCCCAGCCGTTCTTGAAGATGTGGTACAGCATACCGTGCAGAAAAGCGATGTCGCTGCCGGAGCGGATGCGGAAGTACATGTCCGCCTTGGCAGCCGTGCGCGTGAAGCGCGGGTCGACAACGATCACTTTCGCGCCCCCCTCTTTCGCGTGCAGTGTGTGCAGCATGGATACGGGGTGCGCCTCGGCCGCGTTGCTGCCGAGGAACAGTATCATCTTGGAATTCTGCTCGTCGTTGTACGAATTGGTCATGGCGCCGTAACCCCAGGTGTTCGCCACGCCCGCGACCGTGGTCGAGTGGCAGATGCGCGCCTGGTGGTCGGTGTTGTTGGTGCCGAACAGCCGCACCCATTTGCACATCAGGTACGCTTGCTCGTTGTTGTGCTTAGAGGAGCCGATGAAGTACAGCGCGTCCGGACCCGACTCCTTGCGAAGCGCGAGCATCCTGTCGCCGATTTCGTTGATGGCCTGATCCCAGGAAATGCGCTTGTACTTGCCGTTCTCCAGTTTCATCGGGTACTTCAGGCGGTGCGAATGCTCGGTCATACCGTGCTCGCGTACCGATGCGCCCTTGGCGCAGTGCGCACCGAGGTTGATCGGGGAATCGAATACCGGCTCCTGCCGCACCCACACGCCGTTCTGCACCACGGCGTCGATGGCGCAGCCGACCGAGCAGTGCGTGCACACCGTCCGCTTGATTTCGACCTTGCCGCCCGCCTCACTTGCGGCCTCGGCTTTGCCGATGACATTGAACGGCAGTTGGCTTGCGAAGGCACCGGCGCCCGCGACGACGCCGGAGCGTTTGAGAAAAGTACGCCGGTCTATGGTCTTAGCCAGCATGCCGGCGAGGCTTCTGGCGAGCCGGCCCTGCGCCACGGGTGCAGTTGGCGATTTCCGGGTGAGTAACATGGCGCCTCCTCAGACTTTGGCGGTTCGATAATAGTTTCGGATGTGCTCCGATGCGTGGTAGCCCTTGCCCTTTCTCTTGCCGTTTGCGCTCGCCGCTGTCGGCCTTTGCGGGGCAGTTGTCGCAATCATGGCAGCCGCACTTGCAGCGCCGCTTGCGCCAAGGGTAAGCAGGAAGGTCCTGCGACTCAGTCTGGTATTGCTCATCGTGGGCTCCTTGCAAAAACCGCGACTATCGATAATCCAATAGAGCACCCCGCCGGGGATGCCTGTCATGCAAAGTGATGTGCTAATGAGACTCTAAGCAATAGGGCGCGAGCTACTTGTATGGTCCAAACCACTGGTAGCAGCAGAATTAACGATAGCAACAAAATCGGCGATAGCAACCGAAAATTGCGGCGGTACGCCGATCGTCAAATTTGTCCAGATCATCGAAGCACCGAAGAAGGAACACTGTCGCCTTGCCAGGCAAGATCGTCTGCAATTGGACAGAACCTACGCAGAAGGATTCAACGAAATCGTTGCTGCGGCGCGTTACCGGGCAAGGACGCCCGCAGCCGGAGGCGTCACTTCGACGCAATCGAAGGTTGACCGCGCGCGATGGCCTGCAGCTGCGCTACGCTCGCGCCGACGGGGCTGCACGCCTCGCGCGAGACCTCAGTTGGGCAAGGACAGTATCGCCGCTGAGAAGCACGCTATGGGGCCATGTCGAAGGACGCGGTTTCCACGTCTAGAAATACCTTGGCGAACCGCGCCACATGCTTATAGAAATCGGTACTGGGCGAAGCCATTCCCGCATCGCAAAAGCTCGCGTAGCAAGGGGCAACATAGCGCGTGAAAAACGCTTTTTGTTTCTCCACTGCGGCATCGCCGGAGACAAGATAGATCAAGTGGCGCATCACGTCGCACAGGCCGGAGAAATGATCTTCATATTCCGCCGCGCTCGGGTCGCGTTGAAAACCCAAGGCGGCGAGTTCGGCACGCAGCCGCAAGAGCACACTTTCATGCATGGATTCAGAAAGATAGTGTGACGCATACGGCGTTATCTCGGCCTTGCCGGCGCCTACGTACACGCTGTCGTACTCCGCCTGCGCCGCCTCGGCGCTCGTCGCAGCCGCGGCCAAAACCAGGGATTTCCAGGCTTGTGCCAGGGTAACATGCGCGGCCTCGCCGGCAATGTCGTCCGCACCCGCGATGGCAGCGAGCAGGCCCACGTCCGGTCCGGCATGGAACAAGCGCGAGATCAGCGCATAGAAGTCCGCACGCGCCCGGTCTTCCTGCGTGAGTTCCGGGGCCGGCGTCGTGGCAGACGGGAGGCTCATGGTTTGACGCCGAAGATAGTCTGCTCGTCCTTGTTTTCCAGCATGTCGATTACGCGGCAATCGGCGCACATTTGCAGCCGCTTGAGGCCGCCATCGGCAAACATCGTGTGCGTGCCCAGCTTGCCCAGCATATTGTCTATCATTTGCTTGGTGCCGAAAGGCTTGCTGCAGCGCACGCAGTTATAGGGAATCGCTTCGAGCAGCACCCGCTCCACCTTGGCCTCGGGCGCGAGCAGGAGGCGTGGCACTAGCGTGACCGCCTTCTCCGGGCAGGTGCTGACACACAGACCGCATTGGACGCAGTTGCGCTCGATGAATCGCAGCGCCGGCCGGTCGCGGCCATCGACCAGTGCCGAGGCGGGGCACGCGCCGACGCAGGCCATGCACAGCGTGCACGTGTCGCGGTTGACCTCGACCTGCCCCCAGGGTGCGCCCGGTTCCAGGAGAATCTCCTCTTGCGGCGTCGGCGCGAACTTCGCCAGATGCGAGATCGCAAACTCCAGGGTGGTCCGCTTCTCCTGGCTCAGATTGAACTTCGCCGGTTCGGCGACAGGCACGGCGGGCTCAAGCGCCCACACATCATTTTCAAGCTCCCCCGGTTCTTCGGCAGTCAGGAGCTTGAGGTGCGTGCCCGCGTAGCCCAGGGCATTGACTATGGTTTGGGCGTGGCGCATCTGCTTCTCGAGCGCCGCGCCGTATTCCTCGGCTTCGCTGCGGCTTGCGAGCAGCACGACCTGACTCGCGCCATAGGCGAGTGCGCCGAGCAGCGTATCCATGCCGAGCGAGGCGACGCTGTGAACTTCGAGCGGGATCACCCGCGCCGGCAGGCCGCCGTTTCTGCCCGAGATTGCGCGACGGCCAAGCCGTGCGATCAGTTCGCGGCTCGAGTCCGCATTGTGAAATAGGATGCACGCTTCTTTCCCGCCCGCAGCGTGATAAGTGCCGAGCAGCGTCTTCAGCCGCCTGCCCAAGTCGGTCACGCGCGGATAGGCATGGGTCATCGCGCCCGAGGGGCAAACGGTGGCGCAGCCGCCGCAGCCCATGCACAGATGCGGCTCCACCTTGACGTAATCGCCGTCCGCCGAAATCGCCCCGGTAGAGCAGGTATCGATGCAGTTGTTGCAGCCGACCTTCGCCGAGCGGCTGTGGGCACAGAGTTTCGCGTTGTAGGCGAAGAATTTTGGTTTGTCGAACTCGCCCACCAATTGCGCGAGTTGGCCTGCCGCGAGCGCCTGCTCGAGCGGGTCGGCCGCGGGAGCCAGGTAACCCTGGGGAAGTTGTGCGAGCCGGATCAGCGGCTCGGCGCCCAGATCCAGCACCAAATCGAAGCGATCGCTGCGCGCGCGCTCGGCGCGGGCGAAATCGATCGCGCCAAGCGCACCGCAGGCCGTAACGCAACTGCGGTGAGATTTGCACTTGGCGAGGTCGACCTGGTAGGTGAAATCGATGGCCTGCTCCGGACAGGCATGGACGCACGCGTTGCAGCGCGTGCACACCTCAAGGTCGATCGGGTTCGACTGCTCCCAGGCTACCTCAAAAGCGCCAAGATAGCCCGACACCGACAGGGGCTTGCCTGACCATACGGGATAGGCGCGGACCGGAGGAAGTTCGGCGCCCGAGCTGGTCGTGACGAGCACGCTTACTTCAAGCCTATCCTGCAGACGCTCGGCCCATTGCAGCGCCGCCGCGGCCGGGCCGACGATGAGCAATTGCCCGCCCGAACGGTAGCTGGTGCTGGGCACCGGCTCCGGCTCGGGTAGCCCGGCCAGCGCAAGCAGCGCTGCGATCTTGGGCGTCGCCTGCCGCGATTCCTTGGACCAGCCGGCAGTCTCGCGTATGTTGACGAACCTCGGTTCAGCCTTGGCTTTGGCCTGCGCGGCAAGTTCGGCAAACAGCGGTGCCTCCTGCGTGCAGGCGATAAGGCATTCGCCGCCCTGCAAGGCGGCTTGGAACGCCCCCAGTTCGCGGCGGCAAAGTTCGGAATGGACCACTGCGGGCGCGTCGAGATCCAGCGCGCGCGCGAGCGCTTTGGCGTCCAGCGCCATGGTCTGATTGCAGTTGCAGAGCTTGATCGTCCTTTGTGTGGACATGGTCATACTTCCCGGACGTCAAGCGCCGTCCGGCCCGCGCGGGGGAAGTCCCGCGGGCGCACGCGCATCTTGCTCGTCGACGGGATGCCGGGGCTCGCCGATGTCTTCCTCAGCCTGAGCTATGGCTGGACCGGTCGTGGCGCCTGAGTGCGGGCCCATGGGGTTCGGCGGCACCGGCTCCGATGCCGCTGTCGCGCGCGCTGGCTTGGCCGCCGCAGGCGTAGCCGTAGCGGCGTCCCCCGCCGCCAATGTCTCGCCATCGGTACGGGCTCTGTCTTCCTCGTCGAACAAGGCCAGGCCTTTCGCCTGATTCAGCCGCCGCAGCATCGCCGCAGGGATCGGATCGGGTTTGCTGTAATCGTCGATGTACGTATCCAGTCCGTCCATGACATTGAATTGCGGATCGCTGAAAAGCTTGCGCAAAGCGCTGCGGCGCAATGCCTCCTCGACCCGCGGGTCGAAGAACTCGCAATACTCGGGCTTCACGCCGTCCTCCGGCGATTGCGGTGCGCGCTCCACCGGTAAGGCCGCAGCCGGTGCAGCAGGCACCGCCTGCGGCGACTGCACGGGCGCTGAGGCGACGCCCGCCGCCTCGGCTTTCGCTTGTAGCTTGCGTCGGGACCAGCGCGAAAAGACGCTCTCGTCGTCGTTCATGGATTCATCCGCGTTTGGCACCGTTGAATGAAGGCGGGCGGCTGCGTTTCTTTGACACCGGCCTGTAATGCGCGTTCACGAACGCAAGCAGCCAGTCGCACATTTCGCGCGGCATCGGCACGATGTCCACCTGTTCGTTCGCGTCCATGAAGCGCGCGGCCTCGCCGTAGCTCACGGTCACGAACTTGGGCACCGCCATCGTCTCTTCCATGCGCCACACGACGAACACGCAGGGCTCCCGCGCCGACAGGTTGAGATAATAGCTCTCGGCTTCGTCACGATGGAGCTTGAGTTCGAAGCCGCCATGCAACCATTGCTCCTCGGCGCTGTCCTTCATCAGCAGGCGCGGCGCGGCGCCGCCGCCGAGGTCGGGAATCACGCCGATGGCTTCCCACACTTGCGATTGCCAGCGGTTGGCGAGTTCGCGCCGCCCGATGATTACCGCAATTGGTAAGGCTGGATGGTTCACGACAGGATCGTTCATACGCGGCAACTATACTAGCCCAGCAGGTGCTCTGCTATCATGCTCCCTCGTTCGAAATCTGAATACGCCACATGACGGAAAGGGTTATTGCACTGGTCGACGCGGGACGGCGCAAGCCTTTCCCCGCTGTAGCCGCCTCGGTGACCGGACCGGCAAGAGATACTTTTGGGCGCGTCCTGCGCGACCTGCGTATCTCGGTGACCGACCGCTGCAATTTCCGCTGCACGTATTGCATGCCCAAGGAAGTTTTCGGCAAGGACTACCGCTTCCTCCCGCATGACCAGCTCCTGTCGTTCGAGGAAATCGCGCGCCTTGCTGGAATATTCGCAAATCACGGCATCGAGAAAATCCGCCTCACCGGCGGCGAACCGCTGCTGCGGAGGAACATCGAGCGCCTGATCGAAATGCTCTCGTCGATTCGTATGCCCAATGGCGCCGACCTCGAACTCACGCTGACCACCAACGGGTCGGTGCTGGCGCGAAAAGCGCGCGCGCTCAAGGATGCGGGCTTACGCCGCGTCACCGTGAGCCTGGACGCGCTCGACGATCCGACTTTCATGGCGATGAATGACGCCGAATTCCCTGTAGCCAAAGTGCTCGCAGGCATCGACGCCGCGGATGCGGCCGGCCTCGCACCCGTAAAGATCAACATGGTGGTGAAACGCGGCGTAAACGAGCATTCAATCCTGCCAATGGCGCGCCGATTCAAGGATTCGGGCCACGTGCTGCGCTTCATCGAGTTCATGGACGTGGGCACGACCAACGGCTGGCGCATGGACGACGTTATTCCATCGCGCGAGATCATCCGCATGATCGATGCGCACATGCCGCTCGAGCCGATCGACCCCAATTACCCGGGCGAAGTCGCCGAGCGCTGGCGCTACCGCGACGGGTCGGGCGAGATCGGCGTCATCTCCTCGGTGACCCAGGCGTTTTGCCGCTCCTGCACGCGCGCACGCATTTCCACCGAAGGCATGCTGTACACGTGCCTCTTCGCGACTTCGGGCTACGACTTCCGCGCCCTGCTGCGCGGCGGGAAGTCGGATGATGAAATCGGCGCGGCCATCGCCGCCGCCTGGGGCGCGCGCGACGATCGCTACTCGGAAATTCGCACCGAAGCAACGCTGCCGGAAAGCAAGATCGAGATGTCGTATATTGGCGGCTGACGCTCGCCGCCAGAATCGAAAAGAAGCCGGCGACTATTCGAAGCCGAGGATGCAAAGGGCATGAAGCTACGCAAGATTCTTCCCGGGGTCCGTTGCGCCGTGTTGGAACTTTGCGTCTATTCGCATTTTCCACTATGAAGCCGCGCCTACGCCCCGAGACCACGCGCGCCGCACGAGCGCTCACCTTCGACGTGGAGGCGATCAACGAGCGCGGTGAAATGGTGCCGACCGCCATCGCGGGCGAGCATGCGCTCACGCTATACCTTGACAAGCGCGAGATCGTCACGCTCATGACCATGGGCCAGGCGCCCGAAGCGCTCGTCCTCGGCTATCTGCGCAATCAGCGACTGGTGCGCTCGGTGGAAGAGATTGCCGCGGTGCAGGTGGACTGGGAAACCGATTCGGCAGCGGTCACCACGCGCAAAGCCGCCCGGGGCGCCGACAAGAGTTTGCGCGACAAGATGAAGAAGCGCACCGTCACCACCGGTTGCGGCCAAGGCACCATGTTCGGCGACCTGATGGAAGACATCGACCGCGTAAAGCTGCGCGAAGACGTGGCCCTGCGCGAAGACACGCTCTATGCCCTGCTCGAGCAGGTGCGCCAGCGTGAAACCATATACAAGACCGCCGGCGCGGTACACGGCTGCGCCCTGGCGACAAACGAATCGGGCACAAGCCGCATCATCACCTTCGTCGAGGACGTCGGCCGCCACAACGCAGTCGACACCATTGCCGGGCAGATGTGGCTCGAGGACATAGACGGCTCGGACAAGATTTTCTACACTACCGGGCGTCTGACTTCCGAGATGGTGATCAAGGCGGCGCAGATGCAGATTCCGTTTCTCGTTTCGCGCTCGGGTCTGACGCAGATGGGCTACGAGATCGCGACCAAGACCGGCATCACCATGCTCGGGCGGACCACGGGCAGGCACTACCTGTTGTTCAGCGGAGGCCATCGTTTCAGGAAAAGCGTCGCCCCGACCATGTTCGCTTAGGGTCTGTTGACATTCAGCACATGAGCGCGGTGAATGTCAACAGACCCTAGTACCCGCCGCAAAATGAACTTTGCAGCGGGCGGATCTAGAGGAGTATGAGGGGATATATCCCCTCGTTTTGAAATAAACTGCTAGCACATGCGTCGCGCCAGATGAAGAACGTTACCGGTCTGATACTCGCCGGCGGCCAGGGCCGGCGCATGGGTGGCGTCGACAAGGGTCTGCAGCCGTTTCGCGGCAGGCGCCTCGTCGACCATGTGTACGAGAGGCTTGCGCCGCAGGTCGGCGGCGTCATCATCAATGCCAACAAGAACCAAGATGCCTACCGAACGCTAGGCGTGCGCGTGATCAGCGACGCGATAAGCGAAACAGGAGGAGGATTTGCCGGCCCGCTTGCGGGGCTGCACGCCGGATTGTCCATTTCGCGCCGACCGTTTCTCGTCTCAGTACCCTGCGACTCGCCTTTTCTGCCCGATGACCTGTTGGCGCGCCTGTTTGCAGGACTGGACGATGCAGGAGCGGAAGTAGCCGTAGCCAGGACCGTCGATGGACCGCATCCGGTGTTCTGTCTGGTGCGCAGCGGCGTGCTCGATCATCTCACTGCTTTTCTGAAAGGCGGCGGCCGCAAGATCGACGCCTGGTACGCCACGCTCGTCGTGGCAGAAATCCCGTTTGATGACGAAGCCGAGGCTTTTGCCAACATCAACACCAGCGACGACCTCAAAGCACACGAAATTGAAAGATAGGGCACAAGCATGAAGACGCTGCAGGAGACCACGAGTTGCATGGATGGCTACGACCCGGATGCGCTCGCGGTAGACCAGGCGCGCGCAGTTGTGCGCTCGTTCCTCACCCCGGTCAGCACCAACGAAAGGCTGGCGCTCCGGAGCGCCCTGGGACGCGTGCTGGGGGAGGACATCGTCTCTATGCTCGATGTGCCGGCACACGACAATTCGGCCATGGACGGCTACGCTGTACGCTATGCGGACCTCAAGCCCGAGGGCGAAACGGTGCTGCGCCTGGCGGGCGACGCTTTTGCGGGACGCCAGTTCGAGGGCACGGTCGGCAAAGATGAGTGCGTGCGCATCATGACCGGCGCGGTGATGCCCGCGGGCGCCGACACGGTGGTGATCCAGGAAATCGTCCGTGCCGACGGCGACGCGGTGCATGTTCCGGCAGGACAGAAGCGAGGCCAGAACCGGCGTCTGAAGGGCGAGGATCTTGCGCTCGGCAAGGCGGTGTTGCGAGCCGGACACTCTATCGGCCCGGCCGAGCTCGGGCTCGCCGCCTCGCTCGGGCTCGCCGAAGTTACGGTGCGCCGACGCTTGCGCGTTGCCTTCTTTTCCACCGGCGATGAACTTACCCAGATCGGCATGCCTCTCGCGCCGGGCCAGGTGTACGACAGCAACCGCTACACCCTGTACGGCATGCTCACACGCCTTGGCTGCGACATCATCGACATGGGCGTGGTGCGCGACGACCGCGCGAGTCTGGAGCATGCTCTGCGAACTGCGGCGGCGAATGCCGATGCCATCATCACCTCGGGCGGCGTATCGGTAGGTGAAGCCGATTTCATACGCGAACTGCTCACGCAACTAGGAGAAGTGGTTTTCTGGAAAATCGCGATGAAGCCGGGCCGGCCGATGGCCTTCGGCAAGATCGCGCATGCGGGAAACGCGGCCCACTTCTTTGGCCTCCCGGGCAATCCGGTCGCGGTGATGGTGACCTTCTACCAGTTCGTGCGCGAGGCGATACTTGCCCTCTCCGGCCGTACCGATGACTGCGCACTGCCCTTGCTGCAAGTACCCTGCTCCGCCAGCATCAAGAAAAATCCGGGTCGCACCGAGTTTCAGCGCGGCACGCTGTCGCGCGATGAGCAGGGTCAGTGGCGCGTATGTCCGACCGGTGCGCAAGGTTCGGGCGTGCTGCGCTCGATGTCGGAAGCCAACTGCTTCATCGTGCTCGAACACGAGCGCGGTTCGGTGAAGCCCGGCGACTTGGTGCAGGTCCAGCTATTCGACGGTTTGGTGTAGGCGCGCGGCGGCGCAGAAGCGCGTCTTAGAGTCGGTAACAATACGAGGGGCCGTGGAAGGGGTGGGATCCTTCCTTTCCCACCCGACTCCCCTCGTGCTCCGCTAGATCAGATCATGGCCAAATGACTCGTGCCATGGATTCCTAGAACCCGAACAGCCGCTGCGGATTGTCCACCAGGATTCTGCGCCGCGTCGCCGCATCCGGCGCCCACTTCCCGAGGAGATTCCAGAGCTCGACCGAGCCCACTTTGTCGGCAAAGGAGAGATGCGGATAATCGCTTCCCCAAATGATGCGGTCGGGTGCCGCATCGATCAGCGCCCGCGCCATCGGCGCCGCATCCGCAAACCCCTTCGTCGCCGACATGCGATACACACCCGTGAGCTTGACCCAGCAGCGCCCCGAGCCGTTGCGCAGCAGATCGAGCAGTTGCTGGAATCCCGGCTGCTCGAGACCGTCCTTTGCGAGGTACATGCCGAAGTGTGCCAGCGTATAGTCGATGTCGAACTCCTCGAGCGTCGGCAGCAATTCGGCGGTCAGCCAGCCCGGTGTGAGGAAATCGAGCTGCCATCCGATCTCGGCGAAGCGCGCGCGAAAGCGCTCGATACGCGGCAGCATCCTCGTCGCGAAGCCGGCCTCAGGCGGCTTTACCGGCGACACATTGATGCGCACGCCGCGCACGCCGAGCGCGTGCAAGCGCTCGAGCTCGGCATCGGGAACGTTCTCGTCGATATCGACGATGCCGCGGCAGTTCGCGCCAATCTCGCGCATCGCGTCGAGCATGCAGCGGTTGTCGCGGCCGTAGGCACTGGGTTGCACGAATACGAAACGCTCGATCCCGAGTTCGTGCGCGAGCGCGAGATAGTCCTCGAGCGGCGCGTGCGGCGGCGTGTAGCGCAGTTCACCTGCGTACGCATAGCGTTCCGCCTGACCGAATACGTGAAAGTGGCAGTCGCAGCCTAGCGGCTGCGCCTTGAAATCGGGATGTCGTTCGGCGTGCGGGGTCATGCTTCTCCTATTCGGGCTTCATGCCGGCCTCGCGCGCGAGCCGGCTCTTCTTGTCTATTTCCTTCCTGACGTACGCAGTGAACTCTTCCGGCGACGCGCTCGCCGTCAGTTCGATGCCGCGTTCGAGAAAACGGCTGTGCAGATCCGGAACGCGCACGACTTTCGCGACCGCCTCGTTCAAGCGCGCGAGAACTTCGCGCGGCGTTCCTGCGGGCGCCATCAAACCATTGAACGTGATGTCTTCGTAGCCCGGCAATCCCGATTCGTCGACCGTGGGCACATCCGGGAGCAGCGGCGAACGCTTGCGGCTCGTGACGGCCAAGGCCCGCAGCTTGCCTGCCTTAACGTGGGACGCCGAGGTGCTGATCTGGTCGAACATCATCATTACCTGCCCGCTGATGACGTCGACTATCGCCTGGGAATTGCCCTTGTACGGCACGTGCAGCATTTTCACGCCCGCCTGGCTGTTTAAGAGCTCGGCGGCCATGTGTCCGGTCGAGCCGTTGCCCGAGGACGCGTACGAAATCTCACCTCTACGCGCCTTGGCAAGCGCGATCAATTCCTTCACCGTGTGCGCGGGCAGCGCGGAATTCACGACCAACACCTGCGGCACGACGCACGTGAGCGTGATGCCGGTGAAATCCTTCAAGGGGATGTAGCCGGGGTTGGCCACGATCAAAGGCACCGTGGCAAACGTGTTAGCTATCGCGAGCAGCGTATAACCGTCGGCGGGCGATTTCGCCACGAACTGCGTGCCGACGAGGCTGCTCGCGCCCGGCCGGTTCTCGACGACAACCGGCTGGCCGAAACCCTTCGCGAGTTGCTCCGCGACCGTGCGCGCGACGATGTCGACGTTTCCGCCAGCCGCGAGCGGCACGATGATCCGGATTGCGCGATTGGGATAGCTTGCGGCCGCCTGGCCGAACGCACCGGTCGAGTAAAAAAAAGCAAGTATAGGCGCAAGTAAAATACGCGGGAAATTCATCATCGGGCCCTCTCCCAAATTGGCTGCTCGGGCGCTCACTCTAGACGAACTCACGTGCGTACACAATGTGCATTCATGCCTCTGACGCCATCCGCCGTTGCGCCGCTCCTACGGTTGTTGTAGATTGCCCCATCCTTCCAGCTGAGCTCGGCCCTCGACGCGATGATAGATTTGAACACCGCGCGCGACGAGCGCACAGTGATGGACGCGGCGAGGTTGCCGCGCCAGACGGCCTGGGCGAAATTGCAGCCGCAGGGACATTGATTCGACAAACAAGGGGGAAACGATGGGTACGACGCAACGGATGGCCAGTTTTATCGCGAACGCAAAATACGAAGACATTCCAGCAGCGGCCGTAGATATAGCCAAGCTCTGCCTGCTCGACTCGGTGGGCTGCGCGATTTATGGCACCACGCGGCCGTTGGGCAAGATCATGACCGGTCTGGTCGATGAGCTTGGCGGCAAGCCCGTGTCCAGGGTGCTGGGCACGCGCATCGACACCAATGCGGTCAACGCGGCTCTTGCCAACGGAACCCTGGGCCATTCCGAGGACTTTGACGACATGGGCAGTGGAGCGCACCAGGCAGTGCTGCTCATGCCCGTCGTCCTCGCCTTGGGCGAAGAACTGCACGCGAGCGGCAAACAGGCGCTGGTCTCGTATCTCGTCGGCTTTGACATCACGGCGAACGTTTCCCTCAACATCGGAAACGACCATTACGGCAAAGGCTGGCACAGCACTTCGAGTTCGGGCACTTTGGGCTCCACTGCCGCAGCCGCCAAAATGCTGGGTCTCGACGAAATGCAGACGCGCATGGCCCTCGGTATCGGCGCCAGCCAAGCCTCGGGTCTACGCGCCAACTTTGGTACCATGACCAAGCCCTTCCATCCGGGCAACGCCTGCCGCGCGGGGGTTACGGCTGCGAAGATGGCCCAGAAAGGCTACGAGTCCAACCCGGACGTTATGGAGCACCGGTTCGGCTATGCGGCCGTGTACGGCGAGGAAATGACTCAACTCGGCAACATGACGCGCCATCTGGGCAACCCGTGGGCCATCATGGGCACTGGTCGCGATGTCGCGACCGGTATATTGATCAAGATTTGGCCTTGCTGCGGCGGCACCCACGGCGCCAACACCGCTATCACGCGTTTGCTGAAGAAGCGCCCCATCAAACCGGAGGACGTGGAATCGGTCGACATCGTTACCACGCATCAACCCTCCTGCATGGCGCCAAATCTGCGCTGGCCCGCCTCCGGCCTGCAAGGGAAATTCTCCACCTGGTACACGGTGGCGTCCGCCATTGTCGACGGCGGCAAACTGGACCTCTCCAGTTTTACCGACGAAGCGGCGAGCCGACCCGCGGTGCAGGACATGCTGCGCCGCGTGAATATCATCCAGGATCCGGATACCGCTGGACGGCCGCACCGTTCGCAAGGAGGCGCAGCCTGGTCGGATCTCAGCGTTACCCTCAAGAACGGCGAACGCGTGGTCGCGCCCCGCGTCGAGGCCAACGGCGGCCGCGGCGACACTTATGGTTGGGAAACCAAGGATGCCGTGATTCAGAAATTCAAGATGCTGGCTGGTGCGGTACTCAAGCCAGCCCAAGTGGATTCAGCCCTCAACGCAATCATGGACATGGAAAAGGCGCGCGATATCCGTGCCGTGATGGACACGCTGACCTTGCCGCGCTAGAGCAGCGCAGCGAGCATGCGGGCGCAGGGCAATGCTTGCGCCATGGCATGACTGCGTGGCCGCCAACTCGGCCATTCCCCAAGCTTTAGTGCCCGGGGGCGTGGCCGAGCGTCGAATTAATTGAATTTAATATTGGCAGCCTTGATAACTTGAGCGAACTTGGCTAGGTCCGCTACCATGAGCGCGGTAAACTGCGCCGGTGTGGAGATGAATGGGTCCATTCCCTGATTCTCCAGCTTTACCTTCACGTCAGGCATGGCCAGGATTCTGGCCAATTCGGCCGAAAGCTTGTTGACGATTTCATTTGGCGTGCCCGCCGGTGCGAGGATGCCATACCAGATTCTGAGTTCGAAACCCGGCAGGCCGGCTTCGCTGAACGTCGGCACCTGGGGCAGACCGGGGAAACGCGCCTCGCCCGAGATCGCGATTCCCTTGATCTTTCCGGCTTTAACGAAGGGCATCACGACTAAGGGGGATTGGAAGTAAGCCTGCACCTGGCCGCCGAGGAGGTCGGTCATGGCGGGCCCGCCTCCCTTATAGGGGATATGCTGCATCTTCGCCCCGGTCCGGTGTTCGAACATTGCAGCGGCGAGATGGGTCGTCGTGCCGCCGCCCGAGGAGGCGTAGTTGATCGCACCGGGTTTCGATTTCGCCAGCGCGATGAACTCCTGCAAATTGTTGGCCGGCATCGAAGGATGCAGCACCAGCGTCAATTCTGTTTTGCACACAGTGCCAATCGGAGCGAAATCCTTGATCGGATCGTAGGGCGTGGACATCAGGTTCGGGACGATCACATGGGTCTGCACAACCAGCAACAGCGTGTAGCCGTCCGGCGCGGACTTGGCAGCGGCCTCGACGCCGATGATGGTGTTACCGCCGCCGCGATTCTCCACCAGTACCTGCTGGCCCCAGCTTTCCGTCAGTTTCTCCCCGACAATGCGAACCAACGGCGTGGTGGTGCCGCCCGGCGGGTACGGCGTGATGATGCGGATCGGCCTGTTGGGATAAGTCTGCTGGGCGGCGACGAAACCAGCAAGCCCCATCAGCGCAACTCCCATCACCATGCGCACTACTGCGTTACAAACTTTCATCTTGCCCCTCCTCAGTTCAAGGCCGGCATTTGTAGATCGCAAAAGTGCGTTTGCCGGCTTCCTTGGAATCGCCCTTGACGACCGTGTCGCCACCGGCATCGACTGCGCCGTTGCGTGCCAATTGCAGCAGGTTGGCTTCAACCGCTTCGTCACTGCGGCTGATGAATGCCACTTTGGCGAGTACGCTGACGGCTACCTCTCCCTTGGATTGGCAGCGGCCAACCTGCGCCGCATCCGCTACTACCACTTGCGCAGAACCCTCGCGCACTCCGATGAGGTCGCTCGCACATCCGCTCACTCCCGCAATCAGGCAGGACGCCGCTGCGGCAAGCAACAGTCCTTTATCGAATCTCATGATAATCCCCTTCGTCGTCAGCAATTGGTTGCGCCCGCCGCCGCTTTCGGATGTAATTACCGCTCAACCAGTTAGCCCTTGCGCAGGTACTTCACGATCCGCCTGCCCTGCTCGCGCTGGCCCGCTAGGTGCTGGACAAAGTATACATTTCCGTCCGAATCACCGGCCACGCTATGGCACGATTTGTATTGCTCCGAACCCCAGCGGGCGAGAACCTCGCCGTCCAGCGTCAACACGCTGAAAAAGCCGCCGTTATGCTCGGGCACGTAGACGAAGTCGTTGCGATCCACCCAGAATGTCGCAGGGCCGATGAGCTTCGTCGGCCACTGCGCGACGAACTCGCCGCTTTGCGCGAAGATTTGCACCCGGTCGTTCTCGCGGTCGGCAACGAGCACGCGCCCCCGACGGTCGATCCATATTCCGTGCGGGAGGACGAATTCGCCTGGGCCGCTGCCGGGCTGGCCCCAGGAGTACAGGTGCTTTCCGTCCGGCGCGAATCTGTGCACCTGGCAGTTGCCGTAGCCATCGGTGATGAATAGATCGCCCGAATCGGAGACGACGAGGTCCGTTGGCAAGTTGAAAGGCCCGCCGGCGTGCGTCACGCTATGGTAGCCATGGATGCCGTCGCTCGCTTTGGCCCCGGTGTCCGAGTAGAAGCCCTTGGTGCCGATGGTCAGCAGCCACTCGCCGCGCGCGGTGAATTTGTACACCTGGCTATGAATGCAGTCGACGATCCAGACGTTGCCCTGGGGATCGAAACGGATGGCGTGCGGGAAGGCGAACCTGCCTTCGCCCCACGAATATAGGTATTCCCCGCTCTTGTCGAACACGATAACGGGGTGATCGCCGCGGCAGAAGCCGTACACCCGATCCTGGGAGTCCACGGCCACTGCGGCCATGCTCGCGCTCCAACCCGATGGAAGCCGCGCCCAGTCCTCGATTACCTGGAATGTATGTACGCCGCTGCCGACCGTTGCCAACACGACTTGCCTCCTTGTTTGCAGACCCGTGCAGTGCCCAGGTGCTGACATAGAGCGAACCGCAGCCGGAATAGTAGAGCGAAGCGGAACGCGTGTAAAACACCAGCCTAAAGGCCGGCTGTCGAGCATGGACCGGAGACCCTGTGCAGCAACGACCTGTTCTGCCAAGAATTCATCCGGTCTGGACCATGGTCCCTATGACCCAAACTCCCTAGCCAGAAGCGCTCGCACCTCATCAGATGGCACAGTCCAAGGTCCCTTCTGGTAGCGCTTGATGCCGGCGCGCTCAAGATCCACCATGAGCTCGGCCGTCTTTATGCCGATGGCAAGAGGATCCATGACAATGGCACCGTCCACTTCCCTAATGCCTTGGTCGATCAACCATTGACTGAGATAGAGCCCTGCGGGGTACAAGGAAGCGGCTCCACGGCCTGTGACCTCTTTGGCTGCCTTCATGAAGGCGTCGACAAAAGGCTGCGGATTGTTCCATAGGTTGGCGTAGTCGGTAAATTGAAAGCTTACATAGCCCCCAGGCACCATGCGTTCCTTTACTTTGTAACGCTCGGCGATTTCCTGAAAGAAATAGTGCAAGCGTTCGTTATTCACCAGGAAGGCAAAGTTGGGAGCCAACAGACTGTAGTAAGCAAGAGTGGCCTGGGTCATGAACACGACTGGAATTTTGATCAACTCCCTTAACTCATTGAACCCGAGATCGAGACACTGCGTCACGAAGACATCGTAACCTTCCTCTTCGGCGCGCATGGCGCTTTTCATGGTCTCGTGGGTGACAAAGTGCAATTGCGTTCTGCTCCGAGCGGCCCCAGGATAGGCTTTTCCGAGAGACGGGAATTCACAGACGGTGTCAGGCCGGCACACTCTCTTAGCGTGCTTTTTCAAGGACTCGAAGTACGGCTGATAAAGGTCTGACGCAGCGAGAGGTGTCCCACTCTGAACCCAGATTCTCATATCGCGGTCTCCCGACTCATGTCGAACGAACTTGTTATCTTACTCTAGCGCGACGGCGCATCAGTCGGCGGCCTGCGTCTTTCGCACTGCCGTGCCGCCCCACCGCGGTGCGGGCTCAGGATCGCGCGGCCCATTCGGCGACGCCCGCTTTCGTATAAAGTAGCGAAACATCCACAAAAGGAGAGCATCTTGAGACTGTCAGGACGCCGTATCGTCATCACGGGCGCAGCATCGGGTATAGGGCGCGCCACTGCGGAGTTGTTCGCAAAGGAGGGAGCCAAAGTTGCGGCACTCGACTTGAATCTTGCTGGAGCGGAAGAGGTCGCACGTGCCATTTCCGGTACAGCGGTCGCGGTCGACGTAAGCAGCGAAGAGTCGGTTAATCAGGCGATCGAGAAAGCCGGGACGGCCATGGGCGGCATAGACGGCATCGTCAACTCGGCGGGCATCAATTTCCATGGTCTCATCGAGAATACCGACTTCACGCAATGGCAAAAGGTGCTCGCCGTCAATCTCAATGGCACCTTTCTCGTCTGCCGCGCGGTGCTGCCGTGGCTGCGCAAGGCGGACAGCGCAACCATGGTCTGTGTCTCATCCGGCGCGGCGGTCTCGCCCTTCGTCGGCAATTCGGCCTACGCCACGTCCAAGGCCGGAATCGTGAATTTCACCAGGATATTGGCCATGGAAGTTGCGCCCAAAGTGCGCGCCAACGTCATCTGCCCCGGCATTACCGATACGCCCATGTCACGAGGGATGGCAAAGGCCCGCGATCCTTCGGCGGATACCACGTCCCAATTCTCGAGCCAGCTCGCGCTCAAGCGCAAAGCACAGCCTGAGGAAATTGCGGCGGCCATCTTGTATCTGACCAGCGGCGAATCCTCGTTTATGACTGGCAGCACGCTGGTCGTCGATGGCGGGCGCGCCTTTTACTGAGTATTCCGCGCCCGTGCCTTGACAAAACTTGATTCCGAAGTCTATCGTGAACTCGCAGCCCGTTAAGGCTGCTCCACGTTTGATTCGCCAAAAGAAGAAGCACGCGCTCCACCGCCGCCATTCGAATGAAGTCGGTGGCCTATGTGTCCAATCTAAGAGGGAGTTGATTGCATGTACACGAAGCAGAAAGCTCAATACGACGTCCTTGTGGTCGGGTGCGGTATCGCTGGCCTCTCGGCTGCGGTTGCGGCACAGGAACGCGGGGCGCGGGTGTGCGTGTTGGAACGCGCGCCGGAAGCGGAGCGCGGCGGGAACACGCGCCACACCACGGCCACCATCCGCATGAAGTCCACGGCCGAAGTGACCGACGACTTCGAAGACCATTTCGCGGCTAACGCCGGCGGCTATCTTGACCCCAGCCTCATCGCCGATGTCACCCAGGACTCGAAATCCTGGTCGCTCGCGCTCAAAACGCTGAGCTTCGCCGATCCCAACGTGGTTTCCACCCTGGCGCAAGAGTCGCCGCCCACAATTTCGTGGCTCGAGGGTTTCGGCATCCGGTTCATCCCGCTCGAAGTGCCGTACCTGACTTCAGCGCAACCCCGGATCGCCCCGAGCGGCGGAGGGCTCGCCATGATCGAAGCGCTAGCAAAGCGCTTCGATGCGAAGGGGGGAACCACGCTCTTTTCCACGGCGGCGCAAGCGCTGCTGCAAGATGATGACGGGGTGGTCATTGGCGTGCGCGCGACCGGCCCCGGCAACCGCCCCATTCAATTGCGTGCTGGCGCGGTGATTCTTGCGTGCGGTGGGTTTGAAGGCAATGCGGAAATGTTGACCAGCTATATGGGACCGCGTGCGCTGTATCTGCGAGGCATGTCGGTAGGCTGCAACTACAATAAGGGTGAAGGCATACGCATGGCCCTCGATATCGGCGCTGCGCCCTGTGGCGATTTCGGCAGCTATCACGCGGCCCCGACGGACCCGCGCTCGAAGCTGGCCGGCGCATCGCTCGGTATCTATCCATATGGAATCCTCGTCAACAAAGACGGGTTGCGCTTTACCGATGAGGGGCCGGGGCCTGCCGACTTGACATACGAAAGCGTCACCAGAGAGATTTATAAACAGCCGCAGTCCATTGCATGGACCATCCTGGACGCGAAAATGGCCGACGTTCCCATCCCGTCTGTCACAATCAAGACCGAGCAGCCTGCCATCGAGGCGAACTCAATAGCCGAGCTGGCGCGCAAACTCGACATTCCGGCCGACAGGCTCGAGAGTACCGTGGCTGAATATAACGCGGCGTGCAAGGGTACGGCTAAATGGGATCCGCGGCGCCTGGACGGGCTTGCGACCATTGGACTAGTCCCACGCAAATCCAACTGGGCAAGGCCGATTGATGTGGCACCATTCAAAGCGTATCCGATAATCAACTCAATTGTGCTCACATTTGGGGGTCTGAAAACCGACGTTGCGGCCCGCGTCCTGAACCAACAAGGCGATCCGATCCCGGGCTTGTATGCGGCAGGCGAAACGCAAGGGATTTACTATAAAGCCTATGCGGGGGCTACCTCAGTGCTAAAGGGTGCTGTGTTCGGCAGGCTTGCGGGCTATGACGCGGCGTCGCGCAACCGGAAACCAAAGACGAAGAAGAGCGCTGCCAAATCGTCGAGGAGCAATAAGAAATCGACGCGGAGCAACAAGAAATCGACGCGGAGCGCTAAGAAATGAATGCCTTAGCGCGAACGCGCAAGGGAGGCGGTTTGCGCCAAGCCGCTGCGGTGATTGCGCTGTCTTGCCTGGGCGTCCTCGCCGCTTCCGCCCCTGCTTCAGCGCAGGAGTATCCGACGCGCCCGATTCGGTTGGTAATTCCGTTTCCGCCTGGCGGTTCCAGCGACATCATGGGTCGCATGATGGCGCAAGGCATGTCCAAAGAACTCGGTCAGAACGTGATCGTCGACAACCGTAGCGGTGCCTCAGGCGCGATTGGAACGGAAGCCGTGGTCAAGTCTGCGCCCGACGGTTACACCCTGTGCTTTTGCACGACCGGGTCGACGCTACTCCTCCCTCTGATTGATCCCAAGCTGAGTTACAACCCGAAGCGCGATCTCGCACCCGTAACCCATGTCATAAATCAGCCTTTCGTCATCGTTGTACGTTCCGATCTGAATATCAATTCGCTGCAGGAACTCATTCGGTACGCCAAGGAGAATCCGGGGAAATATACCTACGCAACGGCTGGAGTCGGGACGCCGCAGCACCTGACCGGGGAGCTTCTGGCTCATGTGGCCGGTGCGAAATTTACACATGTGCCTTATCGCGGAGATCAGCCGGCTCAAATAGACCTGCTTGGCGGACAGGTCCAGGGAATGTTCATGGTTGCGCTCATGGTCAATCAGGCAACTGCCACCGGGAAGGTTAAGGCGATCGCAGTATCCAGCTCCAAACGGCTGAAGATCTTTCCCAACCTCCCCACTATTGCAGAATCTGGCTACTCGGAGTTCTCGTCAAATAACTACTTCCTCGGTGTCTTTGCGCCTGCCGGGACTCCCGTACCGATCATAGAAAAGATCCATGCCGCGATCGTCAAGTCGCTGCAAACACCGGCTGCAGTCGACAAAATGAACAGCGACGGCACAATCAGCGTGCTCGAAGGTCCGCAAGCATTTGCGGCTACGATGGAGCGGGAGACTCTTCGCTGGGGTAATGCGGTCAAGCTTGTGAACCTGACGAGTCGTAGTCAGTGACGGCATTTCGGTCCGTTCCGCATCCTGTGCAAGATCGAATTCAGACAAAATTCGCGGCGTTGTAGGATTTCGCCCGGCTACAGGCGCGAATCTTTCGAGGAACAATGATGAAATTTTCGACCGCGGTGGCACGCATATTGGCTGCGGCTTTGCTGCTCGCTCCTGCCGGCCCCGCCGTTGCGCAGAAGGCGGGCGGCACGCTGCGGGTGCCGATCAACTTCAGTCCCAGCAGCGGGTCCTTGCTGGAGGAGTCCTCCATATACTCGCTCCGCGCTTTCATGCCTGTATTCAACAATCTCGTCATTTTCGATCAGCAGGAAAAGATGGCGCGCCAGGATGCGATCAGGCCGGATCTCGCGACCGAGTGGTCCTGGAGCCCGGACCACAAAGTGCTCACGCTGAAGCTGCGTCAAGGCGTCAAGTGGCACGACGGCAAGCCCTTCACGAGTGCCGACGTGCAGTGCACCTGGGACATGATCCAGGAGAAGCGGGCGAACAATTGGCGCAAGAATTCGTACAAGGAGTGGTATGGCAACCTCAAGGAAGTCACGGTCGTCGGGCCGTACGAGGTGCGCTTCACGCTGGGTCGCCCGCAGCCGTCCTTTCTCTCCTTCCTTGCGAGCGGCTGGTCCGCGGTCTACCCCTGCCATGTCGACGGGCGCGTGATGCGGCAGAAGCCGATCGGAACCGGTCCGTTCAAGGTCGAGGAGTTCAAGGCGAACGATGTGATACGGCTCACGAAGAACCGCGACTACTGGAAGCCGGGGCGGCCGTACTTGGACGCCATCGAATTCCGGGTTGTGCCGAGTCTGCCTACGCGCACCTTGTCTTTCGTGGTCGGCCAGTTCGACATGACCAATAGCTCGGACGTGAACGCGAACCTTCTCAAGGAGATCCGCAGCCAGGCGCCGAAAGCGATCTGCGACACCACGGCCAGCAGCGTCGCGGGCTCCTTGCTCATCAATCGCAAGGCGCCGCCGTTCGACAATCCCAAGGTGCGGCGTGCGATTTCTCTCGCGCTCGATCGCGGGGAATTCGTGAAAGTCATGCAGGGCAACGGCCGTCTCGGCGGCATCATGATGCCGCCCCCGTACGGCGTTTGGGGTCTCACGCCCAAACAGCTCGAGGCGGTGCCCGGATTCGGAAAGGACGTTGAACGCAATCGCGCGGAGGCGCGCAAGCTCATGGCCGATGCCGGGTACGGACCCAGCAAAAAGCTGAAGGTGACCTACCTCGTGCGTTTGTCTACGCAATATTTCCTTGCGAACGCGTCGCTTATCGCGGATCAGCTGCGCAGCATCTACATCGAAGGGGATATCGAGCAGAAAGATTACACCATGCTCACAGGCGCGCTCATCAAGGGAGCCTACACGCTCGCCTTCGAGCCGGCAGGCACGGCGCTCGACGATCCGGACATGGCATTCTATACAGCGTACACCTGCGCATCGCAAGGCAACTACACGAAATACTGCAATCGCGAGGTGGAGGCGAAGATCGATGAGCAGTCTTCGACCGTAGATCCGGTCAAGAGGAAGAAATTGGTACAGGAACTCGATCTGAAACTGCAGCAGGACATCGCCCGGCCTATCCTCTACCAGCAGATGACCACCGCATGCTGGCATCCGTACGTGAAAGGTTTTGTCAGGGCGACCAACGGCGTCTATACGCACAATCGAATGGAAGATGTCTGGCTCGACAAGTAGCCAAGTGAGTATCTTCTATCGAATTCGCGACCCGCGCAGTGAGCGCGACGCGCTACGCGTGCACGCTAGGGCTTGACGATCACCGTGCCGTTGCCCACTCCGCGCAGGCAACCATCCTGAGCGTGCACCCACATCTCCACCTCGTGGCTCTGATCTCCACGAGTGGTTATCTTGCCGCGCAGCGTGATCGTGTCACCGGCGCGCACGGGCCGGATGCCCTTGTACTCCACGCGTGCCCCGGGTCGGAGCAGCGCCGCGGGGCCGTAACCCTTTTCGAGCACCTCGCTGCAGTAGGCCAAGCTTGCCGGCCCGGCGTTCGCCGTTCCGCCGAAGAGCGTGCGTCGAGCGAACTCCGCGTCTTGATGAAGGTTGGTACCAACGCGCGGCCGCACTCGCGTGAACTCGCTGTAGCAGTCGATCGCCTCCTGGGTCTCGTGCTTCGTCACCAGCGCTAGCGCATCGGCGGCGTCGATCACTGGCAACGGATCCGGCGTGACGGCTGTCTGGGCCTTGCCGCCCACGCCGGGACCATCGGGCCAGATGGTAGTGTAAGCGTAGTCAAACAACGCCTCGCGCGCCTCGTTCTTCGCTTCCACGCGCCACTGTGCATAGCGCTTGCCGCGCCGCTCGATCTTGTCCTCGAGGAAGACGCGCGAGACTACCGTATCGCCCGGATAGATCGGCCGATAAAGCCGCAGCTCGCACTTGACGTACGGGGTCTGGTACTCGCCCTTCTCCTCGGGCGCGGCGAACCCCTTGGCGTGCATCACCTCGTTGCGGCGCAACGGCGCAGCCATCATGGCGAATGATGGTGGGGCCACGATGCGCCCGAATGGACCGGCCGTGGCGGCCGCCTCATCAAGGTAGAGCGGATTCCGGTTGCGCACCGCCTCACAGTACTTGGCGATGCTTTCACGCGTGATGGTCTGGCTGAATAGCGGTGCTTCATCCCCGACATCGGCAACGTCCCAGTTGTAGGTGGGAAGCGCAAGGATCTGCTCAGCGGTGAAGGTCTCGACAGGGGCTGTGCTCATGTAATGTACCTCGAAGTCAGTGATTGCGTGCGCGTTCTGTGCAACGATTCAGTCGGTGCCCACATACACGCGAGATTACGAATACACCTTTAGGCTAGCACAATTCAGCATACCGACAGGATGGATGGCCGAAAGCCCGCGTGCCTATTGGCTTTCCATGCCGCACTCAAACCAGGTATCTCTTCACGGCCTTCTCGTCCCAGATTATGCCGATGCCGGGCGCCTCAGATATTAGAACGTGACTGTCTTTCACCGTCAATGGTTCAGCCAGGATCGGAGCGGCCCAATCGACGTATTCCAGCCAGTGGCAAGTCGGCGTGACCGCGAGCAGGTGGCAACTCACCTCCGGAAACAGGTGCGAAGACATTTCCAGGCCGGCGCCCTGCGCGAGGGCCGCGGCGCGCATCCAGCCGGTGACCCCGCCGATGCGCTGCGCGTCCGGCATGACGTAATCGCATGCAGCCGCCGCAAGCGCCTGCGCCATCTGCTCGGGCCCCATGAAATTCTCGCCGATCTGCACTGGCGTATCGAGCGCGTCGGCGATGCGGCCGTTGCCTTCGAAGTCGTCGGCGCGCGTCGGCTCCTCTATCCAGTGCAGTCCGCCTTCATCGTCGAGCATGCGGCCGCGCCGGATCGCCTCATTCACGCTGAGCGCCTGGTTGTAGTCGCACATCAGCGCCACGTCCGGCCCGATCGCCTTTTTGACTGCACGTAGCGCCGCCAGATCGTCCTGCGCATCGCTGCGGCCGAGGCGCAGCTTGACTGCGCAGAAGCCTTCCTCAACCAGCTTGTCGGCTTCCTGCGCCAGCGCTTTCAACGCCATGATGCCCAGGCCCTTGGAATTGTAGGCGCGCACCGGGCGCGGCGTGCCGCCGAGCACTTTGACCAGCGGCTGATCGAGCGATTGCGCATAGGCATCCCAGGCGGCCATGTCGATCCCCGCCAGCGCGAACAGCACGATGTTGTGCACCCCGAGCAAGGTGTAGGTGCGGCGCAGTTTGCGTTCGATAGCGTAGGGCGCCACTGCGTCGCCACGCAGCATTTCGCCCATGGCTTCGACGAGCGCGACGATCGGCTTCAGGTTCGCGACGCCGATCGCAAAGAGATAAGCACGGCCGGTAATGCCGGCCGTGGTCTCAAGATCGATCAGCACCAGCGGCGCCACGCTGACGGCCCCGGTGCTCGTCTGCAACGGCAGGCGCATCGGCACGGCCACCGCCCGCACGCGCAGCGCGCGAATATTGAGCGCCGAATCCTTCAAGGCTGCTTCCTCCCCGATGAATTATCGGCGAGCCTCACCACACTCGCGAGCTCGGGTTTGTCCTCGACATCCGCCGCTTCGATGCGCTGGAATTGCTGCGTGATCTTGCCGCCGGTGACCTGGATTTTCTCCACATCGTCGTTCGCCTGTCGAATATGGTCGGCGAGTTTCCTCATGCGCTCATCGAACCTTCCGAACTCGACCGCGAGGCGTGCGAGCGACTCCTTGATCACGTGGATTTGCGCGCGCGTCTCCACGTCCTTCAACACTGCGCGCGCGGTATTCAATACTGCCATCAGCGTCGTCGGCGAAACGATCCACACGCGCCTGGCGTTCGCATATTCCACCACTTCGGCATGATAGGCGTGGATCTCGGCAAACACGGCCTCGGCCGGCACGAACATCACCGCGCCGTCGGAAGTCTCATTGGCGATGATGTACTTCGAAGCGATGGCGTCGACGTGCTTCTTAATGTCCGACCTGAACGCCTTCTGCGCCAGACTGCGGTCCGCCTCGTTCACGCCGGCCTCGAACATGCGGTGGTAGTTCTCCAACGGGAATTTCGAATCCACCGCGACGAGGCCCGTGGGCTCAGGCAGCTTCAGCACGCAATCGGCACGCGTGCCGTTCGAGAGCGTGTACTGCATCTCGAACGCGCCAGAAGGCATGACGTTGCGCACCAGCGCCTCCAATTGCACCTCGCCGAACGCACCGCGCGACTTCTTGTCGCCGAGCAGCTCCTGCAGGCTGACCACACTGCCGGTCAAGCTGTCTATCTTCTTTTGCGCCTCGTCTATGGTGGCGAGCCGCTGCATCACGTTGACGAAGGTTTCGTTGGTCTTCTTGAAGCCTTCGTCCAGACGTTCACCGACCTTGCCGCTGATCTGTTCCAGGCGCTGATCGATCTTGTTAGTCAATTGGTCAGCGGTCAGCGCCAGCTGCTTTACCATTGCCTCCCGGCTCTGGCCGAGATTCTCCGACAGCGCGAGCTTCAAGGCGTGCACCGAATCGCGTGTCTGCCTGAGCTCTTCGCCGACGACGGCGCGCAATCGCTCGGCCGCCTCGGTTTGCGCCGAGCCAACGCGATCGCCCTGGCGCGTGAGCCCCTCGTGCAGGTCGGTGAGCATGGCGCGGTGCTTTTCCTCCAGCCCCTGCGCCATGCCCGCGGGCAAATCAGCCACCCGGCGACCCAGAACTGCCACGCGCCAGGCAAGCCAGGCGGCGAGTAGCAGCAACAGCAGGCAAATGACAAGCAACGCTTCGGACATCGGATCAGTATAGCCCGGCAGCACTCTGCGGCGCTACGGCTTGATCCCTTTCATCTGCATGAGCTCGCGCACAAGCGCTATCCCCGCTTTATCGAGGTCCATTTGCGGATGGTCGCGGCAATAGTTGTCGAGCCACAAGAAGACGGAGTCGCTGTCTGTGCCTTTGAGGAAATCCTTGCCCGACTGATCGGCACGGCCGGACAGATAGCCTAAGAACCAGGTCCGGGTGATGAGCACGGGAACGCGGTTCATTTCCTTCGCGCTTTTCTCGAGGCGCTTTTCTTCGATCCATTTGCTGCAGGTACGTACGCCTCGTATTTCCACTGCCGCCGCGTTCAGACTGCATGCAAGCAGAGCGACAGCCAGCACTGGGGCGATTCGGCTCATCTCCGGCTTCCGCTTTTTCCGGTCAACTCGGCCGCGAGCGCATTGCCGCCGCTACTCAGATCCTTGAGCGGATTCTTCCGGCAATAGCTGTCCATCCATTTATATATCGAGGCGTTGTCCGTTCCGGGAGGGTAGTCCTTTCCGTTCGCGCTCGCGATTCCTGAGAGGTAGCCCAGAAGCCAGGACGCATTGCCGAGCGCAAGCGTATCCGACTTTTCCCGGTGAACGACCCATTCTCCGCACGATGGGGCCTTTCTTGCTTGTGCATCTGCGTGTGCGGGCGACGCGAATGCGATCGCGCTTGCCGCGAACCATCCCCCTGCGACAAGAAACGTGTTCGAATTCATCCAGCTGCCTCCTCCAAAGAGCGCTTTCCATGATACTCCTGCCGCAGGGGCGGCAGCAGCTGCTTCGCCGCCGGCACGATCGAAAAACGACCGATGGCCGCCTGCTCGACTGACCTGGGAAAGCATTGCCGTCTTCTTCGCGCCTTCCCGGCCCGACCCATATAATGCGCGCATGTTCGACGCCGCTTGCCCGAAGGAGCAACCACATGACCGATCCCCTGCTTGAACCCCTGCGTGCCATCGTCGGCGCGGGTGGTCTGCTCACCGGCGCCGAACTGCAGAGCCGCCCCGCAGGCTACATGCGGCCGGATACGATACAGGCGCGCTTGCTGGTTCGGCCTAAAGACACGGCACAGGTCGCCGAGGTGCTCAATCTGTGCCACGGCGCCGGACGCCAGGTCGTGACGCACGGAGGACTGACGGGCCTAGTGCATGGGGCCGATACGACGCCGGAGGACCTGGTCCTGTCTCTGGAACGAATGAACCGGATCGAGGAAATCGACCCGCTCGAGCGCATTGCGGTAGTCCAGGCCGGAGTGCCGCTGCAAGCGCTGCAGGAATCGGCGGCGAATCACGATCTCCTATTTCCGCTCGATCTCGGCGCGCGCGGATCGGCCACGCTCGGCGGCAATGCCGCCACCAATGCCGGGGGAAACCGCGTGATCCGGTTCGGGATGATGCGCGATATGGTCCTGGGTCTGGAGGTCGTGCTCGCCGATGGCACCGTGGTGAGTTCCATGAATCGCATGATCAAGAACAACGCGGGCTACGACCTCAAGCACCTGTTCATCGGTTCTGAGGGCACGCTCGGGGTCATCACGCGGCTGGTCCTGCGCCTGCGCGAGCGTCCGTTGAGCCAGGATGTCGCGTTTGTCGCCGTGGACAGCTTTGCCAATGTCGTCGCGTTGCTCAAGCACATGGACCGGGCGCTCGGCGGAGGCCTGTCGGCTTTCGAGGTCATGTGGCGCGAATTCTACGAACTCGTCACGACCGCGCCGGCACAGTCCCAGGCGCCGCTTCCCTACGGGCATGCGCATTACGTCCTCGTCGAATCGAGCGGCGCCAGCCCGACAGAAGACGGGCAGCGCTTTGCCGCTACGCTTGAGGCCGCGCATGCGAGCGCTCTGATCGCAGACGCAGTAGTCGCGAATTCGGAGCGCGAGCGCCTAGCGATCTGGGGCATGCGCGACGACGTGAGGCAGTTGCGCCGCTACGGCACGACCTTCACCTTCGACGTATCGCTACCCATCAGCGCCATGGAAGAGTTCGTCAGCACAGTGCGCGCCGCATTCAGCGCACGCTGGCCCGCGCACCGCTTGTGGGTGTTCGGGCACCTGGGCGATGGCAACCTGCACGTCGTGGTCCATCCCGCCGACGAGGCGGAGTCTTCACGTCAAGAAGCCGAACAAATCGTCTACGGCGTGCTCGCGCGCGCGGGCGGGTCCATTTCTGCCGAGCACGGCATAGGCCTCGAGAAGAAGCCCTACCTCGGGCTTTCGCGCAGCCCTGCCGAGATCGCCCTCATGCGCGCGCTCAAGCAAACGCTCGATCCCAAGAATCTGCTCAATCCGGGAAAGATATTCTAGGAATCGACTCGAAACGAGCGGTACGGTTTTTCCTATCCTTCAAGCGATGGACTGCTAGTCGCTTCGAGCTGCTGCACAAACAGGCAGCCAGCACTTCAACACAGCGTTCTCGTGACCGATCGCTTTTGGCTGCCGCCGTTGGCTCCGAGCGACATAGGCGGCCGGTGTATATTCGTCACCGGCCGTTGGCCATGAATTTATGTCGAACGGCAGCTTTCCATTACGACGAATGCGCACTTTCGACCGAGGGCGTGTGAAAACGCAAAATTCCGCGTCTTACCAAAAATATTTCCCACTTCGACTAGCGAATTAGGGGCAATAACTATCGCCGATGACACTGTAGGCCGAGCGCTCCCGATTAACGAAAACTCACATACAATTTTGGTAAAATGGCAGCACGTTTTCACACGGACTCGACCCAACGCAGTCATCAGGATTAGTAAGAGCGGACGCTCATTGTGAGTCTGGCTATTTCAATTTGGGCAATGCCAAGCGACCTGCCAACCGCAGCGCGAGCTTGTGCAGCAGCAATTCACTAGTTGGTCCTGCCCCGCAATAAAGATAGTCCAGCACTGGCGCCTTGGGGCAATTCCGCCTGATTTCAGAGCATGTCTTTCTGAACTTTAGCCACCTCTTTGGCTAGGGCGGCCTGCTTGGTCGCCTGCTCTCGGATGACTTCGTATGCGGCGTGCACCGGGTTGGCGAGCGCGCCTGCGGCCAGCGCGTCATCTTTAACTTTCGGAAGGGCCGTCAGCGTCTGCTCGGCGAGGCGGGAAAGCTCATTAGAGACTAGCCGCTGCGTTAGTTTGCACCCCTTCGCGAAATTCGCCCACTCAAACGCCGAGAGCTCCTCAGCCGAGAATGCGTCGCCCACCGCCATCGCGTATGTTGTCTCGAGAGGGGCTGCCGCCAGCGCAAGTAGGCTAACGAGGTCGTAGGCGGGCGCGATGGTTAACCCCTCGAGTCCGGCGAAGAACGTGAGGTTCTTCGCATGCGCATCGGTGTTGCCGATTAGGACTTGGAAAATGAGCCAGCGAAGCAGGCGCAACCGTTGCGCCGCCGGGTTCGGACTCATCGAAAGTAGCTCGAATATGCGTGGCATCGACGCCCCGTCTCGAATGTGCCGCACGTCGCGGCTGTCGCCGTAGGGGCGCTCGTACTTGAAGGAGGAGGCAAAGCCGAGCGCCTGGCAGGCGTCGAGAACGTGGAGCCGGCGCACGACGTTGCCTTCTACGCGACGGTCGAATCGGGTAACGACGAGCACAGGTTCCGGCACTAGCGCGAGTTCCACCTCGGCAGCTGGCAAACCGATTCGGCGTGCAAGCCGCATGCACAGGAATTCGTTAGAGGTAAGTCCGGCGAGGCGGTCGGATACGGGCTCGGGTTTAAGAATATGGGTGGACGCGAGGCTTGCGCCTTCAACGAGAAACCACTGGTCTCGCTCGGTGTAGACCGCAATCTTGTCTTGGTAGCCGGCAATTGACAGTCGGACTTTGCCATCCCACACGACAAACGGCATATGGGGCCGTGCGCGAATCCGCTGGGAGAGCTCTTCTTTGGTGAGTATTCGCCGTACAGGGCGCGCGTCGGCTTCCGCCGTGCCCGAGCTCCCAGCATCAGCCACGTCGGCCAGATGTATCCGCAGTGCCCCCGCGGTTTCCCGGCCGAGTGCCACCAGCAAGCCGACGAGGTTGGCCTTTGAGACCTTGTTGGCTGCGGCCACATCGTCGAGGGCATGTCCCTCGGGTAAGAGGTTTTCAAAGAAGCGCCGAACCGCCGCGCTGTGCGAATCCGGTGTCTCGCCTTCCGGACGAAGAAGCGGAAGTGCTGGACAAAGGGCAAACCGGTACGGTGAACTAAGCCACGATGGCGCGTAAGTAAAGGCAAAGCGGTTCGTCTGCGGCTCGTCCTCAAGCACGCCAACCAACGTCTGCTCGATGAATACATTGAGACGCATCAGTCCCTACTGGTCGAGACGAACAACCGGCGAAAGTGTTCTCGCTGCCCAGCCGGCGCCACGAAGAGGCCGACGCCGAGTTCGCGAGTGATGCGAAGTACGAGTCCCAAGCTTACCGTTTCCTTGCCGGCTTCGAGGTCGGACAGGGTTTGTTTGGCAACCCCGATTGTGAGAGCTGCGTCTGCGACCGTCAGCCCCGCCGCTGTACGCGCCGCGCGAACGGCAGCGCCCAAGACTCGAGCATCTGAGACGAAGGCATCCGAAGGTAAAGGGGTAGCGACAACGCGCTTCATATATAATAACCTACCATAGTAGGATTATAAGTGTATTAGTAGCCAATGTAAATATAAATCCTACTATAACAGGATTAAATACGGTATGACAAGGTTGTTAGATAAATATCCTACTATAGTAGCCTTAAAAGGCATAGACGCAAGTGCTTTACTCTACGCACTGCCGACACAACGATCAACACAGTCGCTCCAGGAATCCGGGTTATCCACCGCGCCGCTCGCCTCCGGCCAGAGAAGGGCCGGCGGCGGCGCCGTGGACAACTCTGCACCTTTCGTAATTCGCCCGGAGTCCACTTATAAATCGGGGAAAGTTGTTCAAACAAACGGGGCCACTTCTATGAAAGTTGTTCAAGGAGAGCCGGAATTCGAGCGGCGAGGCGTTTGAAGCCCGATTCAACGTTGACAGCAAAGGTTCGCAGGGCTACTTTCCTTGCACGCCGACTCCGATCGTGGTGCTTGATTGGGCTCATCGATTTGGCGACGTCGGCGGAACCGGAATCTCAACAGGAGGGAATAGATAAATGACTACTAAAGATAAAGAGCAAGAGAAAACAACACCTGGTACAGGCATGGATGGAGATCCCAACGTAACCTGGGACGACACCGCCAAGCACATCGGCGAGGACTACTCCGGCGGCATCATCATGGTAGCCGACGAGCGCGTCGATAAAGTCATGATCTCGCGCTACTGTGAACCGGCCGAGATCGGCAACCTGACCTACTGGGACGAAGAAGCCGCCAGGATGGCCGGCTATCGCAGCCAGGTGGTGCCCTGGGCCATGGTCAAGGAAGTCCCCACCTATTCGGGCAACTGGCGGCCGTGCCAACCCACGCGCTTTCCTCTGGAGGCGGACGTGGACTACCAATCCCAGCTGGCCGCTCGCTCGCCCTCGGCCGGTGACCCGCCGATGCCGCCGACCAATGCCGGCTTCTTCACCGACATGACGATCGAGTTCTTCGAGCCCGTCTGCCTGGGCGACAGGCTCACCACCATGGGCCGCGTGTTACACCACGTCAGCCCGAAAGAGACGCGCGTCGGCGTCGGCGCCTTCCTGGGCTACACCACGAGCTACTTCAACCAGTCGGGCGAGCTCGTGGCCAAGGCAACCCAGGGCAACTACCGGTTCGTGCGCAAGGCCGAGGAAGACATCAAGCGGTAAGGACCCGGACGATCACAAGGCGCATCACTTCGACAAGAATTCAAGGAGAAAGCTATGCAAGCGTTTTACCCCACAGTAGATACCACGACCCGCTGGCCGATTCCGCCTCAGGTCTATTTCGAGCAGGTCAACGAGGGCGGCGAGATTCCCGCCGTTGACTTCAATTTGACCTACCAGCGCATGATCATGTTCGTCGGCGCGACCCGGAACTTCCCCGGCCTGCACCACAACGAGCGCGTCGCCCAGACGCGAGGCGCCGCCCCCGGCATATTCCTGCAGAACAACTCCTGCCTGATGCTATGGGAGCGGGTTGTGTCCGACTGGATGGGCATCTACGGGCGCGTGAGGTCGGCCACCTTCCGCATCACCGAATTCCACCTGGCGGGGGACACCATCCACGTGGGCGGGAAGATCACGAAGAAGTGGCAGGAGAATGGCCTGAACCTCGTCGAGCTGAAGATGCAGTCCGACACGCCGCGTCGCGTAGGCATGACGGGCAGCGTTGTCGTGGCGCTGCCGTCGCTCAATTACCCGACGACGACCCCGATGTGGAACCGCGAGGGCAAGGCCACCGCCGTCTGCCTGTAGTCCTGAATCCCACGCCCGGGAGGGCGCGCACTCGGGTCTCGGGGGCCCGCCACACGGCGGACCCCCGAGGGACCGCCCGGCTCGAAGCTCTATGTCTCCCGAATATACTGTTACCCTTGTGTCCGTAAGGGCATAGCGCCGTCAGACTACCTCGACGCGCGCGCTGTGCCCTGGGGCGTTTGCCAAGCGCCGGTCACGGGTGAGAAGCACCGCATCGAGCGCTTCTGCAAGCGCGACGTAGACTGCGTCGTACGCCGACAGATTCCCGCGCAGGTCCCAAACGCGCTGCATGAGAAAATCATGCGGATAGCGCGTAAGCGCGAAGTCTGCGAGGTCCTCCAGCGCCGCACGGCAGCGCCCGGCGTCGACCTCGCCCGCCAGCGCGTAACGGCGCAGGACCTGCGCCACTTCCACGTCGAGCAAATGAGGCGCGTGCAACGTTTCCTCGGGGCCGAACAGGCGCTCTTCAAGCGCGACACCGGCTGGCATTCGCAGAAGCACTTCAAGCACCACCGACGCGTCTAGAACGATCACCGGGTGTCGCGCTCGGCCCGCACGGCGCGCGCCGGGGGAATCGACGGGGTCACCGCAGTGCGGCTCTGCAGCCTTGAGCGCAGCTCGTCGACCGACGGCCGCTCGGCCACGCGCCGGATCTCGCGCAGCAGGTAGTCCGAAAGCGTCATGCCCGCCAGCGCCGCACGCGCCTTGAGCCGTCGGTGCAGCTCGTCAGGCACATTCCGAATCTGTACCATTACTGACATGCTGCGAGCATATGAGCATGTGCTCCACATGTCAACGCAGGAACAGCGCGGCGAGCTATCGAGAAGCGCTGCCGCCGGCTGACGCCTTCATCATCCGGCCTTCGTTCGCGAGCAGACGATGGGGAAGCCGAGGGTGAGGCACGCCCCCGCCGGCTTCGCCTCCGGCAACACGGCGGCGAAACTGGCGCGATCGAGCCGCCTGGTGGAGATCGCCCTATAGCCGGCTGATCACCCGCTCGGCGAAGTCCTCGATAATGCGGTACTGGCGTTTCAGCGGGGCGATGAAGTTGATGCCGCTCAGGCCCTGGCGCTCCAGCTCCCGCAGCTGCTCGACGATCTCCTCCGGCTGGCCAGCGATGCAGAAGGCACGGATCATCTCGGGCGTGATGAAGCGGGCCTCCTCGGGATCGAGATAGGTGTAGTGGCTCTGGTGCAGCTGCTGGTGCCGGGTGCGGGCGTCGCGCGCCTCGTTGAAGGCGAGGTAGTCGTCCCAGATCGGCTTCACGTAGTCGGGCGGGTCGCCGCCGGTCTCCTTGGCGAGATCGACCAGGAAATGCACGTTGGCCATGACGGCGGAGCCGCATTCCTGGATGACCCGCTCTGATTCGAGCGTCTCCCCCGGCTCCAGCATCAGCAGGTTGACGAGCGCCGTCACCTGGAAGCCGTCGAGGTCGCGGCCGCCCCGCTCGGCGCCCCGGCGGACGTTGGCCAGCGCCTGCGGGATGGCGCCGCCCCGGGGGATGCCGGTGATCAACCCGTCGCCGACCTCGCCCGCCAGCGCCTGGGCCAGCGGCCCGAAGCCGCCGACGTGGATCGGGATCTCGTCCTCGACGTTGACGTAGCCGAGGTCCGGGTTCTGGAAGCGCACCGGATGGGTGACGCCGTTCAGGGTGAAGTCGACCTCCTCGCCCCGGAGCAGGGCCCGGACGACGCGGATGTACTCGCGGAACTCGGAGACCCGCGCCGGGCGATGGCCGAGCGTGCGCATGGCGGTGTTGCCGGTGCCGATGCCCATGAAGACGCGACCCGGGGCCAGTCGCGCAATCGTCGCGATGCCGTTCGCCGCCACCGGCGCCAGGCGTAGCCCCGGCACGGCAACGCCGGTGCCGATCCGCATCCGCCGGGTCTGCTGCGCCACAAGCGCCATCACCGCCCAGGGGTTGGAGCGCAGCATCGGGCTGTCGGTCACCCAGCAGAAGTCGTACCCCAGGTTCTCCGCGTGCGTCGCCAGGCCGATCTCGTCGATCTTGGAACAGCTGATTCCGAATTCCATGTCCGAATCTCTCCCTCATCAAGGCGGCCGACATCAAGATCGACGACTGATCGCGAGGCTCACTTCTCCAGTTTGATGTTGGCGGTTTTGATGACCTTGGCGAATCTCGCCCCGTCCGCTTTCATCATCGTCGCGAACTGCTCCGGCGTGGATACGAGGGGATCGAGCCCTTGGCTGACGAGCTTTTCCTTAATGTCGGGCATGACGACGATGCGCGCGATCTCACCCGCGATCTTGGCGATGATGTCCTTGGGCGTGGCCGCTGGAGCCAGGACGCCGTTCCAATTCTTCAGTTCGAACCCCCGCATACCCGCCTCCGTGAAAGTGGGGATCTGCGGCAGAGCGGATAAGCGCGCATCGCCCGTGACCGCGATGGCCTTGAGCTTGCCGCTTTTGACGTGAGGGATCGCGGCTATCGGCGGCACCAGGGCCATCTGCACATGCCCTCCGACCAGATCGATCATGACCGGCCCGGTTCCCTTGTAGGGGATGGCGTTGATCTTCACGCCGGCCATGATGTTGAAGAGTTCGCTGCGTACATGGGTGATGCCGCCGTGGTCGCCGGCACCGAAGTTGAGCTGTCCCGGTTTGGATTTCGCGAGCGCGATGAATTCGCCCAGATCGTTGGCCGGCACGGCGGGGTGGAGCACGAGTATCGTCTCATTGCCGTATACCGTCGTGACGGCGGCCAAGTCCTTGAACGAATCGTAAGGAAGATTCGGCACCAGCAGCGCGTTGATTACGTAGGTCGCGTTGACCATCATGATCGTGTAGCCGTCGGGCGGTGACTTCGCCACCGACTCGGTGCCGATGATCGTATTGCCGCCGGGACGGTTCTCGATGATCACCTGCTGGCCCCAGGCCTCGGTGAGCTTCTGGCCTACAAGGCGCAGCACGATGGTCGTGCTGCCTCCGGGAGGAAAGGGCGTGATGAAGCGTATCGGCTTGTTCGGATATGCCTGTTGGGCCACGGCGGAACCGCTCAGAGCGGTGAACGCTCCGACAACTAATACTTGCGCGAGCGCATGCATGAAGGCGAATGCACACTTGCGCGCGTGTTGTCCATTACTCATTCTTCTGCCTCCTCCCTGGGAGAGCCGCGGATGCTGAAGTTGTTTTTCTTCCATATTACTTACTCGCCCGTCAGCATATAGTATTTTTCAAATTGGATTAAGAAGCCCGATTGGGCGGTCTTCCCTCACTTGGCTGATCCTTAAGGATAGGAGGCAAACGGACTCCCTGTTAACAGGGAGCGTTTGCAGGGAAGACCTCCCAAGCGGGCTTTGTAGTTTCTAATGGTCGCCCAGCCGACCGATGGTCTTGCGCGGAGGCGATTCGGGCAAAATGACGGAAGCGCTCAATTCCGCTTGAGAACCATCCCCTGCTGCTTCGCAACTGTGGCTGGTCTGACCTGACGCGGGAAGTCATGGCGCTGTAATCGTTACAGGCGCATGCCGAGACGGCAAAGGAGGCGACATGACAGCAGTGACTTCTCACTTTATGAGCTGATCCGTCGGCAACGGAACGAGCTTGGACATCCAAGTGAACGGATGCCCGCAATTGGCAGGGAGCTTGCGTTCGTCCATTTTCGACTTTTTCCCGCGTTTATCGAAGGCGTCGAGGCTTTTGCGACCTACTGCAAGAAATACGGAATATAGGTTACTTGCGGCCACCCACTTAGAATCGCTGCAGTACAGTGACCAGACCGGCCAGGTAGCTGGTGTTAAGGTCGCAGTTCGATCGGGCGTACCCGCGCAGTTGAATTGTCGTTTCGGCCGAAATACCGCTGCACAGATGAACAGCCGCGGCCGTCCACTGCTCGGCCTGAACGGCCATTGAAGGTATGCGACTTTGACGGCAGCTCAATGATGCATTGCAGCCGCTCGACGCATCCAGACGAAAAATTGGGGGCGACGAATTCGAGCGGCTGCTTATCGAAAATCGCTACTCACACTATCGACCTTGAGCCGACTTTCACGTTTCCGCAAAGCAGCCTTTCACATGTAGACTGACGTCGGACTGGGGTTGCACGGGGCGGATGGTGGACGGATCTGACGTACCTTTGCTCGATACCGCGGAGCGCAAGGCACTTGCCGCAGAGTGGAAACGGTTGCAAGCCGAGCCACCGCCTCGCGACCGGCGCGCTTTTGGCTGCATGACCGTAGTCGTCGCGGTCGCACTCAGCGTGCTCGGCCCAGCGCTCGCTAGCTTAGCGGGATTCGAGCCGCCGCAGCCGGTGAAGCTAGGTGCAGTCATCGCGCTGGGTCTCGTCTTTCTAATAGGCATCTTCTTCGGGTTATTCGCAGGCAGCGGACGCTACTCGTACGACCTGCAACGGGCCGAACAGGCACTCGAATGGCTTGCTACACACGCCGGCAATGGAAGTCCGGAAGAACGCCGCGTCCAGGTCGTCGCCCTGCTGCTTCACGCGTACTGCACTGATGGTCCGAGTACGGTCAATACGATCGACTTCGGCAAGGCGCGCGAGCACCTGGGCGCCGCGCTTCCTTACGTGCTAGCGGCAGAAAGGGCGCTGCGAACGGACATCAGTATCTACCCTGTCTTTACTGATTCCAAGGTCAGGCTGCCGGGCTAAGCCCGCCAACCGAAAGATTGGCTTACCGATCCCGAAGGCCGCATCAGCAGCTCTGCTGGCGAGCTGCGTTTGGCTGGCCACCTACCTTCCGCTTCAGGCTGGGGTGAGGCGTTCATTGTTTGCTCGGGTCAGGTCCGCGGCATTACGCTTGTCGGTTTGCGCGATTCTGATCCGCACTCCATCGCTATCTCCAACCTCGGCGTCACCGGCTTAGTACGGTGGTAGTAAACGCCGCAGTCCATGCACGAGTACTAGCACGAAAAAGCCCGCATTCCGAAGCACCAGACCCGCTATCGACAGCGGATGCGCTGGGCCTGGTTCGCCGCTTTGCGCTGCGCGCGCGGCCTTTAGTGCGAGACCTTCCATCCAGGAAACGGTTCGCGGCCATTCGACGAGGTCGTCGAGCCATTCTTGCGGAATGCTGCTACCGCCGACACCTGCGCCGACGATCGCGCCAAGCATCGCCGCCGTAGTGTCCGTATCGCCCCCACAGCGGATGATTGCGGTCACGGCGCGTGCGTAGTCGCGCGGATGCGAGAACCACGCATGCAATGCGGCAGGCACGCCGTGATACATATAGCCCGACACGCCATTCGCGCAGTTGAGCGACTGTGCGAAGACCTCGGTAGACTCGCCTGCGGTGGCGCTCGCATTGGCACGCACGGCAAGATCGACGAGTTCGGCACCGGCTGCTCCATGAGCCACAGTGAGGCGCGCGAGGTCGGCGAGAAAAACATCGACTGCTTGTCTGCGCATCGCGCAGCGCGCCGCCAGGGCAATCGCCAGCGCACCGCACTCGGCTTTCGGGTCGGTATGCGTCAAGCGCGTAGCGATTCGGTTGAGGCCCACGAGCTTCGTCTCGTCATCGGCGAAACACACGCCAATCAGCGCACTGCGCATTGCCGGCCCGTTTCCTGCCGAATACACGCCGCGCCAGCCTCTCGGAACGAATAGCCACAGCTTCACGATCGAGCGCAGCGTGGCGAGACCAATCCCTGCCGGAAGACCCGCCAGCCACCAGCGCAGCCGCCAGCCAAAATCTTTTGCGAATAACTCTTCATCGCCGCCAGACACAAGGATCGACTGCGCAATCATGCAGGTATGTTCGGTATCGTCTGAGCACAGGCCCTTGCCAAGCAGCAGGTGGTAGCCGTCAAGAGATGGGATCCACCGCTTCTGCCGGTTCTTGGAGAGCCCTTCGCAGGCCAATCCTAGCGCATCACCCACGGCGGTACCCAGAATACAGCCTACCGCTGCTTCAGCACGCTCCATCATCCTTCCAGTTACCTCGGAAAAGCGAACAGATACGGCTTGGGTACCAACCAGAAACGGCCTGGACCAAGCTACAGCATCGGCACACCATCGTGGTCGACGGCGAAGCGCTCGCCGGCCTCAATGGGTACGCGCAACCGATTTTCCAGCGGCGGGATCGGGCAGTTCCAGGCTCTGCTGAATGAGCAGGGAAGGAGTGCCGCGTAGTTGAAGTCGATAGTCACTATTCCGGACTGATCCGCAGGTATGCGAACGGCGCGGCCGGAAGCGTAGCTGGTGTGTCCACTGGTCGCGTCCGTAAAGTGAAAATTGTACTTGTCCCCGTATCGGGTTGCGTAGAGCGTCTGTTCCACCCCACCGATGTCGAACGTCATTTTCGCCACGACCGGCCTGTCCACTGGGATCGGGTTCCGATGATGGGTGATCGCTACCGTGCTTCCGTCCGTGACTGCCGCGACACGTGCTTCAACGATCCAATCCGCGGACCAGTCGAAGGCCTGGATATGACTGAACTGTTGCGCCCAGACGCTCTTCGGGTTCCAGATTTGGAGCGCAAATCTCTTGTTGTCGTAGCTGAAAATGATCCCCTCTGCCCCATTGGGGAAATAGGCGATCGAGGCGGGGCGATTCGGGTCGGCCACCAGTTTCGCGGTGCCATCGACAGTGTGGCCGTCGATCACGATCCCATCGCTGGCACTCGCCTCGACCAGGAGACCGGCTTCACCCTTGGGGAGTGGTGACCAGAGCCCCGGGGCGCCCGGCACACGCTGAGCGGGTTTCTCAACATGGTTCCCCCACACGAACGAGACGGGCCCGCGCTTTCCACTGACGAATTCGGTTCGTTGCTGAATATGCTCGCGGTGCTTTGCGCGCGGATCAATGCTCTCGGTCATCTGAGCCTCCTGTTGTTATGGACAGGCGCGCTTATCGTTCCAGGGCGCCGCTGTCTCATGTTCAATTTGCCGTGCTCTCGCTATGGAAACTGTGAGTTTGAGAAGTGTTCTTCTACTTTTGGGTACCAACTCCACGCAATCTAACTCACGCCCCAGGACAAGGCAATGCCCATTCGTCGAATCCGGGGCAGGTACTCCACTAACACGACGCTGACACTAGCTCCGCTTCTCAACCCATTGTGGAAGTTGGCGACACCCGCCTTCTGGACTCTCCTGTCGCGACCTGTTTCAATGTCACAATACCACTCAGCACATAGGAGCCACATCAATCATGATCATCGATTCCCAGGTTCACGCCTATTGCGCCAACACACCGCAGCGGCCCTGGCGTACGCAGCCACAAGGCTGGCCCGACCATGTGACCGGCGATGAGATGGTAGCGGCCATGTACAAGGTGGGGGTGGATGGCGCAATTTTCGTCTCGCCTTTTTCCGTGTACGGATATGACCCCAGCTATGCGATGGAAGTGCAGCGCGCCCATCCGGGGCGCTTTGCCATCGTCAAGCCGATGAACTTGAATGATCCGGCGGTGGACAATGACCTTGCCGAATGGAAAAAGACGCCGGGGGCGGTGGCCGTGCGCGTCATGATAGCGGCGTACACCGGGAACGATCCGCACGCCGCAGGCATTCCCCACATCCTGCGCGCGGCCGCGCGGCACGATCTTCCGGTCAACCTGCAGTGCGGCGGAAACCTTGACGTGGGTACAGCGTTGATTGACCGCCATCCGGAGACACGCTTTGTCATCGATCATCTGGGCGTCTATCAGCCTCGCAGCAGGCCTGTGCCGTCTGACGTATGGGCCGACCTTCCCAAGGTACTGGAACTGGCGCGCCGCCCCAACGTAGTGATCAAGGTGAGCGGTGCCTGCACCATGTCGCGCGAGCCCTATCCCTACACGGACATCTGGGACCCGCTCGCCCGCGTGTTCGACGCCTGGGGCTTCGAGCGCTGCCTGTGGGGAACCGACTGGACCCGCACCTTTGCGCTGGTCAACTATGAGCAGGCCGTCGAGCCTTTTCGTCTGACTAACCGCCTGAGCGACAGCGAGCGGGCTATGCTGATGGGCGGGGCCTGCGCCAGAGCCTATGGCTGGTCGCCGAAAAAAGACTAGATCTTTCTTCCTGACCGTCGGCTTCCTGCCAATCCTGGTCGCCGATGAAATTGAAGCGGAGCAGCCGGCGAAACGTTCTGCGTGTATGCTGGTCGGGAGCTTCTTTCGAAGGAGACCTTATGGCTAACTGCGACCATTGCGGTAAGGAGTTCTACGTCGGCGACGGTGTGTGGGATGACGACACCTATGTGTGCGGAAATTGCATAAGGAAATACGTCGACGAGGCAGAGGACACCGAGCAGAAAAGTTCGTCGGGCAAACCGCTGCCGCATGCGCCGCCTCAATCCAAACCGACGAGACGAGCGCGTGCATCTGCTCGCCGAGCCTGAATCGGCAGGCGCAGGCGGGGGATATCGTGCCAGGGTCAGCGCCTATTTGCGTGCGCCGATATCCGACTAATAGAATCAGTCCGATTTTGGCCAGGGCCAGCGGTTGCTCATGCTCGTCGAAAGCGGGCCTTAGAAAAAAGCGGGATTTTGCGACTAACCGCTTATGGGCTCAACTGCGAATTCACATAACGGCCAACACCGGACGGTCAATATGCCGAAATCTTTGCCTAATACCGGCCGTTCAATAAACCGAGGTTCACGCCTCCAGCGGCGCCGCTGCGATATTGCGTCATATGCTTGAGTATGACTTGCTCTTCAGGCTTGATGGATACGCGATCCTTGGCGCTGGCCGGGAGGGTGATGTCGTAGCATGCAGGGGACGCCGAATCCGTTCTGGATCAGCGCTCCAGACGCACACCGAGCAGCTCCCGGTAGCTGCGCTGTCCCTTGGCCGTGATGATGACGGCGCGCGTGCCGTTCCGGCGCCGAATCCAGTCTTGTTGAAAGCTAAACGAGCACAAGGCAGCACCGAGGGCACCGGCAAGATGCGGCCTACGCTCACTCCAGTCCAGGCAGGGGCGGCACAGGACGCGGCCAGTCCTGCCGCGCGCCGAAGTCAATCGGGTCATATCGATGCCGATCCGCTCAAGCAGTCGGCCGCCGCGATCGGTGACCAGACCGGAATCATGGGTCAGGTCGACGTGGCCGCCTTCCGTCAGTGCGTCCGCAATCGCCACGCCGAGATGGCCGGCAAGATGGTCGTAGCAGGTGCGGGCCAGGCGCATCGCAGCATCACGAGGGCCGGTCGCCGGCGCGCTGCGCATCGCATGCGTGTCGGATGCTACCTGCATGACGCTCTCGATCATGCGGGCCACTGCCGACGACGCCAGTCGGTAGTAGCGATGCCTTCCCTGCGGTGACACGCACATCAGGCCGGCGGCGACCAATTGCGCAAGATGATCGCTCGCAGTCTGGGGAGTGACGCTAGCGACCCGCGCGAGTTCGGAAGCCGTCAGCGAACGCCCGTCCATGAGAGCATGCAACATCGCAGCCCGTGTCCTGTCGCCGGCAAGTGCTGCGATTTCCGCGAATCTTGCGTCATTGGTCATGGTCGGATGCGCTCTGTTGGAATCCGAAAAGCTTACGCGATCCTCAAGTATGCATGTTTCGGTCGGCACCGAAGCATTTCTTCGCCCGCTGCGCTAGAGTACCAGCTGCCATGGAATCGGGCGCGAAATCCAACTTCTTATTGTCCGACGAAGAACACGGTAGTCGATTTTTTTCCGAGGATGCACATGAAACTACGCACCGGTAACCCCTGGATGAGCGGCGCCGACTATGGTCGATCACTCGCCGGACTTTCCGTCAATCTACTGGTGCGCCAGATAGAGCCGGCGTTGCGCTTTGCGCGCGAGGTTCTGGGTGCCGAAGTCATCTACGCGGATGCCGACTTCGCGGCAATGCAGGCTTGCGGTACGCAGTGGATGCTGCACGCGGATCATTGCTACGACAAGCACCCGATGCGCGGCGTCGTGGCTAACGACATGCCGCGTGGCTGCGGGGTGGAACTCCGACTGCATGGCCTTGATCCCGACGCCGCCACGGACAAACGGCACGGCCTGCGCGAAGCTTATCTGGTGGATGACGACGGCTACGTTTGGGTCGCCGATGTTGCGTTGAAGACGTGACCGGCGCGGCGTGCGAAGGGTTCGCTCCCGGATGAAGCCGCTGCATTTCATCTACGCGCTCACCCTGCTTGGCCAGTCCGGTTTTCGGGGCTACCGGCTGCTGCTCGCGCTCTACGCGCTCCACCTGGGCTCAAGTACCTTCACCGTCGGGATCCTGCTCGCCGTGTTCTCCCTGATGCAGGCGGCGGCCGGATGGCAGGTGGGCAGATGGACCGACCGTGCCGGCTGCCACCGCCCGATGCTCGCAGGCTCGCTCGTCGCTGCCGCCGGATTCTGCATCCCGTTCATATGGCAGACCGTGGCCGCGCTCTTCGCGGCCGCCGTGGTGGTCGGTCTCGCGTACTGCATGTACCACGTCGCGCAGATGAACGTGGTGGGTCTCATGAGCAAGCAGCAGGAGCGCGCGAAGAATCTCGCGGACCTGTCGCTGATGTTCTCGGTGACGAACTTCGCCGGCCCGCTACTGGCCGGCTTCTCCGTCGATCACGCGGGCCACGCCGCCGCGTGCCTATGGTTCGCCGCCGTTTCGGTCGCAAGCGCAGTAGCGCTCGTGATCGGGAAGAGGCTGCTGCCCGCCGCGGGGGGCGACACCCACGGCGCAGGCGGGAGCATCCGGGAACTGCTTAAGGATCGCACCCTCCTGAGGATCTTGCTGGTGGGAAGTCTCGTCTTCGCCGCCATCGACGTCTTCCAGTTCTACATGCCCGTCTACGCGCACGGGCTGGGTCTGTCCGCCTCCGTCGTCGGCGTGATCATGTCGTGCTTCCCGGCCGCTGCGTTCATCTCGCGCATCTGCCTGAAGTCGTTCCTGAAGCGTTCCTCGGCCAACGCGGTACTCCGGCGCTCCTTCCTGCTCGCCACCGCCGCCTTCGTGACCATTCCGTTCTTCGAGAGCGCTCCGGCGCTGGGCGTGCTGGCGTTCGTGTACGGCTTTGGGCTGTGCGTGGGCCAACCGATCACCCTGATTCTCGCGTACGAGAACACGGCGAGCGGTCGCACCGGCGAGGTCGTCGGCATACGCGAGACCGTGAATCAGATCACCCGCGTCGTGGCGCCGGTGCTGTTCGGAGCCATCGGCTCGGTCGCAGGATTCATGCCGGTATTCTTTGTCGGTGGCGGATTGCTCGCTTGGGGCGCGCTGATGCTCCGCTCGGGAAAGCTAACACCCGGCGGGAAATAGGACAATCCGTCGCAAATCTCCATGTGCGGCGTCGGTAGAAGGCATACAGCTAAACTCCCTGTGGTCGGTTCGTCAAATGCTTCCGTGGATCGGCAATCAGGAAGGATAGGATCATGTTCGTCGGCAACGACGCCCACCTTGAGGTGTGGCGGTATCGCCCGCCCGATAGCGGACACCTACCAACTTCCCTTTAGGGTGAGTGATGGTTCGCGTTATTGAAAAGCTGACCTTGGCTGGAATTTCGGCGGGCGGCGGGTGCCAAGAGCAACAGCCGGCCACGAGTGGATACCCATTAAACTCTTTAGTCCGCGGAGCCTTCAAACACCTTTTTGTAGCAGCGAGCCTATCTGTTTAGTTTCACCGAGGATGAATTGCGATAGTTCGTGCAGTGATTCCTTCGTGACGGCTTCGGCGGAAAACACGTACTCCGCAGTACCGAAGTGCTGGACGTTGCGTAATTTCAGCATAAGTTTGCCGGTTTCAAAATTGCCCACCAGCTGCAAAACAGCCTTGACCTCGCAAGGCATAACAAACTTCGTACCCACAAGTGCTCCACGATTGTTTCGCTCTTGCTGGGTAGAGAATTCAATCCCTGCGTCCTCCAGCATCCGTTTCAGCTTTTCATCCGCCGGAATCTCGCGGACCACGCTGAGCACCTTTTTAGCGGCCAAGTGGTAATGAAGTGTTACCTCTTCGAACACCTTTGATGTCGGAGAGAGTTCCCGCGTGCGAAAATCGAGATGAACACTGGCCCATTTCAGATCGTCGAAATTCGGTAAGCCGTGAAAAGTGTATGTCTTCGCGTAGGCCGGCTTCACTGAATTGAGTAGCGTAACGACCTCCTCCAGATTCCGGTAGGTTTTTTCGACAGCCCCGCTTACAAGCGCGATGAATTGTTCTTTCTGCACCGGCTTCTGATCCACTCTCTGTTTCGCCAGCGCAGCCTCCCGGAGCCGCGCAAGAAGGCTGCCCGGAGATGCATTAAACACCTCGAGGTCCGCAGCCTGTGCCGAAGGAGGTGCCGGGGCTGCAACGGGCGCTGCCGGCTGCGCTATCGGCGCCGAAGGAAGTGCCGGGGCGACCCGCCCCCCGCCGGGGCGCGCAGAATCTGCGGCACCGCGACTGCTTCCGGGGGCGGCCTTTTGGTCGCCGGCCTCAATGCCGAGAACCGTTTTCACTGCCTTGACCAGTACGCTGATCTGGAACGGCTTGGTAATGTAGCCGTTGGCCTCTCCCAGCAATCCCTTGAGAACCGCCTCCCGGGTCGCCGTGCCGGTGACCATGATGACGGGAACCTCTCGAAGCATCGGATTCTGGCGTATCTTGGCAAGGACTTCGAACCCATCGGCATCGGGCAGCATCACGTCGAGCAGCACTAGATCGGGCAACGGCGGCTGGCGAAATGCAGCGACGATCTGTTCGCGGTTCTCCGCAACTCGCGCGACGAATCCGGCGTGGGTGAGTACTACGCGCATGTTCTCTGCGAGTTGCTGCTCGTCTTCGACCACCATCACCGTGAACTTTTTATCCCGCGCGAGCTTGCGTTTGCTCGGCGGACGGCGCGCGATGCGGACAACGTATCCGTCCTGCCGCAACGTGGACACGCGGCTTTCGATCGCACTGTCGCTCGGCATTTCCCCTTTCAACTCCTCCGCAGCGCTGGCGCCGAAGAAGTCCCCCATGTCGAATAGCTGCAGCGCGATGTGCTCGGAGCGCAAAAGCTCGTCCAAAACTTCGAGCACTGCGTCCGGCGTCAGCTTCCCAGCGCTCGCCTGCAGCTGGCTAACGGTGGCTTTGCCGTCAATCAATACCAGCAACTTCAGTTTCGAGCGAGACAACGACGTCCCTGCCGCATTGAGCTCGCACTTACCAAGATCCGTCAAGAAATAGACATCTTCAGTATTGATCACTGGTGGTTCCTTGGCGACCCGCCTTCCCTTCTCCTTCTATTACTCCCATCCATCGTAATCGCCCGGTTATCCCCGTAATTACGGGGAAGATCTGGTGATGATACGGGAAAGCCGAGGTTAGGAGGCTGGCTTCCAGCAGGCGGGCAGCTACTCGGCCACGCGATTGATCATGTTCCTGGGCAGGTGGTGTAACATGTTGACAAATAGACGAAGGGTTCAATGTGATGTAGCTTGCGGGTCTGCATGAGTGAGTACACCACGGCTGCGGCATGAGGGCGTACAGGCCCGCCGTAGTCATGCAGGAAACGCCCCCCATCTGGTGGGCAGGCAGAAGGCACCAACCGGCGCTACTTTCCCCAGAACCGCAGGAAGTGTGAGAATTGGCGCAGGACGAACGTCGCCTGCTCGGCGATAAGGCGTTGGGTCTCGGCAACGGCCCGGGCATAAGCTGCGCCACCGAGGGTCCCGTCAAACTCTTCGGTCTGGAGCTTGCCATCCTCGAAGCGCGCCCGGCGGGATCGCACCCGCGCCCGGCCGTCGACCAAGGTGATTTCGTTGTAGGAATAGGAAAAGCCGAATAACGGAAAGCGGCTCGACTGCCCGGACTGCTTCCCTTCAGAGACTGTCAGTTCGCCGGTCTTGGTATCGATTGGGTCCGAACTGGCACCGCGCTTTCTAGCAACGATAGGTAGCTTGCTCATATACATACATCCTTCCAAAAAACATGCGTCGGGCGAATCTTACCCGGCTGCGACGCAAAGTCTTGATTAGATCGCGTCTATACCTTTAGGTTTCCGGCAGATAGAGGCGGCGTCGGGGCGCATGTAACATCAGGCGAGCCGCGCGAGCGCGATGCCAGTATTCTGCCGATCGCGGTGCGTGAGATGATGACGCATGCGACATCAAGGCGCTATGCCCGCAGCGATCTCCTACCAGCTCAGGATCGACGTCAAAAAGCCGATTCGCATCGGCGTCGGACGCCTCGGTCGTTTCCTGTTTCCGGCGGGCCGATATGTCTACACCGGTAGTGCGAAACGAAATCTCGATGCGCGCATCGCCCGACATCTGCGCAAGGAGAAAAGGTTACGCTGGCATATCGACTGGTTGCTTTCGGCATCGGGGGTCAAAGTCCTGGCAGTGAAGCGCTCCCGCGAAGCCGAATGCATCCTCAACCAAAAGGCTGTCGGCGTGGTTGTCGTACCGGGTTTGGCGCGTCCGATTGCCGCAGAGGTTGTGGTAGCCATTTGCGCTATCTTGGGAATGGCAGGCTGCGAGACCACACTAGTACGTAACATCGAGTTATGATTCGCGCGTTCACACTGCACGGGAGGAGGACTTTCCATGAAGAAATTTCGGAACGAGATCGAGCTATGAGCGGCCTACCACTGGAAGGAATACGCGTTGTTGAAATGGGGCAGATCGTGGCCGGGCCCACTGCCGGGCTGCTGCTCGGCGATATGGGTGCCGATGTGATCAAGGTGGAGCCGCCCGATGCCGGCAAGGAAAGCCGCATGGGAAATAGGCGTAACGGTCCTTTCTATTACTTCAACCGCAACAAGCGCGGCATCGTCATCAATCTCGCCTCAGTCGATGGTCGTGAGGTTGCGATGCGCCTCATCGAGCGCGCCGATGTGCTTA
>Ga0082335_1000728_pt1 | contig 78531 bp, 78 predicted proteins | sample Subgrocontami58m_FD_72375 | JGI IMG/M metagenome (GOLD analysis project Ga0082335, IMG submission 72375) | Subsurface groundwater microbial communities from S. Glens Falls, New York, USA - GMW37 contaminated, 5.8 m (SPADES assembly) (version 2) ... | reverse complement strand
TTCTTGAGAAGGTAAGAATTTGTATTTCGATCAAGAAGAGAAGTTTCCATTCCTTTTGCTGATGTAAATCTCTCAAATTTTTCTGCTTCTTCTTGCGGACAGGCTATATCAACTGCTCTGACGCTGGTGGTGGCTATTCTGAATCCATACCTTATTCCTTTGGTATTTATTTTGTAACCTTGAGATTCTAAAAATGGCTCGATAATATCTTGTATTACTCTTTCTTCTGAATATTGCTTAATGTCATAGATAAGAGAAACCCCATATAGAGAATTTCTTGATTTTCCTTCACAAAGATCTTCAGGAGCAAGTGCTTCATTCATAACGCTGAATATTACTTGCTCTTCTGGGGAACCTATAAATATTCCTTTTCTCACTTTTTGAGCAGATGCTCTAAGGATTTCTTCGAGTTGCTTCAGATTGGAATTTTCCTCCCTAGAAGGATTTGAAATGTTATCGATTGCCATGAGAGAATACTCGTTTTTATTATCTTTTATCACGAGCAAGAAGCTTGAATGCCCAGACGCTAAGGAGAAGCGTGATTACAAATGTTATTCCTGATGCCCAAATCGGGATTACGAGACTTCCTATTTGAGCTGGCCATTGATTGATGGTTCTTAGGAGCTGGAGAATTGCTATTACAAGAAAAATAATTCCTGTGACAAGATAATAGCTATTTTTTACCATGTTGCATATGAGTGATATACCTCGGGAAAGTTTTAAGGCTGCAAAGCTATCTTTTTTACTTCGCCCTTGCCTCGATTTCCTTAATCTTTTCTTCAAGGTGGAGGCGATCGAGGAGTTCTTTATATCGGTTTCTAATAGTAACTTCTGTTATTCCTGCGACGTCTGCGACTTCTCTTTGAGTTCTTTTTTCGTTATTGAGAAGGGCGGCGACATACAAGGCGGCGGCTGCAATTCCTGCCGGGCCTCTGCCAGAGGTGAGCTCTGAAATTTCTGCTTTTTTAAGAAGTTTTATAGAATCGTTTTGTGTTTTTGGAGAGAGGTTAAGGATTGATGCGAATCTGCTTGTGTAGTCTTTTGGCGAGGATGGAGTGACCTTTATTGCGAGCTTGCGGATGATGAATCTGTAAGTTCTTCCAATTTCTTTTCTTTCTACGTCAGAGGCATTTGCAATTTCGTCGAGGGTTCTTGGGATGTTGTAGGATCTGCAAGCTGCATAAATACAGGCTGCGATGACTGATTCCATGCTTCTTCCTCGCACTAAACCTCTCTGCAAGACGAAGCTGTATACCCGAGAAGACTCATCTCTTACAACGACGGGAAGGTTCAAGAAGGAGGCTACTCTCCTTAGTTCAGCCATTGCTAATCTGAGGTTTCTTTCTATGGAGGTTGAAACACGTTCTTGCCATTTTTTAAGTCTGAGAAATTTACGAGCTTGCCCTCCTTCAAGCTTATAGATATCAGAAATCTCTCCAACGTTGGTTGTGAGCCCTTTGTCGAATTTTTGCATGCTTAAAGGGGCTCCGCCTCTCCCTCTTTTTTCAGATTTTTCTCCTCGGCCTTGCATTTCCTGGCCTGTGTCGACCATTCTTTCTTCGACGAGAAGGCCGCAATCGTTACAACTTACTTCTCCCCTTTGTTCGTCATAGACCAGATTGATGCTATTACACTCAGGGCAGCGTTTAATGAAAGCCATTTTTTGGATTTTTGAGAATTTTTCTTGAAGAAAAGCTTTTACATGAGACTAAGGGAAAGCTTTATAAATTTATCTCTTCTTTAGTATTTAAATCTTTCGGTCTTACTCTTTGGTGACTACTTTAATGAAGACTTTCCAGGCATCCTTGAATGCAGGAGTATATTTTTTAGTTCTTTTTGGATTCTGAAGGTCTGCCTGGATTTTTTCTACCGGCATCCATAAAAGCTCCTTTACTTCAAAAGGACTTGGGAAAAAAAGACCTCTATATTGGGCAAGGAAAAGCTGGTTCCAGGTATATGGCTTTGTTGAGGAGTCCTTGAATTCTGCGATTTTTTTTAGCTTGATTTTTGGCAACGGCTGGTTGTGAAAAATCTCCTCTTGCAGCTCTTTATATGCTGCTTCTTCATACGACCTATTTGAGGGCACTGCTCCTGTGCAATCTCCCCATTTTAATGGAAAACGAAGCCACCATTGGCGTTTCTGGAGGAGAAGTTCTTTTTTTGTTTTGTCTTTGAAGATGAAAATATTCACTGCACGATACGGCTTTCGCAAGAGGAAGGAGGAAATGCGAGAAGTTTTTCCGATGATTCTGTTTTCTTCATTGATGATGGGGACTTTTTCAAAAAGCTGGGAGGAGAGCTCCTTGAAAAATTGGAGAGGGTTCATTCTAATTAGTTTCCTCGAGGATTATTTTTTCTTTAAATCCCCCCTTTGTCTCTTGCTTATTTTTCCTTAAAATTTCCAGTTCAGATTTATTGAATTTTCTAAATGTACATATTGCATTAAAAACTTCAAGAATGTCTACAAGCTCTTCCTTATTTTCTTCTTTGGCGAATTCCTCGACTTCTTCTCGAAGTTTCTCTTTTAGTTTTGTCCAGTATTCCTTATCGGATGCAATACGGACGACTGGAATTTTACCTTCTTTCCTAATAATCTCTGGTATTTTGTCTCGAACAAGCTTGTTGTGTTTCATAACTCAGAAATATGGAGGGTATCTTAATAAATTATTCTATGAGAACAGCCTGCACATTGCCTTCCTGGCTTGGGCGGTTGGTGATGCGGGCTTTGCCAAGTTCTGTTTCGATGATTGCGCTTTTCACGAGGATGTTCTGCCTTGCTAGGAATCTGTTGGAGGGAGTTTCAAGGACATTTTTGATCTTTGCTTTTTGCGTTTTTCCTGATTTGTTCCTGATATTCGCGATATCTGCCGATAGAAGAATGGCTTTCTTTTTTCCTGAGCGTATTCTTAAGAATTTCTTTTTTTCAGGGCCCAGCTTAGCTGCTCGGGACTGGCCTTTGCGTTCGTACAGCTTTTTCTTTTTCTGTTTATGATACTTGCCGCCTGAGATTTTTCTTCCTGTTCTCATGCTTCCTCCTTGTTTTTAGGCATTAAAAATGTTTGCTTCTGTATCATCACATTAACAATTTTTCTTTTCTTGAAACAACGACTCTTTTATAGAGATCATTAGACTGTTGTAATCTGTTATTCTATTCAGAACTGGTTTAATGACGTTTTTATAAGTGCAAGCACGAAAACTGCTCTCGAATTTCCATTTCCTTTAATACATCTCTGTGAAATGGAAATTCTCGGCTTTAGCCCGCAGATGAAGTGCCCATCCATCATCATGTCAAAAGCAAAGCTTTTGAGCACTATCAGAATTCCGTCTTCTCAAGAATTCTGAAGTTTTTAGGACAACATGCACAGGAAACCTCGCCCTTTAGGGCGAGGAGGATGTCATGGATATTGGATTCGTTTGTTATGTCAGAATTGAAAACCGCAGACTTTAGTCTGCGGTAGTAGCTAATCATGTTTTCAATTTTGAACACTTCAAAATTCAAAGAATTTTGAGATGACTCCCTGAAATCGATTTTTTGTTCTTTGCTTTTTTTATCAGGAAATTACTACTAAGAAATTACTAAAAAGAAAGATTTATATAATAAGAACGGCCTGCTAAAATATGGCCTCGTTAGAAGAAATTATTGAAAGAGCATTAAAAAAGGCAGAACTCTCTATACCTGGCAAGGCAATTTATATCGGCAGTGGCCCGATAGAACGTATTGAGGGTATTGCATGTTTCGTAAAAGCCAAAGAATACGTCCTTTCTGACTTTGGATTTGAACAAGAAAAAACATTTCCATTAAAACAATGCAAAGTTAGAGTGACAAATCGAGATGGTTATCGTGTTGCCTGCGAAGAAAAACCCGACTTTGTCCTCATAGACCTTGGATCAATGCATCAAGAATCATTCGAGAAGATGTATTTAACGCTATCTCTGGGAACGTATCTTTGTTTTGATAGACATGCTGAAGAATATACCCAGAACTATACTGAAAATAGAACAGGAATTAAAAGAATTTCAGATTTTACATATCAAAAAACAAAACACTGTACAAAAGAAGATCTTGAGGTAGCAAAATCAGTCTATCAATATATTCATAAAATTACTGGCTTAAAAGGCATCTCTGGAAGAACTAATCAATATGGCGAATTTTCTCGTTATTGGATGAAATGTTCGAATGATCAGGGATTTATCTTGGATTCGTGTGATCTAAAAGAAGAACTGATTAAATTAATTCCTCTTCTCAACGGAAATGAAAAAGAAGCAATAATGCAAAATCTGTTGAGTACATGCAGTGATTTAGACAAGAATCCAACTCAAACACATAAAGAAATAAAAAAGAACTTAATAGGTTTTTTGAATAAAATAAGAGTATGATTATTCTCATTTATTGTAAGTCATCTCTCCCTTTGGAATTTTTAAGGAAAGTTATTTATTGCCCTTTTTTGGGATTTTTAGCGTAAAATCCCTGTTTGGAGAGACTGGCTTTCCTTGTGATTTTTCAGATGCCAAAACCTTTTTTCACGAAAGGTTTTTAAAGGCATTTTTGATTGAAATTATACTCCCAAAACTCCTCCTGCAAAATGCACGCTTTCCAACAAAAACATTCCAAGCTAAAACCTGAAGAGGCTGCTGAACTTTTAAAGAAGCTGAATATTTCTTCGGCGCAATTACCTAAAATTAAAAGTACTGATCCTGCACTGCCGAAGGACTGCAAGTTTGGGGATATCGTTAAGATTGAACGGGCGAATGTTTTGGATGAGGAAAAGAAAAAAAACGTCTACTATCGGATTGTAGTTTAATATGGCTGAAAGAGATATTCTGATCAAAAAATATTTGGAGCAGCATTCCTTGGTAGAGTCGAATATCATTTCTTTTAATAATTTTATCGAGAGGAGAATGCAGCAGATTGTTGACGAGCACGTGATGAACCTTCAGGAAGGCGATATTGAGATTAAGCTCGGGAAGGTAAGGATAGAGCGGCCGAATATTTTTGAGGCAGATGGGTCGAGCAAGTTGATTGCCCCTACAGAAGCCCGCTTGAGAAATCTGACGTATTCTGCCCCGGTTTATCTGGAACTTAGCGTAAAACAGGGAGGAAGCTTTGAGACACACGAGGTTGAGATTGGGAGGATTCCGGTTATTGTGAAAAGCAAGGTCTGCAATCTCTATGGCTTGAATAAGGAAGAGCTTGAGAAGGATTACAACGACCCTTTAGATCCTGGCGGATATTTTGTTATCAATGGTAATGAACGAGTGATGGTGATGACTGAGGATTTAGCAGAGAACCAGCCCTTTATCGAGCGAGGAAAAGGTAAGCTCATGCTGAGATTTTTTTCCAAGAGGGGCGCTTATCGCATACCTGTTTCTATCACTGAAGCAAATACTGGGATTCTTGAGGTTTCTTTTTCCAAATTCAGGAATGTTCCTGCGCTTTTAGTGATTAAGGCGCTGGGGATGGTGAAAGATGCAGAGATTGCGCAGACTATTGGAAAAGAGACTGACAGCTTGATTGTGAACCTTTATGAATTTGTGAACATCCAAAACACCGAGGATGCTTTGCTCTCCTTGGGAGAGAAGACCTCTCTTCAGGGAACGAAGAAAGAAGTGCTTGACCGGATGAAACAAAGATTAGACGCATACTTTATGCCCCATATCGGGATTACCAAAGAAGAGAGGATTGAGAAAGCAATTACTTTTTGCAAATACCTGAAGCAGTTTCTTATTGCGAAGGAAATTCCTGGCTTGAGGACTGACAAGGATCATTATGCGAATAAACGAGTGCGATTGTCAGGAGATCTGCTTGCTGATCTCTTTCGTGTGAATTTGAATATTTTACTGAGAGATATTCAGTATTCTTTGAAGAAGACGGCAAAAAGAAAGAAGTTTTACTCAATTAAGACGATTGCGAAGTCAACGCTTTTTTCCCATAGGATTGAGTCTGCTATTGCAACAGGAAACTGGATCGGAGAGAGGACAGGAGTGACGCAGAATATTGACCGTACGAATTATTTGTCGATGATTTCCCAACTGCAAAGGGTTTCTTCTATGCTTCCTGGAGAACAGGAGAATTTTCTTGCAAGGACTCTTCACCCGACGCATTATGGGAGATTCTGCCCCATTGAGACTCCTGAAGGAACTGAAATTGGGCTGAGGAAGAATCTTGCTTTGCTTGCGAAAGTTTCCACTGCTATCCACCTTGATGAAGAAAGAATGATCCATCATTTCAAGAGCCTTGGGCTGGAGACTGACGCTTATGAAGGCCACGACGCTATTTTCAACGGAAAATTCATTGGAGTTGTGAAAGATCAGGCGAGCTTTGTCAAAGAAATGAGAATCTTGAGGAGGAAAAATGAGCTGCCTGGAGAGATGAGCATCCGCATTGACAAGACTTTTGGGACTGTTGTTCTCTCTACTGAAGTTGGGAGAGTTATGAGGCCATTGGTTATTGTTGAGCAGGGAAAGAGCATGCTGACTGAAGAGCATAAACAATTTCTACAAGAGAACAAAATCAGATGGGATGACCTGCTGAAGAAGGGAGTTATTGAATATATTGATGCGGCTGAAGAGGATAATGCGCTGGTTGCGTTTAGCGAGGCTGATGTCACTCGGGAGCATACCCATTTTGAACTCGGAGATATTGCTTTTCTCGGGCTTGTGACCAGCATTGTTCCTTTTGCGAATTTTGGGCAGCATGCGCGACTGATCCGAGGAAGCAAGACACAGAAGCAGTCGCTTGGCCTTTATACTTCGAATTATCCTATTCGATTAGATACTGACGCAAGTATTCTTCATTATCCTCAGAAACCTTTGGTAAGAAGCTTTGTCTATGACACCCTGAGCGTTTATCCTGCGGGACAGAATGTTGTAGTTGCCATTATGACCTACGGGGGCTATAATATCGAGGATGCAGTTGTCTTGAATAAGTCCAGTGTTCAACGAGGCCTGGCGAGAAGCACTTATTTCAGGCCTTATACGAATATAGAATTGAATTATGCCGGTGGCTTGTCAGATGAGATCAGTGTTCCCTCTAAGGATACCTCTGGATACAGGACAGAGGCAAGCTACAAGTATCTTGAGGACGATGGAATTGTTTATCCTGAGGCAAAACTGCATGAGGGTGATGTCGTTGTTGGGAAAACTTCCCCTCCAAAGTTTCTTTCTGAAGCACGGGAGATTACGATTAGAAATCGCAAGGATTCCTCTACGATTATCCGACAGGAAGACCGAGGAATTGTTGATGCTGTTTTCATTACATCTGACGAACAGGGAAACAAGATTGCGCATGTGAGAACAAGAGATGAAAGAATTCCCGAGCCTGGAGACAAGTTTTCTACGCCTTACGGGCAGAAGGGAGTTGTAGGCCACCTCGCTGATGAGAACGACCTGCCTTTTACCTCCCGCGGAATCAGGCCTGATATTCTTTTCAATCCTCATGGCATTCCGAGCAGAATGACTGTAGGATACCTCATAGAAATGGTTGCGGGGAAGGCAGGAAGTTTGTCTGGGAAAATTATTGACGCTACTCCTTTTTCCCAGATTAATATTGAGGAGCTGGAGCATGTACTGAAAGATTACGGCTTTAGATATGATGGGAAGGAGACGATGTATGATGGAGTTACAGGCAAAATGATGAGCGCGAAAATTTTCATTGGGAATATGTACTACCTGAAATTGAGATATATGGTTGCCAATAAGATTCATGCTCGGGCTTCGGGGAAAGTTACCTTGCTTACAAGACAGCCGGTTGAGGGAAGAGCGAAGGGCGGAGCGTTGAGATTGGGAGAAATGGAGCAGCAGGCATTAGTTGCTCATGGCGCTTCAAATTTGTTGAAAGAAAGATATGATTCAGATAAGGTTGTGATTCATATTTGCACGCAATGCGGCGCTGTTGCTATTAAAGACAGCCTCAGGAATAAAATCTTTTGCCCGATTTGCAATAGCACCGATATCGAGCCTGTGGAGATGAGTTACGCCTTTAAATTGCTTGTTGAGGAATTGCAGTCGCTGCATCTCAGGACGCATATGGAATTAAAAAATAAATATGAGTAAGATGAAAACAGAAATTCAAGAGAGTGTTAACGCGTACGAAGCTGAGATACCTGGAGGTCTTCTTCAGACAAGACTCGAAGTTTTTTATGATAGAAACACTCGTGCATATTCAAATAATCTCAAATTTTCTGCTTTTATTATTACTCAAAGTAGAAGTGATTCTCCTGTGATGTCTATAGAGATTAATGATCGATACCACGATCCTCTATCTTTTCTTGAGAAAGTTGAGCTTTCAAAAGCTACACTTGAATTTTTGCTAAGACCATCTCTAGCAAGACCACCACTTTTTAATCTTAGTGATAATGATGATATTACTGAATGCCTCCAATCATTACAACGACAAGTTCGGGAGGAAATATTAACATGATCCCTATACGAAAACAAGTGAATGCATTGAGGTTTTCTTTGCTATCGCCGGAGAATATTAAAAAATTGAGCGCTGCGAAAGTTGTGACTCCTGAACTTTACGATGTTGATGGCTATCCTGTTGATGGAGGAGTGATGGATCTTCGTTTGGGAGCCATTGATCCAGGGGTTCGATGCAGAACGTGCGGAGGGGGGCTTAAGGAATGTTTGGGGCATCCGGGAAGTATTGAGCTGGCAAGGCCGGTTATTCATGTTAAGTATATCCAGATTATTGAGCTTTTTTTGAAGGCTTTTTGCAAGCAATGCAGCAAACTGCTCTTGAGTTATGAGGATGCAAGCAAGTATACGCTCGTGCAGAGAATCAAGAAAGCGAAAGATGCGAAGAAGTGCCCTCATTGCGGCATAGCACAAGAGAAAATCAAGATTGAGAAACCGACGACTTTTCAGTACGGGAAGAAACGACTTTTTCCAACAGAGATTCGGGAGATTCTTTCGAAAGTGTCTGATGAAGATTGCAAGCTTTTAGGGGTGAACGCAAAGACCTGCAGGCCTCAATGGGCTGTGTTAACTTTATTGCTTGTTCCACCTGTGACGGTGAGACCTTCTATTACTCTGGAGTCGGGGGAGAGAAGCGAGGATGATTTGACCCATAAGCTTACTGATATTGTTCGGGTAAATCAGCGCTTGTGGGAGAATTTGAATGCAGGCGCTCCTGAAGTGATTATCGAGGATCTTTGGGACTTGCTTCAGTATCATATCACTACTTTTTTTGATAATAATATTGCTAACATTCCTCCTGCAAGGCATCGAAGCGGGCAGCCTCTCAAGACTATCACTGAGAGGATTAAAGGAAAAGAGGGGAGAATCAGGCATAATCTTGCAGGAAAAAGAGTAAATTACTCCTCGAGGACTGTAATTTCTCCTGACCCTTATATCCGGATTAATGAGATCGGAGTGCCTTTTGAGATTGCAAAAGTTATTACTGTCGCTGAGCATGTGACAAGCATGAATATTGATATGCTGAAACAATTGATTCTTCATGAAGGATATCCTGGCGCGAATTATGTGATCAGGCCTGATGGGAAGAGAAAGAAGATTACGCCTGAACTGAAGCAGGAGATCATTGATGAACTGCAGCCAGGCTATATTGTGGAGAGGCATTTAGTTGACGGCGATATCCTGCTTTTCAATCGGCATCCTTCCCTGCATAAACTGAGCCTGATGGCGCATTATGCGCGTATACTTCCTCATAAAACTTTCCGGCTGAATCCTGCTGTCACTTTTCCTTATAACGCGGATTTTGACGGAGATGAAATGAATATTCATTCGCCTCAAACTGAAGAGGCTCGAGCAGAGGCAAAGGTTCTTCTTGATGTGAAGCACAATCTCTTCAGCGTGAAGAATAACACGCCTGTTATCGGGTGCATTTCAGATGCGATTACTGGGAATTATCTGCTTTCTTTGGATAGTTTTGACAGGGGGCATGCATCCCAATTGCTTTATGAATCTGGAATTGAGATATCTTCACTTAAAAAAACTTTTTCAGGAAAAGATATTTATTATGAGCTCATGCCGGAAAAAATTGCAGACAAGATTGGCAGTGCTGTGGACAAGAACGTGTTTGGCGCTGAAGATGGGCAGTTGATCAAGGTTATTGATAAAGCTCTGGGAAGAGATATGACTTTTGATATTCTTGAGAAGATTTTCAGAATAGGATCTTTTTATCTTTCCCACGAAGGATTTTCTATTTCTTTTAGAGATCTTGATGTTGCGCGTGAAACGCGAAAGAAGACTGATGTGGTTATTCAGGATGCAGAGCGCCAGTCCCTGGAGATTATAGACTCGCATTATAACAATACTCTGGAGCTGATTCCCGGGAAGACAAAAGAGCAGAGCATGGAAATCAGGATGCTGAGGGTTTTGAATGAGGTGAGGACGAAGATCGGGGCAATTGTCAAGCAGGAGTTCCCGAAGGAGAATCCTGTGAATGCGATGATCCTCTCTGGTGCAGGAGGAAACATCTTGAATATTACCCAGATTGCATGCTCGGTTGGACAGCAAGCCCTTTTTGGAGGAAGAATTAATTTTGGTTATACAAATAGAACACTTTCTCATTTTAAAGAACATGACCTTTCTCCACAGGCAAGAGGATTTATTTACTCTCCTTATTTGAAAGGGCTGAGGCCTCATGAATTCTTTTTCGGGTCAATTACTGCCAGGGACTCCCTTATGGACACTGCGCTGAGAACGCCGAAATCAGGGTATCTTTACAGGCGATTGGCGAATGCATTACAAGATTTGAAGATTGAATATGACCGGACAGTACGCGATGCTTCTGAGAATATTGTCCAGTTCATTTATGGAGATGACGGCTTGGATATTTCTTCTTTGCATCTGGATAAAGAGATTGCTCCGGGAGAGGCTATCGGCATTATTACTGCGCAATCTTTTGGAGAGCCCTCGACGCAGATGGCACTGAATGTGTTTCACTTTTCCGGGGTGCAGGAAATGCAGATTACTGGAGGATTGCCGAGGCTGATTGAGATTTTTGACGCCCGCAAGATGCCCAGCACTCCTCAGATGGAGATTTATATGGACAAGGACCATAATAATGAGAAGGATGTGAAGGTCATCGCTGAGAAAGTTAAGGAGGTAAGGCTTTCAGAAGTTGTTTCCCAGCTGAAAGTTGATTTTGTAGAGAAAAGATTTGAGGTTATTCTTGATTCCGGATCTGTGAAGTCCACCCATACGACTGTTGATAAGATTGCTGAAAAATTAAAAGATAAAGGATATGCTGTTAAGTCAAAAGACCATACTCTTGTTATTCAGTCTCAAGAAACTGATTTTAAAGAGATCTATAAAACAAAGGAGAAGCTGAAAGATATGATTATTTCCGGAGTAAAGGGCATTAAAGAAATTCTCGTGGTGAAAAGGGACAGAGATTATGTGATCTTGACGTATGGATCGAATTTGAATGAAATGATTGTTTTTAAGGGAGTTGATTCTGAGAGAACGACGACGAATGATCTCCATGAGATTTCTGATGTTCTGGGAGTTGAGGCTGCGCGAAATGCCATTATTCTTGAGATTAACAAGGTGATTCATTCGCAAGGGTTTGATATTGACCTGCGGCACCTGAAACTAGTGGCTGATGCGATGTGCACTTCCGGCGATGTTAAGGGAGTAACTCGAATGGGAATTATTTCTGACAAATCGAGTATTCTTGCACGGGCATCTTTTGAAACTCCGATCAAGCAGTTTGTCAATGCCACTGTCAAGGGAGGAAGGGATGAACTGGAATCGGTTATAGAAAACATTATCCTTAACCAGCCTGTTCCTGTAGGGACAGGATTTCCAGGCCTCCTTGTTAAAGTGATCGGGCCTTTAGTGAAGAAAGAGAAGAAGGAGAAGAAAGAGTAGTTCTGATTTTCTTGAGGATGATTACCTTTAAAAAGCGCGGACTTCATGGAATGCTGGTTGAAAAAGATTTTGGAGAAGCAGTAACGTGAACTACTATACATTATATTGCCCTATTCATTTTGAGGAGGTAATGAATTTAACTTGTGGTGTATAAACTATACCTCGAAAATGTTGGAGGAAAAATTTTAACTTGAAAACTATTGACATGCGATTTATACGGTATTTGAATCTCTTTGAGAAGATCGCCAAAGTGAGCACCAAGTATTGCTTTTCTTACAATAATGAAGTTATTTTTGTTGTTCCCTCGCCCCTGCTTTCACGTGCAATTGGAGAAGAAGGAAGAAATGTGAAGAAGCTTGTTGAAATTCTTGGAAAGAAAGTGAAAATTGTTGCTATTCCTGGAAGGGACGAGGATGCTAGAGAGTTTATTCCTGCGATTATTTATCCTATCCGAGTCCATTCTATTGAACTGACTCCGACAGAAGTCATTATTAATGCGGGAAGGCAGAGCAAGGCGATGCTTATTGGAAGGAATAAGACAAGGCTTGGAGAGATGCAGGAAATTGTTAAGGAGTATTTCAATAAGGAAGTGAAGATTGTGTAATTGATGGGAAGGAAAATACTGGTAATAATGGAAAAACTAGCAGTTTAAGTGGCTATTTGCGGAATTCAGGTTTATAGAGGGTTTGGAAAAACCCCTCTTTTTTGATATTTTTAAAGAAGGACATCGTCGATAAGATTTTCTGTGAGAGGGTTATTTAAAGTCCTCTATAATCTATCTCATTTATCGTCCGCCAACTTCTTAAAATCATAAATACTTCTCAAACTCTTCTCTAGAACTTTGTAAATCTTTTTTGATTATTTTATTTAAAAGACCCGTTCCTATATCTTCGCCGGGATGTTTTGGAATAATCGTTGTCCTTCCATCAGAATGTCTAAAAAACATATGACTTCCTTCCTGCCTAATAAATTGAAAACCAAGTTTTTTCAAAATTTTTGCTAGCTCAATTGCTGATAAACGAGGCAATTTAGCCATTTTAAACCTCTATTTGCTGTAGTCCAAAAAATCTTCCATTTTCTTCAGGTTTCTGACACTTTAGATAGAGAGAAATTGCCTCTTTGGTTCTAGCGAGAAGTTCATCAAGAGTTTTAGCTTGAGTATGACATCCTGGAAGTTCAACTACTTCTGAAACAAACCATCCATCTTCATCCTGCTCTATAAGAACATTGAATCTTACCATATCTTAGCTATTTAACGGTTCTATTTAAAAGTTTCGCCCGCCAACTTTCTTGCGTTTGCTCGAACTTTTCTTTCAGAAAAGGCAACTAACAGAGGTTTCAAGGCTCATTGTGATTCGCCCAAAGTTCTCGCATATTTGAATAAATATAATTTGGCGAGTACCTTCTTGAAACCGCATACGTTCTTACCAGTTTTTTATTCCTTGCAATAAATGCGACAAATTTATCAAAATTGAAATTCATTGATTTTTTATCTCTGAACATATCTTTAACGATATGATAATGATTACTTCCATCAATGAAAATGATAACTTTTTCCTCTTTGTTTACATTATCACTAAAAGCCAGAAGACTCCATTTTTAATGCAACAAGAATTCCACTAGTCTAGGACTAGTGGTCGTAAAAAGATAGCTTTTTCTCTGGAAATTATTGATTATGATAGAAGCTGTTGCCGGCTTCTGGAAGTTCCAACAATAGCTGGGGCTTTCTACATATAAACTTAATGGAGTAAAATGTTAGCGAGGGCTAGCTCTTGTGTAGGCGATTCGTGGTGCCATGCCATGTTCAAAGTGAAGTACTGCCACAAGATCTTCGAGAGCGAAGAGATAAGATTTTTTGTTTCAGATCTCTTCCATAAGATCGCTGCGGAGTACGACATGCCTATCAAGAAGATTGATTTTGATGTAGATCACGTTCATCTCTACATCAATATCAAATTGAGAAGTAAGCCAGAAGCTGCCAAAATTCTGAAAGGGATTACAGGAAGAAATATTTTGAAGAGATTTCCTGCAATCAAGAATCAATTCTTTTGGGGAAGTGGTTTCTGGAATCCGTCGTATTTGATGGATAATGTAGGAAGAGATGAGCAGATCGTCGAGAACTATATTGGCAGTCAACGCTATTCGTGTTGAGGCGTACTAACATGCCACCAGTCTTTGACTGGTGGTTTTTGACAGAAGAGATTTGACATCGTAATAATGGGAAAGCCCGTTATCGTCTTAAAAACTTAAATCTGATTGGATTTAACAAAGGTTAATAGACCTTAAACTCTATCCTCCACCTGTACTTATACGGTGCAATATCTCCTGCTTTCTTGACATTAAGGATTTGAATTTTCTTTTTTGCTTTTTTTGCATCTGCTTCTAGTTCATGGATTATTCCTGCAAGTTCGTCTTCCTGGCCAAATCCATAATAGATGATCTCAGTACCTTTTTTTGATACCCCAAGGGCTTCTTTGAGAAAGGTTTCTTTAAGCTGGGGGCGAGGCATAATGATCTTATCGTATTTTATGAGCTTATTTTCTTTGATTAATTTTGGCACAACTTTTTTGATATCACCTTGATAGAATTTGATGTTTGTTTTATTTCTTTTATTGTTTTCAAGAGCATATTTGTGGCATTCTCTTCCTAGCTCGATGGCGTCTATGCGCTTTGGCTGGGCGAGTTTGCTGATAATGACAGGATAGACTCCAACACCAGAGAACATTACTAAAACAGCATCTTTCTTTTTGATTTTTTTTGCAACTTCTAATCTTTCATTACTTAAACGAGGAGAGAAATAGCATTTTTCTACATTTAGGAGGAAAGAGCATCCATTTTCTTTATGGAGTGCTTCTTTGGTTTTAATGCCGGTTATGTATTTTGTTTTGAGAGTTCTGAGCCGGCCTTTGATTCTTTCCTTTTTTTCTAAGACTGTTTTGATATTTTTTTGCTTTTTGAGCAAAGCTTCTGCGATTTTCTTTTTTTCTTTTTTTGTTTCATCACGGAATTTTAAAATTGCGATGGATCCGATGAGGTCGAATGAGGGCATAAATACTTAAGTTAAGAAGGGATTAAAAAGATATCCTTGGGAAGGCGTTCTCAGCCGATACTTTTATAAATTTGCTTTTTGTGTTTTTTATTATGAAAAAGAAGGTTATTAGAAAAAGGAAAAGTGCGGAGTTTTCTCATTTGCATTTTCTTTTCGTGTTTGTGATTTCCTTCGTGTTATTCTCTCTTCTGTTTTTGATCATTTTTTCACTTGCCCCGGAGAAACCAAGGGTTGCCCGGCTTTTTTCGAATCTTAGATCAGGAGGAGTTCCTTTAACTGGAAATGTTGTCTACATTAGCGATCCTGCACTAAAGGGATACTGGAATTTTGATGATGGAACCACTAAAGATTTAAGTGGAAGCGGAAATAATGGAACCGTAAGAGGAAGTGCATTTCTTGATCCCGCAGGAAAATTTTCTTTTGCATATACTTTTTATACTTCATCTGGAGATCGAATTGATTTAGGATCGCCGGATATTTTAGATGATTTAAACAACACAGGTATGACTATTTCTGCTTGGATTTATCCTTATACTAATGGTGCTGGTGCCTTTAGCGAAGGGCAGATTGTGAATAAGAATAATATTGCAACAACGACGAACGGGGCGTGGGCATTTTATATTGGAGGGGCAAGTGGGTTACAGTTTCAAAAGAGTTTTAGTACAGCTGTGTTAAATAGAAGAAGTTCTAACGTTCTTACTTTTAATAATTGGACATATGTTGTAGTGACGTGGGATGGATCTTCTAACGCAAGTAATATTCATATATATGTAAACGGTGTTGAGACTACTTATCTCACAACAACAGACGGTGCTGGAAATCCCGTCTCAGACGCAGCATTAAACTTGTGTATTAGTGATTGTAATTCCAATAGAGAATTTAATGGATCAATTGATGAAGTAGCTATTTTTAATAGAGTTTTGAGTTCAGCAGAAGTTCAAGATATTTATCAGAACGGTTTAAGCACAAATTCTTCTCAAGCAGTTTGCGGTAATTCTATAGTAGAACTTGGTGAAACTTGTGATGATGGTAATACAATTAATACTGATGCTTGCACCAATGTATGTGCAAATGCTATTTGCGGAGATAATGCAATTAGAACAGGAATTGAAACTTGCGACGATGGAAATACTGTAAATGGGGATGGATGTTCTAGCAGTTGTTTACTGGAAACTGGTTCTTTAGAGTGTACTGACAGTATTGATAATGATGGCGATAGTTTGATTGATTTAAATGATTTGAATTGCGCATATGAGAATGATAACAATGAGTCCGGGACAGTGTATTATGCTTGTGATTGTGAGCCGGGAGCTGATCCCCAGTGCGTAGCTGGAAATGATGCGAATGCTGGAGCAAGTATTAGCAGTCCTTGGAGAACATATGCTAAAGCAGTTACAACATTTAATAATGTTATGAATGCAGGAGATACAATAGCGTTTTGTAAGGGGGGTGTTATATCTCACTCAAATGCTGATGAGATAAGATGGGTTAATCCTAGATGCTTGGCAGATAACAGGTGTGTTGTTAGGGACTATATTCCTAATTGGGCATCTGGAGATGAAAATAAGCCAGTGATAAAGTCTATAGATGGTGTCAATGGATTTAATTTAGAAGACGGGGCAAATGCAGACCATGAAGAGGGGTATGTTTTTAGAAATCTTGAGATTATTGGCAACGGTACGGGGCAGAGGGGATTTTTCATTTATAATGATATAGATGATGTTCTTTTTGATAATCTTATTATAAGATCTTTTAGATTAGGTATTGATTTGGAAGGATTTAATACGCCAAATCCTGGTAGCGATGGATATAGTGATCGTATTATTTTGCGAAATTCTATAATACGAGATAATGTTGGTCAAGGTTGGCTTGGAAGTTGTGATAATTGTATAATTGAGAATAATTATTTTGAGAATAATGGGTTTGGCTTTCCAGGTTCTATTTTAAATAGAAACCATAACCTTTATTATTCAAGTACAAGAGAAAGTTATAATTCAATTATTAGGAATAATTTTTTATATAAGTCAGCTGTTGATTCAAACTCAGTTTGCCAGGGCGTGCCTTTAGTTGTTCATGGAAATCATACAAATCTTTTAATTGAAAATAATACTATCATAGAGGATATTGGAAAAGCAGGAGGGGGCTGTTGGGGTATTGTTGCTGATCAAGGAGGTAGCACCGATCAATTTCTAGGATTGATTATTAGGGGAAATAAAGTAATTAATGTGGGAAATCTCGGGATAGGATGTACTTCTTGCGAGAATGCGCTTATTGAAAATAATGTAATCGTGCAAGAACAAAATAATTTTGATGGAACAATAATCTCTATCCCAAGTAAGTCTATTGGAGACTTTTCTCCTGGTGATGCTCCTACATTTAATGTAACTGTGAGGCATAATTCTATTTTTGTTAATAGTTCTCGTGCTTTTACTGCTATTGGTCTAGGCGATGATTCCCAATTTCTTTCTCCTAATAGCTCGGCTATAGGAAATAATATTCAATTTGTTAACAATAGCGCAGGTAATTATTGCTTACGTATTGGCGCACCTTATTCTTTTTATAACATGATAGATTATAACTTATGTAATATAAGTGGCAATTTATGGGCACGGGACAATGGAACGCAAAGATCTTTGTCTTCATGGGTAAGCAGTTCTGGCTTTGATGCTAACTCTTTGGTAGGAGATGCTGGTTTCAAAAATTCTGCTAATTATGATTTAAGCCTTTTAAGTAATTCTCAAGCGATTAATAAAGTCCCTGTCTTATTCTGCCCCTCAAAAGATATTTTAGGAATTTCTAGGCCACAAGGAAGCATGTGCGATATTGGGGCGTATGAATATCAAGGAGCTACTCAATGTAATGACAGTATTGATAATGATGGCGATAGTTTGATTGATTGGCAGTATGATTTAGGGTGTGTTGGAGTAGATGATACAACAGAGGGTGGAATTCCATCAGGAAGTTTAGATAATGGATGGACTGTGTTTGAGAAAAGTGTTGATACTAGAATTGTGTATGTTAGTTCGAGTGAGGGAGATGATACCTGGAGCGGTCTGGCTTCTGGTTGGAATGGGACAGATGGGCCTAGAAAAACACTTCGTGCAGCTGTTAATCTAGTGAGAAATGGTTCTTCTGATTGGATGCTGCTAAAGAGAGGGGACGTTTGGATGAATGAGTCATTGTGGGTTACAAGTACAATACAGATTTGGGAAAAAGATAATAAAATCGGGCGTTCTCCTGATCAACCAATTATTTTTGCAAGTTATGGAAATAGCACTAAAAGGCCTTTGTTAAAGACGGGAAATCAAACAGGATTTTGGGCCTGGGGCACTGAAAACATTGCCATTCTGGGTCTCGAAATTTATGCTGATGAAAGAGATACAAACACTCCTATTTATACTAGCCCAGCTGGAGTTTGGTTATTATATGACAATAAGAATATCCTGATTGAGGATAATTATATTCATATGTATGACACAGACATTATTGCTCAATCGTCAACTGGAAAAAATGCCTCACAGATTACTATTCGACGCAATGTTATTACGGATGCATACAATATCAATAATAACCATGCCCAAGGCATTTTTACCAGCGAGGTGTATGGGCTGGTCATCGAAGGGAATGTTTTTGACCATAACGGCTGGCGAGATAATACTCCTGGAGGCGAGCCGTCGATGTTTAATCATAATATTTACTTGAATGAAGGAAAAAACACTCTTGTTAAAAATAATGTTTTTTTGAGAGCCTCAAGTATCGGCAATAAGATAGCCAGCGATAAGACACTGGGTCATGAGAATCTTACTATTGAGAATAATTTTTACCAAGCAGGAGAAATTGGAATCAGCTTGGGAGGAGTGGATGTAGTTTATCCAAGTTATAGAGATGTAGCTGTTCGTGGCAATGTTTTTATGTATGTAGGGGAGGATAGTCCTACTAATAGATCACTGGCATGGTATATTACAGGTAAAAGTATTGATGGACTAAATATTACTAACAATTATATGTTGGATCAAGAGAAATGGAATAACGCGTTTGCTTTACGGCTCATAAGAGAAATTAACAATCTTCAAATAAAAGATAATGTAATCTATAATTTAAAAGGAACAGGATTTATATTTGATGCTCAAGGGAATAATTGGACTAATATCTCAATTTTAAATAATCAGGTACAAGATAACCTGTATCCTTATTCCTTGATTCAACATACTGGTCCTTCTATAGGAATAACTTATTTTGGTAATCAGTATTTTAGTTCTACTGTTTCTACAAATTGGTTTAAAGTGAATGGGCTGACTATAGACTTTGCAAATTGGACTGCTTTCTCTGGAGAAATAAATGGAAAAGCTGAGAAAATTATATATCCTGATCCTTCAAGAAACCTTGTTTCTTATCAGGCTTCTTTAGGGAAAGAAGCAACACGTGATGCATTTATTGCAGAGGCAAAGCAACAAAGCAAATTTAATTGGAGGCAGGAATATACTGCTGGTGCTGTTAATAATTATATAAGGGCGGGATTTGAATTAAAGAGCAAACCAACATTAATTGTTACAGAACCTCGATCTAAAGAATACAAAAATGTTCCTGTAATTCTCAATTATGCAGCAGCAGGAGCTGATAATTGCTGGATTGAGCTAGATGGAGTTCGATCAAATAAATTATGCACTATGAATGGGATATTAAATATAACCTTGCCTGCATTAAATACTACAGATCAGCATTCTCTAACTGTATTTGCAAACAATAGCTATGGAAACGATAACAAAACTATTCAATTTAATGTTACAAGAACAAGAAGACTACTTGTTAAATACAATGAATTTGCAGGCATCGGAGAAACTACCAACATAGATAGTTTAGGAGATAATGAATTGGAAAATTTATCTTTGACATTAGACGATGGATTAAATGGAAAGATTAAATTTATTGATTTGGTGAACATAACCTTAGATGCCAATGAAACCCTAAATGAAACAGACATAGATTCAAATGTAAATATCTCCCAAGGAAGAATAGAAGTTAATTCTGCTAATTTGAGATCGTTAAATAAAAAAGCACAATTAACATTTAGAAATATTAATTTTAATACTCCTAAAGTCAAGAGAGACGGCGCTGACTGCACTGATTGTGCTGTTGAAAGTTATACTGCAGGAAATTTAATAGTCAATGTTTCTGGATTTTCAGTTTATAGTGTTGAAGAGACTTTGATTGTTGAACCGCCGATAACTCCTGGAGGTGGTGGCGGAGGCGGTGGTGGGCCAGGTACGCCTCCTAGAAATGCGACTCGAAATGTGACTCAGAATGGAACCAAGGCTGTTCCTGGAGAGAATAAGACCCAGGAAGAGGCAGAAATACCTTCTGGAGAAGGAGAAGAGGAGCAGCCGCAGGTGATTGAAAATGTAAAGAAGAATGGATGGAAGATTATTATTGCCTTGGTTGTTTTGCTGATGACGCTGGGAGTTGTGATATGGTTTGTCTGGTGGCACCAAAGGCAGGAGATGAAGAAGGTGGCTGAGGAGTTTCGGGAGCAGTTTGAGGGATAAGTTGTAAGGTTAGCGACGCCGTTTGAGGCGAGGCAAGGAGTGAAACGACGAAGCGTTTTTGGGGTAAGATAATTATAAAAACCTTGTTTGTTTCTCTTTTTTATGGATATTATTTATACAGATTATGCAGAAGATTCTATTTCTGACAGAAGCATTGACAAAAAGATTGTTGAAGATGCTCTTTTGAACCCTGATGAAATTGTTGAAGGCAAGAAAAGTAGAAAAATTGCCCACAAAATTATCGGAAATAAACTTTTGAGGATTATTTTTGAAGTTAGCCTAAAGGCTTATATAGTTATTACTGCTTATTACGCCGAACCTAAAAGATACTTAGGAGAATATAAATGAAAATTAATTTTGATCCGAAGCATGATGTTATGCGCATCAAGTTTCAAGATGGAGAATATGAAATTAGCAGGGAAGTAGAAGAAGGGATAGTTGTAGATGTTACTAAAGATAATCAGATTCTTGCTATTGAAATTATAGATGTTTCTAAAAGAATTCCGAAGAGGAATTTGAAAGATTTTGCTGTGAGCATTTCTGATTAGTGTATTGTCAATTATGACTAAACTCCTGAAGTTGTTGATAACTGGATTTTATCCGTGTCCTTGGGATGAATTGTTCCAAGAGCGCTGCGCAGGCAAGCCCTTGATGACGGCAAACTCTTACTCCTTCTCTGAAAAATACTTCAAGAGATATTTTTCCGTCTATTTGGAGACAGCGTTTTCTTACTATTTCTTCTACTGCTTTTTCATCCCATCTTAGCTGCTCGCTGATTTTTTCATATACTGATCTGAGGGCTCTTTCTCTTAAAAAAACAGCATTCTGAAAACATCTTTCCCGCGCCTCTTGATATGCTTGCTGCAAGCGCGGTGATCTTTGGAAGTCAACCACAATAGCTTCTCTTATTCCTTCCCCTAGATAAACTCCTCCGTCAATCGTGGAATCTCGACAAATGAAAGGACGGCCTTCGTAGAATAATCTTCCATCTATTGTTTTGATTTTTCCTTTTTGGATAAGCCTTTCTACTGCACTTTGTGTTTTCCCCCACCATCCAAGAGGCCGTTGTATTTTTGGCATACTTGTAAAAAGATAGAAATAGCTTATAAATCTTACTATTCTTAAGGAGTATCTTTTTTAGGGAGATAGATCTATTGGAATGGAGTTTTTTGGGTAGTGTTGTTGTTCTTTTTCTTTTTGGATATGCTTGTTTATAAGTGCAAGCACGAAAACTGCTGACTTTACAGGCTGTCCCATAATTACTCCAAAAAAGAGGGTTCGTCCTCTTTGTAGGATGGATCATAACCTTGCTATATCTTCAACATTAAATAAATTGATGTGAGGCAATGATTTCTTATCAGTCAAAATTCATGAAGTCTTATAATCCTTTTAATTAAGTCAGTTTCGAATTGTGACTCAGCCTGTTTAGTCCGCCAGATGAAGTGCGTCCTGTTCAGTTTTAGGGGTAAATGCACAGGAAACCGCGCTATTTATGGCACAGAGGAGGTCATAGGAATGTCGATATTTTTATAAACCCTTTCCTCCAAATCTAGGTATGAAAAAGAAGGTTGTTCTAAAAAGAAGAAATGCGGAATTTTCTCATTTGCATTTTCTTTTCGTTTTTGTGATTTCCCTTGTACTTTTCTCTCTTCTGTTTTTAATTATTTTTTCACTGGCTTCGGAGAAACCGAGGGTTGCAAAACTTTTTTCGAATCTTAAATCAGGAGGTGTTCCTGTTGGCGGAGCTGTCATTGCGGGACAGCAGGCGGGAGGCGGAGAAAAAGGTTTGGGTGTGCTCGAGGGGAATCAGGGCGGAGTTTTGCAAGGCCGGGCTATTGAGCCTCTCGCCCATTTTGGCGACTGCAGTCCAACTTCCTGTATGGGATTTACCAGCACATTTGATATTTATCCCACTTCTACCCTTTCTTCTGCTGGTTCTGGGAATTGGGAAACCCCTAGCACTTGGAATGCTGGGCGAGTTCCGCAGGCAGGAGATGTTGTTTTGATTAGTGCAGGGCATACTATTACTTTTGATTCTGCAAATACGCCGAATATTAAAGCAGTTAATATTGATGGGACTTTGAGTTTTTCTCGAGGGCAGAATACAAAACTTAATGTAGGGTATATTTATGTCAAGGAAAGTGGAGTGCTGGATATTGGCACTGTTGCATCTCCGATTAATGATCCTTATACTGCTGAAATTCGCTTTTATGATGGATATGTACCTGTGGGAGATATTGATCCCGGGCTTTCTTCTTTTGGAAATGTGACGATGCATGGACAGGCACGGCAAGATACTTTTGTGAGAACAACGGTTGCACCAATGACGGGAAATACGGTTATTACACTTGAGAAAAATGTTCAAACTGGCGGAGCAAATGGAACTGGATGGAAAGTTGGAGATAGAGTTGTAATTCCAGAATCGATTGACAGGTTAGGTCCTGGTTATGTTTCCGGACAAGATACAGAAATCGCTAATATTACTGCTGTGAATGGAAATCAAATTACTCTTGATAAAATCCTGGCCCATGATCATCCTGATGGATGTAGATATGATAATCCTGCGACGTGCACATTGAAGCCGCATATTGCAATACTCTCTCGAAATGTGAAGATTACGAATAATCCTTCTATGACGAGAGCTACGATGGGTTTTTTGGGATATAGTTATGTGGATCTTCGTTATGTTGAGGTGAATGGCTTGGGAAGGACATTTCCTCCTGGAAGGTATGCGATTCATCTTCATCATATGCGCCATTACGGGCAATGGGTGAATATTATTGGCAACTCAATATGGGATTCTGATTCTGTTGGAATCAGGGTGCATTCTACTGACTTTGCCCTTCTTAAGGATAATGTGATCTATGATGTTTTTGGATATGCAATTGGAACAGAAGATGGAGATGAAAATGGAAATGTTTTGGACCATAATTTTGCTTCAAATGTTGGTGGAAGCGGTAAACGCCCGGAAGGGAGTGATCGTTTTAATGGGATTTCTTTCTTTTCTGAAAATCCTATGATCAGCATGCGGAATAATGTTGGTGCAGGCGGGGCGAGAAGGTCATATTTTGGTATTGTTATGCCTGGAGCTACAGGAGTACAGACTTTCTGGAATCGAGATGGAACAACACGCCAGCAAAATCGGCAAAATGCGACTCTTACAGAGTTTAATAATAATGAGGATTATGGATCTAGCATTGGACTTGACATCTGGAGAATTTTCTCTCCTTTAGGCACATCGTATGTTGCAAATTATCGCTCGTGGAATAATCAAGGAGGTTTGAACATTATTTATCCTGTTTGGAATGTTGTCTTTGTAAATTATACAGGAAGGTGCAGTTATTTGAGCCAGTACTCAGGATTAGGATTTTATTCATGGGACTATCTCCAGTCAAATGTTGTTATTGATAATGCGGATATTAGAGGGTGTAATATGGGACTTGATCCGGGAGTTGCGATGAAAGATGCATTTACAGTTAAAAATTCGTATTTTGCAAATAATAGTGTTGCTATTCGTTTTGCCACAAAGTGGTTTAATCAGCAGAGCAGTACGAATCAAATTGCCGAGAGAACTCTTGTTTTTAGAAATGTTAGCTTTTATGGCAATCGAGATGATATTAGTACAGATAATAGCCTTAATAGCGGTGGTTATGATGTTATTCATCCTGATAGGATTTTCTTTTTTGATTATAATGGTATAAAGGGAGATAACTTTGAATTGTTTTATAATGATAGTGTTCCTATAACTTATGGGTGGCCAGTGCAAAATGTCTGCAATCCTTCACAGTGGGGATGCGGCGGTTCGCCTTATCCTTCTTCAATGCCAACATGTAATACTACAAGGAATAAGATTTTTGGATATGTTTGCCCTGTGAATTTAACTTGCAAAGATAATGACGGAGATGGATATGGTGAGGGATGTTTGTATTATAAAGACTGCAATGATAATGATTCTTTAATTAATCCTATGATGCCTGAACTTTGCGGAGGCAATAGTGTTGATGAAAATTGCGACGGGAGAATTGGTGTTGATGTAGATAATGATGGGTATGGGCAATATTGCAGCAAGGGAGTAGATTGCAATGATGCTAATGTTGCGATTCATCCTGGTGCTCTTGAAACTGGAGGGAGTGATGTGAATTGCGATGGGAGGGTAAGAACTAGTTCGTCTGCTTGCCCTACAGATGATCCGAGGAAGGTGCTCTTTATGACGTTTGAGAATTCTTTGAATGATGTTTCTGGAAATGGGAATAATGGGGCAGTGGTTGGAAGTGTAGGTTATGCTGCTGGAATCAGTGGTAATGCGATGAGCTTGCCTTCTGGGAATAATAATTTTCCGGTGGCAAATTATGTTACTATAGCTAATACAAATGCACTTGACTTGCAGGAATTCACCGTTGAAGCGTGGGTGTATCCTGATTTTATTCCGAATACAGCGTATTACCCTCCTGAAACTATCCATTATACTATTTTTGCGAGATCTTCACAAGTTCCTTACAATAATGGATTCTTACTTTATATTAATGGTGAGAATCGTCTTGGGCTGCGAGTGGATAATAAGGAGTATTTAGGACAGTATCTTCCTCAAAGACAATGGCATCATGTTGCTGCAACTCGTAAAGCTTCAGGAGAACTTCAGTTATATGCTGATGGGATTTTAGTGCTTTCTGCAAAAGATACGAAACCTATTCTTTTAGTTGAGGTTGCGAGTGTTGGAGCATCTACTTCGCGACCCGTTGATAATCCCGGTTGGGTTAAGGGATTTGAAGGGAGAATTGATAATCTTGCTTTATATAGTGAGGTTTTACAGCCTGGAGAAATTTTAGCGCACAATAGAAGCGGGATTTGCACTGCTTATTCTGCTTCACAATGCACCGATGCAGATGGAGATGGATATGGAACGGGATGTTTGCTTGGAAATGATTGCAATGATGCTGCTGGATCAGGAGGGGCGATTAATCCAGGAGCAAGTGAAGTTTGTGGGGATGGTGTAGATAACAATTGCAACCTTCAGGTTGATGAATGTTGTAATGGACAGAAACCTGCGTTATGTTCGAATGAAGTTGCTCTTTCTTCGCAAGTTTTATTGAGTACTCCTGTTGTTGTCTATAATAATCCCCAAGAATTATTTTTTAGATATTATATGGGCTATCCTGAATGGAATAAATTTTGGTGGCAGCAGGTGTATCTTGATGGAATTGTGCCTCAAGATGCGACAGGAGCTTTTATTCGTGTGCAGAAGAATAATTATCAAGTTGACTGGGCAGGTGTTAGGCCTCGAGTGATGTTGAAATCTTTTGGAACTTATCCTCGAGATCCTGTGGATCAATTGTATATTCATCGCCAGCCTAGGACATTGACAACGTATATCCCCTTTTCTACAGGCAAGAAAGGATTTGATTATGCTGGAGAAGGCATCTGGCTTGATTTTACATTTCCACTAAAGATGGAAGTTATAGGATATACGCAACCGAGTTCTACTACTTATACTCGGGTGTTTAGTCCTCCTGTTCGTGCTTTTAGTGCTACGGGTTTAGGAAATACTGCTGGGTGGGTTGATGTAGATTTATCCTCGTTTGTGCCTGCTGACGCGAAAGCTGTTTTTATGCAGGTTATTAATTGGAATAATAGAAACACTAATGGGAATCTTGAAATACGCTCCACAAGTATACCTACCTTTAACTTAAGTGTCGGGTATCATGGGGAACCTAAATCGCCAGCACATTTCATTCCTCTTGGTGCACAGAAAAGTATTCAATATAGAATTAGTGGAGTAACTGCAAGTCAGGTTTCATTGAAGTTTGATCTTTTGGGGTATCTTACTGATACAGATGTTTCTGGTTACAAAACTACTTATTTCAGTAATCCTGTTAAAGTTTATGAGGATTTTGATTTAGGGGATAAGAATTGGCCACGGGTTAATGTCAGTAGATTCGTTCCGCCTTCAACCCAGGCAGTGTATGTTGTTTTAGACTATAAAGGGGGAATGAAGGGCAGCAGCGTGAAATTAAGTGCTCCTTCGCAAACCCCTTCTGCTAAGGTAGAACTTTGGGGGCATAATGTTGATCAAGAAAATATGTATCTCGTTCCTTTAGAGGATGGGGAGTTTTCGTTTAATATTTCTGGGAATGGAGTAATGACTGATGGAGAACATTTGAAATTAAGCTTGAAAGGATATTTGACAGGAACAGGAGCTGCTCCGAATTGTACTGACGCTGATGGTGATGGTTACAATAATACAGGGGGGTTCTGTGGTTTGTTAGATTGCAATGATAATCCTGGAGCAGGAGCTGGGATTCACCCCGGCCAAACTGAACCTTTGACGTGTGATGGCATTGACCAGAACTGCAATGGGGTGGGGGATGAGCCTTATACTACCTACTATAATGATAGTGATGGAGATACTTATGGTAATCTTACCATTAGGGCCTGCACACAACCTCCTACTGCGGTCTTGGTTGGAGGAGATTGCAACGATAATAATGGGGCTGTGAACCCTGGGAGGAGTGAAGTTTGTAATGGCATTGATGACAATTGCGTTAATGGCGTTGATGAAGGCTTGCTTATAACTTTGTATCGAGATTTGGATAATGATGGATTTGGAAATAGCTCTCAATCATCGCAGGTTTGTCCAGGCACTGCAGGATATGTCTCTAATGGCAATGACTGCAATGATAATAGTCCCTTAGTCAATGCTATCCTTACCTGCACGAATTATGCAACCTGTGCTTCTGCACCTGCATGCGTTGCATCCTGCCCTTTGCCTCCTGTTGAGCAGTGCGAGGATTGGATCGACGCTAATTGCAATTCTGCTGATGAATTGTGCGCTGCTCCACCTCTTTTGAATGTACGGGCACCATCCAACAGAACGTATACGAATCAGCCTTTGCCGGTTAATTTCACTTCGGTGAATGCTTCCTCTTGCTGGTATATTGATCCTTCTGGAGGCATACAAATGTTTTCAGTTTGTAGCCTGAATACTACACTTTTCTATGGAAGAGGAAATAAGATTTTTACATTGGTGGTGAACAACAGCAAAGGAATTGTTCAGGCGAATTTTAATGTTACTTTGAATATTACAAATCGGTTCATTATTCGCTATAATGAGTTTTACAAGAAAGGGCAAACGACTGATCTTGACGTGCTGAATGACACTGGGCTAGAGAAAGTTTCTCTGGTTCTTCATCTTCCTGGATTCGGGAAAATAGAATTCCTGGATTTTGTGAATCTGACTAAGGATGCAGATACTGTGACTAATGTCACTGATCTTGATGCAGGAGTGAATATTTCTTTGAATAGGATTGAAGTGAATCCAAGCTTGCTGACTGTGTTGAATACTCGAGCGAGGTTGAGTTTGGAGTTGCAGGGGCTGAATTTAAGTGACCCTAGAATTTTGAAGGACGGAGCTGTTTGTGGTGCACCTGCATGCGTAGAGGAAAATTATAATGCTACGACGCAGGTATTTGTATTTAATGTTTCAGGATTTTCAGTTTATAGTGTAGAAGAGACTCAGATTATTATTGTTGAACCGCCGATAACTCCAGGAGGCGGCGGTGGAGGCGGCGGTGGAGGCGGCGGTGGTGGAGGTCCAAGTACACCTCCTAGAAATGCGACTAAGAATGTGACTCAGAATGGGACCAAGGCTGTTCCTTTTGAGAATAAGACCCAGGAAGAGGCAGAAATACCTTCTGGAGAAGGAGAAGAGGAGCAGCCTCAGGTGATTGGTAACATTGTGAGGAATGGATGGAAGATTATTCTTGTGATTGTTATTTTGCTGATTGCTTTAGGGGCGATTGTTTGGTTTGTCTGGTGGCATCAAAGGCATGAACTGAAGAATGTTGCTGAAGAGTTTAGAGAACAGATGAGCAATTAAAGGATGATTTCTCGAAGACTTTTACTCTATGGTTATGCCAGAATCGAAAACCGCAGACTTTAGTCTGCGGTAGCAGCCTACGAGGTTTTCAATTCTGAGCACTTCAGAAACTTTTTTTCTGAGAGCTCTCAGAAATCTTCGATTTCTGAAGTCCGAAAATCGAGGGCATGCATCAAACCATGCACTTTACAGGTTGTCCCATAATTAGTAAATTTTAAGCAAAAAAGTAGAAGAAATTATGCGATATGATGAGGTGTTGGGTGGTTTTAATCTTTCAGCAGAGCAGGAATTTTGGGAAAAGAACGTGAGGTAAAATTGAGTAGGCTGAAAGAAATTGAAGCTTGTATAAAGAATAAATAGGATATTTTTATAAACTATTGCTGCTTTGTAAAAACATGATTAATAAAAAGAGGAAAAACACAGAGTGGACTAAAATTTTCATTTTTATAATAATTTTCTTGTTAGTTATATTATTTATAATATTTATTCAGTCTAGGATAACAGGCAAGCAGATCTTTGACCCCGGATTTGTGGCTGCTCTCATGTTCGGGGTCTCAGAAACTCCCCGAGAGAACTTCGATGTAAACTCGACAGCAGGAGAGGTGAGATATAGGCCACTCAACGAAACCTCAGTTACAGTGGACGGCATAGATGATTATGTTTCAATTCCAGATAGAGATGTGTATTCTCCCAATACTACAGGGGAACTGACTGTAAGCTTTTGGTTCAAGATTCCCAATCACAAGTACATTGGAATCTCAGAAGGCTATGTCAATCCAGTCAACAAGAATGACTTCTCCCCTGTGAATACCGAATGGACATTCAGAATGTACAATGATTCTTCCTCAGACAATAGGCCATGTAGAACCTCGTTTTACATATTCAACATCACTGCAGGTTTTGGAATAGGATCTTATTTTGAGGATAATCAGTCTGCAAACAATTGTACAAATATGGACAACAGATGGATTAATGTCGTTGGCATGATCAATAATACAAATACCTTTATCTTTAAAGACGGGGTGTTCAGATCAACAAATTCCTATGCGGGGAAGATTTTTCCTGAGAATGGAAATGCATCAGTCAAATTGGGTTACGATAGTCAGAGCGGAGGTTCCTTCTTCAATGGATCCTTTGACACTGTAAGGATCTATAATCGCTCATTGACGTATCACGAAATCGCAGACATACACAGTGCAGGGGTTACTGAACGAATAACCTCGATAAACACCTACAACAGTTCTCGCCTGAATTACTCTGGATATGGAGGATATATCGAAACCGGCTTCTCAACTTCTGTTTTGGGAAATGAGACTACTTACGTTGGGTGGTTCTATAGAGACAACAATAATTCAAACCACGTCATTATCGGCTCTTCTACAACTCAGGCTTTACTGCTTAGACTGGCTTCTAATAATGCACTAGTATTCTGGACTAACAGTAGCGGTGCATCAGCTTCGTTCTCGGGAGCTTCTACAAATAATAACTGGACTAACTTTGCTTTGGTTTTCAACAACTCAAATGGAAATGCCACTCTTTACATTAACGGGGCTATTGGGGGATTTGCAATCATAGCAACAAGATATACTAATCGCGGTACTCTCTGGTTGGGCAAAAGAACTGCAGTAGCTGATGGCATGGTGGGCCAGTTAGATGAGTTTAGCATCTATAATTCCTCACTAAATGCAACTGACATAGCTTCAATTTATGATGCTGGAGTAAATAGCAATCCCTTGAATGCAAGTAGAGTGCTGCATTACAATATGGATGAAGGTTTTGGAGTAAATGTGGCTGATTCTGCTGGGTCTTACAACGGAACCATTCTGGGAGAATTAAGAAGTCGGGAGGGTGTGCAATGGAGCAACGATGGAGTAATCACTGGAAACAGGACTCTGAGTTTACCGTCAACAATCGGATTGGTGGGGCATTGGAGGTTCAATGAGAATCAAGGAACTACTGCTTATGATATTTCAGACTTTAGAAATAATGCTACATTATTTAATGGAACGTTGTATGAGAACGACGGAATCAACCTCACCACCTTGGGATACAATGTAAGCATATCACTAGTAAATATAACTAACGCTCTTGTCTATTGGTCAAATCTGTCGTTGCTGAGTTTTAATTATACAGGCAACATAACTACCCAGTTCTTGAATAATGACTCCCTGTTCATCCTCGACAACTTTAACCTTACAGAAGGAACCTCCAGACTCCATAGCCCAATTTACTTTACAAGCTTATCAACCAGTGAAAAGAGAGCAACATCCAATCTTTCAGATCTTGTTAATGTAACGACTACTGTGTTAATGGATTCTTCCTTGGGATGCAGCAAGACAACTGTTGTTAGGGTTAACGGTTTGGGTAGAGGCTACACAATATCTCCAAGCTTCACATGCAGTGATACTTCATTTACAGTTGAGTTTGTTGCTATGTACGACAATCAAACGATTATATCTATCGATTACCAGCAGGCCGGTCCCGGTGCCCCTGCAGGAAGTGGTGGTGGAGGTCCAAGTACACCTCCTAGAAATGCGACTAAGAATGTGACTCAGAATCGAACTCAAATTGCTCCTGTGGAGAATAAAACTCAAGAGGAAGGAGAGGTTGTTCCTGGAGAAGGAGAAGAAGAAAGGCCACAGGCTATTGAGATTTTTCAGAAAAATGGAGGGAAGATTATTATTGCATTGGTTGTTCTGCTGATTGCTTTAGCAACGATTGTATGGTTTGTCTGGCGGCACCAAAGGCAGGAGATTAAGCATGTTGCTGAGGAGTTTCGGGAGCAGTTTTCTACTGCATGAACTGATTTAAGGTTGGCTGCTCTCGCATTTCTTTCAGAAGCTGGGATTTTTCTGTGAAGTTTTTGAGAGGGATGGTGATTCTTGCTTGGATGTCAGCGAGGGCTTCTTTTATTGTGTTGAATTTCTTTGGCTTATTTTTTAGAGCTGCTCTGCAGGTTTCTCGCAAGATTCCGACGCCACAGGGAAAAGCGTATTCTGGCTTGACTTCTCTGAAGATGAGAACTGAAGCCTGCCTTCTTTCTTTTGAAAGATGCTCTGCTATTGCTAAACGCGGGGCATAATATCCTCCAGTAACATCATCTGCATACTTTTTTCTGGGAAAGAAGGATTCATAATCCTGCCAGAAATGTACGGTGTTTGCGTGGTTTATGACGCTCCCTGGCGTTTTTGCTTCAATAACTTCGTAACTCCATTTTCTTGGGATAAAAAGGATTTCGTAATGATTTCCTATGTACTCTCCTGAGAAAACCTGATACTCATTTACTGACGGATGAAGCCGGATTTTTTTGAGAAGAGATTTTGAAATAGTATCGTCGGCTGCTGTGATGCTCCATCTTGTAGGAACAAGCTTTCTGTTGGACTTAATGCCGAGCATACCTGCACTTAGGATTTTGATGATGCTGCTTACTGGAATGCCTGCTTGATAGAGCTCTTGCATTGCGAGAGAGGACTTTACTTCAGTGTCGTTCACAAGGTAATCTACTTTCTTATCTATTTTTGGATTTTCTTCTAGGCGGAGAAATTGGAGAAGGGCAGGATTCCCAATTATTTGCGTATGTGTTGAGAGGTTTATTTTTATTGCAGGTTTTTTCTTGAGAAAGAATTCTGTTGAGACTGATTTTGAGGCAAGCGCAATTTCTTGCATACCTTCGATGAGACGCTTTTTTTCTTTGATGTTTGCTTTAAATCTTGAGTAGACCATTCTTGATCTGTAGGAGATAATTTCATGAAGCGATGCATTTTGCTGGTGCCAGAGCTCGGGCATGGAGTAGATTTCTGTTTTTCCGTATTCCTGCGGCGCTAGAATTCCTGTATAGACCTCTGGATATCCTGCTCTTCCAACAAAAATCTCTGGAGGAGAAGAACCTGAAAAATGCTCTTTTACTTTGGGAGAAGCTTCTTTGAGAAGAGGAAGGAGAGGGCATTTGCTTTCATGATGGGGAAGCCTGCAGATGGAGCATTGAAGTTTCATTTTTACCTCTTCTTTTTACAAAATAACTTCTATTAATATTTTTTGATATTCAGACATTAAGAAGAAAGAGTTTTATCCTTTCATGTCGCTGATGCCGAGGAGGATGAAGAGCGCTCCTATTCCAACGAGGAACCAGAAGATTCCACCTTGGAGGACTACAAGAGCTTCTTCCCCAACGTGCCACCAATTGCTTGGGCTTCCGACCCAAAATCCGACAAGAATCGGTGCAACGACGAGGACAATCCCTATCAAGAGTTCCATCCATTTATTCATTATGGGAGCAGGCAGGAGAGATTTAAAAACCTTTCTGAAAGAAATTTTTTCTTTGATAGTGGGAAATTTTTGGCATAATTTTTATAAACACGTTTTTCCTTGTTTTCTTATGAAATATCAACGATCTTTCTTTAAGAAACGAAAGCATTATCATGCTTCTTTTTTTCTTCAACGATCAAGGCCACTTGAAGCGCTTACCGGGCTTCTGGAAGAGCAGGTTCCTGATTATGACCGGATAGCAAAAAAATATCGGGAGATGCACGGTTCTGAGAAGATGAAGCTCTTGCATTGCTATGCTGATGACTTTCGTTTTTTACACTGGGAAATGGCTTTAGAAGATTTAAGTGAGGAGCATCCTGAATTGTATCTTTTAAAAGCAGAGATGCCTTGCGAGAAAAAATTTATTTGGCATGACTCGCAAAGAGGAATTGAAGCATATTTCAGGAAGTCTCCTCGGGAGAATGGGGGGCAGCCTATGGCTTCTTACGAACATTTTTGGACAGTGCATGGAATTCCAACGATTCTTGAGTCTTGCCACTTCCCGAGATTGCAAGAAAGATGCAATTGCGGGCTGTATACCTTAAAGTCCGGAAATAAGATTAATGTCTTGATGCGAGAGATAAAGAGATCTCCGGGTTATATTATGATTTCTTCCAGAAGAAATCAAACTAATCCTCACCAGCAGTATTTTCTGCACATCGGAGGATTTCTTGCATTTTCTTCTCTTTCCAGAAAAACATTTACAGAAGAGGTTGGCGAGGCGGTGAGAAAGCATGGATTTCCCTTTCTGGAGGAAAGTGCCCTACCTTCGCGGGAGTTTTCTTTATGACTGTGAGAAAGATTGCGATGGTTTATGACGTGGATAATACCTTGGTTGATGGATATCATCCTAATATTATCCTGAAGAGGAAAGGGGTTGATGTAAATTCTTTCTGGAGAAAAATTGAGGATCTTCAGGGGTTTGAGCAGGGAAATGGGATTAAAGCAGGGCAGGATATTCTTTATCTTAGTTATTTTCTCTTTGAGGCGTGGAAGGGGAAATTGAAAAGACTGCGCATTTCTGAAATTGAAGAAATGGGTGCTGATCTTGAAAAAATGCTTTATCCAGGACTTCCTGCATTCTTTGACAAGATTAAAGAAGCGAATCCTGCTTTTGATGTTTCTCATTATCTCCTTAGCAGCGGGATCCAACATCTTCTTGAGGGTTCCTGCCTTGCAGATCATGTTGCCCGCATTATCGGGTATACTTTTTTTGAGGAAAATGGGATGCTTGGCATTTTAAGCAGCTGTTCTTCACGGGAGAAAATTCCCTTTCTGGTAGATATTAGCTATGGAGCATATGCAGAACATGGCCCTTCGAGGGCAAGGGGGAGATATGAATATCCTTTTGAAGATATGATGTATTTTGGAGATCAGCAGACTGACAGGCCTCTTTTTCTATTTCTCAAGAAAAGGGGCGGAACTACCTTTTGTGTTTTTGATTCTCAGAAGCCTGGTTCCTATGAAAAGGCAAAGTACCTTGAGAACGACGTGCATTATCTTCTTCCTGCGGATTATCAGAAAGGAAGCGAATTATGGGACTGCGTTGTTCAGGTGTTTAAGGAAAAAGAGAAGGCTCTTTAGTTTCAATTCTTAAGAAGTAATCAAAAAAATTTGCAAAATCTCCGACTCCGCCATAAATAGCGAAGTCTGTTCGGAGATTTTTTCCACAGCAAATTTTTAGGCTCATAAAAAGTTTCTATTCATCTCCATTTTCAAAAATGGAGTCTTCTGGCTTTTCGTGATAATAAAAAAAATTTGTAGAATTTCCGACTCCATTATAAATCTCAGAACTTCAAAATTCCTTGAATTTTGAGAGCTATCAGAAATTCTTGAAGAATTTCTGAAGTTCCAAGATGGAATTCTGATGATGCTCAAAAACCAAGGGTTTTTGACAAAGCAAAGTTTTCTGTTTTTTCCTGATAATTAATTTCTTTCAGTTTCTTTTCTTTTTCCTTCTATATACTCCAGAGCTATCCCTTCAAGTGTTTTCATATCTAATTGATATTCTATTTGATTTTCACCTCTTTCTATCTCCCTGTCCGCATAACCGCAGAGATATGCTTTATCGGCAAGATATAAAACTGTGTCAATTAATTCCATGGGGATTCCATGCACTAGAGCGTCTATAACTAGATTACTTGCTTGTTCTTTATACAATCTTAACTTCATGAATATGAATATCTTTTAAGATTTATAAAAATTGTTGTGATGCACTTCACATACTTTCTCGCTCTTTCGAGCTTGAACTTTTTCTTATCAGAAAAAGGAAATTACGACTTCCCCAAATTGCTCGCAAGCTAACAACTTCTCTAAATCGCATATTTGCAATTTTTTAGAAACTACGCTTCTTAGAAATTGTTGGTTCCTTTGTTTGGATTCTTATATCAACTCGCGCTCGGAAATTAAGAAGAATATTAGTTGGCGGATTCTTTCTTTACTACTTTAGGCCTTTCTCTTTTGACGAATTTCTGCACGACAGGAATGGACCTGGGAAACTCGAGTCCTCTTTGGAAGACGTTTTTGTCTGCTTTTTTGGCATCGAATTTTTCGAGCAAATACCTCTCTGCTTTTTCTACATCAAAATTCTTGCAGGAAAAAATATCCACGAAAGCGTGCTCTTGTTCGGTAAACGTATGGATTGTAATATGGGAGGTTGAGATCAGGACGAAGCCGCTAATTCCTCCTTTATCAAAAGTTCCTTCGCTTCCTCCGTAAAAGATCACATTGGGCGGGGAGATCTTTTTCATGTCTATAAAACCCGGCAGTTCATCAAGCATGTCGTAGATATACTTCAAGTTTGATATCTTTTCTTTATTACATCCATATAGATCCAAGGTTAGATGTGGGCCAAAGCCCAGTTCAAACTGTTCACTCATTTCACATACACTCCTCAGGCATCATCTGAGAATTCGCTTGATTGTGGAAGGCAAGGATGTGATGATTCTTGGTCATCTGCGTTGATTGATCACTCTTTTTTCAAATATTTACTGATTTTATATTATTTCTATTTTTTTCTTATATTTAAATCTTTCCCTCATGTTTTGCCGTCGATTTTTCGACGGCAGTATTTTCTTTTTCTCTCTATTTTCTTTTTTCCTTCATTTTTGAAGGGTACTATATCTTTAAAAAGATATTTTGGGATTGAAACTAATTTTTGAATATTACCTATATACCTCAGGAATTAATAGGGTAAATTGCTCGTTAACTTGATGTATATAAACTATACCTCAAGAATTAAGAAGAGGCAAAAATTACTCACATAAACTTTAAATAGATTCAATGCTTTACACAACGAAAGAGGATAACATGAGAGGCGAACTTGAGAAAAGAGAAGAGCATGCAGTTGAGATAGACCAAAGAAAGGGATCTGATGAGCTGATTGATATTCTCCGCTTGATGGCTCCCGGGACGCCGCTCAGAGCTGCAATAGACGACGTGGTGAGAGGGAAGATGGGAGCATTGATTGCAATTCATTCTGACGGCATTGAGCCACTTTTCGAGGGAGGATTTAAAGTGGACTGCAGGTTTACTCCTCAGAGATTGATGGAGCTTTGCAAGATGGATGGAGGGATTGTTCTTTCAGAAGACCTTAAAAAGATTCTTCACGCAAATGTTCTTTTTGTTCCAGATCCGACGATTCAGACGAACGAGACTGGGACAAGGCATCGGGCTGGCGAGCGCATTGCAAAGCAGGTTAATACTCTTATGATTGCTATTTCTGAGAGGAGAAATAAAATCACGCTTTTCTACAAAAACCTGAGGTATGAACTCGTGAATACTGATGAAATCCTTAGAAAGACGACGGAAACTCTGAGAATTCTGGAGAAGCAAAGGGAATTGTATGACGAGCTCCTGACGAATCTGAATGTTCTTGAAGTGACAGGCATGATTGCAGTAAGCGATGTGTGTTCTATTTTACAGAGAATAGAAGTTATTTTGAAGATGAGCGAGATTATTAAGAGAGGAATTGTTGAACTTGGAAAGGAGGGAATCATTGTCAGAATGCGCCTCCGCGAACTGCTGAAAAATATTGAAAGAGACCGCGCCTTGATTTTGGAAGATTATTTTGGATCTGAGAGCATGAAGTCTGAGCAGGTTCTTTCTCAGATGGATTTTGACAGCCTTTTAGACACGACTAATCTCGCGCGAGTTTTGTTTGACCAATCCCTTGAGGTTCAACTTTCTCCCCGAGGATTCAGACTCTTGGGAAAGACTTCTTTGCATGAAAATCAAGTCAATTCTATGATCGAACAGTTTGTGAACTTGAATGGAATATTTAATTCTACAAGGGAGGATTTTACCCAGGTTTTGGGTGTTAAAAGCGAGGAATTTCAAAGGGAATTACTTCTTTTGAAAGAGCAGATCATGGTTGGCAAAAAAATCTAGCTGAAGATTTTTTGAAGTGAAGATCTGGATTTTAAAGAAGATTTGGAAAGGAATAGAAAATGAATACTGACTATATTGCTGACGCGAGATTTCAAAAAAGCGAGAATATTGGAGCACTGATTCGTGATTGGAGATGCAACCAGACGATGAAGCTTGAGGAGATTGCAGAAAAAGTCTGCCTCACTTTAGAAAACGGGCAGAGACTTTCTTTAACAACACTTATTAGATATCTTATGGGGATAGAGCAAGGAAATTTTTATGGCCAGCCTTCTTTGCTTGCGCGCAAGGGGAAGCGGGGTGAGCAAAATCTGAAGAGGACTGCATTGTATCTTTCTCTGCTGGGAATTCCTCGAGAACACCAGATTATTGAGCAGATGAGTGAACTTGATACAAGATTTAGGACTCTTTATGATTCAGTTCATCATAACGATTAAAAACCCTTCTTTCTTCACGGAAGGATGCTTAGCCTGCAACAACTTCTTGAGATACGAGAACATCTTGAAAGAGCTCAAAATCCTCTTTTCTTTTTTGATAACGATGTGGATGGATTATGCAGCTTTCTTCTTTTGAGGAGGGCTATTGGGCGGGGAAAAGGAGTTGCTATCAAATCTTTTCCAGAATTGCAGCTCTCTTACCTGAAAAGAGTTGATGAGTTAAATCCTGATGCTCTTTTTATTTTAGATAAAGCCCTAGTTGCTGATGCCTTTATTGAGGAAGCCTGGAAGAGAAATATTCCTGTTGTTTGGATTGATCATCATGATGTGCCTACTCCTGTGATGAGAGAGAATCTGCATTATTATAATACGTTTTTTTCAGGAGGTACAGAGCCCACTACTTCCCTTTGCTTTCAGGCTTTTCCCCGGGAGGAGGATCTTTGGCTTGCTGTGATTGGATGTATTTCTGATGGATATTTTCCTGATTTTTATGCCCGATTTAAAGAAAAGTATCCCGAATATTCTGATGATGCTACGTCTGCATTTCAGGTACTTTATGAGAGTAAAATCGGCGAGATTGCGAGGATCTTGGGATTTGCGCTGAAGGACAAAACAAGCAACGTTGTTCAGATGATCAAATTTCTCTTTAAGGTGAAACAGCCGGGAGATATTCTCGTCGAGGGCAAGGAAACTGCGATTATTCTTGGGAGATTTAACAAGATTAATGAGAGACATCAAAAGTTGATGGAGAAAGCGATGCAATACGCGAAGAAGGAAAAACTTCTTTATTTCCAGTACAGCGGCGATTTAAGCATTAGTGCTGACATCTCCAACGAACTTATTTATCGATATCCTGATAAAATTGTTGTAGTTGTTTATATCAAAGGAGCTAAAGCAAATGTTTCTATTCGAGGAAAGGATGATGTTCGGGAGATGACTTTGTTCTCTATTAAAGATATTGATGGGGCTACAGGCGGGGGGCATAAGCATGCAACTGGGGCACAAGTTCCTGTGGAGGATCTGCCGAGGTTTAGGGAGAATATGCTGAAGATTATGAAAGAGAAGGGGTTCGGTAAGTATATAGCATAGACGACAAGATTTTTTGCTCCTATCTTTATCGATGAGAGAATTATTGCCTTATTCCATAGTGTGTCTCTTTCAATATAGTCCACGATGAACTATATACTTACAAAGGATTTAGATAGAGTTTATTATCTCTAAATAGTAGTAACAAATAGAAATGTTTAAATACTAGTAAATATCATATAATATTATGATTGAGGATTTGACTTTTTTAGAAGATGGAGAATATACGACAAGGAGTAATGTTATTAGAAGTATTTCTGAAGAATTAAAACAATCAACTAGAACACCTTGGGGAGCAGTAAGCGGATATGTTGCAGATTTGCGGTATGATAATTATAATAAAGATAATGCTTTTAGAAAAAGAATTGCATCAGACATTTTAGAATCGGGTTATGTGGCTGGATGCACTGATGTAGCATTAGCATTTATTGTTTTGGCAAGAGAACTAGGAATTCCAACAAGATATGTTGAAACATTTGACGAAAAATGGCTACAAGATACAAATGCTCATGGAATTCAGGGACACATTTTTGTGGATGTTCTTGTTGATGGACAATGGAAAGCTTATGAACCTAAAAAAGGATTTACTAAAGATAATAATTATACTATGAATGGAAGGAGATATATTGAAGTTGGAAAAGGATTAGATTTTTCTGGAGTATATATCAAGGAAAATGGCGTTTATAGGCCAGAACCAACAAGTCTTCAGTCATTAGAACAAATCTTCAATCATTGGATGAAGCATAGAGTATTGAAGCCCAAGATCCCTTCTATTCATTAGCTGATTTTAATTGAGTTTGATTCGATGTTTTACGCAGTTTATTGCGTAAAACACTTTGCCTTAACAGTTTCGTACTCTTCTTTGCTTGATAAATAGACTTTTATACCATCATCTTCTCCTTTTTTTATGAAGCGTCCAAATTTTAAGCCAGTCGAACATATTGAAGTGAAGAAAGGCATAAAAGTTTCTGAACTTATTGAAGAATTTCAGAAATCAGGAGTTATGGGTGCTGGTAAAATAGGAAGGGCTGCTGAAATTTTAGAGAAAATGTTCCAAGACAAAGAATGCAAGATTTTTTTTGGTGTTGCTGGAGCGATGGTGCCTGGGGGGATGAAGAAGATTATTTTTGATATGCTTTCTTCAGGCAGAATCAGCGCATTTGTGACAACGGGGGCGAATTTGACTCATGATCTTGTTGAGGCTCTTGGCGAGAGTCATTATATCGGGCATGAGAGCATGGATGATGCGAAACTTGAGAAAGAAGGGTATGTGAGAATGTTCAATTCTTTAATGAAAAATGAGGTGTATGTTCGATTGGAGAAATTTTTTGAAGATAATTGGGAAGTTATCTCAAAAAGCAAGAATATCAAAGATTTCTTGTGGGCTATCGGAAGCTGTGTGAAAAGTAATGAAAGTATCTTGCGTTTGTGCTGGGAGAAGAAGATTCCTCTCTTTTGTCCAGGGATTGCTGATTCCGGTATTGGATTGATGGTTTGGGGAAGAATTGCGCAAGGGAACAAGAAAGAAATTCATGTGGATGTGTTTGATGATATGAAAGAGATTATTGATCTTGCATGGACTTCTAAAAAGTCTGGAGTTCTGTATTGTGGTGGAGGATTACCAAAGAATTTTATTCAGCAAAGCCTTCAGTTTTCTAAAGGGGCGCATTATGGAATTCAGATTACGACAGATAGAGCAGAACCTGGCGGGAGTTCTGGAGCGCCTTTAAAGGAGGGGATTTCTTGGGGGAAAATGGAAGAGGCGGGAGAGTATGTTGATGTTTTTTGCGATACGACGATTGCTTTGCCATTAATTTGGGGGTATGTGAAAGATAAACTTTGATCATGCCATGAACTTTCCTAAATTTTTTGTCGTTGGTTTTTTTGGTATATGTGGATGCGCTTCTCCCGAGCCTTATATTTATCGCGAATTCCATTATGCCGCTGAAGAGGAAGCGATGAGATCTCTTGGGTTGGAGAATAGAGTAGAAGTATGCTGGCTTCCTGAGGGATATAAGACTAGCTGGAGCGAATTTGGAAGTTTAATTTATCTTGCAGGAATCTCTTCTGGAAATTTTTCAGTCACCTTTAGAGATGGTAAGGAGAGAGTTATTCCTTACTATTCAGTTTTTGAAAATCCTGAAGCGCTGAAGAGAGTCGTGGAAGAAGCTGATGTCAATAAGGATTACATCCTGACCTCCTGGGAGATTGCACGATTGAGAAAAGAAGTAGGGGCGATTCTTTTTGCGACTGGGAGTCAGTAGCTTCTTGCAATAAGAATTACATATTTTCCTGATTCCTGGCAGTTGACGCATTTGTCCTGCTTACCTGGTTTTTCCTCTTCGAGGATGCAGATAATCTTTGCTCCACTGGTTTCGCTTTTCACTTGGTCTTCACATGCCTGATTTCCACACCACATTGTTTTTACAAGCTTTTTGTTTTTGACTGCTTTTTTTGTTTCTTCAAGATTTTTGGTTCTTGCAGTACTTTCTTTCAGATAATTTTCTGCTTTTGTGCAGAGATTTTGGTGGATTTTTTCGAGGAGTTGTGGAATCATCGACAGGAGCTGCTGCACTTTTATGTTTTCTTTTTCTCCTGTATCTCTTCTTGCTACTACAACCTGATTTTCCTTGAGATCTCTGGGGCCTATCTCAATTCTGAGAGGGATGCCTTTGAGTTCAGCGTCGTTGAATTTGAATCCTGGTGTTTGCTCCCTCGAGTCTATCTCTATTTCGACTTCATTCCCTAGCATTTTCTTGAGGTTTTCTGCCTCTTTCATTACCTCTTTTCTTTCTTTTTCTTCCTTGAATATAGGAATGATCATTGCTTGAGGAGAGGCTACTCTTGGCGGCAAGACGAGGCCTTTGCTATCTGAGTGCATCATAATTGCGATGCCGATACTTCTCGTTGAAATGCCCCAAGAATTTTGCCAGACGAAGTCCTCTTTTTGGTCTTTGGTTTTGAATTTAATGTTGAATACTTTTGAAAAGTTTTGGCCAAGATGATGGGAGGTTGCGGCCTGCGCAGATCTTCCCGAAGGGAGGAAAGCTTCGGTCGTTAAGGTGTAGAGCGCGCCTGCGAATTTTTCTTTTTCTGTTTTTCTGCCTTTGATGATCGGCATTGCATACATTTCTCTAAAAGTGTCTGCGTAGAATTGCTGTATCTTGTATGCCTCTTTTTCTGCCTCCTCTGGATTTGCGAATGCGGTATGGCCTTCTTGCCACAGAAATTCTCGGCTTCTTAATAACGGAAGTGGGTGCTTGAATTCCCATCTTACGACGTTGCACCACTGATTCAAGCGGAGAGGCAGATCTCTATAACTGCGGATCCATTTTGCATACGCTGGGTACATAATGCTTTCTGAGGTTGGGCGTATGGCGAGCCTTTCACTGAGCTTGGTATTTCCTGTCTGTGTTACCCATGCGACTTCTGGAGAAAATCCTTCAACATGCTCTTTTTCCTTAAGAAGGAGAGATTCTGGAATAAAAAGAGGAAAATAGCAATTTTTTACCCCATCTTCTTTTATTTTTTTATCAAAATATGATTGTACTTTTTCCCAAATTGCGTAGAGTCTTGGTCGTAAGATGTAACATCCTGAGACTGGGGAATATTCAATGAGTTCTGCTTTTTGCAAAATCTGGGAGTACCATTCTGAGAGCTCGTCTTTGTCTGCTGTTAAGCCAAGCTCGGATTTTTCCTTTTCCTGCTCTTTTCCTGCTTTTTTTTCTTGAACCTTTGCCATGGTCTATCTATATGGAGGGGTTTTATAAATGTATTTTATAGCGGGTATCTGCCTGAACGTAATTTTTCAATAAGGCCTTTTATTTTGTCTCTCCCACTTGCGAAGTGGGACTGGGCTTCTAGATGAGTGAGAAGATCAGCAACCTTTATGATATCGTCTAGGCTGACTACGGATTTTTCAGCTTCATGGATTTGATTCCATGCTTTTTCGGTAATATAGATTGGATGATTTTTTTGCCGAATAGCAAAAGGCGTTTCTTTCTGAGTCTCGTTATCGAGGCTGTAAAATCGGCTCCCTTTTATTTTTCCTTCCCGAATGTCTATTGTTGTGGGGAGCCAGTATTTGAGCCCTTTAAGCGCGTCAATATCTCTTAAGGTGTTTTCGGAGTAGATGAAAAATACTCTTTGCATTCTTTTTCTTGAAAAGGCTAGTTTAAAAAATTAGCTGTTTTTAACTGCTATAACTGAAGACATGGATGATACCTCGTAGAGTCTAGAGAGATTGTTATGGCTATTGTTTAAAATTAGAGTCAGGCTCACAATTTTATCATAGCAACTATAAAGTGGTAAGAACCTAAAGTTTTATATACCTTACTAACTTAAAACTAAAATGACGCTATTAACAAGATTATCTGAAACGGAAAATTCTGAAAGTGCGGAGGCAAAAAAATTAGCTGTCCTGAGTTTTGAATGTGATGAAGGTCTAGCAAATCAAGCAGAAGATTTAAAGAAAACAATTTCTCTTTCAGGAAAGGAATATCAAGTTGCAAACGGATTTAATCTCTATATCGATATTTCATCTGCCTGTAATGCTTCTTGTCCATTTTGTATTGCTCCAACTATTGGAAGAAAAGATGGCTCAAGATTTTTTGAGGGGGTAAAATTTGCCCTTAATCTTACGGAATCAATAGACGGAACTGTACAAGTTGTTGGTGGTGAGCCCCTCATTAGCAAAAGATTAATACCTCTTCTTTATGAATTCGGTAAACGTAATTACAGAAGAGTTGTCATTAATACAAATGGGTCTTGTCTTTCAGATAAGATCGTATCTGCTATGAAAGAGAATGGCGTTACTCATGTTAATGTAAGCAGACATCATTATGATGAAGGCAATAATCAAGAAGTTATGAGATTGAAACCTGAATTGTCTAATAAAGTATTTGCCACAGGCTTAGAACGCGTTGCTTATTCTGGAATAAAAACGAGGACGCAATGCAATTTAATTAAAGGGCATATAGATTCGTTGCAAGAAGTAATTAACTATACTGATTGGTGCAGCAATGATATAGGATGTAAAAATATTTCTTTTTCACAAGTATTTCCTCTTAGTCTCTTTGATTATCAAATACCGATTGAGCCAGGTTATGCAGAAAAAGTGCAGATAGATTTAGGACAATTAGTTTCAGAGATAGATAACTGCGGTATGTTTTCACAAATTCCTACAAATCACCTTGATGAAGAAGGACCGTCCCCGTGGGGCACAAGTAGATGGAACAGACCAGGTATTGGTGGAAAGAGGAGGTTTTGGTTTGGGCCAAATGGAACGTATATTTCTTTAAAAACTCTTTCCGGTTATGACGAATCTGGCCTTCCAAAAGAAGCAATATATAACAAGCAAGATGACCCTGAACTTCAAGATGGAATACTAGAATTTGCAGTTCTACATTCTGATGGATTGGTAACTGCATCATGGGATCGTAGAGAGAGATTATTATTTAGTCCCTATATGAGATGAAGTGCAAGGCATTTCATTCCGAGGGTAGATACCCCAAGGTCTTGCCTGGGGGAAGATTCGTCCGTGGGACTTGGGTCTTGCCCAAGGGTAAATACCCTTTATTTTTGAATTGGTCTCTTTTAAGATGGGGTTGCTGGGAATTGAACCCAGATCGCAACCTTTTTCTGTTTTCTATCACCCGAAGGTTGAATTCTGCCAAGTTATACCACAACCCCTTCGAGGGGGCATTTTTTTCCATACTCTTTCTTTCATGACTTGAGGTAAAGTATTTAAAATATCCTCTCTTCCTGAAACAATGAAAAAGAGAGAGCAGAAAAGGGCATTTTGGCTAATAATTATCCTTTTACTTCTCGCTATTATTTTCATTTTTCTTGTTTATAAGAGACCTTTGGTTGTTGGGCCTTTGGTTGCTCCTGAGAATATTACGATCTTTTCTCCTTCACAGACGTATTATCCTACTTCGAGTGTTATTCTTAATGTGTCACTTACTGATATTGTTGTGCAACTTAACATGACTTTGAATGGAGTTGTTTCTGAGTTATGCCAGAATTGCAGTGGAAATTACACTCTTTTGAATTTAAGTGACGGAAATTATTTTTTGACAATATCGGCTTACAATGGTGAAAGCAACGCAAGTAAACCATTTAATTTTGTTGTGGATACAGTGGCACCTGTGATTGCTCGTTGGTTTCCAGTGGCAGAAGCAAATTATAATGATTCGGTTCCTATTCAATTTGAGCTCATTGAAAGTAATTTTGCTAATATTACGTATTGGCTGTACCGAGTCAATGAAACCATGAATGAAACTGTTTTTTATAGCGAGGAATGGTTGGGTGTAGCCTATCTTCCAGATGAGAGTGGCCTTTTTTCAGGACCTTATTCTCCACCACGTCTTTTTCGGGAAAATGGCACTTATCTTGTGAATGCGAGTGTTTTGGATAAAGCTGGAAATGTTAACCTTACTGAGACACGAAGGTTTTATGTGATGATAACATGTGTCTGGGATTGGGTATCAGTTCATAGCACATGTAATAGCTCGGATGTGAATATAACCAGTTATGAATATCTTCCGAATTTTTGCAATGTGAGTTTGGAAGGGCAAGGGATAGGTGGTATGAGCAATACTTCAACTTGTGATTATTGCATTCCTCAATGGACAGATCAATATACAATCTGTGCAAGCAATCTTAGGACAAAATATCCGACTGATTCCAGGAATTGCTATGCGCAGACTGGCCTTGCTTCAGATCTTGCAGGAATGCTGGCAAATGAGACTGAGGAATGCGGAGTTTCTCCTGAGACTCAGACTAATACTCCTTTACAGAATATTACCCGTAATACCACTCAACCACGGTCAAATGCTACGAAGATTTTTCTTAATGAGTCTCAGATTTCTTCTGGATTCATTGCTACCCTTGCTTCGAATGACGTTCTTGAGATCAATTTTTCAGGAAAGCATATCTTGAAGGCTGTTTCGATTCTTTCAAGCTCCCTGATCATTATTCTTGATGCAAACAGCCTTCCTTTTTTTGTTGATGATATAAAAGACTTTGATTTTGATGGCGATGAAAATCCTGACATGAGCATTAAAGTGAATAGCATTTCTGGCGGGAGAGTTTCCCTGCTTCTGCGGGCAATTCCCCGACAAAATCTGACGACAGTAGTTCAGAATAACACTGTGAACGAAACTTTCGAGTATGCCGATCCTGGTCCTGAACTGAACAAGGCTTACCTCATTACGGGGATTGCTGTCGGGGCTTTGGTTCTTTTGGCAGGAGTTGTTTTTTTTATTATCTGGCTTCTTCGTTCCCAAAAGAAGGAAGGGAAGAAGGTTGTGAAGATTGGAAAAACTTCTAAGGGAGAGATAGCATATGGCTCTTTGCAAAGGGCGAAGGGGAAGAAGTGATTTTTTGGTGGAGGAAGGAGAGGGATAGATTGATAAATATTTGTATATAACTTATATTGCTTTGTTTATTGATGAGAGGATTATGAAACCAAAATATTTATATCACGGAAGCGTGAGAGAGATTGATGGAGATAAGTTATTACCTAAACAGGCTACTGACTTAGAAGAGAGGCCTGAAAATTTACATTGCGCAGTTTACGCAACGAGTATTAAAGATATTGCAATTGCTATGGCTTTGATAAGTTGTAAAGGTGTAAACTGCTCAGGTTTAGGATTCAAGAAAAGACCTTTCGGAATAATTTATGAAGGTTGGCCTGAACAAGAATATATTTATCTTTACACGCTTCCGAGTAGAACTTTCAAACAAGAAGGGGGGTCTGGAAATCAATGGCGCTCAATAGAACCTGTAAAACCATCTAAAGTTGAGAAACTAAAAACAAATGATTATATTTTTCTTGTCAGAAAATCAACAGATCGGGAAAATGAAAAATTCTTTAAGAAATATAAGAATCAGTTTAATTGAACGCACGCATTATTTGGAGCTGGAGAGAATTCTTAATTTTGAGTGCCACGACTTTCTTTTTTTCGGTCATTTACATATTCCAAATAGAGATTTTTAGTTGTTTTCTTTGAAAAAGGCCGCAATTTTGGCTTATCATTATCTTCTAGATATTCAATCATTTCTTCCTGAGTCTTGTTAAGAATTTTCATTAGTGCGGGAAAACCTTTTGGTGTTGCCATCCACATATAGTCTAAGTCATTAAACACACTAAGAAGAGTATCATTTTTGTAAATATCATTATCACCAAAAGCCCAATTATCATGAACAGAGACAAAATAGATTATTTTCTTAGTCTTATCTTTAGGGTATGCAAGTTCATCTAGAATTATTTTGGAGATTATTGCGCCTGCTTTCATATGTGCTTTCCTGAGATTCAGCTTAAATGGGTTATCTTTAGGAACCTCTGCATATCCTACGTCATGTAAAATAACTAGCGGAAGCAATAAAGAATCATCAAGGTTTTCCTGCTTGCAAACAAAAATTGCGTCTTTCATCATCCATTCAATATGATCAATATCCATCGGGCGACCTCTTTCATAGTAAGGTTTTGCCAACTTCCAAATATCCTGGTAAATCTTTTTCATGTTATTAACTAAACATTGTTCTTGATTATGTCAGAATTGAAAACCGCAGACTTTAGTCTGCGGTAGTAGCCAATCTTGTTTTCAATTCTGAACACTTCATCATCGAAGATGATGAGAGCTCTCAGAACTTTCAGTTCTGAAGTCCCCAAAATCGAGGGCCTGTCACAAACCACACCTTTTAAGGTGTGGTGGCCCATCGATTTTGTGATATACTTAACGGCACTCAAAATTAATTGAATATAACCAGTGTAAATTAGTATTCTTACAGTTTAACGCGAAAGGGAAATGAGTTAAATGTGTTTGGTTTGAGATATTTTCTTTTTTTTCACATTCTTTCTAAGGTCCTTATGCGCTCGTCTACAGGAGGATGCGTGGAGAAGATCGAGGAGAGTTTCTCTCTGAAGGGATCGCTCATAAAGAGGGGAGCTACAGCTCGCGTAACTTTCATAGGCTTGTCATGCTTGATTTTTTTGAGGGCGTTGATGAGGCCTGGAGGATAGCGCGTGAATTTTACTGCAGTTGCGTCTGCTGCGTATTCTCTTTTTCTGGAGACAGCGAGCTGCACTAGTTGAACTGCAATCGGGGCGAGAATAGCGAATGCAATACCGAGGATGAAAATCCCGACGTTTACCCTGCTGTCTCTATCACGGTTTCCGCTGAGCCAGAGTGTTCTCAAGAATATTTCCGCTGCTATTGCGACCATTCCGACAAGTACTGTAACTAAGGTTATGAATCTGATGTCGTAATTTGCGACGTGGCTGAGCTCATGGGCAAGTACCCCTTCTAACTCTTGCTTGTTCAATTTTTCGAGGGCTCCGGTCGTTACACAGATTACTGCGTGCTCTGGGCTTCTGCCTGATGCAAAAGCGTTGATGGAATCGTTTCTCATGATGTAAAGTTTTGGCATGGGAATACCAGAAGCAAGAGAGAGACCTTCTACTGAATGATAATATTGCCGATGGAGATTTTGATCAGCTGGTTTTGCTCCAACGCTTGCGATGGCAATTTGGCCAGAATAGTAGTAACCAAGCCAGATATAGAGGAGGGAGAAGATGATGCTCAGAATCATGATGAAGAAGAAGTAGATAGGATCGAGTATCTGGGAGATAAAATAACCCAAAATCAGGAAGGCAAGGAAGATGGATGCTATTAAGATGATGGATTTTACTTTGTTTCTGGAGATCTGATCTTCGAAGTTAAGGCGTTCTGGCATGTTTTCAAAACGTTAAGGAGATTTATATATTTAAGGTTTTAATGAGAAGTGTTTGTTTTATAAGTGCAAGCACGAAAACTGTGGGCTTTACAGGCTGTCCCATAATTACTCCAAAAAAGGGGGTTCGTCCTCTTTGTAGGATGGATCATAAACTTGTTATATCTTCAACATTAAATAAATTGATATGGGGTAATGATTTCTTATCAGTCAAAATTCATGAAGTCTTATAATCCTTTTAATTAAGTCAGTTTCGATTTGTGACCCTGCCTGTTTAGCCCGTGTGTAGTTTACAATACCTTCTTTTCTAAGTGGTTTTTTCTTATGTCATAAAAATTTGCAAAATCTCCAACCTTTCTGTAGAACACGAACAATAACCTTAAATAATCCTTTTCCCCCTTCTAGAAATGCCCTATGATATCATTATCGGCAGAGATGATGCTGATAAAAAGAGGTTTGGAGAGAAAGGACTTGTCTTTTTCGGAAAAGGATATGTGAAGATGGGAAACTATGCTTCCTTATCGAATAGGATTCTTCTTGATGTTGCTAGGAGCCATGTGATCTTGGTAGCGGGCAAGAGGGGGTCGGGAAAATCGTATTCGCTGGGGGCGATTGCAGAGGAACTTGCAAATCTTAAGGGAGAGGAAAGAGAGAATATTGGCAGCTTGATTTTTGATACTATGGGAATTTTCTGGACGATGAAGTTCAAGAATGAGAAGGAAAAGGAGCTTATGGGTGAGTGGGGCATTAAGGCGAAGAATCTTCCCTGCAAAGTGTTTGTGCCTTTCGGCTACTTTGAAAAGTATGAGGAGAAAGGAATTCCTGTGGATAAGCCTTTTGCTTTAAAAGTGAGCGAGATCGGCATTGAGGATTGGTTGATTACGTTTAACCTGTCTTTGATAGACCCTATTGCTGTTGTGATTGAAAGAGTTCTTGGTTCTCTTGAGGGAGATTATGATCTTGACGCTATTATTGAGGAGATCGGGAAAATTCCCGGGAGTGCTGAGGTGAAGGAGGCTGCGAAATCTCTTTTTTATGCTGCGAAAACTTGGGGAATTTTTGCTGAAAGAGGCGAGAAAGCGACTGCTGTAACTGATTTAATCACTGCTGGCATGACCTCGATTTTGGACCTGTCTCCTTATAATTCGGTAGGAGTTTTTAATATTCGCGCTCTTGTCATCGGACTTATTTGCAGAAAACTTTTTCAGGAGAGAATGAATGAAAGGAAGAGTGAAGAAGTTGAAGCTGTGCATCATGGCGCTGACTATTTGTCTTTTAAGCAAGAGCGGGGGATTCCTTTGATCTGGCTTTTTATTGATGAGGTGCATGAGTTTATCGGCAAGGGCGAGAAGACTGCGGCGACTGACGCTTTGATTCAGCTGTTGCGAGAGGGCAGACAGCCCGGTATCAGCCTGGTCATGGCGACGCAGCAGCCCGGAGCGCTCCATAGAGATGCTTTAACGCAGTCAGATATTGTGATTTCTCATCGAGTAACGGCGAAACCTGATCTTGAAGGATTGAATGAGATGATGCAGTCGTATTTGCTGGACAGCATTAAGAAATATTTAGATGATCTTCCTAACCTGAAAGGATCTGCTATTATTCTTGATGACAATTCTGAAAGGATTTATCCGATGCGGGTACGCCCGAGGTTTACGTGGCATGGAGGGGAAGCACCGACGGCGGTGAAGGTGGAGAAGAGGATATGATTCGAATTGAGCACCCTATTCTATGATTGTCAAAATGAGAGAGACAATTCCTAGTACGATCAAGAATAAGGCTAAAAGAATGTTGATACGGACGGAAAAATAAAAACCTCTTGGTTCGCGATTTCTGTACACCGTTCCTCCCTATTCTCCGTGGAAGTATCCCTTTTTGAGATCTTTTTTTGCATCAAGAAGAAAATAAAAATCCCAACCGACCCAGAGGGTCGGGGTATTTTTAATCCTCCAACTGGGAACGATGACCGAGGCAGAGCCTCGGGGTATTACACCCAGTTGCAGGAAATAAATGCCTGCGAGACATAAACGAATGCTTTTGAAAATATCGAAGTTCATTCATTTCATAAGAACTCTTTATATAAAAATTTGATGGATTTTAATTGCGGACGAGAGATAATTCTATAAATCCCTTATTTATATTACTTTTATGGTAAATAAGTTATCTGAGAAGAAATGCGTTGCATGTGAAGGCGGAGTTCCTCTCCTGAATTTGAAGCAGGTTAATGAATTTATGAAAGAGCTTTCTGCGGGTTGGGAGCTGCAAGATGGGCATTTAGTAAAGGAATGGAAATTCAAAGATTTTAAAGAGACGATGAGATTTGTGAATATCATAGGAGACCTTGCTGAAAGTGAGGGGCATCATCCTGATTTTTTTGTTTCATATGGCCATGTGAAGATTGAATTGTGGACACATGCAATTTCTAGATTAAGTGAGAATGATTTTATCTTGGCGGCGAAGATTGATGCATTAAACGGATAAAGTTGCCAGATGATTAAAAATTTTGGGGTAAAGATTTATAAATAACTCTTTTCTTGGGACTCTATGGCCATGTGGACTTTGTGGATTGTTTTAGGAGTTGTAGCATTGCTTATTATCATTGTTGCAGGGTATTACAATAGATTCAAGAGACTTGAGAACAGGATTGATAATTCTTTGTCGCAGATTGATGTGCAATTACGAAGAAGGGGGGAATTGGTTCCAAACTTAATCGAGACTGTGAAAGGTTATGCGAAGCATGAAAAAGCAATTATGGAGAAGGTTTCGAATGCTCGGGCTGCGATGGTTGGTGCTGGTGATATTCAAGAAAGAGTAAAGGCTGGTAATCAACTTCAAGAGGCTCTTAAGTCTATTTTTGCAATTGCTGAGAATTATCCGCAGTTGAAAGCGAATGAAAATTTTCTGCAATTGCAGCAAGAGTTGGCCGCAATTGAAGACAAGATTGCTTTCTCAAGGCAGTATTACAATGATTCTATCTTGACATACAATAATTCAGTTGAAACCTTTCCTGGAAACTTTTTTGCAGGGATCTTCGGGCATAAGGAGAAACCGTTCTTGGATATTCCTGTGGAGACCCGGGCTGTGCCAAAGGTGAAGTTTGAGTAAATTTTATGCATTTTTTAATTTTTCATGAAACAACATTCTTATCAAGAAAATTCTCGTGTTGAGATGATCTCTGAAGCGTGCAAGAGGGATGTTTATAAGTCTTTCATCTCTCGTAATGGAGTGAGGATTGGCGTTTTCCTAGCACTTTTTGGAGCAGGACTTTATTTGAGCTTTCTTCCTTATGCTGAAGAGCAATCTCGCCGAGAGGAGAGCGCTTTGCTTAAAAAAACAAGCGATTTTTTTCAGAAAATAGACCTTAATGGGGATGGAGCCATTGAGAGAAGCGAGTTAGAACGGGCGATGAAGATGGAGTATGGGCAGTAATTCGGGATTTTTCTAAACCTGATTTGAGACTTCAAAAATGCATTTTTCGCACCCTACGTGGTTTTAACCCGCAGTAAGAAAAAGCATTTTTGACAGCTTCAGAAACTTTATGTTTCTGAGAAGGGTTGAAGCTGTACTAAGCGTTTGTTGAAGGATAAAGGAGAAAAATTCTTCTTCTATTTTATATTGAGCTGCCTATGATCAAAATAACAAAAATCCCTGTTGAATTCAGGATGAATGACAGGGGGGCGAATGCTTTGATTGGGATTTTTGTTGCTGTTGCTAATAAGGCAATTCCTATTTCATCGGGAAGGGGCGAGGCGATGATGAAGCTGGCGAGAACTGGGAGGAGATAGAGCTTCAGCCATGATGGCATTTCCTTATTCATTTGTTTTACTATTTTTTCTTTAGAGAGCTGCCTGATCTCGTCATTAAAATTAGTTCTGATGAATTGAAAGATAATTATGTCAGAAAGTAAGGCTCCTGCCCCGCCGATGAGGGTTGCCAAGAAGATGTTAGTGCTTTTTGCGAGGATGAGGAAGAGAGCTGCTGCAGGAGCTGAAGTAAAGCCGTAGGAGAAGAGAAGTCCTGAAATGAAGATTCCTATATATCCTGTTGAGATGATGAAGTTGTTGAATGCTGGAAAATTTTTTCCATGAAAGAGAAGATAGGCAAGAATGAATGTTGCTATTAAGAGAGTAAGCTTTTGATATTTCCACTTCAAGAGTCTCTTTTTCATTTCTTTTTCAGGGGAGGGAGGTTTAAAACACTTTTGAGAGATACTTCCGAATAGAAAATAAATCCCCACAGATCGTTGTGGTTAGGAGTGTGCTCACTGAACTCTCTTCGGGCAATCATTCTCACACCTGTGGAGATATTGTTGAGGGCAATAATGTTTATATACTCCTTGCTCTTTTTTTAGAGATGCATCAAAAATGGTTATTCCTGATTGCATGTGTAACTTTGTCGGTGTTTGCTGCAAATTTTGCTCTTGCTGATGTTACCTTTATTAGGGGAGATGCGAATTTTGACGGGAAAGTTGATTTAAGTGATTCTATTTTTTTGAATAATTATTTATTTAAGGGAGGGTCTTCTCCAGGCTGTGATGATGCTGCGGATACGAATGACGACGGCAAGATTGATATTTCTGATTCTATTTATCTTAATAACTTTTTATTTTTAGGCACGGGAAGCCCGCCTCCTGCGCCTTATCCTGATCTAGGTGTTGATCCTACTGTTGATGGTATTGGATGCGGGCCTGATGGAGCAGGGGGAGCTTGTCAATCAAGCTATTGTGATGCAGGGATTAGGGAGTCTGCTGAAGGACCTGGGGGGAATCTTTGTGCATGTAATAGTAATGGAGATGATGGATTTGAAGAGTGTTATGATTACAAAACGAAGAGTACTGCCGCAATCCCTCAATTTAATTTTGATCCGCCAAAATCAGATACTGATTCTTGTGTTGATTCTCAAACATTGAGAGAAGTAGCTATTGACTGCGAATGGCTATCACAAGATATCTTAGTTTATGAAGACAAAAATTGTAATGGTCTTAATGTACCCGGACCGTGGTCGAATTATTATTGTGAAAATAATGAGGTAAAAAGAAGAAGAGCACTGCCTGATTATGACTGTGGCAACGGGGCTTGCTATGTTGGTGGAGGTGGTTTTGAAGAGGAAGTCTTGAGTCGGTTAGGGTCCAGTGATTATTGTGTTGTTAAGAAATCTAAATGCGGGGTTGGCTGTTCTGAAGGAGAGTATGATTGTGATTCTAATTCGGAGTGCTCGACAGGGTTGGTGTGTCTTGGACCAGCAGGAGGGGCTGCTGATGGTTGCTGCAAAGATGGGCAAATTTGGGATACAACAAATTTTGAGTGTGATGATTGTGTACCTGGAAGTGGTCCTTGTTGCAGGTCAGATGGGAAATTCAAGCCAGATACTGTTGTCTGTAACAATAATCTCGGTGTTGAATATGCCTGCAGAGATGGGAATTGTGTTGAGGATGGTGTGTTTAAGAGAGTAAAGATCGAGTACTGCTCTGGGAGATCTTCTACTTGCAATGGCGGAACAGCATGGGCGACATCTGTAGAGACTTTTTGTGATTCAACTCAATTCTGCTCTGGGAGCACAACATGGGGATCAACAAAACCTTCTTGTAAGAATGCGCAATGTACCGAGGGCGAATGTTGTGACAATACTTGTGGAGTTTATGCTTTCAAAGGAAATGATTGGATTTGTGATTTTAAATTGGATGAAGGCTGTCCTTGGGGAACTGATTTAGGGAATGATGCTGGGAAACGATCAGGGGGAATTGTTTGTAGTGGAACAACCAATACCTGCGGGGACGGACCTCTTAGATGGCGTGATTGGCTTGTAAAACAAGATTGTTCTGGTACACAGTATTGTGATCTTAGCAATGGGATTTCTTCTTGCAGGACGATTGTATGTTCTCAGAAATCTGAATGCGGAACTGATGGATGGCTTGATGAGAGATTCTGCATGGATAATAATGTCTGGGACAAATGGAGAATATGGACTTGCAATAATGCTGGGACGAAGAGTTCTTCATGCAGCTTTTCTAATCCTGGCAAACTTCGGGTAGATTGCCAAGAAAGCTGCCAAGATGGATCTTGCGTTGTGACTCTTTGTACTGATAATGACGGCGACGGATATGGTACGCAAATAAGCTCTCAATGTCCTAAACCTGGAATAGACTGCAATGATAACAATGCTAAGATTAATCTCGGAGCTCCAGAGATCTGCGGGAATAGTGTAGACGAGAATTGCAACGGAAATGGAGACGATCCTTGTGGGGCAAATTGTAGCGATAATACAAAAAATCAAGATGAAACTGATATTAACTGTGGTGGAACAATATGCGGAAAATGCGCAAATTCAAAATCTTGTAAAATTAGCAATGACTGTCAGTCAAATTATTGTAATCCTATTACCCTAAAATGCGAGAATCTATCTGCTGGATGCACAGACAATGACAAGGATGGATATGGGGCTGCTGGAAGCAGTGGATGTTCTAAGACAGGAGCTGATTGCAATGATAATAATGCAGCTATTAATCCCGGGGCTGTTGAAGTTTGTGATAGCGTTGATAATAATTGTGTGAATGGGGCAGATGAGGGATGCCCAATCACGACTCCAAAACCGGACCTTACTGCGACTTCTCTCGTTGTACAATCTCCTTTGACAACGCCTACTGCAGGGCAGAATATTACCATGGCATTTACTTTGAAAAATATTGGAACTGCAAATGCTACGGGGGTTTTTTGGAGATTAGACACGGGATCTTCTGATCCCGACCCTGTGAATACCCTCGGATTAAGGATTGATGCTGGAAAATCAATTACTGTGTTTACAAGGATACGCTATGCTTCTGCTGGCAGTTATACTGCTAAGGTGATTGTTGATTATCAGAATACTATTGTTGAATCAAATGAAGGGAATAATGAATTAACAAGGGGTATCACCGTTAAATGACTGAAGAAAAAATATTTACGAGACGAGATTTCGGAAAAGTTCTTGTAGCGGGAGGCTTAACAAGTGTTTTTGGATGCGGCGGTGGAGGTGGAGGAAAAAAGAAGAATAAACCTCCGGTTATAGAGTCAGTTGTGCGGGATTTCAAGAATGCAAAAGGAGAGTATGATGGACAGGTGCATTATAAGATTGTTGCAAGGGATCCTGATGGTGAGATTGATGAAATATGCATAAGATGGAATGATGAAGACTTACATTGTTACCTTGGACCTCCTGTTGCTGAATTCTCTAGAAAGATGAGGGAGGGGATTAATACGCTGATGGCAATTGTTTATGATAATAGGGGAAAATCTTCTTCTACAGCAGATCTTTTTGAGGTTCATATCCCTTCATATGACGAGGCATATCGCCATATTCGGGGGATGATTGAAGAGGATATCAGGTCAGGAGAATCAATTCAACTTAAAGACGCGTCTTCTCTTGATGAGCAGAAATATGATGAATTTCCAGGGAAAGTGGTAACTGCTTTGGATGATCTTCTTGTGCCTTCTGATTTTAAGATTATAAAAAATAATGGAAGTATTGCACTAGTTAATTATGCGAGCGCTGAAGAAGATTTAGAAAAAGAACTTTCATACCACCGAGTTCTTCAGAATTATCATATTAACAATCTTTATTTTTTTGCTACACCTCTTGATGAAGTGCATAATGCAATGAGCGGGTTCATTCAGAAGTATTATACGACGGATTTCAAGGATTAGACGTTTTATGCGGATAGGATGGTCTCCTTTCCTGATAGTCGTGAATTAAATAAATTTCTCATGTCAGAATTAAAAACCGCAGACTTTAGTCTGCGGCGGTAGTAGCCAATCTTATTTTCAATTCTGAACACTTCATCATCGAAGATGATGAGAGCTCTCAGAAATCAAAGATTTCTGAAGCTTCAAAATTCAAAGAATTTTGAGAGCTGTCAGAACTTTTAGTTCTGAAGTCCCCAAAATCGAGGGCCTGTCACAAACCACACCTTTTAAGGTGTGGTGGCCCATCGATTTTGTGATTTCTTGAGGTTTTTCCCAGAGCAGCTTTTTTGGCTTAATCATCGATACGTATCACCTGCGTAGGTATTTAGTTATCGCAAGATTTATAATCTCAGTTCTTTTTATTCTATCATGAATCCGAAATATCGTGTTTTAGTTACTCTGCTGGTTGGAGGAGGGCTTATTCTTGGATTGTGGTTTGTTGCAAAAACCATTACTTCTTTAACAGGATATACTATCGGGGCTGCGCGTTTTGATACGTTTGCGAAGTGCCTGACTGAGAAGGGGGCTGCGCTTTACACTTCAGATCAGGGGTGCGAGAGCTGCATTCAGCAGAAAGCTATTTTTAAATCATCCTATCAGTATTTGACTGTTGTTAATTGCGGGACTGATCCAGCAACATGCGCAGAAAAAGAAATTAAGTACGGCCCTGTTTGGATTATTGACGGGAAGAAGTATTTTGGGCTGCATGGAGTCCCTAAGCTGGCAGGGATTACGGGGTGCGAGGTTTAGGCTTGGTAGAGAAATGAAGGTCTTATTTTGCGTTTTCTTTTTTATATCTTTCCATCATCTTCATGATCTCGCGCATGAATGCGGGCAGATCGCCGGGATATCGAGATGAAACCAGATTGTTATCAACAACTACTTCTTTGTCTTCCCAAATGCCTCCTGCTTTTTTAATCTCCTCAGGCACGCCGTCGTGCCAATAAGACGTGAGATGTTTTCCCTTAACGAGATCTGCGGAAACAAGGGTGTATGGGCCGTGGCAGATTGTTGCTATGGGCTTATTCTTCGCGGCGAAATGCTGGGCTATTTTTTGCGCTTTTTTGCTCTGCCGAACTATTGTTGGCGCGCCGTCGGGAGCTCCCCCGGGCAGGATTAAAAGATTGTACTTCTCCGGGTCAATTTCATCAAAGGTTACATCAATCTGCATCTCATATCCATTTTCTCCATGAATATGCCCTTTCTTCGGAGCAGCGACGGTTACTTTGATGCCTTCTTCCTCCAATCTGAAGTAGGGGAAGAAGAGCTCCATGTCTTCGAACTTGTCTGCGGTGAGAATTACTGCGTTTAATTGCGAGTTCTTTTTTTCAGTGGCTATGATTTATGATATCTTTTTGGGGATATTTATATCTTGCTGTTTTGATTTAAGGAATGAGATAACGTATGCGATTTAACGAAGTTCAATTTCCTCGTAAATTTCGACCTCGTGAGGATTTTTCCTCCTGAAAGAGAGCTGAAAAATCCGATAGAGTTGGAGAAATTTACAGAGCTGAAATTGGATTTGGGAATTTTACGAGCCGAGTAAAATTCCTGTTAATGCCTGTTAGGCGAGGGTGAGTGAAGCGAAAGCGCGTAGCGTCCCCAAAATTCGTAGAATTTTGCGTATCCACGCAGGTGGGCTCGAAAGTATATTTGGGGTTTTAGGGGGTCGGCGAGAAAATTTTTACAGATTAAACGAATCAATAATTTCTTTTACTTTGTTTGTAAAAACAACAGCTTTACGTTGTAATATTTCAGCCTCATTTTTATCAAATATTTTTTGAGTTGAATAACTCGCTTTTGTTCTCTTGTTTTTTGCTTCGATATAATAAAGGACTTGTTCTTTCTCAATGGTTGTCTTATTTACCATCTCAATTTCTTCTCTGTTCAATTTCGTTTGATAAAACTCTTTGATAAGAATCAAAAGCGTAGCAAGATGGTCTTTTGTTGAATATCCTTTCAGAGCACATAAGGCAAGTGAAGCATGATAAATAGAGTAATATGCGCTTACAATTGCCCAATCATTGAACTCTCCTAAGTCAAGAGTTGCTTTGACAAACCTCAAATTATGATCTGCCTTTTCGAGATGTCCTTGAACCAGTTCTTTGATTTCTGTTTCTTTTTTGATTTTTTTCGTATCAAGATATTTTTGAAAATCGCTTTCTCTTCTTTTTTCATCTTCTAGCCAGATTTCCCAAAGTTCTTTCATTTTAGCACCTCTTTGTAAAAGATATAATGCCCTGAGATTATGAATCCTGTTTTTATTGCATGAATAATCACATCATCCTCTTGTTTTAAGATCTGTTCTTTAAAATAGTCAAAGTCGATAATAAATGTTTGTATTTTAACCCCGGTTATTGCTTCTATATCTTTTTTTAATTTTTGGTCTTCTAATTCTTTTTTATTATAGATTAAAAAAAGATCTATATCGCTTTCCTTTCCATACGTGCCTTTTGCAGTTGAGCCGAAAACTAAAGAGACAAGCGGTTTATTTTTAAGTTTTTCTAGAAATTCTATTATTGCTCGTTTTCTTTCTGGAGGAAGTTCGTTGAGTTTTTTATAATCAAAATATGAGAATATGGAGTAGATTTGAGGGTTTTTTGGGTTGATTTTATAGAAAGTATTGCCAATTTTTTTGGTTGAAATAATAAGATTATTCTCTTGAAGATTCTTGAGATGCTTGAGTGTTGTGTTTTGTGTGAGCTTTGTCTCTCTTAGAATTTCGCTAAAATAAAGCTCTTTACTTCTATTTCTATAGAAACATTCTAGAATCTTTTCTCTTCCCTTGCCAAAAATTGAGTTGTTCATTTTAAGTACAATATTGTACACTTTATGAGCTATTTAAAGGTTTCTTTTAGTTATATTGTATCTGAGAAGTAGTAACAATAGAAAGATTTAAATACCTCTGAAAATATTCTTTTAGTATGAAAGAAACAAAAGAACCATTCAGCATTTTTGAAGATGGACTACTTATCCATAGTGTAAGGTTAGGTTCTCTAGGAAGAGATGAATATGCAATTGAGAGAATGAGAAGCATAGTGAAACAAGGAGGCTTAAAATTCAAGAATTTTGGCTATAAATTTATAGATTTTAATTTATCTGGTGCAAAAATGTACGACGAAAATGAAAAAGTTGCAAAGGTTGGTTTCGGTCAAGATAAAGGACTTTTTTGTAGTGGAAAAGAAGGATATTATGATGCTCCATTTATTTTTGTTATCGACTCTTTAAAAAAGTTATATCCCAACTATTCTTGGCAGATACTAAATAATTTTATTTATAATGGTGCTCTTGAACAGTTTAGTATAAGGGGTGATACAGATATAGCTTGGCCTACGGTCCATTTAGATGGCTTAGCGCATGACTGGAGAAATCCTCCAGATTTAACTTCTGAAGAAGACCCTTTCCCAAATCTACCTCGGGAAAGAAGAAATCAGAGAGAGAATCTAGTTTGGTATGAGATTCCTACAAGTTGCGATAGCCGAGAATATTGTGGTTATAGTGATGGAGAAAAACTCGCTTCTATAAAGAGAACTAGAGCCATAGTTATACCAAGAAAGATTGGTAAGGGTCCAAATAAAACATTTATTGAAAGAGCCCAATTTTGCGATAGGCCTCAGCAATTCTTTTTAGAAGAGCTTATCAAAGCCCAAGAAGAGTTTCTAGAACCAAATCAAAGAATTCCGATATATGACAATACTGGAGTTTGCATGTATGCTGTAAAATGATTTTGAATGAAGTACCCGAGCCGACCCCCTAATTTTTCTGAAAGAAAAATATTTTTAATCGTTTCGAGCCCACCGAGTAATATGTCGCCTAACGTCAGGATTATGAGAAGTTGCGAGCTATTGTTTTTCTATAATTTCGAGCAATTTGGGTGAAACCTGCAAGGTTTAGCCTCAAAATCCTTGTTAAGTCCTCCGAGCTTGCGAGAGCCCGCAGGGCGTGACCGAGCCTCGAAGAGGCGAAGGAGTTCGGGCTGGCTCTTAAATTTGCAGAGTTATTATAAAGTAGTGACAAAACGAAAGGTTTATAAAGGATTCATTCTGTGAAAATATATGACGGAACAAAAACGATCAAAAATGGAATTGATTCCATTAATATATAACAGTGAAGGGAAGTTAATCGATATTGATGGAAATAAAGTGGAAGGTAGACCTACCTGTAGAGGACCTTGTTTAATTACTATTCAAGGTAGTCCTGGACAAAATTATAATTCAGCATTTGAAATTATTAGTGGAATAAAACGTTATTTTACAGGTGGGGGAGTATTTGAGTCGTACCCTGAAGATACATTTCCCAATTTAGATCTGGAGGGAAAGGTTGGTTTTGTCGAAGGCCTTGGTAAATTAGATCCTTCAGAAAAATCTTCAGAAACTTCTATTTTATACTTGCCTGTTCAGTTATATAAGATATTATAATGTCTGTGAAATTGAGACAATCTAGTCAGTCCAAAAGAATAACAAGCTATAATCTTTTATAACTTTTAATCATAAACTCTTGGTCTTTTATCAATTTTAGTAACAAGCACTATCTTTTCTGAGTCTTTCAATTTGTACAATGCACGATAATCTCCAATTCTGTAACGAAAAACTTTGTCTCCTCCTTCCCTTCCGATAAATACCGCATCACTTGGAACAGGATTTTCTTTTAAATTTTCTAATCTATCAACAATCCTAGAAGCAAGATGTTTATCTAATTTTTTCAAGAATCTTTTGGCCTTATCGGAAAAGTCTACGGAAAACATCTTACATTCCTAATTCTTTTTTCAAATCTTCTAAGGATGTAGTTTTTCCTTCTTTATGCTCTTTTTCTGCCTCTTCAAGTGACATTATATCATCCTCTGTCAAGGTTATATCCTCGATATGCTCTCTTACATAATCCATGTCTGTTTGAAGCCTTGCTAGTTTTATCATTATTTCTTTTGCATTTACTTTTATTTCTTCTTGCATGATTTAGGTAGTAGTTGGAAGTTTATAAGCCTTTTTATTATACTTCTGAGGACGAAGTCCGAAGCTATTTGAGCCAGCCGGAATTGGACTTAATCTTGGGGGTAAAAGAAGTTTTTCAGCTATCTTTTTACTATATTATTAACGACTGAAAAATTTGGATGAAAGTGAGCGACAGAGCGAAACTGGAATCTTTTAACCCTTGTTAAGTCCCTCTGAATACTTGGAAGAGTCGAGATTTTTATTAAAAATCGGAGAAGTAGCCAAAAACCTTGGTGGTGGGAAAGCGATAGCTTTCTATATTCATCGTGTGAGGTTGCCCGCCAGATTTTTTGCTTCTTTTTTTTGAAAAAGAAGATTATTTTTTATTATCTTTCTTGGGTTAGGATATTTCAAAGAAATCATTCAAAGTCTCTTTTGTTAGCTCTAAAGATTCATCACAAAAATTTTTCAGGTTTCTTGAAGAGCTATTTTTGAAAAAAATATTTTTCACAATTTTGCCTTTTTTCTTTACAGAACGAACAGCAGGAACAAAGTCACCATCACCCGAAACTAAAGCGGCTACATCAAAGTTATTGTCACAAGCGTTTTCAACCATATCAACAGCCATATTTATATCATCTTCTTTTATTATGTAGTAAAATTTGTCTGTGCCCGTTATGTTTCTTTTGAGTAATTTGCATAAGACGAGATGAAAGTTAGGAATTTGCTTTAGTTTTTCAAAGAACTCTTTTTGGCTTTCGTATTTCCTTGGGTCGTTCTCTTTATCAAGCAGTGCATTATAATAATAAATCGCAACAACTTTATCCTTTCCAGCTAAAAATTGAGCAAATCCCTCAAAATTAAAGTTTTTCAGACTTCTATTCCTACCAAACAATTTCCTTAAACCAAAATAGAAATTATTACCATCAATAAAAACAGCGATTCGTTTCATTTGAAAAAGTGCCCATCCCTTGCCGAAGCAAGGATGAGCGTATATGACCATATCATAGATTTCAAGTTTTTAAGACTTTCGGTTTGAGGTTTGAAAAAAGGAAATGTCTCTCTTAAAAAGATTCATTTTTAGGAGTTAATTTCATCATACGCTTGGTCTCTTGTTCTATTTCCTCTGATAGCTTCCAATACATTCAACCAATTCTTAATTTGTTTTGCTTCTTCTCCTCAAGTTTCTTTTTGAATACTACCGTCTGAGAAAAGGAAGAGGTTTGGTCTTGTTATCAAGTTTCTTATGTCAAATAATTATACTTTTGAATTATTTATTTGAAAACAATCTCGTCTTAGATCGCTTTCCTCGTTCTTAAAATAATCATACGTTGCAGCAATTAGTCCTGAATGATGATCCATATCAGTATAGATTGTTATAATGGGAATTTCTTTTTTAGAAGTATACAATGCTATTGCATATCCTAATGGGGTTTCTTCATAGAGACTCCCTTGAATATGGGTTTCTGCGCCTTTTTCGCCTAATGGTAGCATCATGTCGGTTAAGAGGGCATCATACTGCTAGACTTTATAAACTAAACATTAATATTATAATAATGAAACTATATTTAGTGAGGCATGCTCAGTCTATGAAAAACGCCTATAAAGGTGGACACTCAGATTCTAAATTAAGCGAAGTTGGTAAAGAACAAGCAAGAAGATTAGGTGTCTATTTCAAGAACAAAAAAATCGATATAATCTATTGTAGTACCCTCGTTAGAGCCAAAGATACTCTAAACGAAATCAAAAAATATCTTCCTGAAATAAAAATAATTTATACAAATAAAATAATTGAGCAAAAAATGGGGGTTTATGATAAAGTAAAAAATGACTGGAGGGCTTTCTCTGATGCAGCAGAGAAATCAGGAAAACAGTTTCACTTATTCAAACCTAAAAATGGAGAAAGTCTGCTTGACGTTTATAAAAGAGCTAGAAAGTTTTATAGATTTCTTTTAAGCAACAAGAAAATCAAAAACATATTGGTGATTGGTCATGGAATTTTCACAACATTCCTAATTTTTAATGCTCTAAACCTAGATGTTACAGAGGGAAAATATTATAGTTTAAGTAATGCAAGTGTTTCTATTTTAGAAATTAATAAAAATAATAAAGTTATTGACTTTCATGTAAACGACTATAAACATCTAATAGAAGGCGGAATGAAAAGTAATAAATAATTATTTCATATATGCTCTATGATCTAATCTTAAGGCGACCTCAAATCTTTCTCCAATTTCTGCTAGACCTTTTTCCCAGTTTTCATCAAATTCCATTATCTCTTCGTCGATACCTTTAGGGCTTAATCTAAAACCTCTTGTGCCTATAATTAGCTCTATCAAACTATCTATTTCAAATGGTTTTGAATAATCTTGATAGACATTCCTAGAAAGATATTCTCTTACTTCCCTACTCAATTCTTCAAATTTTTGTTTATCCATTTTTAATTGATCTCTTTTATTTGGAAGAGGTCGACTCTGAAAAAACTAATGCAGAATAATATTCAATTAGCTTTCTACCCAAATCTGTAACTTTTTGAGGTTGACGCGAAACATCTAGAAAGCCTCTTTGTGATGTTTCAAATCCTTCAACACATGTTAGCCACATATCCCTTCCAAACTTAATACCTTGTTCAACCAAATCTGGATTTCTTAAATCTGATGGTTGCCATCTCCTATCCATCAATTCAATGGCATATTCTTTATTCACCCAACTTTTGTTTCTAACTATATTACCATAATCTGAATTGAAAAGATGAACTTCCCTATCAAATTTTTTCCCTTCTTCATCACTACATGCTTGTTGTGGTATGAAAATACCATCAGATTCAATCTTTTCTAATGAAGCAACAAACCCATCACTTCTCCTAAAGTCCAACCTGTATTTTTTTACAAATTCATCTTGTGATAGTTTTCCTTCCGAAATATCTTTTGCCATTCGCATTAAGTGAGTATGTGCAATTGCATCTATCCCATACCAAAGAATTTCATGCTCATAAGGGTAGCTAACTTTTCTACTAACTTCTTCCTTAGTTAGTTCATTTAATTCTTTTATTATTGCTCCATCTAAATTTGGAAATTGCATATGTTTGACATTATCTTCTTCCATCTTACTTTTCATCTCCATCGATTTTCTTTCTTTCTCTGCCATATATGAATACCATGGCCAAATTAAACATCTCAGTTAATTTTTCTAAATCGATATTTTCATGAATAACCATATCATTAATTTTACTCGCCAAATCTCTCAATTCCCCAATATGTTCATCTACATCTTGCTTAACTCTCTCTTTATATTCTTGAATCTGGAATTGTCTATCCCTCACCAATTTGTAATCAATTCCATGCTCCCTAGAAAAACGAAATCTTTCATAGGCATAATCAGGTTTAACTGCCCCATCAACTAAGTTTGCAACACCCAACCACAAATTAAAATAATCTTGAAGTTGATGTCTTACATAACGAGGCAGTCTCCCCCAGCTATCTTTGGCTCTTTCAGTTAATATTCTTTGATTTTCTTGTTCGTTTGTCATTTTATGCTCTCCTTCGGATACCCATTAAGCAGAATATCTAATGCTCCTTTCCAGTTTTTAACTTTGGATTCATCCACATCTCCAGTAAATGAACAATAGCTTTCTTTTTCTCTCATAAAGCCATACCCCTCTGGATATGCCGAATTATTTTCCATTATTTTTCGAACATAATCAGTATGAATATCTTCTGGAAATTCAACTTCACTCAGTGGTATGAAACCTGAGGTTGATTCTCTTGAGACTTTCCCATTTTTCAGTAAAAATGCTCTTGTTATATCTCTATCATCAAATATCATAAATTGAGTTTCATTGATGGTGAAAGATGGTCTTGTTCTTCTATGATCATACATAAAATCAAAAGTGGCTGCAATTGGTCCACTATGATGGTTCATATCAGTTAAAATTGCCATTCTTGGAACCTGTAATCTTGAAGCTATTAATGCAAGCGAGTACCCTAAGGGTTTTTCGGAATACGTATCTTCACAAGGCATATACTGGCCCCCCAATGGAAACATCAAATCAGACAGAACTACATCAAATCTTGTTGTTCTTCCAGACAAATCGTTACAGATAGATTCTCCATCCTTAACTCCAACTAATTTTCTAATGGCTTGAACAAAATCTCCAGCAATACTGACATTGTGATCTCTAAGAAGATATTTTGCTGACTCTTGATTTATGGTCTTGTCTTCTACTACAAGTATCTCTAATTTTTCTTTCTTGTTTTGTGTTTGATTTTCGTTTGTCATTTTATCCTCCAGTATTCCCAAGTTTCACGCGTTGACTATAACAACGACCTCCACCTTCGCGTGTAATTCGTGTTGGTGAACAATCTAACAAAGCGTCCTCTGATATGTTCTCAAGTCCTTTAATAGTCGGCATTCTTCCATTTTCTTCCCTGTATTGGTTTATTCTCTGAGCTAATTTATCCACAGGACAAATCTCTGGACCACTAGCACTCTTCTTTGCATAAAGCGTTAATGCTGAATTTCTTCCTTGAATTGCTTTAGCATAGATTCCTTCCAGTATCTTAAGAGCCTGCGGACCTTGCTCACCAAAATCATATGCAACCCTGCAAAGATTACGTAGCTGGGAATCTGCATCAGATTCATTAAAACGTTTTGAAGCATACCAAAGAAGACTATCTAATCGAAAGAAAATTTCTCTTTGATTAGGGAACAGTTTACTAGCTCTCCGAATATAAGTCTCGCTTCTTGCTTTTGTTCCTTTGTTTGTGTTTTGATTTTCGCTTGTCATTTTAGATTTTCTCCTTGATCTTTTATTTTTCTATTGTACCCATTTATGATATCATTCATCCTAGGCGTAACATGCTCTAGAAGGAAGCTTTGGTCCCAAAAATTTTCCCAAAAACTTTTTGAATGAGCATCGTAAGTAGTGCAAGGTGATATTATGCGTAATCTGTAAGCCTCTTGAGGTCTATGAAACTGTTGAGCAAATCTAAATTCATCGTCTAAAATTTCTTCAAAAGTATTTAGAAATGCTTTAGCATCTTCGTTTGCATAGCTGCACTCAGCCCCAACTCTAAAGCTGAATATTCTTCGATGCAAATTCCAGGGAAATCTAACTATCTCTACTTTTACTTCCCTATCATGTGTTTGATTTTCGTTTGTCATTTTGTGTTTTCCTTTGGGTATTTTTTTTACCTTACTAAAGTAGTTACTTTATGGTATTTAGATGCTTGTTGTAACAAAGTTACGACAAATTAAGTATTATGTGACTACTTGTTAATAACATTCTGTTTAAAGCCTATTTAAAGCTTGTCTCCCCCCTCAGAGACAACAATAATTAAGTTTAAATAATGGGCTTTTCTAAGAAAACTATGGATACTGCTGTCTTAGAAAAAATAGGCCTAACAAAAGGAGAAAGCAAGGTTTATCTTTCTCTTCTTAAATCAGGAATTTCCTCTATCGGCCCTTTAGTAAAAGAATCGCAAGTTTCGAGATCAAAAATATATGAAATTATGGAACGTCTTATAGAAAAAGGCTTAGTGAGCTTCGTGACTGAAAATAGGGTTAAAAAATTTAAGGCTCTTGATCCAAGATTTATTCCAGATTATTTAGATAAGGAAAAGCAAATTATTGAAGAAAAGAAAAAAGCTTTGAGTCAGATTCTTCCTTCCCTTCTTTCTTATTCCCATGCGAAAGATACCGTACAATCTGTAGAAGTCTTTGAAGGGTGGAAAGGAATAAGAAATCTCTTTTTTCATATAATTAAAGATGCACACAAAGGTGATGAATGGTATGCTTTTGGTATCCCAAAGGCAATGTCAGAAGAAAGAATGAAACTTTTTGCTTCTTGGAGAAGTGAAACAGACAAAATTGGCATCAAACAAAAGCTTATCGCCAATAAAGAGATAGAGAACTCTCCTGAACTTGCTCCTAAATCGAAGTTTAGCGAGATTAAATATGTAAAAGAAGAAACTCCTACATCAGTTGATATCTTTAAACAAAATGTTCTTTTAGGGGTCTGGACAGAAAAGCCAATTGTAATTCTCCTAAAAGGAAAAGAAATTGCTGATTCTTTCAAGATTTATTTTGATACCATGTGGGAAATTGCAAGGAAATAAATACTTGTTGTAATTTTGTGACAACAATAGATAGGATTAAATAGGCTAAAATCTTGGATAGATTATGGGAAAAACAGAAGAAACCCTGAAATCTCTAGGGTTAGAGGAACAGCAGATTAAGGTATATTTGGCATTATTGGATTATGGAGAAGCGTCAGCAACGCAACTATCTGAAAGAACTGGGCTAGGGAGGGTTCATATGTACCAGATTACAGAAAAATTAATTCATAGAGGCATGGTGTCATCTATTTTAAAAGAAGGCGTCAAGTATTTTTCAGCTGCAGACCCAACTACTTTTTTGAAAGATTTAGAGCAAAAGAAAGACGATCTTAAAGAAATCCTTCCAGAATTACAAAGAAGGCAAAAGAAAAAAGAATCCTTTGAGACAAAAGTAGAAGTTTTGAGGGGAAAAGAAGGAATAAATACGGTTTTGAAGATGATTTTAGCTGAAGGAAAAGATTATGTCATGTTGGGCGGCGGAGAGCAATGTTGTGGGAAGGAATTTGAATTAATAATGAGCATTTTTGTAAAAAGAGGAGAAAAGGAAAAGATTAATGGAAGGCTACTTGAAAGAGAAGATGCTAAGTTTTTTGTAGGGAACCATGAAGAATTTCGCCTTATTTCTAAGGAATTGCTTTCATCTACTACATTAACCATATGGGGCGATAAAGTAGCTACGTTTGTTTGGACTAAACCTTATTATGCGGTTGTTGTGGAGAGCGAAGAAGTTGCAAGGAGTAATTTAGCGACTTTTGATTATTTATGGAAAAATGCAAAAAAGCCGTCTTTGAAAGATATTGAACTGAGGAGAAAGTTTTAGTTGACTATTTTGATAGGATAAGCTGAGATTATATGTCCCGAAAGATTGCGGGCAATCTCTTGTAAATTAATCGTGGGGACGGAAGCGTGCTATTTCTTTATTTTAATTGTTCCATTAGGATTTATAATAAACGTAGAGCCAGTCAAGTTAGTTGTTAAAAATTTAGTTACAAGAGAGTTTGCTACAATTTTTGGTTCAGCGAATACTCCTCTAAACTTAAACATTCTTTTTTTATAAGATAAATTATTTATTGATTTTTGGACTTCTAAATTTCCAGGTGTTTTCATCGTAGGTACACAAAAATGATTTATTTTAATCCATTTATTCTTGACAGCAAAATCTTCAGTTAATGCTCTAAGTGCATGTTTTGAAATAATATAGGGCAATAGTTCGTCATAACCTACTTTATAAGACCACTGACTTCCGATAGTCACTACCTTGGGATTTTTTGATTTGTTAAGTAGTTCTCTTAATTCTTGTAGGACAAGAGTAACATACAAAAGATTTTTCGATAAAGTTTCTTGCCAGTCAGATATTTTCAAATCTGAAGATTTCTTTGCCCTCGCAAAACCAACAATACAAAAAAGAGCATCTAAAGAATTATTTCTTAATTTAATCATTTTTAGAATTCTTCTTAGTTCATTAAGATTACCAATATCACAAGCATAGTTTGTGACTCCTTTAATTTTTACATTTGAACGACCAATAATTGTGATTTCATTATTTTTTTTAAGAAGAATATTTAAAACTTCTTTTCCAAAACCTTTTGTTCCTCCTATTACTAAAATTTTCATTATGATAATAATAAACAAAAACAATTTATTAACTTATCGTTCCGTGCACCGTCTGGGCGGGTGGTCGGGGGCCTAAGGTTTTTGGCTATTGGACATAACGTCAGGATTATGAGAAGTTCGCCATAAGCGAATTTGGGTGGAGAAGTCTGCAAGACTTCGTAACCTCATAATCCTTGTTATATTCCCCGTAGGGCTGAAATTTAGTGCAACGTCCCGAAGGGAAATTTCAGAGTTGGAATTGGCGCGCGTAAACAACATTTTTATATACTAATAATTTCTTTTACTATACTATGATTAAACTCAAACCATTCAAACAATCAAAAGGATATTGTGGACCTGCTTGCTTAAAGATGGTTCTATCTGCTTATGGAATAAATAAATCAGAGAATTATTTAGCGAAAATAACAAAAAGCAGTAGAATCGGAGGATGCGATGAAGAAAATATTGTCAAAGCATCAAAAAAATTTGGCTTCAAAGGATATGTAAAGAAGAATTCCTCAATTAAAGAAGTCAAACAATTATTAAAAAAAGGAATTCCTGTAATTGTAGACTGGTTTTCTCCTGAAGAAGCAGGTCATTATTCTGTGGTTGTAGGCTTTGACAAAGATAAAATCATCATAGCAGATCCACATTTTGGAGAAATTAGAAAGCGTAAAATTGAATGGTTTGAAGAAAGATGGTTTGATTTACCTTTTGGTAAAAAAGGTCCACTTCTAAAAGAAATTATTGTAATATATCGATAGCGCGCCAATTCCAATTGCATATAACGTATGCGATTTATAGAAGTTTTTGCGTAGCAAAAATTTGGACGAAGCGAACTGCAAGTGAGCGTAGTCTATAAATCGCTGTTATACGCTCCCGATAGGGACAAGGTTTAGTGCAACGTCCCGAAGGGAAACCGAAGAGTAGAATTTCAATTTCTTAATATCCATAACTGCCGAAGGCAGACTATATTTCGTAGAACCGAAAGCCCCCTACTATTTCGAAGGTTTTTTATAGTTTGGAGGGAATAAGTTTATTATGGAAATATTACATACAAAAGATAGGAATGAATGGTGTTCTTGGCTCAAAAAATATCATAATTCAAAAAAAGAAATTTGGCTAACTTACTATAAAAAGCAGACTGGTAAGCCAAGAATTTCTTACAATGACGCTGTTGAGGAAGCAATCTGTTTTGGTTGGATAGATGGACAAGCAAAGAGTCTCGGCGTTGAAAAATATATTCAACGTTATACTCCTAGAAAACCCAAAAGCTCTTGGTCTGAAATAAATATTGGAAGAGCCAAAAAAATGATTAAAGAGAGAAAAATGACAAAATGGGGTCTTGAAAAATATTATGAAGGAATGAAAAACAACAGAATTGTTCCTTCCAGTAAAAATTTTTCTATACCGCTGGACCTTAAAGAAGCATTGGCAAAAAATCCAAAAGCATTAAACAATTTTAAAAATTTTGCCCCATCAACTCAACTCAGGTATGTTTGCTGGTTTAATAATGCCAAAAGAGAAGAAACACGCATTAAGCGAGTTAAAGAAATTGTTGTGAGATCACAGCAGAATAAAAAACTAGAAGAGATATGACCCGGGGGCTTTCGGTTCTCGTTGAAATTGAAATTCTATTGCGTATAACATCGCGATTAAGAGACCTGAAAGGCACGAGGCGAAGCACTCGTGAGTTTTTTACGAAGTAAAAAATTTCCCCTGAATGAAATGAAGAGCGTAGCGGAGTGCAACGGAGCGGAGTTTTAATCTGCTGTTCAACTCTTGCGAAAACTTGGAGCAACGAGGAATAACTGCAAGTGGTTTTTTGCGTAGCAAAAAAATTCCGAAGAGTAAGTGCAGATTTGTGGATGGTGGGAACACCATCAGTTTTTTTAGAATAAAGAGGGTTTGCCGTCTTTTTGCTTCTTTTTTTTGAAAAAGAAGAACAAACAGGAAAACGAAAGGTTTATATATAAGTTTATATAAAGATTAATATGGAAATATATAACGAAAAAGAAATAATCCACTATCCAAGCTTGAGAACTATGTTAATGGTAGAAAGAACTTTGAGAGGAGCAGATACAATGATAGACAGAGAAGAACTAAAAAGAAGATTGCCTTCAAAGGTTATGCACCAGACTTTGAATTTAATTTTAAAATATTTGGAAGAAAAAGGGATGATAATTGATAGTCATAAAGGAATATTATGGGTATACAATCCTAGTCCTAAACTAAGAAAGGCAATTGAAAACGCAAGGGAGATATAATGTTTCAAGGAAAGGAGATTAGTGTAAGACTTTCAGAAGAAGCAGACAATGTCTATCAAGAGCTAAATAAAATCGTTGGAGAAGAGAAGTTAAAAGGGATTGACAGTTCTTTTCATCAAACTTTGTTAAGATCCATTCAAAGAGTAAGGGATTTATTAAAACAAAATCCTTTTGCAGGGGATCAAGTAAAAAAGAAACAGATTCCTCCAAAGTATATTCAGAAATTTGATGTGGAGAATGTTTGGAGAATTGAGTTAGCAGATAGATGGAGATTAGTTTACACAATTACAGGAAACCAAATTGAAATTATAACTTTTGTTATGGATATTTTTGACCATAAAGATTATGATAAGGTGTTTGGGTATAAACATTAACAAAAATGGATTACAAACAAAAATTTGAGCCAAAAGGAAATAAAGTTATTCATGGAGCTGGGCAAAGTTTAGAAATGTTCCGTGAATATTGGAAAGCTGTTGAAAAGAATAAACCTGTCATCTATATGACTTACATTAAAATACAAAGTATGGAAAAATGGGTTGATAAAATTCAAAAAGAGGTTAAGGAATTTCCAAACTTGATATTGCAAATCGGGTTAAACTTTAGAATTGAAGGTGAAGATAAAACAAAAGAAATCTTTGAAGGAAAGTATGATAAAAAATTTGATAAATTGTTGAAAGTCATAAAAGAGTTTGGACATCCTGTTTTTATTAGGATTGGATATGAATTTGACAAAGCAGAAAAATACAATCCTAAAAATTTTATTAAAGCTTGGAAGCATTTTGTTGATAAATACAAAAAAGAAAAAATTGACAATATTGCAAATGTTTGGTGTGCTTGTCCATATAGGGGAACTGTACCAGTTGAACCCTATTATCCAGGAGATGATTATGTAGACTGGTTTGGGATTAATGTTTTTACGGAAAGACATTTTGCAAATAGTGCCAATAAACAAACAGAAGATTTTCTCAAATTGGCAAAAAAATATAAGAAACCTGTAATGATTGGGGAATCAAGTCCAGCAAGAACAGGAGTAGATAAAGGACAAGAAAGTTGGGATGAATGGTTTAAGCCATATTTTAAGTGGATAGGAGACCATCCCAATATCAAAGCTTTTTGTTACATAAGTTGGGATTGGGGAAAAGATTGGAAACAGCCAGAATGGTTAAATGGAAGAATCCATGAAAATGAAATTATCCGGAAAAATTTTGTCAAAGAACTAAAAAATCCGAGATATATTCACAATCAGAAAATAAAAGATTTTTTAGAGAAAGTTTATTCTTAGAAAAGTACCTCCATAAAAAACAAGAAAAATATTTTGGTGCAACGAAGTGAAACCTTTTATCGTCTGTTAGATGAAGTGCGAAGCATTTCATAGCAGTTTTTTCGGTCCGATAAAAGAAGTATTTTTCTTTTTTTACCTTGCTGAAAGCGACTAATTGTGCGAAGCACTAAGGCAAACTCTCTCAAATTAGGGGCGGGTGGTCGGGGGATTTACAAATCTGCACTTATTGCGTTGAACGTATGACATTAAACGCAGTTTTTCAGCTCTCTTTTTATTATTGAATAACTGAAAAATTGGGGCGAGAACGCTGCAAGGTTCGAGCCGTTTAATGTCTGTTCAACGACCTGAAGGCAAAGCCTGAAAATGCAATGTGGCACGACTGAAAGGAGTAAGTTTTTTCTGAGGCGTTAAGAAATTTAAATCTCCAATTGTTAGGGTGGGGGACGGCGCACACTTTAGAAAATTTTATATAGCTAAGAATTGTCAGATATTTATGGCAGAAACAGTAAATATGGAAAAAATGTACAGAGAGCTTTTAGCCCTAAGGAATGAGGTACAATTCATAAAAACACACATGTTTGACCCAGATACAATCATGACAACAGAAGAAGAAGAAAGATACGAAAGAGCAATGCAAGAGTTACAAGAAGGAAAAACTACATCCCTAGAAGACTTAGAAAAAGAATTGGGGATGTGAAATGTTTTCTGTTGAATTTAGTTCTGACGCAAAGAAATTTCTAAAAAAAGCAGAAAGACAGATTGCCGAAAGAATTGTTAAAAGAATAAGAAAATTAAGAGAAGACCCATTTCCTTCCGATGTGAAAAGAGTTGTCGGTAAAAAAGACAAAATATTCAGAGTTCGCGTTGGTGATTATAGGATTCAATATAGCGTTTTTTACGAAAGAAATTTAATCTTTATTTCTGATATTGATAAGAGAGGAAGAGCTTTTGATTAGTTTATTGAAAGAATAAGAAACAATCTATTTATTCTTGATTTTTCCATAAATCCAGCCGATAATAATAGAAAGAATAGTAACAATTAAGATATTAATCATTACCCCTATGAAAAAATCACCAGTTAAAAAAGTTCCGGGAAAGAAAAAAACGTAACAAAAAAGAGAACCAAACCAATCTCCGCCAGTGCTATTATCTAAACAATATTTTAAAAGGAAAAAAAGCGGAATTTCTATAATAACGCCTACAATTAATCCAATAATTCCTCCCTTCACCCATGCAGGTAAATTCTTCCAACCCATCTTATCCTTTTTTTATCACGATAAATAAAATTACTTTGTTTATATTTCTTTGCTTTTCGCGCGCCGTCTGGGTGGGGGATTGGCAAATAAGAGATTTAAATTTCAGCCGAAGAAAAAATTGCGTTGAACGTATGCGATTAAGAGAAGTTTGCGGAACGAAGTGGAGCAAATTTGGGAAAATTCTGCAAGAATTTTCCTCTTAATCGCTGTTATGTGGTGAGCCTGCAAGGCGAACGAGGGAGCGAAGCGACCGACAGTATGACGCAGGAGCCCGAGCTATTATTGAGGTTCGCCAGGTTCTGGAGGTCTCATAACAAAGGCGTATATAACTCGTATACCGCTTTCTTTTTTGCGCAATTTATCTGCAATAGCATTAAGTTCTTCCAAGGTAGATACAGGAAACTTTACTTGATACGTATCGGTTTCCGGTACAGAAATTGTGATCTCACCACCAAATTCTCTAACAAGTGATTCAACATCTCGACCAGATGCTAAAATAACCAATTCGTTATCAAGAGCCCACGTTTCACTTTCTGGAAGTTTTACAACGTGAGGTGGAGGCCAAGTATCTTCTGGTTGTTGAGTATAAAGATAAATACCAACTACAGATACAATTAAAACAACAGCAACCAAAATGTAATATATCTGTTTCATATTTATGCTAAGTTAAAGCATGATTATAAAACTTTCTAAAGGTGAGGGCTCCGAGTAATATGGCACATAACGTCGGCATTAACAGAAGTCCGATTTCCTCGTAAATTTCGACCTCGTGAGGATTTTTCCTCCGGAACGAGCTGAAAAATCCGATAGAGCTGGAGAAATTTACAGAGCTGAAATTGGATTTGGGAATTTTACGAGCCGAGTAAAATTCCTGTTAATGCCTGTTAGGCGAGGGTGGGCGAAGCGAAAGCGCGCAGCGTCCCCAAAATATGAAATATTTTGCGTATCCACGCAGGCGGGCGAGAAGTATTGTTTGGGGTTTTAGGGGGTCGGCTCGAATTTTTTGCTTCTTTTTTTCTAAAAAAGAAGATTTTTTGAAGGGGTTTCGGTCGTCACTAGATAATGGGCCAAAAGATTTATATAGAATGCTCATTTATTTACATTTGTATTCAAATGAGGAAAATAAAATGGTTCAAAAAAATGTGACTCTAAGTCTTGATGAAGACACTTACGAAAAATATAGGGAATTTTGTAAGAAAAATGCTGTTGCCTTGTCAAGAAGTATAGAAGTATTCATGGAAGAAAAAACAAAAAGAGAGGAAAAATGAGCCAAGAACTTTTGTCCGTAGGTCAGGCATCTCAATGGGCGAGTGATTATTTAGATAGGCCAGTAACTACTTCTAATATAAGTTATCTAATTCAATATGCAAAAATTAAGAAATATCTTGATGAAGAAAAGAAAATAAAAGTTAATCTTAATGAATTAAAAGAATATTATGATGAACACTTAGTAAAAAAACAAGAGTCATGGAAAAGCCAGTTAGGGAAAGATTTAAACTGGGCATTATCTTTCTCGCATTTAAGAGAATCTGATACAACAAAGCACGTCCATAGACTACACCCCTATAAAGGAAAGTTTATACCTCAACTTGTAGAATATTTTTTAGATTCTCATCTTAATACATTCAAAAAAGAAGTTTTTTTCAAATCTAGAGATGTCATACTTGACCCATTTATGGGAAGCGGAACAACGCTCATCCAATCGTCCGAGATAGGTTTACACTCTATTGGTATAGATATTTCTGATTTTAATTGTTTAATTTCTAAGGTTAAAATTGGAAAATATGATTTAGTCAGATTAGATAGGAAAGCAAGAGATATTTGTTTTAAAACAAGAGACTTTAACCAAAAAGTATTTGATGATTTATTTGATGAACAATTAAAAGAAAAATTAAACGAATTTAATAAAAAATATTTTCCTAATCCTGAGTTTAAAAGTAATGTTTGGAAGGGTATAATCAGCAACGAAGAACAATACGGAGAAGAAAAGTTAAAGCAGTTTCTAAAGGAAAATGAAGGATTTTTTGAAAAGAATGGAACAAAAAACAAATCTAACTTATTAAGTGAAAAAGAGATGAATAATTTTCTCAATAAGTGGTTTTCAAGAAGGGTAAGGCAAGAATTATTTTATTATATAAAAATTTTAAGGGAAATTGAAGATGAAGATTTAATGAATGTATTAAGAATCATTTTAAGTAGAACTGCTCGTTCATGCAGGGCTACAACTCACTCAGATTTAGCAACCTTAACAGAACCTCAAAATGGACCATATTATTGTAGAAAACACAAGAAATTATGTACTCCAATAAACTCTATTGTTAAACACTTAATAAGATATACTTATGACACAATAAACAGATTAAATGAGTTTTCTAAATTGAAAAAGAATGTATTCAGTGAAGTTATTCATGGAGATTCAAGAGATGTAGATATTTTTGAAGTGATAAAAAAACAAACCCCTGAATTTTACAATATTTTAGCAAATAAAAAAATAGACGGTGTCTTTACTTCTCCGCCTTATGTTGGCCAAATAGATTACCATGAACAACACGCTTATGCTTATGAGCTTTTTGATATTGCAAGAAAAGATGATAAAGAAATAGGGCCTTTATTCAACGGACAAGGACAAAAAGCAAAAGATGAATATGTTGAAGGAATAAGCAAGGTTTTCATAAACATAAGTAAATTTGTAAAAGATGATGGAGACTTTTTCGTTGTTGCAAATGATAAATATAATCTTTATCCAATTATTGCAGAAAAAAGCGGATTAAAAATAGTTGAGCAATTTAAGAGACCTGTTCTAAACAGGACAGAAAGAGATAGACAACCTTATGCAGAGATTATATTTCATATGAGGAAAGCTATATAATCTAGAGGTTTTGAAAATGAGTAAAGACCATTATCTACCCAGATTAATAATTAGAAATTTTACTGATTCTTCTGGAAAAATATATTTCTTTAGTAAAAAAGATAAAAAGATATATGGGCCCTTTAACCACTATAACCAGCTTCAAGAAAATAATTTTTATAGCAAAAAATCCATAACTGAATTAAAGGAAATATTTTCACATATTGATATAAATCCAATTTTTAAAAAAGAAGAGCTAGATCTTGATAAAAATATCGAGTTATTTATCGAATCTCCGATGGGTGCAATCTTGTCAAAAATTATTGAAGAAATTCTCAATAGAAATCTCCCCATAGTATCTAATGGGGAGTCGGATTTAATAAAAGAGTATTTTGTAATTCAACATTTGAGGACACCAGCATTTAAGAGAGTATCTGATGAGGTTCGAAAACAGCCATTGAAACTTCCTCCAAATACCAGAGAATTAGTTATAGACATTGTAAATTCCAGTAGTGTTAACTTTAAGGAAGTTGTAAAAGGAAAATTTCCTAATTTAAACTCGAAACAAAGAAGAGCAAAGGTTGTTGAAGCACAAAGAAATCTCAAAAAACGCCTTAAACGAGACCCAGACTTTATTAAAAATATAAGAAACTCTAAAGAGACTGAAGAGATATTAGAGAAAGAAATGAAAATGGCTGAAGAAGAGATTGAAAAAATACGTGCTCACCCAGATAAACATTCTTCTGAGATATTGGATAATAAAATAAGAGAGAGATTTTTGAGAAAATTTAATTTTGATGATAGACATATAAAATTTATAATAAACAAAACAAAAATTCCTTTTGTTTTATCTGATACGGGGAAAGCTATGATTTGTTGGGATTATGGATTCAAAAAAGATTTACATTTTTATTTGCCAATTCATCCCAAAATATTGATAGAATTTTCTAATAATCGAGAGAATGAATTTGTAGACGAAGATTTTGTTAAGGAATTTAATCAAATTAGCAAAAACGAATCTTTGGTTAATGTTTATTCGTCAGATAAAAAATCATTATTATTTTAATTCCATCTTCTTTTCAGCAACTTCTTTTATCTTATTCTGTATTTTTTCCTTAAACTCTTTACCAACTTCATCAAAGATTTCTAAAACTTCTTCGTAAGTTCCTTTTCCGCCAAGAAGTTCCCAGAATTTTTCAGCGACATAAAGCTCTCTTTCTTCATCCAAAAATCCTTGCATTGTGAATCTGCTGTATGGCTCTGGATGATATGGATTATAAGGAATAGCTAAAATTGTGTTTACTTTCTTTTTTCTTAGTGCAACCCATTCCAATAACTTCTGCTTTGATTTAACAAAAACATCTATATTGGGTTTTGCTGTTTTTATCTCAATATAATATTCATCATTGCCTTTCTTTAAGAATAAATCGGCTCTGACCTTTATTTTTCTTCCGCCATTGTTGTTACATTGCAAAATCTCTTTTATTTCTTTTTCTTTATTCGCAGTTCTTGTTCCATTCTTTATTTCTTGAAGAATCTGGGAAATTACAGAGTTTTCTTCGTTTGTAATTTCTCCCAAAACATCATAACCAGTTTTTACTTCATCGTAATGGGCTAATGCAACAATTTCTGAAATTTTCTCATAAACTGACATTCCCAAAGTTGTAGCTAATGAATGTATGAAAGAATAAGATGCTACTTTTTCAGAATCTTGCATAAGTTTAACCAAAAAAGGCATAGAAGTTGTTTCTCTTACATATTTTGATAGTTTGTCGTTTAGTTTTGACCTTAATAAATCCTTAATTTCTTTGATTTGGCTTTGATTGAGTGTCATCTTAGTAAGAAAGATGGTCTTTTATTTATAAATGCTATTATTTCCGTATCCGAAACCCCCTCTCTTTAAAATAAAAAAACAAGAAAAATATTTGGGTGAAACGAAGTGAAACCTCTTATCGTTTGTTAGACGAAATTTTTAATTTCGTGAGTTCTCTCGTTGGTTCGATAAGAGAAGTATTTTTCTGTTTTTATCTCTGAAAATCCGCAGATTTTCAGCTATCTGTCGTGTAAGCGACTTCGAGCCGACCCCCTAATTTTTCTGAAAGAAAAATATTTTCAATGTTTTCGAGCCCACCGAGTAATATGTCGCCTAACGTATGCGATTTATAGAAGTTTTTGCGTAGCAAAAATTTGGACGAAGCGAACTGCAAGTGAGCGTAGTCTATAAATCGCTGTTATACGCTCCCGATAGGGACAAGGTTTAGTGCAACG